>Ga0116154_10000751_pt1 | contig 33055 bp, 15 predicted proteins | sample AD_UKC030_MetaG_FD_89898 | JGI IMG/M metagenome (GOLD analysis project Ga0116154, IMG submission 89898) | Active sludge microbial communities of municipal wastewater-treating anaerobic digesters from USA - AD_UKC030_MetaG | ecosystem: Engineered > Bioreactor > Anaerobic > Digestate | place: USA... | reverse complement strand
CCTCGAGAGGCCGGCGACAAAGGTCACCGTCTACCTGGATCGAAGACACCGGTGGACCGACACCAGGAAGAAAGCCTGGCTGCGCGGCCTGACGCTTCTACGCGCCGAGGGCCTCGACCTCGGCCCCGGCCGGCTCCGGCTGCGGCGGCTTCGAACCGAGAGCTGGGTGAACGCGTGGAAACGCCATTTTCGTCCGATCGAGATCGGCGAGGCCCTTCTGCTCAAGCCGTCCTGGAGCCGGCGAAGCCCCAAGGCCGCCCAGGCCGTTGTCACCCTCGATCCCGGACTGAGTTTCGGAACAGGCCAGCACCCCACAACCCGATTCTGTCTTGAACAGATCGTGGCCTGCCGCAACCTGGCGCCTCCGCCATCGCTCCTGGACGCCGGGACGGGATCCGGCATCCTGGCCATTGCCGCCGCCAAACTCGGCTACGGACCGATCGTGGCCTTCGATTTCGATCCGGCCTCGATCAAGGCGGCCCGGGCCAATGCCCGCGCGAACGAGGTGGCCGCACGGGCGCGGTTTCTGCGGGGCGACCTCCGGCGTCCTCCGATCGAGCCGGGCGTCCGGTTTGATGTCGTTTGCGCGAATCTGACGACCGACCTCTTGATGGTTGAAGCCGAGCGGATTGCGCGCTGGGTCCGTCCCGGAGGACGGCTTGTTTTGGCGGGTATTTTGGCCGTCGAGTTTCGCGGTGTTTTCAAGGCGTACGAGCGCCTGGGGCTGAGGTTGTTAACGACGCGCGTGGAACGCGAGTGGCAGTGCGGCGCGTTCGTTCGAGCCCGGGAAAAAAGGCCCCTGTAAAGCCGCTTGAACGAAATCGGCAGACGCGTGTCGATACCACTGTGCACGTGGAGCCTGAGTGGCCATGCAGTCGGCGAAACAAGGCGAAACCACAGGATGGTGGGAACGCCGGGGGAACTCCTCCCCTCCCTCAGGTTCAATCCAGTCCAGCACTATGCCAAAGTCAAACGACATCATCGCCAATGCGGTCAGCAACCCCAAACATCCGTTCCCTCACGTCGATGACCGCCCGGGTAAACAGAAAAAACACCGGTACGAACGACGTAAGGTCAAGGAGTACATCAAACTCGGCGATTGGTCCGAACAAACAGCCTAACTGACTTCATTCATCCAATAGCTGGTTCCGATTTGAAAGGGCCACGCTTGGCAGGCGTGGCCTTCTTCTTTGCCCTGGATTGATGACTGCCCCACGCCCAGACACGGCCTCGTGATGCTCGGCCCTCCCGAAGTCGCCGCGAAGTTCCCGCTCGTGCCCACATCGAGGCATGCTACTCTGCGCCCGTATGAACGGCTCTGCCGAACACAATCTCCAGTCTCGCCTCGGTTGCGGGGCGGCCCCGCGCTTCGCTCGGCGCCGGTGGGCTAATCGCGCTAATTCCTCCGCCACGTGAAGTCTCCTCCGCCCATGCCTGACGATACGATCGCCGCCATCTCGACGCCGCTCGGGGAAGGCGGCCTTGCCGTCGTGCGGATCTCCGGTCCTGCTGCCCTCGCAGTGGCGGATCGCTGCTTTGTCCCCGCGGGCCCCTCCTCGCCCAAGCCGAGCGATGCCCCAAGTCACAGCGTCCACTTCGGGCGTATCCTCGATCAGGAACGGCTGGCCGACGAAGTCCTTCTCACCGTGCTGCGGGCGCCGCGGACCTACACGCGCGAGGATACTGTTGAAATCTCGTGTCATGGCGGGGCCCTCCCGGCGCGGCTGGTTTTGGCGGCGGTTCTGGCGGGCGGCGCGCGTCTGGCGGAACCGGGCGAGTTCACCAAGCGCGCCTTCCTGAATGGCCGCATCGACCTCGCCCAGGCCGAGGCGGTCGCCGATCTCATCCATGCGCAGACCGAACTGGCTCTGAGCGCGGCCCAGGAACAGCTCGCCGGAAAGCTCTCCCAGCGCATCCGCCGCCTCCGCGACGATCTGCTCGGCATCCTGGCGCATGTCGAGGCCCAACTCGATTTCGCGGACGAAGACATCGCCCCGGATCGGCGCGATCAATTGCGCGTGCGGTTGGACGACGGTGTGGCTCTCATGGATGCCCTGCTGCGGACGGCTGACGAGGGCAGGATCCTCCGCCGCGGCGTGCGCGCCGGAATCGTCGGCCGCCCGAATGTCGGCAAGTCCAGCCTCCTCAATCAGCTCCTCGGTCACGATCGCGCCATCGTCTCGCCCATCCCGGGAACCACCCGCGACACGATCGAAGAAACCGCCAACATCCGCGGCTTGCCGGTGGTTTTCACTGACACGGCGGGGCTGCGCCACGCGAAGGATGCCATCGAGCAGGAAGGCATCCGGCGCAGCCGCGAAACCGCGGCCCGTGCCGAGGTGTTGCTGCACGTCCTGGACTGGTCCGAGCCGCTTGGGGTCGAGGACATCCGATTCCTCGACGATTGCGAAACCCGGAAACGCATTCTGGTTCTCAACAAGTCCGATCTCCCGCGGCGCCTGGACCTGCCGTCGGCCGTGGCGGCCTCGACTCCGACTGTCGCCGTGTCGTGCCTGACGGGCGCGGGGTTCGAGAGCCTGAAGGAAACGCTCAAGAAACTGATCTGGACAGGCGATGGTCGGCCCGAAGGGATCGATGTGGTCATCAACGCCCGGCACCAGGATGCGCTGCGGCGCGCGCGCGAGGGCGCCGTGCGGTCGAGGGACGCGCTACAGCAGGATCTGCCCCTCGATGTCGTGGCCCTGGACCTGCGGATTGCAGTCAATGCGGTCGGCGAGATCGTCGGCGCCACGGCCACCGACGATCTCCTCGATGTCGTCTTCAGCCAGTTCTGCATCGGCAAGTAGAAGGACGGTGGAGTGCTGGGCGGGGTGGTTGGTGGAAGGACTGGACGTGTAACCGGCGCGCACGCGGCGGCGTTATCCTAGTGTGAATGGCAACGCATGACCGACGAGGCATGGAGAGCGGAAGACTATCTCCGCCGGCTCCGGGCGGGGGACTCGGACGCGGCGCAGGGGTTGGTCGAGCAGCTCTATCCGCTGGTCATCCGCATTGTGCGGGGTCATTTGCCGATGCGTCTGAGCGAGGAGGATGTGGCCCAGGAAGTGTTCCTCAAGCTGTTCGCGCGGCTGGACCGCTACCAGGTGCGGCGCGGCGTGCCGTTCGAGCACTGGGTGGCCCGCCTGAGCCTTCGCACCTGTCAGGACCTCCTGCGGGCCGAGCGCCGTCGACCCGAACTGCGCTGGAGCGATTTGAGCGAAGACCAGCGGGGCTGGGTGGAGTTCCTTCTCTCGGAGTCGGTCCAGGCGCCCGAGGCGCCAGACCCCGCCGCTGCCGAGGTTGTCGAGCGGTTGCTCGGGCAGTTGACGCCAGCCGATCGGTCTGTGATCCGGCTCCTGGATCTGGAACAGAAGAGCGTGCTCGAAGTGAGCCGGCTGACCGGATGGAGCCGGACCGGGGTGAAGGTGCGGGCATTTCGCGCCCGCCGACGCCTCCGCAAGCTGGCGGGGGCTCTGGTGAAACCATGAATCCATGAAGACGTTCGAATCTCGTTGGCGAGAACTGACCCGGCATGCGCGGGCCGGCCGCATCGAGCGGCCCGACGACGCCCCCTTCGGTTTTGCGCGGCGCGTCACCGCCCGCGCGGCGTCCGCGAACGCCACGGCCGAGGATCTCTGGATGCGGTTTTGCGTTCGGTCACTGATTGGCGTGAGCGGCGTCTTGGTGGTGCTTGGGGCGATGGAATACAGCAGCGCGCCCCCGGCTTCTCTCATGAATCCGGGCGTGGAAAACACCGTGGCGCAACTCTTGGGGGTCTTATGAGCGATCGGCGGCAACAGTGGAAGATCGCCCTGAGCCTGGCCGCCCTCGTGGCGGTCAGCGCCGGCACCGGGGCCGTGCTCGGCCATCGCATCGCCCGACAGCAAATCGATGCCCGGAACGACCCGGAGAACTGGAACGACTATGTCAGCCGCGAATTCGATCGCCTGATTCAGCCCAGCCCGGAACAGCGCCCGAAGGTCCAGAGCCACCTGGACAACGCGGTTCGCCAACTCCAGGCGATCCGGCTCGAAACCATCCAACGCAGCACCAACGTCATTTGGCGCCTCGTGGCCGATGTCGAGAGCGAATTGACCCCCGAGCAACGCAAGGCGTTCGAGGCCCTCAAACCGCATCCTTCGGACTTGAGTCTGGATGTCCTGAACGTGACTCCCGCGAACGCCCCCTGAACCCTCGGCCACAATGCACACAGGAATTCAACGAAACCACCCAGCGCGTTGCGGCGTGTCCCGGCCCGGGCGAAGCGTGCGTCTGGATCCGGCGGGACAAAGGCCGGCGGCATTCACCCTGATCGAGCTTTTGGTGGTGATCGCCATCATTGCGATCCTCGCCGGCATGCTCTTGCCCGCTTTGGGCCGGGCGAAATCGAGAGCGCTCGCGACCGCGTGCCTGGGCAACCTCAAGCAACTCCAGCTCTGCTGGCAGTTGTACGTGGACGACAACGCCGACCAACTGCCGGGCAATGTGGCGCTCAACCCGGGCGATATCGGCAGCCGCGAGGGCTGGACGGCCGATCCGACGTCCTGGCTCCAGGGCAATGCCTGGACCGACACCACCCCGGTGCATCTCCAGCGCGGGGTGTTGTACCCCTACAACAACTCGCTCGGCATCTACCGATGCCCGGCCGACAAGTCCACCGTCCGCGACCAGGGCAGGCATCCGCGCACGCGCAGCTATTCGATGAGCATGTACATGAACTTTCGCCCCGACCCCGAGAGTCCGGAGCATTCGCTCTGCTGGCACACCCTGGGGCAGATCCAGAGGCCCGGCCCGGCCCGCGCCGCGGTGTTCATCGACGAAAACGAGAAGAGCATTCAGCAGAGCGCTTTTGGCATCAACGCCCGCGATTACCTCACGCTCTTCGATTCCGCGCTCTGGACCTGGATCAGTTTTCCCGCCACCCGGCATCACAACGCCGGCGCATTGAGCTTCGCCGATGGCCACGTCGAACTCTGGCGTTGGTTCGAGCCCAACACCGCTCGCATCGCCCGGCTCGACGACTGGACCGTGCTCAAGAATGCCGTTCCAAACGCCGACCGGGACCTCGACCGGTTCTTCGGAGTTGTTCCGGAAAAAGTCCCGATTCTTTGACTTCGAGATCGGGCTTTTGCCCCAGCGATTCTACTTGTGACCGTGTTGAGAGCGCCGGGTCAGGCCTGCCTGTCAGCAGGCAGGGGATCCGGCTGGAGTTTGGCCATTCATTGGATTGCACCTCATCGCACACTTCATCGCACTGTGGCGGGCAGCACGAAGAAGCAAGGATGTTCTCCCTGTTCCTCCTTCCCCACACCGTCACTTGCGCGCTGCGCAGATTCCTTGTCGCGATCGCGACACGATTTAGGTGCATTTTTATGGAATCCGGTGCAATTCAATCGGCTGTGGCGTGTCGAATGAGGGGTAGATTTCTGCCCCCTGTGCTTGCGCAGGAGTCGTTGGCCGACCCACTGGTATTCGTGCGGTTGCAGGGCTCGGACCCTCAGGCCCTTGAGACTGACATCTGCGGCTACGGGAGTCTCCATCCGTTGTAGGCTCCGTGCCCTCACCGGGCGACAGAACACCGACAACGGCCAAATGCACTGGAACTGGCGGTGCAGCTCGGTTGCGCCCGGTTGCTCCTTGAAGTCCGGGAGCGCGTTGGGCACGCTCCTGCCGCGTGGGAAGCGTTGACATTCAACGGTTGAATGCGCATGGGGACCATGAACCAAACCTCGACTGTCTCTCTGGTGCTGGCTGCCGCACTGGCGGTTCTGTGCGCGGGCTGCAGCGGCCTGTCCCCGGCTCGCGAGCAGCCCGCGGCGCCCTCCGCTGCCCTCGAACGCGCGCTCGAATCGGTCCGGGCAAAACACGCCCCCGACCCTCACCTGGGTCTGTTTCACGTCGGCGCCGCGCGGGAGGGCAACAGGCTGGTGTTGACCGGCGAGGTCGCCAGCGCTTCCGCCCGAGCCGACGCGCTCGCCGCCGCTCGGGCGGCAGGCTCTGAAGTCGCCGACCGCATCGCGGTGCTGCCCGACCCGGCGCTGGGCGAGGCTACGCGGGGACTCGTCTGTTTGAGCGTCGCCACGGGCCGCGAGCAGCCGGAACATAAGGCCGAGATGGGGACACAGGAATTGATGGGGCATTCCGTTCGGATCTGGAAGTGCGCGGGCCTCTGGTCTTTGGTCCAGACGGCCGACCGCTACATCTCCTGGATGGAAGAAGGCTCGTTCCACCGCTGCACCCCCGCGGACGTCGAGGCGTGGAATGCATCGGCCCTGCTTATCGTCACGACGTTCGAAGACCGTGTCCTCGAAGGTCCGGACCCGCATGCGCAGCCGGTATCGGATGTTGTGATGGGATGCCTCGTGCGGAGGATCGGAGAGACGGGCGATTGGTACCGCGTCGAACTGCCTGACCGTCGCGGCGGTTATCTGCGCAGGACCTCCGCCGAGGACTACACCGCGTGGAGGGAATCGCGCCGGGCCACGCCGGAGAACATCGAGCGGACCGCGCGCTCGCTGTTGGGCCGCCCGTATCTGTGGGGAGGAAGCTCGCCCAAAGGACTCGACTGCTCCGGATTCACCAAGCTTGTCTTCTTTCTCAACGGTATCAGCCTGGACCGGAATGCGAGCCACCAGGCCCGCCAGGGCGCGGCGATCCTGCTCGACCCGGGCCTGAGCATGCTCGAGAAAGGGGACCTGCTTTTTTTTGGACGCCGTGCCGCCGACGGCCGGCCCGGACGCGTGACTCACACCGGCATCTACCTGGGTGATCGGCTGTTCATTCATGCCTCCGAACGCGTGCGCATCAACAGCCTCGATCCCGCGTCCCCGATCCGCGACGAGCATCGCATCCGCACGCTGATCCAGGCCCGCCGCGTTCTGCCGTCCGAATCGTGAAGGCGAAACGGCCGGAGGGGGACGGTTCACCCCCCGCCAGAAATGACGATCACCCCAACCACTGACTGGACTGAGCGAAACAGAAATCCCATGACAACTCGTGTGTTTGACATCCCATTCAAGGCAATCCTCGTCACCCTCCTGGTCCCGATCGTTCCCGCACAGGAATCGACCGCTTCCACTCCCGACGCCGCATTCACCGCGAGCGTCAGCCCGGCCTGGCCTGTCGCGACAAATGCCGCCCAGCCGGAGTTTGCCCTCTCCTCGGCTTTTGACGGCACCAACTTCCTGGTCGGCATTCGCGGAGCGGCCGGCAACCCGGATTTGGTCGGTGCCCAAGTGCTGTCGCCCACGGGCACCCGTGTTGGGTCGTTGATCGACATTGGGCGTGTGATGGATGGATTCCTCGACGGGCCGCGTGTCGCAATGGGGGGCGCCAATTATCTCATGGCCTGGACCGATGCCAGTTCCCAGCACCGATTGACGGGTAACGACGTTTACGCGCAATTCATCAGCTCTGCCGGCAGCCTGGTCGGGAGCCCGTTCGTCGTGACCAAGGCTTCGGGGGATCAATATGCCCGAGGGGTGGCGTATGACGGAACCCGTTTCATGGTCATATGGGCAGCCGGGAACGGCGTGCGCGGACGGCGGGTATCCGCGACGGGCGAGTTGTTGGGCAGTGAAATCGTGTTCACGACGCAGGAGGTCGAGGAGCCGGCAGCCGTGGCCTGCGGCGGCGGCCAATGCCTTGTCGTCTGGGTGGAAGGCACCGATGGGGCTCACGCAACCAAAGGCCGATTGCTCTCCGCCTCTGGCGAACTCGGCCCTGCATTTGTGATCAGCCAGAATGACTCATACAATTTCAATCCCCTCACCGTGGCCTATGGCGGTGGGCGATTCATGGTGATCTGGTCACACAACGCGGATGAAGATGACGACTGGGACTTGCGCGGGCGGATGGTGCTGCCCGACGGGACGTTTGCAGGCGGCGAATTCGTTCTGACCGCGGAAGCGAGCGAGGAGATCATCTGGGCCAACAACCTCGTCTTTGACGGCGAGAACTTCCTTGTCGTGTGGACGGATTACGCAGGAAGCCCCGCCAGCGCCCCGGGCACGGTGTTCGGGCGTTACTGGAGCCAGGGCGGCGTGCCGGCGGGAGCTCCGTTCACCATCGAACCCGCCGGGCCAGGCGCTCTGGGTGTGGGGCTCAGCGCGGCGGATCGCCAGGTGCTGGCCGTGGTCAACAGGAACGCGCTCGACTCGGCTTCGGACGTCTGGGCGCGCTTCATCCAGCCTGCATCCGCGGGTCCCTTTGTCCAAATTCTGAAGATCGCCGCAAACCCCGAGGAAGCGTCGAAGGTCCAGGTGACATTCGAGGGAATCCTCCAATCCAGCGCGGATCTCAGGACCTGGGCGGATCTTGCGCCTCAACCGGCCAGTCCGTGGATCTTCGAAACCGGTGAAAGCGTCTTGTTCTTTCGTGCACGGGACTGAGAGCCTGTCTGAAAGATCGAGCGTGGCGGCGACACGACACCCTCAGACATGCGCCGGGCCGGGAGCGGCAATCAACACCGCGCGCGCTGTTCGAGCAACTCGCCGGTCGGTCCGATGAGGCAGACCGAGAGCGCCATTTGCCCCGTGGCGTGCGTGGCGCACGAGAGGCAGGGGTCGTAGGCGCGGATGGCGACTTCGATGTGGTTGAGCAGGCCCTCGCTGATCTCGGCTCTCCCGCCCAGGACGTCCCGGGCCACCCGGGTAATCGCGCGGTTCATCGGCTCGTTGTTGTTGGTGGTCGAGACAATGAGGTTGCACAGAGTGACCTCGTCGTTCCTGTTGACGCGGTAATGGTGAAAGAGGGTCCCGCGCGGCGCCTCGACCACCCCGACGGTTTCCTCGCGCCGCGGACCGCGGGCGAGGAGATCGTCTCCTTGAAGATCGGGATCATCGAGCAGCGTGCCGATCACCTCGATCACGTGAAGCAGTTCGATGAGGCGCGCCCAGTGATAGCACATCGTGATGTTGTTCGGGCGCTCCTGCGTGAGGGCAAAGAAATCTTGCCGGGCCGCCTCGGCTTCGGGCGATGGAATGAACGCGCAGGTGTTGAGCCGCGCCAGCGGCCCCACCCGGTACCACCCGGCCTGCGGACCGAGCGATTTGAGGAACGGGAACTTCATGTAGGACCACGACCGGACCTCCTCGCCGACGACATCGAGGTAGCGCTGGTAATCGACATCGTTGACGATGCGCCGCCCCCGCGAGTCCACAGCCCGCAGGACGCCGTGGTACAGATCCAACGCGCCGTCGTCCGGGCGGACCAGCGACAGGTGATTCGACTCGAACGAGCCGTACGGACGCAGTTCGTCCAGATGCGCCATTGTGAAATCGCGGATGATGCCGACGGCGCGCCGGCTCCATTCAAGCATCTGGGGCATATCCTCGAGGAGGCCGTCCCGCTCGGCGATCGAGAGGTTCTTGTTGACCCCGCCCGGAATCGCGCCGGTGCCGTGGATCTTCTTGCCCGCGGTGACGCGGATGACCTCCTGGCCGAACTTGCGCATCATGACCCCCTGGCGCGCCAGCTCGGGATACCTGGCGGCCACGGCCAGAATGTTGCGCTGGGCAGGCGGCGCCCCGAACGCGCTCCGCGCGGTGCCGTCGGTGCCGAAGAGCAGATCCGGGCTGGCCAGGTGAAAGAAGTGCAGCGCGTGGCTCTGGAAGACCTGGCCGTAGTGCATCAGGCGCCGCATCTTCTCCGCCGTCGGCGTCAGTTGCTCGCCCCCGACGATCCGGTCCATGGCCTTGGCGGCCGCCACGTGGTGGCTCACCGGGCAGATGCCGCACAGGCGCTGGACGATGACAGGCACTTCCCAGTAGGGCCGCCCGAGGATGAACCGCTCGAACCCCCGGAACTCGACGATGTGCAGCCGCGCCTCGGTGACGTTGTTGCGCGCGTCGAGGTGGATCGTCACTTTGCCGTGACCCTCGACCCGAGTCACCGGGTGGATGGTGAGTTTCCGGCATGTGCCTGAGCCGGTGGATTCCTTCGTTGTGGTCATGCGCGGTGACTCCTCAATCGTACTTCAACCGTTCGTAGGCCAGCGTGACCGGCTTGCCGGTCAGGAGAGCGACAACCGTGTCCCAGATGGCGTCGGCGGGAGGCGGACAGCCGGGAATGAAATAGTCGATCTTGACCACCTCGTGGCAGGGGTAGACGCGGTGCAACAGCAACGGGATCTCGATGTCGTTCGGGAGAATGCCGGCGGGATTCCAGATCCCTGGAGACTTCAGGTACGCTTCCTCGAGGCATTCGCGCAGCGGAAGGTTGTTGCGCATGGCCGGGATGCCGCCGTTGATGGCGCATTCGCCCATCGAGACGAGGACGTCGCAGTGCTTCCGAAAGTCCTCGAGCACATGGACGTTCTCCTCGTTGCAGCAGCCGCCCTCGATGATGCCCACCGCGCACCGGCCGTCGAACTCCTTGTAATCGTTGATCGGCGAACGCCCGAACTCGACCAGGTCCGCCAGCGCGAAGAGGCGTTCGTCGATGTCGAGGATGGACATGTGGCAGCCGAAGCACCCGCAAAGACTTGTCGTGGCCACGCGTGGTTTGGATGCAGTACTCATCGGGAGCTTGGAGATTCAGCGGTTGAATGCCCACGGGGACCGTGAACTGGTCTGTAGCCGCCGACGTGAGTCGGCGCTGATTCCAGCCTTCGACGGAGCGAGACGGCGCCGTCTGATCCCGCACTGCGGGGCGGCTACGGAATCCCGATTCATGGGGAGTCCTCTGTCTGGACATTTCCCGAGCCGATGGGCTGCGCGTCGAAAGGCCGCTGCCCGATCGGCACGGCATAGCCGACCCGCTTTCTCATCAGCGCGCCGGTCGGGCAGGATGCAGTGACCTCGTCGGTCACGGCCAAACCGGTCGCGGCCAGCGCCTCCCCGTTGACCTGAAGCCGCTTGCGGTAGCCCCGGTCGACAAACTGAAAGACGTTCTTGTGATCGAGTTCCTGCGAGACGCGCACGCACCGTCCGCACAGGATGCATCGGTTGTGGTCCAGATAGACATCCGGATGCGAGAGGTCGACGGGCCGGTCGGGATTGAGGTAGGGGTATTGCGGCACGGTGATGCCGAAGCGATAGGCCAGCGCCTGGAGTTCGCAGAGCCCGCTCTTCTCGCAGAACATGCAGTAGTGGTTGCCCTCGACAAAGAGCATATCGAGGATCGCCGTGCGGAACTCGCGGATCTCCGCCGTGTCGTTCTCCACCACCATGCCGTCGGAGATCGTCTGCACACAGGCCGCCTGGATGCGGCCGTTGACGCGGACGGAGCAGACGCGGCAACTGCCGTGCGGGACGAGGTTCTTGTAGGCGCACAGGCGGGGGATATAGATGCCGACCGCTTCCGCCGCCTTGAGGATCGTCTGCCCGGCCCGGCCCGACACCTCGTGTCCGTCGATGGTGAATGTGACGTCCTTCATGGCGGGTCTCCCCGTTCACACATACTGGGACATCCGTCCGACGCGCAACTCGGCGTCGGCGACCGCCTTGGACAAATCGAAGGTCGAGAGCAACCCCGGTTTGCGATCGCTCACCATGTCGGCGTAGAGGGTGTGGAAGTTCTGGAGGGCGCCCAGAACGGGATTGGGGGCGGCCTGGCCGAGTCCGCATCGGCTCGTCTGGCTAATGACGTTGGCCAGGCGTCGCATGTAATCCAGATCGGACGGCTCGCCCGCCCCGCTGACGACCTTGTGGACGACCCGTTTGAGCAGGACCAGGCCGACGCGGCAGGGGGTGCAATGGCCGCAGCTCTCTTCGATGAAGAAATCCAGGTAATGCTCCGCGATCTCGAGTTTGTTCCGGGCGCGGTTGAAGATGAGAATGGCCCCGCCTGTTGCCAGGTCGTCGTAGCAGATCTGCCCGCCGAAGCGTTCCGGGCTGATCATCTGGCGGCAGGGCCCGCCGATGAGCATGGCTCCCGGGTTGTCGGCGTCGGCCATATCGAGCAGCTCGCGGGCCGTGATGCCAAAGGGCACCTCGTAAACGCCCGGTTTGCGGCAGTCGCCGCAGATCGAGAGGACTTTCGTGCCCGTTGTGCGGCCCGATCCCATCTCCGCGAACCAATCGGCGCCTCTCTGCATGATCCGGGCGGCGGCGCTGAAGGTCTCGACGTTGTTCACGATGGTGGGACAGCCCATGTACCCCTTCTGCGCCGGGAACGGCGGCCGGTTTTTCGGATCGCCGCGCAGGCCTTCGCACGAGCTGATCAATGCGGTTTCCTCGCCGCACACGTAGGCCCCGGCGCCCGGTTGGATGCGGATGTCGAAATCGAAGCCGGGTTTTCCCAGAATCGCTTTTCCGAGCAGGCCTTGGCGGCGTCGGTTCTCGAGCACATCCTCGAGGAAGGCCCGCAGGTAGGCGTATTCGCCGCGCAGGTAGACGATGCCCGAATCGCTGCCCAACGCGTAGCCGGCGACGGTCATCCCCTCGAACACCTGGTCGGGACATTCGGTGAGCAGCACGCGGTCCTTGAACGTGCCCGGCTCCCCTTCGTCCGCGTTGCACAACACGTACCTGCGCTCGCCCGGGGCGTTGCGCGCAAATTCCCACTTCTGTCCCGTGGCGAATCCGGCGCCGCCGCGTCCGCGAAGCCGCGACGCCCGGATGGCGGCGATCACGTTCTCCGGCGTTTGGTCGATGGTGCGTTCGAGCGCGCATCCGGACTCGAAGCCGTCGAAATGCACCGGGCCCCTGCGGCGGATGTTGTTGCGGACCATCGAGTGGACGAGGGGATGGGCGTTGTTGCCATCGCCCACCATCGTGATGAGTTGGGCGGGGTCGAGATGCCGTCGCAGGTCGCGAATGACCTGGCGCCCGCGTTCGGGGGTGAGGTTGGGGACGACGACATCGTTGACAAGCGCCGCCGGGGCCTGGTCGCTCATCCCGATGCAGGGCGTGCGGGTCAGGGTGATCCCGCCGTCGGCCGTGGTCTCGCCCATCGTCACCCCCAACTCCTTCGCCATGGCGTCGGCCACCATGTCGTACCCCTTCATCCAATCCACGATGTCTTTGCAGAGGCGGATGATGACTCGCCCGCGGGGTTTGACGGAAAGGAACGCGTAGAAGGTCACTACGCTCTCGACCTCGACGCGGTGGGAGTTCACCTTGCTGGCGATGATCTCCATCGCTTCGGTCGAGACACATCCCAATCTCTGCTGGACCGCAATGACGATGTCCGTCATCCGCGTCCGGTCGAAGCCATAACGCCCACAAATGTCCTCAACGACAGTCACGAGGGCCTGGTTCATTGAGATGCACTGTATCCTCTCCTGCACTCCCGGTAAATCACAAACCTTTAGCCCGCATCTTTCTCACCCCGACGGTGCACAGGGCGGTCAGACTTCGCGAGAGGACGGCTATGCGGAGCCAGCCTGCATCTCTCACCACTCTGTGCCACCGCGAAGCCGGAGTTCACAAGAGAAGTCAACATGCAGGCTAGTGCACTTTGGCTCGGCGCCAATTCATGTAGACAAAGAGGCCGGAGCGGGGGATGGCTCGTCCCCTGACCCGGCGCTTGTACCGGTGTCTGTTCGCGCGCCGCGTGAGGGCACGCGGCCTACAACGTCGGTGTCTGTCGCCTTGTAGGCCGGGTCCCCTGACCCGGCGCTTGTACCGGTGTCTGTTCACGCGCCGCGTGAGGGCACGCGGCCTACAACGTCGGTGTCTGTCGCCTTGTAGGCCGGGTCCCCTGACCCGGCGCTTGTACCGGTGTCTGTTCGCGCGCCGCGTGAGGGCACGCGGCCTACAACACTGATGTCTGTTCCCTTGTAGGCCGAGTCCCCCGGCCCGGCGCTCTGAATCCTGTTCATCCTGTCCCAAAGGGGGGCTTCCGGGCGCTGGTGCAGGGCTGGTTGCTCGCCGCCCGGCCGCCGCTGGGTGTGTCGTGCGTGCAGAGCCGAAAATCCAGTCGCGATTGGGGCATTGCCTTGAGCGATGGCATTGGCCATCTTGCCTGCCATGAGCAACCATGCCACGAACCGGTCGGCGGAGTTTCTGAAGATCGCGGATCAATTCAAGCTGGGCGTTCTCGTGACGGAATCGTCCCACCCGGTGACGGCCAATCTGAGCGATGCGAGCCGGAGCGATATCAAGGCCGGGCTGAGGCAGTTGTTCGATGTCGATGACGACGTCGTCCGGAAGTACCGCGAGTTCGTGCAGTCGGGCAGACCGGCCAGCATGGCCCAGACCGTGTTGCGGGCCTTGGAACAGGGGGGCAGGCTGTTCTTTACCGGCTGCGGCTCGACAGGGCGTCTGAGCATTCAGCTCGTCTCGATCTGGCGCGATTTCTGGCAGCGCCAGCGCGCCCGGGGCCTGGCCTGCCGCCCCGAGCCGTTGGATTGGGAGACCCGGGCTTCGAGTGTGATGGCGGGCGGCGACTTCGCCCTCATCAAGGCCGTGGAAGGCTTCGAGGATTTCACGGCTTTCGGCAAGAAACAGATCGGCGATCTCGGAGTGGCGAAGGGCGACGTGGTGTTCGCCATCACCGAGGGAGGGGAAACCTCGTTCGTCATTGGCACGGCCTGGCGCGGGGTCGAGGCGGGGGCGCGCGTCTTTTTCGTCTACAACAACCCCGATGACATCCTCCACCAGCATGTGCAGCGCAGCCGCGAAGTTATCCTGGATCCGCGGATCGAGAAGATCAACCTGACCACCGGCCCGATGGCGATCACGGGGTCCACCCGGATGCAGGCGACCAGCATCCAACTGGCGGTGATGCTGACGGTTTTCGAGATGGTGCTGCGCGAGTTGATGTGCCGCCTGGATCCGCACGGCCCCAATGCCCTCGACCCGTCCACGGTGCCGTCCGAGTTCCTGGATCAACTGACCCGGATGCATGCGACCCTGAAAACGCCCGAGGTTCTCGAGCCCCTGGCCAGGCTGGTCGCTCTCGAGGAAGCTGTCTACCGCGCCGGCCGGCGCAACAACTATTTCGCCGACCGGTTCGGCATCGACGTGCTCACCGACACCACGGAGCGGTCGCCCACCTTCTGCACGCCTCCGTTCCGCAAGGGAGACGACACGACGGCGGCCGAATCATGGGCGTATCTGTACGTTCCTTCCGACACGACTCCGCGGGCCTGGGAACATATCCTCAAGCGCGCCCCCCGGTGCGTCGAGTGGAGCGAAGCCGAAGTCAGGGCACTGGTCGGGGATGAGAAGTTCTCCCAGACGATGGAGGTGATCCGCAGAATCAGTGCGCCGGAGCTGATGCGGTTCAAGGTTGGCCGGGACGGTTTGGACCTGCGTCCGCCGCAGGCCGGCGGCAGCGCGGTGGCGATTCTGGGCGGGACCGATGCCGGGCCGGCGCTGGCCGTCGGCGGGTTCTGCAGACAGCAACTCGAGGCAACGCGACGCGCGGGAGGCAAGATCGGCTTGATTTGCCTGGCCCAGCCCGCGGCGCTTGAAACGGTGCGGGCGGCGGTGCGCGACGACTGGGCCGCGGACTGCCTCACGGCTCTGGTGCCGGCGCCCGAGAGCCGGCTCCTGCTCGATGGCGCGGCACGGGTGGGATTGAAGCTCCTGCTCAACGCGCTTTCGACCTGCACCATGGTCCGGTTGGGCCGTGTCATGGGCAACTTCATGATCTGGGTCGTGGCCAGCAACCTCAAGCTGATCGACCGGGCGACGCGCTACATCCAGCGGTTGACCGGCCTCGAGTACACGGAGGCCAACCGCCTCCTGTTCGAGGTGGTCGAATACGTCGAGCCGCGCTGGAAAGCCGACAAGGCCTATCCGCCCGTGGTGGGTCTGGCCGTGATGCGCCAGCGCCACGGATTGACCAACGAACAGGCCGAGCAGCGGCTGATGGCCGAGTTGGGCTGAATCCCGCTTGTTATTCCGGTCGATCGACGCTACTATTGCACCCTTGATCGGCACACTCAGCTTCATTTGACGAACGCAACCTCTCAAGTCCATGAAACGCACATCTCTCTTCAACCTGGCCGCCGCTCTCCTCGCCGGCGCATTCTCCGCAACCGCCGCTGAAGCGACGCTGGGGATCGGCGATCCCGCCCCCAAGCTGGCCGTGGGCGAGTGGGTGCAGGGCGAGCCGGTCAAGGAGTTCCAGAAAGACAAGATCTACATCGTCGAGTTCTGGGCGACATGGTGCGGGCCCTGCCGCACCTCGATTCCGCACCTGAACGAGATCCACACGAAGTTTAAAGACAAAGGGTTGGTCGTCATCGGCCAGAACGTCTGGGAGCGGGACGAGACCCTTGTCAAACCGTTCATCGAGAAGATGGGCGACAAGATGACCTATCGCGTGGTCATGGACGACAAGAGCGAGAGAGAGAGGGGCGCGATGGCCGAGACGTGGATGCAGGCGGCGGGCCAGAACGGCATCCCGGCTGCCTTCCTGGTCGGCAAAGACGGCAAGATCGCCTGGATCGGACACCCGATGTCGCTGAAGGATTCGGTCATCGAGGAGGTGCTCGCCGGCCAGTTCGACGTCGCCAAGGCCGCGGCGGACTTCAAAAAGCAACGGGAATCGCGCACCGAAATGACGCGGTTATCCCGCCAGTTCGGCGAGGCAATGAAAGACAAGAAGTGGGACGAGGCCGACGCCGCCTTGAGTGAAATCGCCAAGCTCATGCCTGACGGGCAACAGGATTCCGTCGCCGCCGCGCGGCTCCAGATTCTCCTGGGCAAGGGCGATACCGAAGCCGCCGCCAGTCTGGCCGAGCAGATCAGCGAGCGGGCCAAGGGCAATGGCGCGATGCAGAACCAACTCGCGTGGCAGTTGCTCAGCCAGGACAACCTGAGCGCCAAAGCTCTGGCGACCGCTCACTCGATCGCCGTCAAAGCCAACGACGCTGCGGGTGGCAAGGACGCATCCATCCTGGACACCCTGGCGCGCGCCACATTCATGAAAGGCGACAAAGCTAAGGCGATCGAACTGCAGCAGAAAGCCGTAGAACTCGCCGAGGACGAGGACCTCAAGAAACAGCTCCAGTCCAATCTCGACAGTTTCAAGAAGGACCAACTCCCGAAGGCGGATTGACGCGGCGCAGCGGATACGACGCAAAAGCCCCACCCCGAAATCTCACGCCGGGACGAGGACACACATTGCCGAGCTTGGATGTCGCGTCCTCTGTGTGCCGTAGCGCAATTCCCTGGAATCTGCCTAGTCGGCGGTGAATCTCTCGGCGGGCCGAAGTTCGACAAGGCCCTCTCTGGAAATGGCGCAGTCACCAATCAGGGCCGATCCCGCGGCCGCGCATGCGCGTCAAGTTCCACGCCGGAGGGGCGACGTCCCCGTCGCCCGCGAACACATGCTGCGACCCGGTTGGTCGGGGACGAGGACGTCCCCGCTCTCCCGCAGCCCGCAGGCGCGTGAGTTTAAGCAAAGCCCCTGAGTGGTTTCTCGGAGCAGCGCTGTCGAGGGTGTCTAACTTCTTGGGCCGGTGTTCGTTGTGGCAGTCGCTTCTGCTCAGTTCGGCTCCGAGGTCGCGGAGTCCCGCGGCCGCGGGAGAGTGCGGCGGTTGACCGCCGCTTTCCGAGGACGGTCCTCCGTGCGTTGCCACTGCAAAGCGGTGCTGAAGCACACGCACTCTCCCGCGGCCGCGGGACTTCGCGCGACCGAACCCGCTCGTGCCCGGGCAGCTTCTGTGCAAGATCCGCATCTTACCCGGCCTAAGGTTTACGCGCATGCGCGGCCTCGGGATCGGCCCTCCGACATTCGGTTGCGGCCCTGGCGCGCAGTGTCTCTGCGGCTCAACTCCAACGCAGACTGTCATCCTGACGGTTCAAGCGCAGAGATCCCAAGCGCATCGGCGACAGGCTTTGCAGCATAGAATCTCCGGTCCGATGGCTGAAATGTAACTGTAAGAGAAAGATTACATTCCACTTGTCAGCGCCACGCGCAATCAGTAGAAGCAGGCCTGTTTATGCCCCGTGTGAACCACGCACTGAATAGATGCGAAGGCCTCCGCGATTGCCCCTCCTCTCCTCTTGCAGCATAGCTCACCTATGAAAAGGACCTTGATCCTCTCCCTCCTCGGCTCCCTCTGGCTGTGGTCAATGGCACCCGCCGGCCTGGCCCAAATCACAATCGCAACCGACACCTTTGTCGCTGCAGGCGACACGTCCTTCGACGGACAGTCCGTCGTGGTTGACCACGCGACGCTGACAATCGAGGGGCCGCACACCTTCGCCAGTCTCCAGCTCGTCAACAGCGCGGTCCTGACCCATGAGCCGGCCGCCGCGGGCGAACCCGAGCGCGTCGTGCGCCTCACCGTGACGGGCAACGTGACGGTGGACGCGACTTCGCGGATTGACGCGACCGGCAAGGGCTATGCCCAAGCCGATTCGCCGGGCGCAGGCGCCAAAGGCAACTACGCCGGCGGCGGCGGCGGGCATGGCGGGCATGGGCATCGCAGCAACGGGACGCCCGGACTGGGCGGCATGCCGTTTGGCTCGATCGTGGCGCCGGACGCATGGGGCGGCCCCGGCGGGAACAGCGACAGCACCGGCGCGTTCGTCCCCGGCGGCGGCCTGGTCCATCTCGAGGTTGGCGGCACACTAAGCGTGGATGGCGCGGTCCGGGCCGATGGCGCGAATGCCTGGATCAACAACCAGGGTGGCGGCGCAGGCGGGACGGTCTACCTGAAGGCCGGCACGTTGACGGGCGGCGGCTCGATTTCCGCCAATGGCGGCGCCGGTGAATGGGTGGACGGCGGTGGCGGCGCGGGTGGCCGCATCGCGCTTCTTTTTGCGAGCAATCAGTTTGCGGGCGCCCTCTCGGCTATCGGTGGCGGCGGTGCAGGCATTGGCGGGGCGGGGACAGTTTACCTCAAGCAGGGGACGGCGCCGGGTCAGTTGAGAATTGTCAACGCGGGACGCGGCGAATGGACACCGCTGACCTCGCCGGTGGCATTCGACGTCGTGTTGGACGGTAACGCGATTGTGTACCCAACGGCGAATCTCGCGGTCGGCACGCTCACGGTTGCCGGGAATTCGATGTTGACCCATTCCACCGGCAGCGCGGGATTGACAGTCAACGCCGCGGGCAATGTCTCGATCGGCGCGGACGCCGGTATCAATGTGGACGGACGCGGCTATCCGTTTGCCGGGGACCCGGGTCCGGGCGCAGGCGAGCTTGGCATTTGGGCGGGATCCGGTGCCGGTCACGGCGGCCTGGGGGGGTACAGCGCGACCGGTTATGCTGGCGGATCGCACTACGGCTCGATTTTGCAGCCGACTGCCCTGGGGAGTCAGGGCGGCAACGGTGACGGCGGGCCGGGCTCGGCTGGCGGCGGGGCAATCCGGCTCATCGTCGGGGGAACGCTCGATGTGGCCGGTCGACTTTCGGCCAACGGCATCAACAGCACCCCCAACAACGCTGGCGGCGGCTCTGGCGGCAGCATCTGGGTCAACGCCGGTTCCTTGACTGGAGGTGGGACAATCGTGGCCAACGGGGGCGCCGGCGAGTGGGTGGATGGCGGCGGGGGCAGCGGCGGGCGCATCGCGCTTTACTCGGATCACAACCAGTTCACGGGGGCTCTGACCGCATACGGAGCCGGCGGCTCGCAAAAGGGAGGCGCGGGCACGATCTACCTCAAGCGACCTGCCAGTGCCGTGGGTCAAATGGTTGTCGACAACGACAACGTCTGGGGCAACTACACCCCGATCGCGACTCCGGAAGCATTCGAACTCACAATTTCCAGGCGGGCGGTCTGCTATCCAGTCGAACCGCTCACAGTCGCTCAATTCACCATGCCCAATGAAGCCGTCCTCACGCATCTGAAGGGCCAGTCCAACATCCACATGCGCGTCACCGGCAACGCCACCATCGCCGCGCCGGCCCAGTTCACTGCCGACGGACGCGGCTACCCCATTGGGGAAGACCGCGGTCCAGGCGCTGGTGCCCGTTACAGTTGGGGCGGATCCGGCGGCGGCCACGCCGGTTTGGGCGGTCGCAGCGGCAGCGGGGCAGTCGGCGGCACTTACTACGGTTCCTTGCTCGAACCCACCGCCCTGGGTAGCCAGGGCGGTGACGGCGACGGCGGCGGCGGGACCTCCGGCGGTGGCGCGATACGCCTGATCGTCGACGGCAAATTGACCTTGGACGGACGCCTATCGTCCGATGGCGCCGGGGCGCCGCCGAACAACGTCGGCGGTGGATCCGGCGGCAGCATCTGGCTCACCGTCGGTTCCCTGTCCGGCGCCGGGGCGATCTCCGCCAACGGCGGTCCGGGCGAGTGGGTGGACGGCGGCGGGGGCGGCGGCGGGCGCATCGCGCTCTATTACACCAGCAAGGATTACACGGGCCCGATCACGGCGTATGGCGGTGGCGGCCATGAACGCGGCGGGGCCGGGACCATTTACACAAAGGGCGCCGCGGAATCCCAAGGGCACTTGCTCGTCGACAATGGCGGCACGTGGGGCACATACACACCGCTTCAGACGCCCGAAGCGCTGCGTGCGACTCTCACCGGACGCGCCTGGTTGTACCCGGAAAGCGCTTTGACTTTTGCGCGCCTCGAATTGCCCGGCGAAGCCGTGCTGACGCATCTGACCGGGCAGTCAAACGTCACTCTCCACGTCGTGGGCGATTTGATTGTCGGCACAAATTCCGCGCTCTCGGTCGAGGGCCGAGGCTATCCGATCGCCCAGGACCGCGGACCCGGCGCGGGTACCCAGGTGAGTTGGGGCGGCTCGGGAGGGAGCCACGGCGGCTTGGGCGGTTGGAGCGGGAGCGGTGCTGGGCCAACCACCCACTACGGCTCGATGCTCGAGCCGACCCTGCTGGGCAGCCAGGGCGGCTACGGCAGCGGGGGCCCAGGCACAGCCGGTGGCGGCGCCATCCGCCTGATCGTGGATGGCACGCTCCAAGTCGATGGCGCCCTGAACGCCAACGGCGCTTCAAGCCCTCCCAACGATGCCGGCGGCGGCGCCGGCGGCAGCGTCTGGCTCACCGTGGCCAAGCTGGCCGGCACAGGCCGTATCACGGCGAACGGCGGTCTGGGTGAATGGGTCGAGGGAGGCGGTGGCGGTGGCGGACGCATCGCCCTGTACTACGATAGCAACGAGTTCGCAGGCATCATCACTGCGTTCGGAAATGGAGGAAGCCAGCGGGGCGGAGCGGGGACCGTCTACGCACGCAAGCGAGGCTCGGCGTTCGGCCAACTCCTCATCAACAACGGCGGCGTCTGGGGCAACTACACCCCGCTGACGTCGCCCGAGCCGTTCCAGCTTACTCTGGCCGACATGGCCTATTGCTACCATGTCGAACCGCTCACGGTCCGTGATTTTGAAGTGCGGACCAATGCCACACTCACCCACCTCACCGGACAGGCACGATGCGACATCACGGTCCTCAACAACCTCACCGTGGCCAAAGGCGGCAGTATTTCGACAGATGGACGCGGCTATCCCATCGACAGCAACCTCGGCCCGGGCGCAGGGGTACGCCTGGATTGTTGCGGTAGCGGGGCCGGACACGGGGGAACCGGGGGCAGTTCATATTCCGGCGCTACCGGTGGGGCGCCTTACGGCTCGATCACCGAACCGCTCGAGCATGGGAGCGCAGGCGGCCCCGGCAGCGGCGGCGCCGGCGGCGCCGGCGGTGGTGTGGTGCGCCTGAGCGTTGCCAATCTTCTTACGATTGATGGCCGGGTGACCGCTCAAGGCCTCAACGGAGTCAACAACGATACCGGCGGCGGGGCGGGCGGCAGCCTTTACTTCACCGCCAAGACCATCGTCGGCACAGGCGCCATCCTCGCCGATGGCGGAGCTGGCGAATGGGTGGACGGAGGCGGCGGCGCCGGCGGGCGGATTGCTCTTCACGCCGATACAGTGTCGTTCACCGGAGAACTGGCCGCGCGCGGCGGCGGCGGGCGCCAACGGGGCGGCTCGGGCAGCATTTACACCAAGCTGACGGGACAGACGACAGGCGAGTTGGTCCTGGACAACGGCGGCAACGCAGGGGCCCTGAGTCCATTCGATGTCCCGGCGAATACGCGCCTCGTCCTCGGCGGCGGCTCGGTCTTCCACCCCACCGGTCCGCTTGAACTCGTCAGCTTGCACCTCAAGTCCGGAGCCACGCTCACGCACATCACCGGCCAATCGAATCTGACGGTCCAGGTGGCTGCAGATCTCACAGTGGAAAGCGGGGCAGCGATCACCGCCGACGCCAAGGGCTACCCGCTCGATGGCGACCCCGGCCCCGGGGCGGGTGAATCGCTCGGCTGCTGCGGCGGAGGCGGCGCCTACGGCGGCAATGGGGGCGTGAGCTACTCCGGTTCCACCGGCGGTCTTGCTTACGGCTCCGTGATCGAGCCAATGGATCTGGGCTCGAGCGGTGGCGGGATAGGCGCGCGCAGTCCCGGCGGCGGGGCGATCCGCCTGATCGTGGGCGGCACGCTGCAATTGGATGGCACCCTCTCGGCCAACGGAGCTTCCTCCTGGTACAACGACCAGGGAGGCGCGGCCGGCGGGAGCATCTGGATCACCGCCGAGAAACTGGCCGGCACAGGTATCGTCTCGGCGGTCGGCGGCAACGGCGAGTGGGTGGATGGAGGCAGCGGCGGCGGCGGACGAATCGCCTTCCACCTCGGAGCCGATGAATTCACCGGGACAGTCAGCGCCCGAGGCGGAGCGCCGGGGCGCCAGGCCGGCGGAGCGGGGACGATCTATGCCAGATACGCTGGCGAAGCCGCAGGGCGCGTCTTGATCGACAACGCCGACACCTGGGGGGCTTATACCCCGCTAACCTGTGAGGAACCGTTCGATCTGACACTCGCGCGGCGCGCCCAGGTCCACGGCGATCCCGATCTGACACTGCGCAGCCTCGTGGTGGAAACAAACACCGTTTTGACCCACCTCAAAGAGCAGGACGGACTCAAGGTCGTCGTTGCTGGCGACGCCACAATCTCGGGCACAGTGCACGCTGATGGACTCGGCTTCCCGGTCGGCGTCGATCCTGGGCCGGGCGCCGGCGGGCAGTCCAGTTGGGCCGGGAGCGGGGCCGGTCACGGCGGGACCGGCGGCACGAGCCGGACCGGTCTTCCCGGCGGGCCCGCTTACGGATCGCAGCTCGAACCGACTCTGCGCGGCAGCCAGGGTGGCAGCGGCAGCGGCGGCGCGGGCGGTCACGGCGGCGGCGCAGTCCGGTTTGTCGTCGGCGGCACCTTGACGATCGACGGTTCGATCACCGCAAACGGACTCAATGGCACGGCCAACGATTCGGGCGGCGGTTCCGGCGGCAGTGTCTTTGTCAGCACGCGCGCGCTGGCGGGCGCCGGCTCGATCCGCGCCGACGGCGGGGCTGGAGAATGGGTGGATGGAGGAGGCGGCGCCGGGGGACGCATTGCCCTCTACAGAACGGCCAGCGCCTTCACCGGCGCCCTCGCTGCGAACGGAGCAGGCGGGTCCGGCCGAGGCGAGGACGGCACCATCTACGAAAGCACCGCACCGTCGGTGCTCTGGATGGCCCCGGGCGACCCTTGGGCCTTCGGCACCATCGCGTTGGAGGTTGCGACTTTGACCGCCGAGAGCGGACCGTTGACGGCCGAGTTCAGCGCCTGGCAGAACGGTGTGCCCACGCCGATCGCCTCTGTTCCGGCCACCCTTACGGCGGAGACCGCGTGGGACACGACCCAGGTGGCCGATGGCGCCTGGGAACTGCGCGTGGTGATCAGGACCGCCGCGGGCGCCACGGTTGTCGAGTCGAGGCGCTCGATCATGGTCAACAACGCCGTCGAGTGGCACGGCGGCCCCCTCGCCACCTCGGAGATCTGGACCCCCGGGCGCGTCCACGTCGTCGATCACGACCTGACTATTCCGTCCGGCCTCGTCCTCACGCTGGATCCGGGCACCATCGTCAAGTTCCTACCGGGCGTCCGCCTGTCGATCCTCAGCGGCGGCGTCTTGAACGCGCTGGGCGAGGAACTCGAGCCCTGTGTGCTGACCTCGTTCCTCGACGATTCGCAAGGTGGCGACAGCAACCTGGACGGCGGTCTCTCGAAGCCGACACCGGGCTCATGGCGTTTGTCCCTGCGCACCGGCGCCACCATCGAATCCAATGACAACACCCGGTTCCGCTTCAACAGCCGGACCTATGGCGGCCCCCTCGCCGGCAGCGAGACATGGACCGCCGACAGCCTCCGCGAAATCACGTCGACGATCGTGGTGCCCACCGGGGCAACCCTCACCCTCGAAGCCGGCGCCATCGTCAAGTTCCACCCCGGCATCGGCCTCGACGTCCAATCGGGCGGCAAGCTGATCACCCGCGGCACCGTGTCGCAGCCGGTGGTGCTCACATCCATCTCCGACGACGCCTACGGTGGCGACACGAATGAAAACGGCACCCGCACCGGCCCCACGGCCGGCGACTGGCGAAGCCTGCGCCTCGAGGACGGTGCCCAAGGCGATCTGAACCACACGCGCATCCTCTACGGCGGCAATTCGGTCGGCAACCCCTGGGGCGCCGGCGGCGCCATCGAGCCGTTGGGCGGACCATTCACCGCGCGCAATTGTGTCATCGCCGACGCGCTCAAGGACGGCGCCTTCTGCTATGGGACAACCCGCTTCGAGAATTGTGTCGTGCTGCGTTGCGACCGCGGGCTCACCGCCGTGGGCGAGATGACAGTCATTAACTGCACGCTCGATGCCAACAAGATCGGCCTGCTCGAACATGTCGGCCATCTCATCGTCCGTAACTCGATCGTTTCCGGCAGCATCCAGGCCGGCATCGAGCACGATCTGGGCGGCTACAGTCCCGCCGTGACTTTCTGCAATGTCTGGAACCCCGAGGCCTCGCGCGGCAACTACAGCGGCACCAGCGATCGCACCGGCGCCGACGGCAACATCTCCGCCGCGCCCAAGTACAAGAACGCCGTGGCGGACAACTACCGGCTGGACTACGCCTCGCCGGGCATCGACGCCGCCGATGGAACATGGGCGCCCGAGACCGACGCCGCCGGGGCACCGCGCTACGACGACCCGCGCACGGGCAACACCGGCATCGCAGGCGCCAACGGCGCCGTGCCGGACACGGGCGCTTTCGAGTTCGCCGAGACCGCGCCGTCGAACCTCGACCTGGTTGTGGTCGGCGTCAGCGGGCCAGGCCAACTCCTGGCAGGCAGCCTCGTCCATATCGAGTGGACGGTTGCCAATCGCGGCGCGGAGGCCCTGACCGGGCCCTGGCACGACGCGATCTACTTGCGCAATAGCGCGACCGGCCAGCGCATCGCCGTCGGCGAACCGCTCGTCGGACGCAACCTCACGCTCGGCCCGGGCCAGAGTCAACTCGTCGGCGTCGACGTCCGCGTGCCGGGCGGTGTGGCCGGCGATTACACCTGGGTCGTGGTCGCCAACAGCCGCGGCGATATCTTCGAAGGCGCAAACTCGAACAACAACGAGAGTGACGCCGCCCTCGCCTCCTCGCTCGCGCTGCCGGTGATCGCCCTCGACGCCGCCCCGATTGCGGGCGCTTTCAGCGCCCAGGAGGAACCGCACTGGTTCCAGTGCCTGGCCCCGGTCGGAAAAGACGTCCGGTTCGACCTCGGCCTGCTCGGCTCTCAAGGCGTCACCGAGATCTATGTGGGCCGCGGTTTCATGCCCACAGCCGAAAACTACAGCGCGCGCCAGCGCGAGTGGAGCTCCGCCGACACCAGCGCCGTCGTCTCCGGCGCGGCGGACCCGACCGCCACCGACGGCATGAACGTCTTCTACGTCCTGGCGATCGGCAGAACGCTGTCGGCGACGCCCCAGCCCTTCGCGCTGAGCGCATCAAGCGCCGCTTTCAGCATCGAGGCCGCGTGGCCTCAAAGGGTCGGCAATGCCGGCCTCGTCACCCTCGACATCCGCGGCTCCGCACTCACGACCAACACCGCGTTCTTCGCTCGCGTCGGCAACGACGAACGCCCCGCCCTCCGCCAGAGCGTCCGCGAGAGCGGACGCGTCTTCGCGACGTTCGATCTGACCGATCTCGAGCCCGGCAAGGCGGACCTGGTGGCCGAGGCGGGCGGACTCGAAGTCGCCCTGCCGGGGGCCGTCGATATCGTGGCGGGCGGCACGCCCGACTTCTATACGTCGCTGAGCGGGCCGGGCACCACCCGGGCCGGGCGGTTCATGACCTGGTTCGTGACGTACGGCAACCGCGGCCTGGTGGACATGAAGGTGCCGCTCCTGAAGTTCAACGCGCCGGGGGCGACCGAGATCAACCTCTACGAGAGCACGCTCAATTGGGCCGATGCCTTCACGTTCTGGGGCATCAACCCCAAGGCCTTGCTCCCAACCCTCGGCCCGGGTCAGGAGGTCACCTTCGAGGTGCGCGTCAAGGCGATGAACTCCGGGACGATCAACATCGAGATGATGTCCGGCGAGGCGTTCGCCGCAAACGCGACCCCCTTCAATTGGAACACGCTTCCGGCAACACCGGGCGCCAACCCAACCGCGTGGGCCGCCATGGTCAACGGACTCGACGATCGCCTCGGCGCCACGCTGGCCGAGTACTCCGTCCTGCTCGAACGCGACCTCGAAGGGCTCGCGGCGAGCGACCTGCGGTTCAGTTACCTCGCCAATATCGACGGACGCTGGCTCTTCGGCGACGAGCCCGAGGGCGTCTCCACCGAACGACCGCTCATTCTCGTGCCCGAGGAGTATGAAGAGCCGGGCTTGAGCCCGGGCCTGCACAACCCGCCTGGCGCACCGCCCGGAGACGGGATCCGCAAAACATGGTGGCTGGTGATCACGGTCGAGGATTACGCCAACCTCGGCGCGAAGAACCTGCCGGGGACACGGAAGGATGCCATCGACTTTTGGGACTATGCCAACACGGAGTTGCGAGCCGCCGAAGGCCAATACCTCTGGGCTCACGACGCCCCGGGGGATGGCAAGGCCGTGCGCCGTTCGACCATGCTCGACGGAATCCGATCGTTGAAGGGCAAGGTGGACGCCGACGACAACCTGGTCATCGTCTACAGCGGCCATGGCGGCCTCAAGGCGAGCAGTAGCGCCCCCTACCTGGCCTTCAACGGCGACTACTTGTCGCCGGTCGCCTTCACTCAGGCCATCAACGAGGTCGGAGCCGGAACGACCTACTTCATCAACGATTCGTGCCACTCCGAAGCGTTCAACGAGAAGGTCGATCCGGCCAACACCACCTTCGTCGGCCTCGCCGCAACCCAGGCGAACAAGATCTCTCATGACACCGCCAGCGGCGGCGAACTGATCAAAAACCTCAAGGGCCAGCTCCGCAAATGCCGCAGCCTCGGGCGCTCGATGGAACTGACCACTGACATGGTGACCAAGAAATACGAGACCAAGCCCGAAGAAAGAAAACGCCAGCAGCCGGTCCTCACCAACCCGTCCGGCGCCAGCCTCGACGGCAAACCCTGGAACGATCCGTCCGGCTTCGAGCAGCGACTGCGCAACATGTTCCGCAGCCCGCCCTTCCCGGGCGTCTTCCCGATCGTGCCCTACACCATCGTCGGCAGCGTCGATCCGAATGACAAGTACACCCTCGCCGGCGTCGGCCCCGAGCACTGGATTCACCCCGACCACGTCATCCCGTTCGAGGTCCTGTTCGAGAACAAGCCGACCGCCGCCGCCCCGGCCCAGGAAGTCCTGGTCACCGACATGCTCGATCCCAACCTCGACTGGTCGACGTTCGAGTTGAAGACCATCGCCTTCAACGACGCCAGCATCACTGTGCCGCCCGGATTGCAGCGCTACTCGACCACGGCCACGGTGGGCTCGGACACGAATGCGGTGACTGTCGACGTCAGCTTCGACTCGACCACCGGCAAGATCGCCTGGCTGATGCGTTCGCTCGACGCGAACACGGGCGATCTGCCTGAGGATCCGTTCGCCGGCTTCCTGCCGCCCAACGACGCCCAGCACCGCGGCGAGGGCCTGCTCACGTATACCGTTCGACCGAAGCTCACGCTCGCGGACGGCACGAAGATCCGCAATCTGGCGACGATCATCTTCGATCCCACCTACGGCGCCAACCCGCCGATCCTGACCCCCACGGTCACGAACACGATCGACGCGACCGCGCCTGTCAGCCAGGTCGATCCGCTCCCGGCTCAATCCTCCGGACCCGTGGTCGTCCGCTGGACCGGCCAGGACGCCGCAGGCGGATCGGGCCTCGAGAGCTACGACCTCTTCGTCTCGCGCAACGGCGGACCGTTCCAACTCGGGATCGGGGCCACCACGGCAACGAGCGTCTCCTTCGAGGGAGAACCCGGTTCAACCTATCGTTTCTACACGATCGCGCGCGATGCCGCCGGCAACACCGAGGCCGCCCCGGCCGAAGCGGACGCTGTCACCACCTTCGCCGGAGGCATCACCTACTCGGCTTGGGCCGCTTCCCAGGGGTTGCCGCCCAACGCCGCCGACCCGGAGGATGACCCCGACAACGACGGTCTCACGAACGCAGGCGAATACGGTCTGGCGTCGAATCCCAAGGTCGCTGACTGGCCGTCCGTGGCCCCCAAGGCTGGCATGGTGCGCCTGGCCGGCGAGACTTACCTCACGCTGACCTATCGCCGACCCAAGCCCGAGCCGAGCGATCTGCAATATCGCGTGACAAGTTCATCCGCCGTCGTGCCCTGGACAGGCGCGTCGTCGGTCACGACGGTCGGGACGCCCGTCGACCGCGGCAACTACGTCGAGGTCACGGTCCGCAGCCTCACGCCGATGAAGAACGGCGCGCACGGCTTCCTGCGGCTGCAGCTTCGGAAATAGCCAGCCCGGAAGCCGCGCGGGTACGCGCGTGTCCGACAGCGCGAAGCGGGGTTGCGAGGCGCCCTGGAGCGCCGGCTTGCAGCCGGCTTAACGCCTGCGGTGTGCCCACACCGGTTTATAGTCCCCGTGCGCATTCGTGTGAACGTCGTGTGAACGAGCAGAGCAGGGGAGGGGCGACGTCCTCGTCGCCCGCGAACATCATCGGGCGGCTGCTATCGTTGGGGGACGGGCCGTCCTCCCTCCGCTTCGCGATGCCGCGACCCCGCCGCCCGCGAGCGAAGGGGCGAAGTCCCGCATTGCGGGAGAGTGCGGTGCTTCAGCACCGCTTTGCGCGGGACGTGATCGGAGACAGTCATCGAGAGGCGGCAATGAACTTTGACAGTCATCGAAAAGCGGCGCTAAAGCGCACGCACTCCAGACGCTTCGCGACTCCGCCGCCCGCGTACGAGAGAAGCGGCTTTCCAGAACGCCCAAGCGGGATAGAATGCCGGGGACACCAGTGCCAGGAATCGTAGCATAGGAGAACAGCACAACCGGATGGTGATGAAGAACAGAAGGCCAACGGAATCGAGACGCGGGCACGGTGTTGCACTGTGCTCTGGACACGCTTGTCTGAGTCTCTTCGCCTGTGTCCTGCTGCTCGTGTCCGCAGCCGCTCGGGCGGGCGATCACGGCGTTGCGCTGGCGTATCCGGTCGACGGTTCGAGCATCCGGATCGACGGCGATCTGTCCGACTGGCCGGCGCACCTGCCGCGGTACGCGATTACCACCCTGCTGCTCGGGGCGCCTCCGACCGATGACGAGGATTATTCGGCGTGGTTTCGCATCGCCTACAGCGAGTCCGAGAACGTCTTGTACGCCGCGATCGAGATGCAGGACGCCGAACGTGAGGAACCAGCCTCGAATCCGGTCGACCTCTTTCAAGGCGGGAACGTGGGCATCGTGGTCGTGCGTTTCCCGGCCGGTCCCGGCGACCACACACCGCTCGGTTTCCTTTGCAGACAAGGCCCCGACAAAGACACGTTCGAATCGACCTTGACCGCGTGGGGAGTCGGAAATGTGATCTATGCCCCCGCGAGGCATTTCCGGTCCGCGGCGCATCAGGCGGGCAGCCGGCGGTGGTTCGAGTTCCGGGTTGACGTTGGGCGCATGGCACAAGGGAAGCACCTGGAACCGGACCGGATCGTCGAGTTCAATCCGTGGGTCGCCGACGGCGATCGGCTGGCCGGCACGACGAACGCCTGGCAGAGCGGCTTCTTCGGCTGGGTCTACGGGAACTCGATGAACCGTCGGGACGGTCGTGGGGATGTATGGCTGGTGCGTTCGAACGTCGTCCGGGGCCAGTTGGCGGGGCAAGTGAAGCTCGAGGACAACTTGCCCCCTGGAACCATGAAGCGGGTGCGCATCCAGTCGGTGACCGCACCTCTGGCCGTGGTGCACCCGCTGACCGATCGCAGTGGACGGTTCGCAGTCGAACTGCCCGTCGGCAGCTACCACGTGCTGGCCGATCAGCGCGGCGTCGACATGGCAACCGCCGTGATGGTCGAAGTGCGGGCGGGCGAGAGAACCGAGGTGGAATTGACGGCGCCGCCGATGACCGGGCAGGTCGTGGCCGCGGGTTCGGGCCGGGTGATTCCTGTCGCTCGAGGGGTTCGGCGCGGGGCCTGGCAGACCTACGGGGTGGGGGAGGGACTGCCGGTGGCGACGGTGCGTCGGATTCTCGAGGATCGGCACGGGGACTTGTGGCTGGCCACCGAGGGTGGGGGCCTAGTCCAGTTCGACGGCGCCCGTTTCACGGTTTTCACCAAAGAAGATGGATTGATGAGCAATGATATCGGGGGACTGGTCGAGGACGGGTTGGGGAATCTGTGGGCGACGATGAATCCCGATGCCCGGGAATGGGGCCTGAGCTGCCTGGACCGTGCGAAGCGCTTGTTCATCAACTACGATACCGAGGACGGGCCGGGACTGGACAACGCGCAGTACCCGACGGCCGATGCGAGCGGGGCGGTGTGGTTCACGGGGAGCGGCAATGTGATCCGCTGGGATGCGTCTCGCCGCCAGTTTGTCCACTGCACCCGCCAGGACGGCGGCTGTACCCCGCTCGTCGCCCCGATTCACCGGGGACAGAGCGGACGGCTGTGGGTCGGCCTATCGTTCAGCAACGAGTTGTGCCAGTGGCGACACGACCAGTTCGAGGTGCACCGGGCTCCCACCCCCCTCCTCCTTACAACGACGCTGCTCGAAGACCGCCGCGGCGGGCTCTGGGTGGCCGGACACGCCATGCCGGTCCATGAGGGCGATCCGTCGGGGCCTGTTCTCTGGCGCTACGACGTCGATGCCGAACGCTGGGACCGCTTCAGCGACGCGCACGGTTATGCGGGCGACCCAATCGAGGCGATGTGTGAGGATCGCCAGGGCCAGATCTGGCTGGGCACAACCAGCGGTCTGTTCCGCCTTCGAGACGGGAGTTTCGAAAACATCTCGGCCGCGACCGGGCTGGGCGAGGAACATGTCTGCGCGATCCGCGAAGACCGTCAGGGAGACGTGTGGATCGGAGTCGCGGGCGGCGGACTGCGCCGATTGGATCGGGCGTGGACAACCTACACTGTCGCCGACGGCCTCACCTCCGATCGGATCACGTCCTTGATCGAATGGCAGGGGCAGGTCCTCGCGGGCACCACGCGCGGACTGAGTCGACTCCGATCCACACCGCCGGGACCGGAAGGTTGGGAGTTGGTGATCGAGGGAGAGATTCGTGCCCTGCGGCCAGGCAGCAAGGGACTCCTGTGCTTGCGGTCGGGGTCGCCCAGCCTGCTGGGGAGCGACGGCACCTGGTTGTCGACCGATCTGCTGGCGAAGTACAACATCGGTGGCCATGAAAAGACGGACCTGATCGAGGATGGTCACGGCCGCGTCTGGATCAGTTCCCTTGGCGACGGACTGGCAGTCTGCGATGGCGAGTCGGTCGACCATCACACGACGATCAATGGGCTTCCCTCAAACCTGTTCACCTGTCTGGCCTTGGGGCTCGATCAGGAGGTCTGGATGGGCACCGCGGAGAAGGGGTTGATTCGCCATAACGGCAGCGATCGGTTTTACACGACCGCCGATGGGCTCGTGTCGGACCGCGTGACCGCGCTGGCCTCCGATCGCGATCGAGGGTGTCTGTGGATCGGCACACGAGGCGGTCTCTCGCACTTCGACGGCCAGCGGTGGCGGTCCTGGAGACGGGGGGACGGGTTGCCTATGGACGAACTCAGGACGCTCATGGTCGATCGCGCCGGCCGGGTCTGGATCGGCACGGCCGGGGGCGGTGTGGCAATCTACGACCCGGCGTTAAGCGTGTTCCAAACCCTGGCGTGGCGCCACGGGTTGAGCCACAACACGGTCAACGCCCTGCTCGAGGATGCGCAGGGCGACATCTGGATCGGGACCGAAGGGGGACTGAGCCGGTATCGAGCGCGCACCAATGCCCCGGCAGTCCGAATCACCGGAATAACCGCCGACGGCCAGGAGTTCCAAAGCGAACGAATCGAGCTGGCCGGGCGCCCGCGCGGGGTGGTGGTTGGATTCGAGGGTGTGAGTCTGGGAACGCACCCGGATGACATGGTGTATGTGTGCGAGTTGGTTGGGGACGAGGACGTCCCCGCTCCGGCGGTGTTGGAGCGCGGACGGCCTCGTCCGCGGCCTGTGCGATCAACCGACTCGTTCGACGAACAGGAGGGGGCACCGCCTTTGGTTGGGGACGAGGACGTCCCCACTCCGGCAATGATGACTGTGCCTGGCGGCCAGGCCGTCCCTGGTCCAACGGCGGTGCCGGACTGGCAGGGCGTACACCCCGTCTACACCCGGCAGATCGAGTACACGAATCTGCCTTATGGCCAGTTCGAGTTCCGAGTGCGCGCAGTCGACCGCGACTTCAACGTGTCGGCGCCCGACGCGATCACGCTGGTCATCCGCCGCGACTTTGCCCAGATGGCGTGGGTGGGCGGTTTCGGAGTCACCCTTCTGGGCGGTCTCTTGGCCGGCGGTTTGGCGATCAAGCATCGGCGCGAGCGCAACCGGGCCCTGATCGAGCGAAACCGATCGCTCGAAGAGGCCCGGCAGGCGGCCGAGGCGGCGCGCGAGGCGGCCGAATCGGCCAATCGGGCCAAGAGCCAGTTCCTGGCCAACATGAGCCACGAGATCCGCACCCCGATGAACGCGATCCTGGGCTATGCGCAGATTCTTAATCGGGGCAGCGATTCGCTCTCGCCCGAGCAAGAGCAGCAAGCTCTCGAGACAATCGAGCGCAGCGGCACGCATCTGCTGGGAATGATCAACGACATCCTCGACCTGGCGAAGATCGAGTCGGGCCGGCTCGAATTGAAGGAGAGCGACTTTGACCTCGGCGAACTGAT
>Ga0116154_10000750_pt1 | contig 33133 bp, 17 predicted proteins | sample AD_UKC030_MetaG_FD_89898 | JGI IMG/M metagenome (GOLD analysis project Ga0116154, IMG submission 89898) | Active sludge microbial communities of municipal wastewater-treating anaerobic digesters from USA - AD_UKC030_MetaG | ecosystem: Engineered > Bioreactor > Anaerobic > Digestate | place: USA... | reverse complement strand
TAGTCAAGAATCCTCATGATATCTTCATAGAACCCCATGTCTAGCATCCGGTCGGCCTCATCCAGAATCAGAAATTTTAGGGAATCAAGCTGCACATACCCCATTACCATATGCTGGAGGAGTTTTCCCGGTGTGCCAATAATCACATCGCATCCCTGGGTGAGTGCCGTTTTTTCAAGCTCCCATCCGGCACCGTCACCTCCTCCGTAAACAGCCTTTGAGCTGATGCCGGAATAGTACCCCAACCCCTGCAATTGCTGATCAATCTGCACGGTGAGCTCTCTGGTGGGTACAATGACCAGAGCCTGCGTACCTGAACGGGTTTGTGTGAGGATATGATGAATTATCGGAATAAGAAAGGCTGCTGTTTTTCCGGTCCCGGTTTGTGCGCATGCAATGAGGTCGGCTCCGGATAGAATCACGGGAATAGCCTGCTCCTGTACCGGGGTGGGTTTCGAAAAACCCATTGAGGCGATTCCCTCCATGGCATCAGGATGAAGGTGGAGGTTTTCAAAAAAAATGGTTTCTGCAGAATTCTCCATTTACAAGTCTTTAGTGATGGTGAGAAACAGGTTGATTCCTAAGGGCTCAGTCATAATCCAGGCATTGTTTTCCGGAATATGAGCCTGCTGACTGAACTTCAGAAGCTGTTCCTCCGACCTGTGGTATAAAAACCAATCGCCCAACACCTCCATAATCTTTCTGGAAGGGTTGCTGACAGAGAAGTTTCCAATAATCATCATGCCCCCCGGATTCAGATATTCATAATACTTCCTGATCATGTACACAAAGTGCTTGTCCTTGAAATAGTCAAACAAACCGGCACTCCAGATCAGGTCGTAGGTATTGGACGGGTTGAACCGTATGACATTGGCATGATGAAACGTGAGGTAATCTTTATAGGCTTTATTCCGGTTGGAGGCATAGGTGATGGCTCTCTGGTCAAGGTCCAGGAGGTCAAACCACAGAGTATTGTTCACCGTGGATGCCATATATTCATTGATTTCCCTGGCAGGCCCTGAACCAAGAACCAGGACATCCTTCCGGTATTCAGGCCTCTTATTCAGCTCAGCAAGTACCTTAATGGCCAGCTCTTTCCGGTTAACAACAGCCCTTGCGGCAGGCAGTTGGTGAAAGAATAGATCCCAGCGGCTGTATTTTGGATCAGGATTGACATACTCCTGATAAATCTTTTCAATAATGAAGAAATCGCCATTGTATCCCATCGGCTTGGTAAATGAGAATCCGATGATGGTTTCAGGGGTAAGGACAGGCATCATAAGCGCTCTTACCGCAGGCACATCCTGACTCTTTAACCCAGATACCAGCGCAAGGAGGTCCCCGTATTCATGTGGATCGGGACCAGAATGGTTTAGCAAATTGTCAATCCAGTCCTGTATTTCGGATATATCTGTCGAGATAGACATAGGAAAGGGCAAAGGGAAATCCATGGGAATCCTATTCAAACAGTTTGAATTTATCAGCATCAATGGGCAGAACTACCATCACATCCTTCAGGATGATATCCGGGAGCATGATCCTGAAGATCTTCCCCTTATTAATGATGCAACGCTCATTGATTCTTACGAACAGGTCTTCCGGAAGAAGGGTTTTAACAGTGTCAAGAGGTGTGGCAATGGAATAGGACTCATCCCTGAGATGCAGCTTGCTTCCTGAGTCTTCTTCCTCGATATAGTAGATGTTATCCTGTTTCTCCCTGATTAAACCTGTGTCTGCATCCATTACCACATGGGTAGGAGAGCCTGCTTTAAAGAAGGAGTGGAACTGGTCGCTGGCAACCTTCATCTGAATGTCGCTCTCGAATTTATAGCGGGCAATTTCGATATTTGTCCTTAGGTCTTTTTCATTATACGGCTTGGTGATGTACCCATACGGCAGTGAAACTTTGGCCAGTTCAATAGTGCCAAGATCCGCATTGGCGGTCAGGTAGATAATTGGCACATCATGCGTTTGAAGGATCTTTTTTGCTGCCTCAATACCGGTCATCTCACCCTTCAGTCTGATATCCATCAGAATTAAATCCGGAAGGCACCGGTCCACTTCATCCAGGGCTGCCTGTCCGCTGGCCACACACCCCTGGACTTCATAACCCATCTGAACCAGGCTCTCTTCGATGTCAGCAGCCACCAGAAACTCATCCTCAACAATCAAAATTCTCAGCTTTCCCATATCAATAATTTTTACTTCAGCCTTTATACTTTATACTTTGAACTTTATACTTTGAACTTGATGGTATACTTTGTCCCTGCTGAAAAATCAAATTCCAGCTTCCCTTCGATCTGTTGAATGAGTTTTGACACTATCCGCATCCCGAGGGTGTTTGCCTTTTCAGGCTCAAAATCGTGTTTGATGCCGATCCCGTCATCAGATACGATCAGATGATAGGTGGCGTTCGGGTCTTTCCGGAGAGAGATCCTGATAAGTCCTTCCCTGCGGTCAGCAAAGGCATGCTTGAATGAATTGGATATTAACTCATTGATAATCAGACCACATGGAATTCCAATATCCAGTGGAAAGTAGATATCATCCACTTCAAATGCAAAGGTGATTTTGCCATGCATGTCTGAATACCCCCTGGAGATGGTATTGACCAGGCTCTGCACATAGTTTCTGAACTGAATGCTTGCAAGGTTATCACTCTTGTAAAGGTTTTCATGAATCAGTGCCATTGAGTGAATCCTGTTCTGGCTCTCACCCAGCACGGTTTTTAATTTGGGGTCATCCACCAGTCGCTCCTGCATCTTCAGGATGCTGGAGATGATCTGCATGTTGTTTTTTACCCTGTGATGCACCTCCTTGAGTAGGATCTCCTTCTCTTCGAGTGACCTTTTAAGGTTTGATTCTGCGATCTGCCTTTTTATCTCTTTTTCTTCAAGAGCTCTGTGCATAAGTATATAACCTGAGATCTCATCCAGAATAGAAAAAAGCTTATCCGGCTCAATCGGTTTAATCAGATAACCATTTACGCCAAGGCTGATGGCATCCAGAAAATACTCCTTGAAACTGTAAGCCGACATTACGATTACATAGAGTCCCGGGTTCGTCAGTTTCAGCTTGCGGATCATATCCAGTCCGTTGATTTCAGGGATACTGATGTCTGTGATCAGCAGATCGGGTTTGTGTTCATGGAAAACTTCAATTCCATCGGCGCCATTGGTGGCAAAAAACAGTTTTTCAACACGTCCATCCAGTAATTTGCTGATAAAGTTGCGGATATGAAGTTCATCCTCCACGAAGAGAACCGATATCTGGTGGAGCTGTTTTTCCTGCCTGGCAAAAGGGTTGAAAGTTTCAGTCATTTCTGGAGATGTATTTGGCAAGTATTGTAATTAAATCGCTGATAATTATGGGCTTGGGAATATGGTCAATACAACCGGCCTCGATACTTTTCTCCCGGTCTCCGGTCATGCTGTAGGAGGTTTGTGCAACGATCGGAATTTCGGGCCTGAGGATTTTTACCTGGGCGGTGGTTTCATATCCATCCATCACAGGCATCTGAATATCCATCAGAATCAGGTCTATATCCTGAACTTCCCTGCATAAGGAGATGGCTTCCTGGCCATTTTTCGCCCAGTGGAGTTTTGCGTTCGTTTTTCTCAGTGCTAACTCAAGCAAACGATAATTGCTGTAGTTATCCTCCACTACGAGAATCAGTTTGTCTTTCCAGTCCGGAGTGTTTGGGTCTGTCATGGTAAATTGGTGTTAACAGGCTGGTTTGTAAGGTACTGTGAAATAGAACTCCGAGCCATGTCCGGGTTCGCTTATCACTCCAATCTCACCACCCATCTGCTTGATCAGCGCTTTGCTGATGGAGAGCCCAAGGCCGGTGCCGGGATCTTTGGGCTTATGATCAACGGTGATTTGCATAAAACGATCAAAGATGGCTTTTTGCTGGTTCCGTGGAATCCCAATCCCGGTATCTTTTACGGTAAACCTGATGAAATCATTTTCGATGGTATATCCAATCTTCACTGAACCCTGGTGGGTGAATTTGAATGCATTGACCGTAAGGTTAATCAGGATCTGTTTTAGCCTGGTCGTATCCACATAGATGATGTCATTTTCATTATCCAGACCTTTTTGTGAATATACCACCACATTCCCGGAGGTTACCTTTTCGTGCATGCTGCACAGTTGAACCACCTCATCGATAATGGTATTCAGGCTCACATCAGAGATATCGAACTGAAACATCCCCGCTTCGATTTTAGACAGGTCGATGATATCATTGATCAGTTTCAGAAGGTGTTTCCCGTTTTCGTCGATAATATTCAGAAATTCCTGCAGCTCTTCGGCGCTCTGTGCTTCGGGTATGAGTTGTGCATACCCCAGTATCCCATTCATCGGGGTGCGTATTTCGTGGCTCATATTGGCCAGGAAGGCAGATTTGAGCCTGTCTGATTGCTCCGCCTGTTCCTTCGCCAGCCTGAGTTCACGGGTACGCTCATCTACAATCGACTCAAGATTTCTGTTCAGAGACTCGAGTTCTGCCCTTTTCTGATCCAGCATCCGGTTTAGGAAAAAATCCTTCCTCGATAAATACTCAATGTTGTAGGAAGCAAACATTCCAATCAGATTGGCAGAAACAAAGAAAAAATTGTTCATTAAAACCAGGGTAAGGGTGGCTTCAGAAAACTTCAGGGCACCTATGGTATAGGAGATTACCGTAATCCAACCGGCCAGGGATGCGTAAATAAACCTCAGCTTAATAAAGAAATACCCGGCGCTGAAGATCAGCATAAGTCCCATACTGTAATAGATATTATACGGAGCTGTAAACAGCATCAGGTTAATACCGAATCCTGCTACGATGAAACAGACAAAGAGCAGATACTGCCAGGCCCGCCTGAAGAATTTAAAGAATGAACAACCGAGTACACCTAGAAATACCGGCCCGACCACATACACCCGTATGGCAAAAAAGAAATGCTTATATTCAGGAACTACAAGGGAATCGAGTACCACAAAGAATACATACAGGAAGGTTAACAGCGCAAAAGCAATCCTGAACTGTAGGAGCGAATTTCTTAAAAATACAGCCTGATATTCTTTTTCTAATGCTTCTGAAAAAGAGAGTGTTATCGGGTGTGAACCAATATTCCCCGGAGCAATTTTTCCGGCGGATGATTGAGAAGTGTTTTTGGACAACTTAACCGTTTTCATTAGATGAATTGGTTCCGAACAGGGAATCATTCAGGATTCCTGTCCCGGTTGGGTTTTATTATGCAATAATAGGCATTAATCTGACACCATTGGGTGTGGTTTAAAAAATGTGGTCAGCGGTTCTGAAACCTGTTCTTATACGTACATCCGGTACATAATGGTTCAATGACCTTTCTGTACGAAAAACCCTGATAAAGGGCTTTAGCCCTGGGGTTCCCAAGAACTTCCTCCATCTCCTGCATAAACAGGTTCCCCAGTGAAATGTCACCAGCGGTGTCAAGGCAACAGGGAACTACCGTTCCGTCCGACAGCACCGCAATCTGGTCGCGAAGGCCAAGGCAGAACCCCGCCTGATCCTCATGGGAGGAATCCGGCACCGGCCATGAGAACCGGTTGTCGAAGTTCAGATAGACATTCTCCGATAGTTTAATTCCCCTGCGATCGTTCCCGTTTTTCATATCCGACTTCTCGGTTCCGAAGAAAGCAAGAAAACATCTGGCTACTGCCTGTATATAAACTTCTTCATCATGGTCTGATGTTCCGGCATTCCATAACCTCAACGAAACGATTTTCCTATACTTCAGCGCAGCTCTCTTACTATAGAAGGCCATCGATTCAAGATATTGTTGTTGTTCTTCCCTGGCGGAATAACCACCACGACTATGCAATGAAATATTGATCTGTCTGAGGGCACCTTTCTCCAGAAGTGCATCACCTGTCATTTCCAGCAATAATCCGTTGGTGGTAAGGTTCACCTGCAATCCTTCTGATTCAGCCAGATCCAGGAAGCGCAACAGATCCGGATGGAGCAGGGGTTCCCCCAGCACGTGCAGATAGATGTAATCGGTATAGGGCTTAATCTTCTTCAGAACCGTGATGAACTCCTGCTCCTGCATATCCCTGGGCTCCCGAACCGAAACCGCACAGAAACTGCAACGCAGGTTGCACCGGTTGGTTATCTCTATGTATACTTTTTTGAAGCGGGGCATTTATAATGTGCTGATGTGCTAATGTGTAAATGTGTAAATATGCAAATGTGAAAATGTGCAAATGGGTAAATGTGTAAATGTGAAAATGTGAATCAGGCAAAAGTATTAGTTTTATCGGCATGAATATGAGCAATTCAGGCTGGGGAGGTGTAATGAATCTGGTGGTGAAACCAATATCAAATCAATATTTTATGAAAACCAATTGTGTCAGAGCTATTCTGATTTCTGTTTTTGTTGTAGCCGCCTTTCAGGGGTTTTTGATGGCGCAGACTGCGAAAATGGTGCTGGTACCCTACAAAAATGAAAAGCTGAACCTCTATGGCTTCAAAGATTCGCTGAGCGGGAAGATAGTGGTTGCCCCGCGATATGACCATGCCGGCAGATTTGTGGAAGGTTTGTCGAAGGTAATTATCGAGGAAAAATATGGTTTTGCCGATAAAACCGGAAAGCTGGTCTTACCATGTAAATATTACTATATTGATGATGTAACTGATGGCATGGCGGTACTGAAAACGGTTGAAGGAAAATATGGTTACTGCAACAACAAGGGAGTGGTGACGATTCCTCCGAAATATAGTTTTGCCGGTGACTTCGGGAATGGCCTTGCTCCGGTAGAGTCTGGAGAAAAATGTGGCTATATCAACAAAACGGGGCAGTTTGTTATCCCTCCAAAATTCGATTGGGCATCCTCGTTTAACGATGGTTATGCTATCGTTACGGCGGGCGGGAAGCAGGGATTGATTGACAAAACCGGTAAATACATCCTGCCCCTCCGGGAGGATGAAATCACCTATTTCTCTAAGGAAGTTTATAAGGTAAGAAACAGTGACCGCAATACTTGTGGCTTGATGGACAAATCAGGAAAATGGCTTACTGATTCAAACCTTGCTTACATAGGAGATCTGAACTTTGATTTCCCTGATGGGATTTCCAGCATCAGTGATTTCAATGACCAGATGGGGATTGTAAATGGCAAAGGGGAGGTCCTGATGCCTCCTTCTTTCGATTCCTGGAAGAAAATCGGGCATCCGGATTTGATTTGCGTTTATACCAATTACGATTTATGGGTAACAGAGAGAACCAGATTCGGCTTGTATGATCTGAAACAGAAGAAACTTGTCACAGAACTGGTTTACAATGAAATTGATGATAAATACATGGAAGGTATGCTGGCTTTCGCAAAAGACGGAAAGGTCGGGTATTTCGATTCTACAGGAAAGGTGGCCATTGAGCCGCTGTTTGACAAAGGGTACCAGTTCAACCATGGGGTTGCCGTGGTTCAGAATGAGGGAAAATACATGCTTATCAACTCTGAGGGGAAAATTATCTCTGACGCCTACGATCACATTTTCAGCTACTCAGACGACCTTTTTATGGTGAACAATAGTGGAACCTGGTCGGAAGAGGAAGGTATTCAGGGAGGAGTATGTGGATTGATTCGTTACGACGGAACCGTTTTCGCTAAACTGGCTTTTGCTAAGCTGGATGCCGTTCATGGGGATATGATCATCTTTCTGAAAAACAACTCCCTGGGCTTTATGGATCTAAAGGGGAATGAGGTGATGAAACCCGATTATACCTATCTGGGCGCATTTAATGATGGGCTGGCTTTTTTCCGGATCCCTGAAATGGATGAATATGGTGAATATATTGAAGGCCCCGGTACATGGGGATATATCAACAAATCGGGAAAAGAGGTCATTCCGGCCACCTATGATGATGCTTTCGATTTTTCAGAGGGCCTGGGTCAGGTAATACTCTACAATGCAATCATTTTTATTGATACTTTAGGCAAGGAGGTACTCAGGCTTACCGATGCACAGGAAGCTGGTCCCTTTTCTGATGGTATGGCCTGGGTGAAGAAGGATGGGAAGATCGGATACACAGATAGGACAGGGGTAATGAGAATCCCCTGCATTTACGAGAAAGGACAGGATTTCAGTGATGGAGTTACCAAAGTAGAGTTGCAGGGCAACGAAATTCTCATCAACAAAAAGGGGGAAGAAATCCGCCGCTGGAAGAAATAGAGGCAGCAACCCGTTACCGGGTCACTGCCATTTTTCTGGTTACTTTCTGTCCGTTCAGCTCAACCGAGTACAGGTAGAGGCCTGTTGCCAGATTGGCCGTTGGGATATGGAATGCATTGTTACCGCGCTGTGCTTCAAATGTATAGGTTGTGGTAATCTTCCCCGTGAGATCGGTGATAATTACCCGGGCAATCCCTCCTGTTCCGGTGAACACCGGCAGGATGGTAAAGTCGCTGGCCGGATTGGGGATATTCTGTCCCACCAGGATTCCTCCGTTGCCTGATTCCTCCAGACCGGTAGCCACAATGGCTTCGCATTTTTCGTCGTTTCCCCCGTTTACATCGCCTGTGAGCAGAGTTTTTACACAAACATTGGTTTGTCCGGCAGGGGAAGTGTAGGTGGTAGCAAAGGTATAGGGTACGGTTGCCCCCGGAAGCAGCGTTCCATTAAAGGTTTCGGTTCCAATCAGCAGGTTATTGGCCCGATATTCCAATGGAATGGAATAGAGGGTGTCGGTTCCGAAGTTTTGGATCACCGTTTTTACTTCGATGGTGCCACCGATGGGCACTTGCCCTGTGGGTGCTGTAATGGCAGTGATTCCGGCATCCCGTTTCCCCGGGGTAGCATTGATGCCATTGCATACGGTGTCGTTGAGGGTGTTCAGGTCACCGGGAAGTGCGCTCCACACGCACAGGTTGTAGGAGTTCACCGGCCCGATGAATGGGGTGGAAAAGGTGAAGCTGAGGGTATCACCGGTAGCTGCAGAGCCGCTCCAGGTTTCAGCTACAGGCACATTGTTCCCAACCCTGTAAAGCAACGGAAGGGAGGTGATGGTTTGAACCCCTTTATTCACGGCTTTTAGCTGAACCTGAACCTGATCTCCTATGGCAGTACCAACAGCAGGAGTAACGATCGCCAGGGTATGCGCATCGTGCTGGGGAGGCGGGATGTTGATACTGAAATCATCAATGGCCCATCCGTCACTCGAAAGGGTGTAGCTGGTGGTGTAAAGGATAAACCTGAACTGAACCGGCATCCCGGTGTTGAAAACCGATGGGTACAGGATGTGGCTGGATTGCGTCCATCCTGCATGCACGGTACTCCAGCTGTGGGTACCGTTGACATTTGAATTGTACCAGTTGGTTCCGTCGGTTGATCCGATATACCCCAGATTGTTCCATTGGGCTCCCAGATTGGTGGTGTATTGGATAATTCCGTAAGCCTGATCCGTGACCACCGACATCCACTGCCAGAAACTAACCGTAGCGGTGTCAGGAACCGGAGGGATTACAAAGTAGGGAGAATAGAGAATTTCGATAGCATTGGGTTTGTAATTCTGGTTGAGCAGGGTCGCCCAGGCGTTACTGCCACTGTGGGTGGTATTGATGAGTGCTGTTGAAGGTGTACCCAGCTGCCATTGCTGGTAAGTTCCGGTGGGTACCCATTCCTGGCTTCCTTCAAATGAATCGGAGTAAGGAACAGGGAAGGTGTTCAGTCCTCTGATCTCCTTTGAAATGGTATCATTCAGAAGATTTCCGTCGCCGGGCAGGGTAGTGTACACCTGAACCGTCTGCATTCCTGGTTGAACAATAAAGGGTACCGTGAAAGTGAGGGTGTCAAAACTATTGGATGGAATGGAAACCTGGAAGGTTTCCAGTACAGGAACAGCGTTGCCGACCCTGTAGAGCAGGGGCAGGCTTGTGATCGTCTGTGTTCCGAAATTACCTGCAACTACCTTCACATACTGCTGGTTGCCAACTTTGCTGTAATTCAGCTCCGGATTGAGAATCTGTTGTACCGAAGCATCATTTTGAACAGGGTTCCAAAGCACGAAGTTATCTACAAAGGCGTTATCGCCAACACCACCGCCTTCGCCATACCGGATCCTGCAAACAGACTCCAGGATGATATTAAAGGGCTGACTAGCATAGGGTTGTAGATCGAAAATGTGGGTTACGAATGGATCACCCGACTGGGTAATGGCCCTGAAAACAGAGTCGCCGTTGGTATTTTTCAGATATTGCGCTCCGGTATTCGCATAAATCATCACCCTGAACCAGGAGGTATTGGGTTGCCCAAGGGACACATAGGTCTGCTTCAGATCAAATTTCATCTTCAATTGGGTGCTGCTGCCCGGGATTACCTGACAGGTGATGGCATCTGCAATATGGCTGGTGTTGCTGAAAGCCTGATCTACATTGGAAGGGGTTGTGCCCCAGTTCACCCATCCACCACCCTGAAACTGGAGGCCATAGGAGCTGTTGTTGGCTGCCAGTCCGGAAACCGAAACGCTCGCATCTGTACCGCTGTTCTCTCCGAAAGTGTGGTCGTAACCGATCTCAAAGTTTTCGCTGTAAGGGAAGGTGGAGATCGTGGGCAGACTTACCACGGTGATTTCCGGACAGCCATTGTTGCCGGGAACGGTATCCTGGGTGGATATTACTGTGGATGAAATGATATAGTGTCCGATGGCACTCAGGTTATACGCTGGATTCACTACAATGGTTTGTGTGTTGCCGGAAAGAAGTGTACCGTTATTGATTACAGTTACCAGGGTATCCGACAGGGCTCCTGAGATGAATACCTTAACCGTGACAGGGCTGCTGACGAAATTCCATGCGTTTTCACCTGCATTACGGATTTTCACGGATACAGTATCAGTAGCCGTAAAACCACAGGAGGATATACTGGGGTTGAGAATCTGCATAACCGACAGATCATAGGGTGCCGGGAAAAATTCATCGGCCCCGATGTCAGGGGTGGTGGCATTCCTTGCCTGGCCGTCAATGTCGGTGGAAATCCCTGCAACAGGCAATGCTTTGGCATTGATGAGGATGTTGTCTGCATGAAGATTGTCCACAGCTTTATATACCGGATCCACATTCACCGAGTGAACATTTTTGGATGGATCGTATGCCTGAAATGCTGCAAAAGTATTGATGGGGCCTCCCCAGTGCACAAAGGTTCCGGAAGTTGGACTTACGTAGTAGTTGTTGTAATCCATCATGGTAATAGTGCCCGGAATGGTAGTGTAGAAAGCATATCCCTGTCCGCCGCACATGAAATTATTGTTCAGGATTTCATTATTGGAACCGGCGCCAACTCCCATGGCTCGCTGAGTAATACCTGTGCCATTCACATATACTGAATTGTATGCAAACCTCACATAGTTGTTGCTTACGGAGTACAATCCGTTGTGCCCCCCGGTACCGGTCAGCAGGCTGATCATGTTGTTGTAAACCAGCCCGTAGTTCGAAGCAGTTCCGTTGGAATAGTTCAGATCCACCCCATATCCGTACGAAGACGGGGAAAGTATCATGGTGTTGCCGTGAATTTTAAAAGTATTTGAGAGATAGTAACTTCTTACTCCATAATAGTATTGATTAACGGTGCCGCTGATGATGGTGTTGTTCCTGATTTCCAGCGAGTCCTGATAGTAAGCATAAACCCCTATCTGGTAGAAACCGGTGATTTGGTTGCCCGCTATCGTCACCTTCTTCTGGTTTCCCACACCGGAGGCACCGGAGAGGTAAATCCCGCTGTAACCGTTGGTGATGACATTCTTTTCGATGGTGATGTTTTGCAGCGTGGTACTCATCGAGTACACTGCGGCAGCATTACCGGATGTGGAGGTAGAGGCCCCATTGAGGGTGCTGTTGGTAATCTGGATGTTACTGCAATTTCCGTCGAATTTCACGGCATATCCGTATGCACTTCCGTTTGCGGTGATCGTCAGGTGTTTAAGATTAACCCATGCAGCATTGGTGAAATTGATAATATACGGATTGCTTTGGGTGGTGAGTTCCTGAATCGTCACATCGGAACTGTCAAGGGTGGAGGAGCGGAAAGTGATTGCAGCACCGGCACCGGCACCGGTGATTGTCGGTATGACTAATCTCTCGGCATAAATGCCCGGATCGATATCGAAATAGGTATGACCGCAAACTCCTGAAGTAGTGAGGGCGTTCACTGCGTCGTTGAGGGTGGTAAAACGTTTCCCCTGTCCGATTGTGTAAATTCCCTGCATGCAAACCGTTAGGGTGGTTTGAGTTGTATCGTTTGTGTGGGTATTGTCACCGCTTTTTGCCACCCACACCTTCAGGGTCTCAATGCCTCCTGCAAAGGTTATGTTTCCGATGTTGACGGTAGCTGTTGCCAGTCGGGCAAGGCTTCCGCTCCAGTTGTACATGGCGGGTGTGCCGTTATTCACCTGATACCAGATGGGTGCTGAAGTAAGGGGGCTGGTTCCGTAGTTTTTCAGTTCAACACTTACCGGAACCGGGGTTCCGCTTACCGATGTACCCAGCGGAGAGAGGATTTGAGATACCGAGGCATCAATGGCGGGTATACCTGAAACATTTACCTGCTGCATAACCCTGCTGCTGGTACACGCTCCGTATGAAATCAGTTTCAGGTAGATGTTCGGGCGCATGGTATAGGTGGCAGCGCTCGTGGTGGTTGAACAGTCAAAGGATGCGGTTCCAACCGCCACCATTGAGGCTGTAAAACCTGCATTGGTATAGTAAACCTGTGATATTGATCCGTTGGATGAATTCTTGAAACAGGTTTCCACCATCAGATTGCTTACCCCGTCCCATTCGAAGGGAACCTGTACCGGATGCGTATTGATACCGTTGGTAACGGTATAGGAGGGACTGGCAAACACAGCGGTAAGGTTGGGTTCAAATTGTCCGATGGTATTCTGGGATGTATGTCCAAGTTTGATGGTGTAGTTCTGCAGTACCGCTGTACCGGGTGCCGCCACATTGAAGCCTACCGATTGGATCATCCCTTTCTGCAGGCCAAGTGCTGTAAGCTCTGAAGCCCTGATAAGGAACTGATGTTTGGCACCATACTGAGTACTGCCATAGGGTGACGGATAGGCGCTGGAGCTGTTGTATGTGGTACCTGTGCCGGTCTGGACAGATAGTAGCGGGGAGGTAAACCTGGATTCGACCCAGTATTGGGCTGTGTCATACAGCAAAGGGGTTGTATAGGGTGACCCGGTAAAGAAAGGTGTACCTGCTGCAGGCTGATGATACCAGTATAGGGTATCGGAAGCGCTGGGGGCAAGAATTGCCTGGGTTCCGTAAGGGATGGTAACCGGATTTGCAACGATGGGTGTCGGGGTGTATACAGAAGTTATGGTATCACTCTTAAGGGTGTCATTCAGCAGGTACATATCTCCGGTCATACTGGCGACGGCGGTAAGCAGATAATTTTGCTGTACCGGGCCTGAAGGCAGGGATGCCTGAGCGGCAAACGTATGATTGTAGGTGGCATAGGGGAGGATGGTGGTTGAGATGGTTTCCGGAGTGGAATAGGCTCCATTACCAATCTTATATCGCACCTGAATGCCTCCGAAGAGGGTATCATAGCCGTGGTTCATCAATTGTACTGTAACAGGGGTTGTTCCAATACCACAACCTGAAATCGGTTGTACAAAAGCTTTCATCATAATATCACGTTGAAGGGGTGGAACAATCACCTTCAATGGCACCCTCGGACTGCTGCAACCCGCGGTACCTAGGGTTTTAATCCTGATATTGTGCCTTTTAAGCGTGGTAGTGCCTGTTGGGGAAGAAGATGATCCGGCATTAAAAACGGTCATAGGCACCAGAGTGGAATCATAAACCAGAGGAGGGTTGATCAGGGTCATCCCTGAGGGTGCTATGGTCTGTACAATGAGGTTGGATACACCATCCCAGCTATAGGGTGCCGTACAGGTGATATCAAACCATCCGGCCGTTATATCAACGGTGCCGGAAAAAATGATGGTCATCGGAGAGGTAAAAAATGTAGTAGTAGCCTGGGATTGTGTGGTTGTGCCGAGTGAAATCTCCATGCCTGCAATGGTGCCCATAGCGCCATTGGAGAAGAAAGCGACAGAAGAGATGGGACCTGCAGAATACCCCTGTGCAGCCATTTCAGAAGCCAGTATCAAATATTGGGTCTTGTTTCCTCCCATCGCTTTTCCGAACGGGTTCGGAAACTCGTACTGGCCGCTTTCATTCGTTCCCTGTCCGATGTAAAAGGTGCCGGAAGGGATGTTGGTATTGGCCCGCACATAGTAGGTAGTGGTGTCGAAAAGGGGTGGTGTGGTATACTGCGCACCAATGGCAAGTTTGGTACCTGCGATGGGCTGATTGTACCACTCGACAGGGTAGCTGGAGGTGGCAGTAAGGGTTACTGCCTGTCCATAACTGATGGTGGTATCCGATACCTGCGGAACCGGCAGCGGGGCAAGAGCCTGAATAAGAGATGTTAAAGTGTCATTGGCAGAATTTGGATCCTGGTTGTGAGATACCCAGGCTTTGAGTATGAAAACCGAGTCAACGATAGTGGTAAGGTTCACCTGTGTACTGAAGGAAAAAGTGATGGTACCGCTGGCAGCGATGGACTGGGTTACCGGTTCTGTAATCACTGCACTGCTTCCGGTAAGTTGATAGGAAGCGCTGAGTCCGGAGGTAATGCTTAGCTGCCCTTCGTTCTTCAGGGTGATGGTTACGGTTTCAACACCCGGATTGCAGCCACCGGTCGGACTGGTCAGCCCGGTAATCCTGGCATCCACCAGCGGACTGCCATAAAACAGCCCCGAGATTGTGTCGTTGAAGTGCAGGGTATCTCCGGTCAGATCAGTATAAACCGATAGGGTAAAACTCAGAGCAGGAACGGTAAGATTGGGCAGGGTAACCGTATCGGTTGCTCCTGTGGCAAGGTTGCCGGTCCAGGTGGTAACCTGTGGTGTGCTCTGCCCTACGGTATACTTCACCGTACAGGAAGTCAGGGCAGTGGTTCCGTAATTACTGATCAGAGCCTTAACCGGAACAACATCCCCCTGAACAAGGGTGGTACCCGGGGAAGTAATCAGGGAGATACCGGCATCCAGAGGAGTAACGCTGTATTCATCTGCCCCGATATCAGGGGTGGTAAGGCTGCGCGGTTGCCCGTCGTAGTCGGTGGTTACCTCCGGAAAAGGTATACCCGCATTGTTCATCATTGGGCTGAAGGAATGCAGATCGGTTAAACTATAAAAATAGGGGTTTACAATGATGGAATTTGAATCTTTTCCGGTGGCAGCGGTCAACGCTGCAATCCCACCTGTAACAGGAACCAGCACAGAAGAATTCCACTTCACCAGGGTAGATCCGGTGGTGTAAAGGTTGTTGTAATTACTGGCTGCAAGCAACTGGCCTGCGGAGGAGTAATGGTTGATGGCCAGACCTCCGGCCATATTGGCAATTACATTGTTATACATATATACCCCTGATGAGGCCTGTTCGAAATTGATGGTGCCCGCATTGCTGTTTCCCGTGGCAACCATCATGGAATTGTTGTAGATTTTTACATTGCTGCTGTTTTGCAGGTTCAGGGCATGGTTGCCATATACGGTTGATGTTCCGGTTTGGAGTAAAAAGTTGTTGGCGATGATGCTCGCTTCGCTTGCCGAGGCATCAGTGTTGTAAGTATAGTATATCGAATAGGCATATCCCGTTACATGCATGTGAATGCGGTTGCCAAGGATTCTGTTGTGCTGTGATTGGGTCACATAAACACCGTAACGTGAGGAGGAGGGGGCAGAATAACTGCAATATACCCGATTCCCTTCGAACACCAGGCTGTCGTGATACGAGATGTCTGCCCCATACCTCGAACCATCGGTAAGGGTATTGTTCTTTGCGGTTAACCCTACCACACGGCTTCCGGAGGTTCCGGTAGCGCTGATGCTTTTATATCCGTTGGTAATTGAATTTCCGTTGAGTGTGTTGTAGTTGCAACCTCCTGCCAACACGATCCCCATTACACTGGTGTTTTCACCATAAGGCATTTGCAACCTGCAATAAGAGATGGTATTGTACCTTGCATTATTGGTAAATGTGATGCAATTGCCGGCCGTGGTGCTCTCTGTAATAAGGGTTATTTTATCGATGGTGATATATCTGGCACCCTGCAGATTGATGACGTAATTGTTGGTGCTGGAAGCGGCGGGTGGCTTCAGGGTTACAGAGGTCGCATTATTGTTGAAAGAGGTGAAAATGATGGTGTTGGTTGCTGACAGTCCGGGAATTGAATCGGTGATCCGGAGCCTGTCGGTATAGGTACCAGGCATGATTCTGAAAGTACAGGGGCCCGAAATGCCACAATTATAGAGGGCATTAAAGAGATCACCAAGCGTCTGAAAGTCTGAAGATGAGGAACCAACAGTGTAGGTACCATTCAGAATTTGGTTGCAGCCGAAAGCGATAGTCGTCAGAGTGTCATTTCCAGGGAACATGTCCATACTGTCGTTGGGCATCGAACTCCATACCTTGATGGTGTTGGAACCAAGTCCAAACAGATAGCTTCCCAGGTTAAGATTGTGGGCGATCATATCCATCTGCAGATTGCCGGTCCAATAGTAGGGTGTCTGTATATTGCCGTTTACACTCCAGTTGATGGTAGCTTTGGTAAGGGGCAATTGTCCTGAGTTTTTCAGACTTACAATCACCGGCACCGGTAAAGCCGAAATAAAGGTTCCTGAGGGTGTGGTAATGGCCTTGATAGATGCGTCGTGATTGAAGTACACCTGATCGATGACAAACTTCGTGTTGGGCCTTTGCCCTGATCCGGCAACCGTTGAAGGAGCCGGGGTGGATCCGTAAAAAGTAACTGCCTTGCCGGCGTTATTGGTCAGATACCAGTTGATGTAATTGGCAGTGAGCGTCCCGGGCCTGTACCAGTCGACCAGGATCATCAGGTTATCTGTACCATTATAGGTAAAATTTCCTTTGTTGAAAACAAAAGTCTGCCAACCGGCGGAAGCAGGAAGAGTGACCAGGGTATCTTCAAAAACCAGTGTGGATCCCTGAAGCTCAGTGGCATAGGTACCGGAAGTGGTGGACAGCGTGGTTTGGCTGGTGTGTTTCAGATAAATCTTAAGAATGCCATTGCCCAGAGTATAACCTGATGCGTTGGCTTTCTCCCAGATCAGCGACTGGATATTCCCCTTGATTCCGATTTCAGCCGGGGTAAACAATGAAATATGCTGGCTGTATTTATCAGCGCTCGTTGTCAGGCTGTTATACATCGGAGCAGCATAGTTGTTCAGGGCAGCGGTACCTACCTGCACCGTAACCGGCGCCTTGTAATTGGTAAAAGAAATGCAGCTGGCCGCCGGCAATACCGATTTATTCTGATACTGGCTGCTGTCGGTAGCCTCCATTTTGTAACAAACACTGCTTTGGTAAGGCATTGAGGGAATGATTCCGCTGTAGAGGCTGGCGGAAATTTTATTCATCACGATCGTGTCTGTAACCATTCCTGCAGTATAGATCAGACGGGCTGACTGGATTCCGTCTGCATCCAGAATGGTGGCTTCAACCACAAAGGGTCCCGTTCCGGCAACCTGTCCGGCCGGATTTCCAGCGCTTGGGAAAATCTGGGGCGGGACCAGGTTAAAGGATCCTCCGATGATCTGCACCTCATCGATGAACCATCCGTACGCTCCGGATCCCCCATTGGCGTTCATGTCCTTCAGGGTGAAACGGACTTTTACCTGCGAATTTCCGGATGCCAGAGCCGAGAGGTCAAACACCTCCTCCTTCCACCAGCTATTATTGGGTATGGCGCTGTTATTCAGGGGCATCCAGTCCATATAGGATCCATCTTTAAACTGATTATTGAACGAAACAAACTGCCCGGCTCCCTGGTAATGGGATCCATCCAGTCGCGTCCATGTATTTCCGTTGTTGATACTTACTTCAGGATAGGCTGCGTCAAAAAAATCAATCTTGCAGATATGCTTGAATTTTAACACCACCTGTGTCATCCCTGTGGTTGAGAACGCCTGGCTGGTAAGCACAGCCGAATCCCCTGAATTTACAATCCTGGCACTGTCGCTGTAGTTTCCGGCGGTTTTCAGGGTGCTGCTCGCACTCCATGAGGCCGACCCGGAGGCAACAAAGCCATAAGGAAGCGTTTCAAACCCTTCAGAAAATAAAGTGGTCTGGGCCTGGCCCTGAAGACCTGAAAAAAACAAACTGCCTGCAAAGGCAATGACTTTAACAAATCGCATATTTCAAGATTTTTAAGATAGAACAACTCCTAAAGAAAAGGGTTTGCAAAAGTACCTTATAATATAAGAGGAATAATTTAAAGAAGGTAGACAAGCCTACTACATTCCTTCTATAAAGGTACTACAAAAAAAATCTGAATAAAATGTAAAAGATTACAATTCAGTGATATAATGAGTGAGATCTGAAGATGCAGGTAATTGCATCTTCTTTTTTATCCTGTATTTAGCTGTTTGCACCGAGCGGTCGCTGATGTGGATCAACCGGGCAATGTCTTTGGTGGTAAGGTTAATTCTGATGTAGGCACAAAGCCTCAAATCATTCTGGGTTAGGTCGGGATGACGTGACTGAAGCATCTGAAAAAAGTTGGGGTGTACTTCTTCAAAATGGGTTTTCAATACCTGCCAGTCAGTATCAATCTCCTGCATCGACTTTACCTTGTGCCTCAACTCTTCCGCCAGCCCTTTCAAATCCTGATGTTTTGACGAAGAGAGCTTCTGGAGATTGATTTCCAGCTCCTCGAGTAGTTTTTCCTTCTGCGACGATTGCAGCATCATCGACACCAGTTCGCGGTTCTTGTGGCTGATGGTTTCTCCCAGTTCCTGCTTCTCTTTTTTATGCAGTTTTGTTCTCAGCCGCAGGGTGATGGCGAGCAGCACCAGAACTGATACTGCCAGAATCACTGCCAGAATGGTGAACCGGAGCAGCAATGTGCGGTTTTTTGATTTTTGCTCCAGCACAGCAATCTTCTGATCTTTCTCCTGCTGGGCATGCTTGAATTCGATGGCATTGATGGCTTTGCTCTTTTCTTCATTAAAAAGTGAATCACCTGATTCTGTGTACTTCTTATAATATTTTAATGCCTGCTCCAACTCTTGATTCATCTCATAGGCACTTGAGAGAAGCAGATAATTGTCTTTGGTAAATAACCTGAACCCCTGCCGCTCGCTGATCTCAATGCTCCGGTTGATGAAATCTATGGCTTTCGGATAGTCACCCAGTGCGATATATACCTCCCCGATATTCCCTAATGCAGCCGACTGTCCTTGTGCATCCCCTCTGTATTTATTGAGGCCGAGCGACTGGTTTAAAAATTCCAGCGCACGGGGGTAATCTTTCAATTGGTTGTAAGACTGCCCCATATTATTGAGGATGTAAATCATCGAAAGGGTATCACCAGCCGCATCGGAGTAACTGTAGGCTTTTTCAAGCTCTTTTAGCGTCTTATCATATCTTTTCTGATTGGTATAGGTGTTCCCGATCTCGAGATGCATTTTGGCTGCTTCTTTGTTCCAGCCATTCTTTTCGCAGATACTAAGTGACTGATGCAGCACGTCCAGGGCTTTGCTGCTGGCATTCATCATGTTGTATGTTCTCCCCAGACCCAGCAATGCACTCATCTGCCCCTTCAGATCATGCATCCGATTTGCCTTGTGCAGCGACTTCAGGAAATATTGCAGGGAAGCTTCGTAATCATTCCAGTACACATATATGTATCCGAGCAGGTTTAGTGCTTCAATCTCAAGGGAGATGTTCTCCTGCTCAACCGCCAGCTCCAAAGCTTTCATCGTGTACTCCCGACTCAGTGAAACAGAATCCTGAAGATAATATCCGATGGCTTTTTTCATCACAAGGGTGTCTTCTGCGGTGTTCAACTGGCCGGTTGAATCTCCCTTTTCTGTGCGATCATGGCTGCACGACCCGGTTAGTATGATTACAGCACATCCGATAAGAAATACAATAACTTTCTTATTCAGAAGTATTTTGGTGTATTGCTCCGGAATCACTCTGAACTGGTATTGGTCGGGTAAAGATACAACTTTCTTCCCGGTGTCTGAAGGTATCCTGCTTCTGAAAATCGAAGATTCTCTTTAAAAATATGATTTATTGCTACCTTGCACCTCTCTAATTACCCACTCTATGCTTAGACGACCAATCAGGAACTTCCTGGAATTTCTCGCTCTTGTACTGATGATTTCAGCTGCTTTTCCGGGTCTCTCACAGAGCCATGTGCAATTCACCTCAAAGGGGAAAGCTGCTGCCACTATTGTGATTACCCGGGATGAATCCTCCTTTCTGGTGGCAGGGGAGCTGCAAAAGTATGTGGAGAAAATGTCGGGAGTCACTCTCCCGATTTCGCATGTTTCTGCCAATACCACCAAATTTGTGGTGTGGATCGGTAAAACCTGGCTGCCGGCTCAGAAGCGAGAACAACTGGATGCAGATTCCATGGCAGATGCTTTCATTATTTACACCCATGAAAACCATCTGTACCTGGCCGGGAAAAACCCGGCAGGTGACCGCTATGCAGTGTACACCCTGCTGGAGGAGTACCTGGGATGCATGAAGTTTAACGGTGAGGAGGAATTTATCCCAGTGCAGAAAAACATCTCGGTCCCTCCCGTTGATAAATTGTATTCCCCCGCTTTCCCTTTCAGGATACCGGCTTTTGAGGGAAGATGGAACGAATCCTTTGCGCAGTGGCATAAAATCAGCAACTTCAGCGACTGGGGAAGGTGGTGGGTACACTCTTTCAACCGCCTGGTGCCTCCTGAGGAGTATTTTGACGAACATCCCGAATATTTTGCGCTTGTGGATGGCCGCCGCCTCAAAGATGGTCAGCTCTGCCTGGGAAACCCGGCGGTGATAGATCTGCTGAAAGAGAACCTGGCTAAGGAGATCGCCCTGAATCCATCGGCCACCTATTGGTCTGTTTCTCAGAACGATTGCTACAATTACTGCGAATGTGACCTCTGCCAAAAAATGTATGCAGATTACGGAGCCTATTCAGGGGCTTACATCCACATGGCCAACGAACTGGCACGTGCTTTCCCCGACAAGCAGATATCCACCCTGGCCTACCAGTTCACCCGGGAGGCTCCAAAAAACATCAGGCCCCTGCCCAATGTAAACATCATGTTCTGCTCCATCGAGTGCAACCGCAGCATGCCCCTGGCCGAAGATCCCCGCAGTGCCGGATTTGTGAAGGATATGAAGGACTGGGCAGCCCTCAGCGACAATCTGTTCATTTGGGATTATGTGGTACAGTTCAGCAACTTTCTTACCCCATTCCCCAATTTTGAGGTACTGCAGCCCAACATTCAGTTCTTCCGTGATCACCATGGTAAGCAGATGTTTCAGCAGGGGAGCGGCCGCAACTGGTCAGATATGTCGGACCTTAAACAATACCTCATTGCCAAACTGTTATGGGATCCTGACATCAATGTGGATTCTGTAATTAACCGGTTCATGACCACCTATTACCTGGATGCAGCTCCCTTCATCCAAACCTGTTTCGATACCGTTCATGCCTGTGTCCAAAGGGATAAGGCCACACAGGGCCTGGATATTTACGGATTTCCGGTGTATTACAAAAACTCATTCCTTGCTCCCCGGCTCCTCCTTTTTTATGAGGGACAGATGGACAAAGCCGAAACGGCTGCCCGCAACTCCGGCAATCCCCAACTGCTTGCAAAGGTACAGCGGGCGCGCCTGCCCTATGATTTTGCCCTGATCGACATCGCCATCAATACACATACGGATCTGCTGCCATGGATCGTGGGCGAAAAGGTCAACCCGGTGATGCTTGACAGGCTCGAAAAGTTTATTGCACGCAGCCGGAATACGGGCACGGAGGTGATCAGTGAGCGGAACCGGAGAACCGATGACTACCGTGAATTTGTACTAAAACGGTTGGAACGGATATCGGCCCCCAACAAACTCGATCAGGCAATAGTCACTATTCAAACCCTGCACAGTCCGAAATACCCGGTAGGAGGGGAGAAGGCGCTGAACGACAGGCTTCTGGGCGGACTCCATTTCCAGTTCAACTGGCTGGGGTTCGAAGGGGAGGATATGGTGGTGATGGTGGACCTCCGGAAGTCCGATACAATGACAAAAGTTTCCATGAATTTCCTGAAAGCGGTGGAATCCTGGGTGTTCCTGCCGGTTGAAATCAGCATTGAGGTTTCAGATGATGGGATCAAATGGAAACAGGTAGCCTCCCAATCCAATATCAGCACCGACCAGAATTACCTGGAAATATCCACACCGTATAATTTCAAATTTGATCCGGTGGTCGCCCGGTTCGTCAGAATTACCGCCCTGAACATGAAAACCTGTCCCGACTGGCACCGTGGCTTCGGCAAACCCTCCTGGATCTTTGTGGATGAAATCATAATAAATTAGAACCCCCACCCCATACCTCCCTCAATGCCCACACTCTTCCTCACGCTGTCATGCACCTCACCCCCCAGCCCCCTCTCCTCAAGGAGAGGGGGAGCAAAAACACCTAACCTCAACAACCTATAATCATATCACCCCTGCGGGGTTTAACCCCAAACCCCAAATTTCTAATTTTTAATTTTTAATTTCACACTCCTAACTCCTAACTCCTAACTCCTAACTCCTAACTCCTAACTCCTAACTCCTAACTCCTAACTCCTAACTCCTAACTCCTAACTCCTAACTCCTAACTCCTAACTCCTAATGTTCTTTTTACTTAAACATAAAACCCTCGTAATCATTGTGTTTGCCCTGATAACAGCAGTGAGTCTGTGGCAGATGACAAAGCTCAGGGTGAACAACGAACTCGATATCTGGATCGGGAGAAACGGGGCGGAATATGATGTGTATCAGGAGTATATAAAGCAATTCGGACTGGATGAGTCGATCATTTTGCTGATACGGTCAGACAGCATTTTTACCACCCGTTTTCTGCAGGGGTTGCGTGGCTTTACCGACTCATTGCAGACGATTCCGGGTGTATCTGAGGTGACAGCCCTTACCACCGTTGCCATTCCGGTCCAATCCCTTGCAGGTGTATATGAAGTGCCGCTTGTACCGGATCCGCCCCTGAACCCGGAGAAGGTTCGTTTGAAAGCGATGAAATACCGGAGCTTGAAGGACCATCTGGTATCTGCCGATGGCAAAACAACAGCTATAGAAATTCAGCTGCATTCCACTCAGCAAATGGATTCGGTACTGAAAGCGGTGGAGACATTGGCGGAACGGAACCGTAAAGGTTTGGGCAGCATCGTGCCATTTGGCATCGTTCCGGTGAAATCGGAGATCAACCGCCTCTCTACCTCCGAAGCAGCGCTGTTCTTCTCCCTGGCCATCCTGATCATGCTGACACTTACATGGCTGTTCTTTCGCCGCTTTCTCCTGGCCCTGATCCCGGTGGCGATAGCCCTGGTAACCATTGTCTGGGTCCTGGGGCTGATGGCTTCCTGCGGTGTAACCCTCAACATCCTGCTGAGCTCTATGCCCCTGATTCTGCTGGTGATCAGCATTGCCTATTCCATCCATTATATATCCGCAGCCTCCGTGCTTCAGAATCAAACCACCGACCGGAGGGAGCTGGCCGTATCGGCATTTTCAGCCATCTTCAGAAATAGCCTGTTCTCGGCCCTGACTACGATGGTGGCCATGCTGGTATTTACCATTACCGCCATCACCCCGCTGCGCCATTTCGGACTGTTTGCCGGTATCGGGGTGGCGCTGGCATTCATCATCACTTTTTCTATCCTGCCAATAGTGTATGCTGTGTGGAAAATGCCTGTCATCCCTGAGAATCACAGCATGGCATGGACCAGGCTTTTCGGTCGTCTCGACAGGTTTACCCGGCAGTACCGGGTGTTTGTGTTTGTTGCCTGTGCCCTGTTGCTGGTGTTTGCCGTGTTTGGCATTTCGAGGCTGGAGGTGAATACCGATCAGAAAACCTACCTGAAACGGAACAACCCGTTGAGGATCCAGACCGAACAGGCAGAGCAATGGATGTCGGGCATTGTTCCGGTGGAGCTGATCATCCACCTCGACGCCGGACTTTTCTCTGATTTTCAGCACTATAATGAAGAATTCAGAAAAATTGAAGAGATCCTGGGCACCAACCCGGACGTGCAATCATGGCAGTCGTACCGCCTGCTTCTGGATGATTTCTTTCCGGAGGAGGGAGCCCTTTTCTCCTCTTTTTCCCTTACTCCAGAAATGGTGCAGGATAACATGGCTTTACAGAGGTTCATCTCCTGTGATGGCAAAACGGTAAGGATTACGGTGAAAACCGGCTGGAAATCGGACAATCAGATCCTGGAATTTGTGAGAAATCTTGAAGAGCAGGTGCATGAGGTGATGGCAACCGATCAGGTATCGGTGCAATGCACCGGAGCCATGCCGGTGTTTGCGATGATGGGGAAACGACTGGTAAGAAGCCAGATCTTAAGTATTTTTGGGGCTTTTGTGTTGATTTTCATCCTTTTTGTATTTATATACAAAAACGCCGGCTGGTCGCTGCTGGCCATGATTCCCAATGTGTTACCGGTTGCCATTACCCTGGGGGTCATGGGCTTTTTGCACATATCGGTCGATGTAGCTACGGTACTCATCACCTCGGTCTCCTTTGGCATTGCGGTAGACGATACCATCCATTTTACCAATACCTTCAGAAATCTGAGAAGGAGTCTGCCTGCTGCGGAAGCGGTAACCCGGTCATTTCATCATATCGGAAGGCCCCTGGTCATTACCTCATTGCTCCTGATGGCCGGTTTTCTGGTGCTTGCCTTCTCCGACTACCGTCCGCTCATCTTCCTCGGGGTCTTTATCTCCCTGAATCTGCTGCTGGCATTGCTGTTTGATCTTATTCTGGTGCCGGTGCTGCTGCATTCCCGCGAAAAGTCCTGAAGCTGTTGTTATATCTTATTGATATCCAGAGTATTTCTACCACAGAGGCACTGAGGTCACGGAGATAGACGCAAATTCTTTGAAACATATAAGACATAGAAGAAAATATAAGATTTCATATAAGGTTCCTGCCTTATTTTTTCCATAGCTTTGATCCATCAATCAAAGCGTAGGACTATGGCACATTTTCTAAACCGATTTACCCTGTGTTTGCTGCTTTTACTGCTGTTTTCCGTCCAGTTCCTGAGCGCCGTTGAGGGAGATACCCTGCGGGTGTTTGCCCATAACCGGGCTGTGGTGGTCACCGACCCCTCCAAAGGGGTGCGCGATCACAGGGCCTGGACGGTGTTCCCCGGCAAAGAGATCCCCGTGCGGAAAATTACCATGCACGTTACCTTCGGATGCCCCGATTCACTCCGCTGCGCCGACTGGGACTACTCCGACCGGATCCAGATCGAGCGGGTGGGAGGGATAAACGGAAAAAGACTCGATTATGAAATCGGCAGGCTGATAACCCCCTACGGCGGATTCTTCGGAAAAACCTGGTCGTTCGACTGGGAAATTGATGTTACAGACTTCAGCCTGCTGCTGCGCGACAGTTTGGAAATCAACTATATACACTCCGGCTATGAGCCTGCCAACGACCGCGGATGGCTTCTTACCATCCGTTTCGACCTGGTTGCCGGAACACCGGCTCTGGAACCCCTTTCCATCACCAAAGTATGGGACGACCATTTTGCCTACGGTGATCCCCAAAAACCGATCGACAGCACGTTGTCCCCTTTTTCGTTTGTGCCTGATGCAGGTGCCAGCCTGGCCCGGCTGCGGGTGATCCAGACCGGACATGGCATGGACCGTCCCGACAACTGCGCTGAATTCTGCAGCCGCTACCGCGAATTCTGGTTCGACGGGAATCTGGTGGAAAGAAAGCAGCTCTGGAAGAAGTGCGGGTGGAATCCTGTGTTTCCGCAGGCAGGCACCTGGATCTTCGACCGGGGCAACTGGTGCCCGGGCGACCTGCTGGATCCCGACGTGTATAACCTGCCCCTGAAACCAGGGAAATCCCATTCCCTGAAATTTGTGATGGAACCCTATACCGCTACCCATCAAAACAATGGAAATCAAGTCATCAGCGCATACCTCATTCAGTACAAAAACCCCAATGCGGTTACCGATGTGGCGGTGGAAGATATCGAGGCACCCTCCGATAAAGATCTCTACCGCAGGATGAACCCGGTTTCGTTCAATCCGGTGGTGAGGGTCAGAAATCTGGGTTCCGATACCTTGAATTCACTGCAGATTTCTTACGGAACGGTTGGGTTTGCAGCCAAAACCCACCAGTGGAAAGGGGCCATTCCGCCCTTACAGCAGGAGCGCATTGTGCTGCCGGGAACCATCGATGGAAAGGGAACCGGAAACCGGTTTTTTGCTAGATTGCAACAGCCTGATGGAAAGCCCGATGCCCGGCCGGCCGACAATTTCCTGGAGATCCCGTTTACCGCAGCTCCGGTGCATGGTAACACCCTTGTATTCCATCTGCTTGCCAACAACCAGCCCGCACAGAACGGATGGCAGTTGCTGGCATCGGACGGAAAGGTGATCAGGGAGCGGAAACCCGGATCCATGAAACCAGCTACGGTGTATTCCGATACCTTGAGATTAGTGCAGGGAGCTTACCAGCTGGTATTTGTTGATACCGCCGGCGATGGACTGGAGTTCTGGTACAACACTGAAGGGGGCAGGGGAGAGGCCCGCCTGCTGGATGGCAACGGCTTCATGATCAAAGCCTTCGAGCCCGATTGTGGCTCGGGATGGATCTACAGCTTTACCGTGGGCAACACCCCCGAATCGGTCGACTCGAATCTGATGGCTGCGAGCCTATACCCCACACGTACATCCACATCCACCACCTTCCGGTACTACGCCAACACCCCCGGAGACGTGAAGCTGCTACTGGTAACCGATCCGGGCGACACGCTGGTGGAGGAGCGGATCGTACCTGCCTTGCGTGAGGGAAAGTTTGACTTTGACCTCACCCGCTTTCCCTACGGACGTTTTTACCTGAAAGTGCTGAAAGACGGGAAAGAGGTGTTTAAACGGAGAATCCGGTATGTAGAACCGCCGCAGGAAGAATTCCCCTACGAATGGCCGGCCGATACGCTGGTGAAGGCAAAACTGCAAACCTGGCAGGACTGGAAATTCGGTGTGATCATCCACTGGGGGCCCTACAGCGAATGGGGTGTGGTGGAGAGCTGGAGCCTCTGCCCCGAGGATGAAGACTGGTGCATCAGGCGCGGGCCGTATGCCGGTGACTACTACAGCTATGTCCATGCGTATGAGAAGATCAGGGAGCAGTTCAATCCCGTTGATTTTCAGCCCGAAAAGTGGGCGAAGGCCTGCAGCAACGCCGGGATGAAGTACGTGGTTTTCACCACCAAACACCACGATGGGTTTGCCATGTTCGATACCCGGCAGTCCGATTACAGGATCACCCACCCCAACAGCCGTTTTTCGTCCAATCCGCGCAGCAACATCGCCGCAGGGGTGTTCGATGCCTTCCGGAAAGAGGGGCTGGCTGCAGGGGTCTATTTCAGCAAACCCGACTGGCACAACGACGATTACTGGTGGCCTTACTTCCCGGTTACCGACCGCAACATCAATTACAATCCAAAGAAATATCCCGAAAGATGGAAACGCTTTCAGGATTTTACCTACAACCAGCTGGAAGAGCTGATGACCGGTTACGGGAAGGTGGATATTCTGTGGCTCGACGGGGGCTGGGTGCGTCCGGAGGGGAGCCTCACCGAGGAGACCAAACCCTGGCTGGGGAAAAACCAGTATGTGCAGGATATCGGCATGGACCGTATAGCCCACATGGCTCGGCAGCACCAGCCCGGACTGCTCATCGTGGACCGCACGGTGCATGGCGAGTATGAAAACTATCGTACCCCTGAGCAACAGATTCCGGTGCAGAAGCCCGATTACCCGTGGGAGAGCTGCATCACCCTGGGCGGCAGCTGGTACCATACCGGTCCGGGCGAGAAATACAAATCGTCGTATTGGGTCGTCCATACCCTGGCAAAAATCGTGGCCAAAGGGGGGAATCTCCTGCTGGGCATCGGTCCCGATAAAACCGGGGCACTGCCCGCCGAGGTGTACAAAGTACTGGAGGAAACCGGTAACTGGATGAAAATCAACGGAGAATCCATTTATCAAACCCGGCCGCTGGCTCCTTACCAGGATGGCAGTTTCTGCTTCACCCAATCCACCGACAGCCTGCAGCAGTATGCCATCTACCTCTGTGCTGAGGGTGAATCCCTTCCGGAAAAACTGGTACTGCCTGAAGGTTTTGCAACAGGGCTAAAAACGATTACGGTGTTGGGTTATCCGGATCCATTGCGGGTCGGTAATTCGAAAAATGCAACAGAAGTGATCCTCCCGAAAGCATTGCTGGCTAAACTTTCAGGCACCCAGGCGTTGGTTTTCAGAAAATAGGTCTCTCCCGGGTTAATTTCCGGATTCGCCCGATAATGTAGGCAAATATTTTTTGTACCATATAAGGCATATAAGAAGATTTAAGATATCATATAAGCTTCTATGCCTTATATGCATACTTAAATGATCTTATATGTTTAAAAATCAGCATATTTGCACATTCTTGAATCATTTTTTGGCCCGCAGATCGCGCTGATGTTCGCAGAACTTTTGTGCTTTTTACATTGGCCTTTAGCCTTTAACCTTTTTCGCGCGGAGTCCGCAGAGGACGCAGGAGATTATACCTCCAACCTCAAGCCTCAAACTCTTCAGTGGTTAATAAATCAGTGAAAATCAGTAGAATCCGCAAAATCAGTGTGCTATTTTTTAACTCCCGCTGATCCCGCGGATTTCCGCTGATTATTAAAACCTCATCTTTTCAGATTTGCAACCCGGCGCTGAAAGCTAAAAAATAGGTTACTCCCTGTCCTCTTCAAAGATAAACAGCTCCTCGATGGCCATCCCGAACACCTTTGCCAGATCGTAGGCCAGCCGCAGAGAAGGATTGTACCTGTTCTGCTCCAGAAAAACGATGGTTTCCCTGCGCACATTCACCTTCCGGGCAAGCTCATCTTGCGTGAGGCGCAGCCTTGCACGATGCTCCCTGATCCGGTTATTCATTTCGGATGCCCCTGATATTCAGAATAATCCAACATACAGCAAACACAACCGCCATCCCCAGAATCCCCATCCCCAGCAGCTCTTCCACATCCAGGCTTACCCGGTCTTTGATGAACAGAATGGCCACCCACAGGTACAGCGAAATGTAGTACGAGAGCGATGAGGTGCGTCGCAGCAGCTGTTTCGACAGCTCATCCTCGGCAGGCTCGCCCCGGCGTGCTCCCTGAAATCTCCTGTAGCCAATGTACACAGCAAACCCCACAAGACAAAGTACAATACCCAGGGTAACTACATCAAAGGAGTTCAGGAAACCAGAACTCATCGAAAGCCATAGCCCTGTGCTCACCAGCACCAGGGTGGCAATAACAAAAACAAGCAATGCTCTTTTCATAACGAATAGGTTAAGTATTTCTAACACAAAGTTAGAAATAAATAACATAATGCAATCTTTTTGTGATTTTTTTTGTTTTCGTGGACTTGTTCCGATATATCAGAATTCCGATGATGTCAGCTTATTTTTTGAAACATATAAGTCATTGAAGATAATATAAGATTTCATATAAGCTTTTATGCCTCATATGACTTCTTAAATGCCCTTATATGTTTAAAATTAAGCACATTTTTCTCCCGAATCGCTTCGCTCCCGGGACTCGCTCCGCTCGGCTTCGCTGCGCCTCCTCAACTTCCTCAACCTTCTTCAACAGGGTTCCACGCCCCCTGGTCATTTTTCACAAAGTAGCTCTTCGATTTATCCGAAGCATCAATCACCTTCATGCCGCACATCGGGGGGGCATAGAAGTGGAGCGAGACAGCATAGGCATCGTGCGGGTTCCGGATCACATGGTAGATCCCTTTGGGTACCTCTGCAATGTTGTGGTTGATGAGCGGGGTGGTGCCGAGTTCCTCCAGCTCACCGCTGTACAATACGTTATCGGCATTTCCCGATATCGAATACACACAGCCGAAGGAGTTGCCGTGGTTGTGGATGTTGCTCTGGTGGCGGGGTTTCCAGTTCATCACAATCACCTCGAAGTTCTCCGACCTGAAGATACATTTGCGGCCATAGGGGAGGTCTTCGGGATACAGAAGGTGCTCCTGCAGCTCATCGGGATCAAACCTGAATTGCTGAAGGATGGCTTTCAGGTCGGCCGGCCCTTTGATGGAGGGTTTGTTGGCAGTAACAAGCTGGTCAATCGACCGGATTTTGGATAAAAGTGACATGATGCCGGATGGTTATGGGTTCCGGCACAAAAGTAATGGAATTACCATTCAGAGCTTGCTCAGAATCGTCACAGATCTCACCCCTTTGTTGGTAATCTGCAGGAAATATAATCCCGCGGGAAGATTTCTGGTGTCAAACCGTTGCGTACCAACTGCCGTTATGGTCGATTCCCATACAATTTTCCCGTCTGGGGAAAGCAGGGTGACCACACAGTCCTCTGCAGCGGTTTCAAGGGTGAGTTGCTCACCAACAGGGTTCGGGTACACCCTTACGTTTGCTTCCGGGTGCAGGTCATCGACCGAGGAGCAATTGATGAAAGTAACCGCAAGGGTATCGCTGGCTTCACAGTCGTTCATGTTCACCGCCATCACTGAAATGCTGGAGGTGCCGGCACCACAGATGGTCGTGTCGAGAGCCACCATCTGGGTGGTTGCCCCGGTCGACCACAGGTAGCTTTTATAGCCGGGGCCGGCATCAAGGATAAGGATATGGTTTTCACACAGCACAGTGTCCTTTCCAAGGTTGATTTCCGGAGGATTTGCCATACAGGGATCGAGGTTACCCAGCAGTGCCACTTCAGCTGCGGTGAGGTAGTTGTTGAAGATGGCCACCGAGCTGATGTGGATGGGTCCATCCTCCTGGTTGTTGTCGGCAAAGAACAGCAGCAACGGGGTCAGGGCGAACCGGCCGTCCAGCACCTGCATATCTCCCTCCAGCCAAAGGTTGCCATCGATGTAATAGCGGTAAAAACTGTCGAGGCATACCGAAATGACCATCCGGTACCAAACCCCGGGGCTTATGGAATCGGGGGTATAGCCGGTTGTGGCGGTGCCAATGGTGCTTTTCAGGCCGGCAGTCTGGGGTTTGATGAAGCACTCCCCGTCGTTCATATTGGTGGAGTCGGTCTGATGGAAGGTGTGCCAGACGCTGAAATCGGGTACCATGAAATCAAACATCAGGGCGTAACGGTTCACGGAATCTCCTCCGCCGTTCGGGGCAATCTGGTGGTAACATTTGTAAAAGCTTCCGGTGTCAATCAGAACGGCTGTGTCGCCATAGTATGCCCCCGGTACCCATTGGTGCGTCCCGTTCAAAACCAGTGGGTTGCCAACCGTTGCCTGGGTGAGGTTTGCGGCATTCTGGAACTTCCAGTACCCCGATAAAGTAGGCCATTGCGCAGGATTTAGGTCCTGAGAAAACGCGTAAGTTGCAGATAAACAAATTGCAACAACGGCAGGGATTAAAAGCCGGCTGCCCGGAGAATGAATATTTGTCATCGGTTATGTAAATTTAAGGATGAGAATATACCGCATAAAATTAGGTATGTTTTATTTAATATTTTCAGATATTTACCTGATTATTTATATCCACCCGCCAACAAACCCTCCCATCCATTGTTATATCAACGACTAAACAACCAAACAACTAAAAATAACACACAATGGCCACCATCCATCTTAATGGAAACCCGATCCATACCCTGGGTCAGCTTCCTGCAGCCGGTACCAAAGCTCCGGCATTTCAGCTTATTAAGTCAGACCTCAGCCCCATCTCCCTGGACGAACTTCAAGGGAAAAGGGTAGTTCTCAACATCTTTCCGAGCCTCGACACCGGCGTGTGTGCAGCTTCGGTAAGGCAGTTCAATAAACTGGCCGGCGAAGTGGGAAACACCGCTGTGGTATGTGTCTCCAAAGACCTGCCCTTCGCGCATGGGCGGTTCTGCAGCACCGAGGGGCTCAACAACGTAATCACCGCTTCCGACTTCCGTGATGGCAGCTTCGGCAGGGATTACGGTCTCACCATCGAAGATGGCCCTCTGGCCGGCCTGCACAGCCGTGCGGTGGTGGTGCTGAACGAAGCCGGTGAGGTTGTGTATACCGAACAGGTGCCTGATATCGTGCAGGAACCCGATTACGAGGCAGCGCTCAGGGCACTGTAATAGTGTTTCTAGCAGATAGCGCAGAAGTTCTCGCTGAAATTCGGAGATGCTTTCACCGAGGCTCATTTTTCGTTCATTAACACACAATCTTTTTTTAACCTGCGTTAATCACAAAATTTGGTCATTGTATGTTTAGGCATACAACTGGTATGAGGGAAGATCAACCTTTAAACATAGGAACAGTTATATAGAACACTGAGGTTACAGATGCTACTGATTAACACAGATATTTATGGAATGAATTCATAATTTTGTTTTTTAAATCAGCGATCATCCGTAGCATCAGTGTTAACCGTGTTCAATCCCTTATGAATTTCAAATGGTTGATGATGGCAACAGAAATCGCTTCAGATGATTTGATGAATAATGCATGCTGAATCAATATGATGAAAAGAGCAGCCTTTCTGGTCTTATGGATCGTAATCCGGTTTGCCACCCCGGCAGTGGCCCAGACCGACTCCCTGGCAAAACTCGACTGGTTTTCCAATGCCCGCCTGGGGATTTTTATCCACTGGGGCATTTATGCCGTGGATGGTGTTGGGGAATCGTGGTCGTTCCACAACAAGCACATCCCCCACGATGTGTATATGCAGCAGATCGAACGCTTCAACGCAGAAAACTATAAACCGGAGGAGTGGGTGAGGGTGATCAAATCCAGCGGTGCCAGGTATGCCGTGATCACCTCCAAGCACCACGACGGGGTGGCCTTGTGGAATACTAAAGCCAACGCCCTCAGTATCCCTGCTGCCTCCCCCGCCAAACGTGATGTGCTCACCCCGTTTGTCACCGAACTCCGGAAAGCAGGCCTGAAAACCGGACTCTATTTCTCGCTCATCGACTGGACCCATCCCGATTATCCGGGGTTTCTGCGTGACTCATCCCGCTAT
>Ga0116154_10000749_pt1 | contig 33135 bp, 30 predicted proteins | sample AD_UKC030_MetaG_FD_89898 | JGI IMG/M metagenome (GOLD analysis project Ga0116154, IMG submission 89898) | Active sludge microbial communities of municipal wastewater-treating anaerobic digesters from USA - AD_UKC030_MetaG | ecosystem: Engineered > Bioreactor > Anaerobic > Digestate | place: USA... | reverse complement strand
GATCGGGGCGAAGGAGGTTTCGGTGGGCGAGCTGGTGGGCAAGGGGCAGCCGACGTTGTTGGCCACGATTTCGCAACTGGATCCCATCTGGTTCTATGGCAGCATCAGCGAGGTGGACTATCTGCGCGGATTGGAAGTCGAGCGCCGATTCGGTCTGCGGTTCATTGATGTCCCCCTCACCCTGATCCTGGCCGACGGCTCCGAACACGCCGAGCCGGGCAAGTGGGTCTTCGCCGACCGCGCGGTCGACACCACCACCGGCACACTGCGTGCGCGCGCCGTGTTCCCCAACCCCGGCGGCGCGCTGCGGCCCGGGATGTTTGGCCGGGTCCGCATGGTCCTGAGGATCGACCGTCCGAGCCTTCTGGTTCCGCAACGCGCCGTGCAGGAACTGCAGGGCAAACACTTTGTCTGGGTGGTGGACGACGCGAAGACCGCCATGCAGCGCCCGGTGAAGGCCGGGGTGCGCTTCGGCAGCGCCTGGGTGATCGACGAGGGCCTCAAGGCCGGCGAACGCATCATCGTCGAGGGCGCGCAGAAAGCGCGGCAGGGCGCGCCTGTGCAGCCCATGACGGCCGAGGAGATGGCCCAGGCCGCCGCCGCGCGGCAGGCCGGCGCTCAGAAACCCGTCGCCAAGGAGTAGCGCATGGCCGACTTTTTCATTCGCCGCCCGATTGTGGCGATGGTGATTTCGATCGTCATCGTCCTGGTGGGCCTGATCTCCCTGACGCGCCTGCCCATTGCGGAGTATCCGGCCGTGAGCCCGACCCTGATCCAGGCGACCGCGACTTACCGCGGCGCGGCGGCCGAGGCGGTCATGGACTCCGTGGCGACGCCGATCGAATCGCAGGTCAACGGCGTCGACAAGATGCTCTACCTCCAGTCGGTCAGCGCCAATGACGGCAAGATGACGCTCAATGTCACGTTCGATGTGGGGACGGACGTGGACATCATGCAAGTCAACACGCAGAACCGGGTGTCGCTGGCCACGCCGCAGCTCCCCGACGCCGTCAAGCGCGAGGGGGTGACCGTCAAGCGTTCGAGCCCGGACGTCCTCCTGGTGATCGGGCTGTTCTCTCCGGAGCGGACGTGGGACTCGGTGTTTCTCGGCAACTATGCCAACATCAACCTGGTCGACGCCATCAAACGCGTGCCCGGCGTGGGGGACGTGAACAACTTCACCGCCCAGGACTACGCCATGCGCGTCTGGCTGCGTCCGGACAAACTGGCCATTCTGGGTCTGACGCCCGACGACGTCAGCTCGGCCATCCGCGAGCAGAATGCGCAGTCGCCCGCCGGGGTCATCGGGGCCGAGCCCGCCCCGCCCGGCCAGGAACTCCAGTACAACGTCCGCACCCTCGGCCTGCTCCGCGAGGCGTCCGAGTTCGAGGAGATCATCGTCCGCTCGAACCCTGACGGCTCGCATGTGAAGATCAAGGACATCGCCCGGGTGGAACTCGGGGCGCAGACCTACGCCATCCGGGCCCGTCTGAACCAGAAGAGCTGCGCCGCGCTCGGCGTCTACCTGGCGCCCGGCGCCAACGCGCTGGCGACCGCCGATGCGATCAAGCGTCTGCTCGAGGACCGGAAGGCGCAGTTCCCGCCGGACATGGACTACGAGATCACGCTGGACTCGACGCTGCCGATCAAGGCGTCGATGAACGAGATTGTCCACACGCTGTTCGAGGCGCTGGTGCTGGTGCTCCTGGTGGTGTTCATCTTCCTGCAGAGCGTCCGGGCCACGATCATACCCATGCTGACGGTCCCGGTCTCGCTGCTGGGGGTGTTCATCGCCTTCCCGCTGCTCGGGTTCAGCGTGAACACGCTGACCCTCTTCGGCCTGGTGCTGGCAATCGGGATCGTGGTCGACGACGCCATCGTGGTGGTGGAAGCGGTGCAGCATCACATCGAGCGCGGGCTGACGCCTGTCGAGGCCACGCGGCAAGCGATGCGTGAAGTCTCCGGGCCGGTCGTGGCGATCGCCCTGGTTCTCTGCGCGGTGTTCGTGCCGGTGGCCTTCATGGGGGGCGTGACGGGCCGTCTCTACCAGCAGTTTGCCATCACCATTGCGGTGTCGGTCGTTTTCTCGGCCTTGAACGCCCTGACCCTCAGCCCGGCGTTGAGCGCGATGCTCCTGCGCAAGCCGACGCCCGGACGCGGGCCGGTGGGCGCCTTCTTTCAATGGTTCAACGGCGCCTTTGACCGCGTCACCCACGGCTACACCGCCATCGTTCGCTTCCTGGTCCGCAAGGCCGCGCGCTCGATGCTGCTGCTCGTGGCCGCCGTCGGCGGCATCCTGATTCTCTCCCGGGTTGTCCCGGGCGGGTTTATTCCGGACGAGGACAAGGGCTACCTGTTTCTGGCGCTCGAGTTGCCGGAAGGCAGCTCGCTGCAGCGGACCGACGAGGTGCTCGAGAAGGCGGAGGCGGTCGTCATGGCCACGCACGGCGTGCGGTCCGCGGTCGCGATCTCGGGCTTCAATCTCCTCAACAGCCTCAACAGCCCGAATGCCGCCCTGATGTTCATCGGTCTCGATGACTGGGAGGAACGCAAGACGCCTGCACTCCATGCCAGCGCCATCGCGCGGCAGTGGAACCGGACATTCTTCGCGTTCCCGTCGGCGCGGGTTTTCGCGTTCGGTCCGCCCGCTCTTCCGGGGTACGGGAATGTGTCGGGGTTCTCGCTTCAGTTCCAGGACCGGTCGGGCGGATCGGTGGATCACCTGTCGTCCGGCGTGCAGCAGTTCATCACCGAGGCTTCGAAGCGCCCCGAGATCGGGCGGTTGTCGACGACGTTCCAGCCGGTGACCCCGCAGGTGCGGGTCGAGCTCGATCGCGAGAAGGCGCGCACGCTGGGTGTGAAGGTCGACAGCGTGTTCTCGACCCTGCAAGCCTACCTGAGCGGGCTCTACGTGAACGACTTTGTCCGATTCGGACGCGTGTTCAAGGTGTTCGTGGCCGCCGAACCCCGGTTTGCCAGCCGCCCGGACCAGATCGGCGACCTCTACGTGCGCAACGGCGACGGGAAAATGGTGCCGCTCGACAGCCTGGTCCGAATCGAGCCGATGTCCGGGCCGAACTTCGCCGCCCGTTTCAATCTGTATCCGGCCGCGGAAGTCTTGGGCGCGCCGGCGCCTGGCTACAGCTCCGCCCAGGCCCTGCGCGCCATCGAGGATGTCGCGCGCCAACTGCCGCGCGAATACGGCTACGAGTGGTCCGGACTCACCCTGCAGCAGAAGCGGGCCGAGGGCGAGGCCGGCGTCGTCTTCGGCATGGCGATCGTCTTTGTGTTTCTGCTGCTCGCGGCGCAGTACGAAAGCTGGGCCCTGCCCTTCTCCGTGCTGCTGGCGACGCCGCTGGTCGTGCTCGGCACTTTCACCGGCCTGCTGGCCCGGCAGTTTGACCTCAACGTCTATGCCCAGATCGGTCTCGTGATGCTCATCGGCCTGGCCGCCAAAAACGCCATCCTCATCGTCGAGTTCGCCAAAATGCGGCGCGAGGAGGGCCACGAGATCATCGAGGCCGCCGTTGCGGGATCGCAGCTCCGATTGCGCCCGATTCTCATGACCTCCTTCGCCTTCATCCTGGGCTGCGTGCCGTTGATGCTGGCCTCGGGTTCCGGCGCCGCCGCGCGCAGCACGATGGGGACAGGCGTCGTCTTCGGCATGACCGTGGCCACCGCGGTCGGGGTGTTCCTCGTGCCGGTCTGCTATGTGTTCGTGCAAACCCTGGCCGCGCGGGAAGGCAAGACCGCCCCGCTGCCGGCGCGTGCGGTGGCGGCTGGCGGCGAATCGGAAGGAGCGGTCCCATGACCCATCGATCTCGCATCCCCGGGTCCTTGTGTCTGGCGGCCGCCCTGTTGGCCGGCTGCGCCGTCGGACCGCGCTACCAACGTCCCCCTCTCGATACGCCTGCCGCCTATCGCCCAGCGCAGTCGGACAGCCGGGATTTGACGGCCCCCGAGTCGCTGGGGGACCTCGACTGGTGGGAGGTGATGCCCGACCCGCAGCTTCGGGCGTACGTGGCCGAGGCGCTCATCAACAGTTGGGATATCAAGGCCGCCGCCGCCCGTGTCCTGCAAGCCGAGGCCGCCGCGCGCGCGGCCCGGTCCCAGTTCCTGCCTGCGGTGGGCGTGGGCGGCGACTGGACCACCGCCCGCAGTTCGCAACGGGGCGCCGCCGCCATCCCGCGGGGCGTGGATCCGGAGGCCGAGCAGTTCAGCGCCTACGCCACGATGGCCAGCTACGAACTGGATCTGTGGGGCCGCATTCGCCGGGCCAACGAGGCGGCCCGGGCCCGGTTGCTGGCCACCGAAGCGGCGCGGCAGACCGTTCTCCAGACGCTCGTCGCCCAGGTCGCCACGGCGTACCTGAGCCTGCTCGAACTCGACTACGAACTCGAAATCGCGCGGAACACACTCGAGGCCAGCAGTGATTCCCTCGCCCTCACCACGGCGCGCGAGGAAGGCGGGGTGGCCTCCATGCAGGATGTCCAGCAGGCGCGCATCCTCGTCGCCACGGCCCAGGCCGCCATCGCCGAAACCCATCGCCGCATCGAGCAAAAGGAGAACGAGCTGAGCCTGCTCCTCGGACGCAACCCGGGTTCGCCGGCGCGCGGCGAGGGATTGCTGCGCCAGAAACTCGACGTCGCCGTGCCGCCCGGATTGCCGTCGTCGCTGATCGACCGGCGACCGGACATTCGCGCGGCGGAACAGGCTCTCGTCGCCGCCAACGCCGACATCGGCCAGGCCAAGGCGGCATTTTTTCCCCAGGTGACGCTGACAGGCCTCTACGGCTATCAGGCCGTCGCTCTTTCGGATCTGTTCAGCGCCCCGGCGCGGACCTGGCAGTTCGGGCCCGCGGTTTCGGCGCCTGTGTTCACCGGCGGGGCACTGCGGGCCAACCTGAGGCTCGCGCGTGCTCAGTTCGACGAAGCGCTGGCGCAATACCGGCGGACCGTGCAGACGGCTTTTCACGAGGTCTCGGACGCGCTCATCGCCTACCAGCGGACCCGCGAGTTTCGGGTTCGGCAGGAGGAACGCACGGAGGCGCATCGCAGCGCGACTGATCTGGCCAACACGCGCTACGAAGGCGGAGTCACCAGCTATCTCGAAGTGCTCTACAACGAGCAGGAACTGTTCACGGCCGAATTGGCGCTGGCCCAAGCCCGCCTCAACGAACTCCTGAGCGTCGTCCAGCTCTACCGGGCCCTGGGAGGAGGGTGGCAGGAGCCGGCGGCGCCACTCGAGACCTCGCGGGAGCGGAATTGAAGTTCGGTCTTGCCGGCTGGGGACGAAACCGGTTTTCCTGGTCCGCAGTTCTCTGCAGGAATCTTCAAATACGCCGACTCGGATGCCTATGATCACCTGCGCCGTCTTTGACGCACGCCCCTACGACACCGACGCTCTGCGACAAGCCTCGGCTGATCGCGGGATCGACTGGCGTTTCCTCGAGTTCCGGCTGACCGACGACACCGCGCCCGCGGCCCGGGGCGCCCAGGCCGTTTGCGCCTTCGTCAACGACAAGGTGGATCGCCCGTGCCTCGAGGCGCTGGCGGCCGAGGGGGTCAAGCTCGTGGCCCTGCGGGGCACCGGCTTCAACAACGTGGATGTCGCCGCGGCGAGGGAGTTGGGCATCCTCGTCACCCGGGTGCCGGTCTACTCGCCCTACGCCGTGGCCGAGCACGCGGTCGCCCTGCTGCTGACGCTCAATCGCCGGATTCACCGCGCCTTCAACCGCGTGCGCGAGCTGAACTTCTCGCTCAACGGGCTGGTCGGATTCGACCTGCATGGGAAGACGGCGGGCATCCTCGGGACGGGCAAGATCGGACGCGTCACAGCCCAGATCCTGCGCGGTTTCGGCATGACGGTGCTGGCGCATGACCCATTCAAGGAGCGGGAGTGGGCCGCACGGGAGGGTGTCGAGTACGTGGACGCGTCTTCGCTTCTGGGCCTGAGCGATGTCATCTCCCTGCACCTGCCGCTGACACCGGAGACCCGGCACCTCATGCGCGCCGAAACGCTCGATCTGGTCAAGCCCGGCGCCATCCTGATCAACGTCAGCCGCGGCGCACTCATCGATACCACCGGGCTCATCGACGCGCTCAAGACCGGGCGGTTGGGCGGGGTGGCGTTGGACGTCTACGAGGAGGAGGAAGGGGTGTTTTTCGAGGACCTCTCCAACCAGGTTCTCCAGGACGACGAACTGGCGCGGCTGTTGACGTTTCCGAATGTGCTGATCACCTCGCACCAGGCGTTCCTGACGCGCGAGGCGCTGGCCGACATCGCGCGCACAACCGTCGCCAACCTCGAGGCGCTGGCGGGCGGACACCCGTTTGCGGAAGGCTCCCTGCTCACACAGGCAGGTTGAGCGTCGAGCGTCGAGCGTTGAGCGTTGAGCGTTGAACGTTGAACGCTTCCGGTTCGTGGTCCCCATCTGCATTGACCAGTTGAATGTCAACGCTTCCCCAGGCGCAACCTGAGCGCGACCGACTCGCTCATCACTCGTCGGCCGACTCCAACACCTCGAGAATTCGACTGAAAGCGCCGCGCATTTCGCCATAGGTGACCAGATTCACCGTGAACCGACCGTCGGTGTTCCGGCGCGAGAGGACATGCCCGTCGCTGTAGAGGACGTTCACGAACCTCTGCCGGTGGTGGGTGCGAGGCTTCACGTTGAACGACTCGAGGCCGGGCGGACAGAGAAACTGGGTGTCCATCGCCAGGGCCCGGATGGGCAGCCCCTTGCGGTTGTTGCCCAGGCTGGTCAGCCGCGGCGGTGAGGATCCCGACACTGTCGTCGGGTCGTCAAACAACTGCGTGTTGCTGCCATGTCGGTAATAATAACTCGCCTGCACCTGGCGCTTGCCCACATTCGCCAGTTCCGCTCCGGCATCTACGGATTGGTCCGGCCCAGGGCAAAAGAGGACGCGCGGCTGATCGGACAGGTATTGCGACAGGAGCAACCCGAGCCCAACAGGAGCGCCGCCTTGCAGGCCGATGAGGCTGGTTGGCGTGCCGGTCGAGGGATAGAAGCTCGCGGGACTGGTGAAAGGCGGGGCCTGAGGGCCATAGGGGATCGCGCCATCGTACTCCTCGGCGTAACTGTGGATGGCGAGGCCGATCTGGCGAAGGTTGGACGAGCAGACAGCCCGGCGTCCCGCCTCCTTCGCAGCAGCCAGACCGGGAAGCAGCAGGGAGGCAAGCACCGCGACGATCGCGATCACCACGAGCAATTCGACAAGCGTGAACGCGTCTCGAGCGTGCCCGCCCATGCCCGCCACAAGCCCCCGCGTGAACCGTCTTCGCGAATGGTTGGTCATCAACACGACCACCCCTACTCGACCTGGCGCGCCCGGTAGAAACGACGGTCCACCGTCGGGCTTTCATCCTTGAACGCGATGCTGCCGGTGGCGCTGGTCAGCGTTGCCAGGCTGGTCCAGTTCGACAGAGGCAGGCTCGCGTCCGAAGCGGCCAGGATCTCGAACTTCGCCCCCGGCGCGCTTTGAAGGGTGAAGCCGAACTTGCCATCGAAAAACCCCGGAGCCAGCAGCACCGGCTCCCCGACGGCCTCGAGGCGCACGTTGTCCACATCCCAGAAACCGCCCGCCAGGGAGGGATCGATCGTGGACAGCAGCCGGATCCCGATGTGCTGCCCCGCCCAGGGCGCGCCGGCCGGCACGGTCGGGACCTCGACCGTCACATCGACAAACCGCTTGGCGCCGGGAACCGGAGGCGGCGCGTAGACGAAAGTCGATGCCGCGACCGACACCTGGTTGCTCGAGCCGTCGCGGTAATACAGTTCCACCAGGAGGCTGGCACCCGCCTGCATGTTGCCGCCTCCGCCCAGGACGCCCACGGTGAGCTGATAAGACTTGCCGGCTTCATACCTGACGTCGAAGGCGTGCAGCGGCGAGGTGCTGGACCAGTCCGTCGATTCGTAGTCCTGGAAGAAGCCAGCCTGGGGGACGGCGAAGATCCAGACCGCTTGGTTGCCGTCGCAGTTCTCGATGCGCCCGGGATCACCCACCGGGAGATTCAGATAGAGACCGGTCAGTTGGTCCCAGAGCTGCCCTCCGCTCTCGTCGAACCAGTCGGGCTTGGGCGTTTTCTGCCACGAATCGAGGCGGATATCGACAAACTCGGTCGCGGGCGATTCAAACGAGCCGTTGGGGACGGGGATCTTGGCGGCTCGAACCGTGCCGAGGCCGACCGTCGCCGCGACCAGAAGTGCGCCGACTCGGAGCCCTGGGCGGGCGCAACCCGCAAACCACCAGGCATGCGGAATTCCCCGGCGTCCGCGTCCCGCCGTTTCTCGTGTGCTGTCAACCACCCTGTCCGGTCGTGAACCGGCACCCTCATGATGCTCGAACGCTTGTGTCCTCATTCAATAAGCATCCAGCTTGTCACGACCCGGACAGTCCGGCAAGTCACGGGCTGAACATTGGGCTTCATCCCAGCCCGTCCGCGTGCCACCCTGAGGCCATGTCGAACCGCGTTCGGGACAGACTCATTGAGGGCCCCGTTGGCCCGGCTTCCTCACGAGGCGCCGCGCGTTTCTTCCTTTCCCTCTGACTGCTGCTGTGCCATTTCCCACTCACAAAACCAAGATCGTCGCGACCATCGGGCCGGCTTCGGAATCGGCGAACATGCTCGAACGGCTGATTCGCGCCGGGCTGAACGTCGCGCGGCTCAACTTCTCTCATGGCGAGTTCCTCGAGCACGCGGAGCGCATCCGCCGCATCCGCGCCGCCGAACGGGCCACGGGACGGCGTGTTGCCGTCATGGCCGATCTGCCGGGCCCCAAGATGCGGATCGGCAGGATTGACCCCGAGCCGATCCAACTGCAGGCCGGCGACCCTTTCACGCTGACCCGAGCCGATATCGTCGGCGACCGGCAACGGGTGTCGATGAGCTTCGACCGGCTGCCGCGGGTCGTCAGGCCGGGCGACCGCCTCTTCCTCAACGACGGACTGGTCCAACTGGTTGTCGAGCGGATCGAGGGGGACGACGTGCGCTGCCACGTGGCGGTCGGCGGCGAGCTCCGCTCGAGGAAAGGCCTCAATCTGCCCGGCATCGATCTGGGCATGAGCGCGTTCACCGATCACGACCGCGCCTGCCTGGCATTCGCGCTCGAACACGGCGTGGACGCCGTGAGCCAGTCGTTCGTCGAGACGCCGGCGGATCTCGAAGCCGTGCGGGACGCGGCCCGGGCTCTGGGCAAGACGCCATTCCTCATCGCCAAGATCGAGCGCGCCGGGGCACTCAGGCACCTGGACGGCATCCTGAAGGCGGCGGATGGTGTGATGGTGGCGCGGGGCGACTTGGGAGTCGAGGTGCCGATCGAGGAAATGGCCCTTCTCCAGAAGCAAATGATCGCCAAGGCCAGTCTCGTGGGCAAACCGGTCATCACGGCCACCCAGATGCTCGAATCGATGGTCGCACACCGCCTGCCCACGCGCGCCGAGGCCACCGACGTCGCCAATGCCGTCCTCGATGGCACCGATTGCCTGATGCTGTCGGGCGAGTCGGCCATCGGCAGGTATCCCGAGGAAGCCGTGGCGATGCTCGCGCGGATCGCGGCCTTCACCGAGGCGCACCGCTCGCCCGTGCGGCTTGACGATCTCAAGGCGATGTCCAATCCGGACCTGCCGGCCGCGGCGTCGGAAGCCATCGCCTCGGTGGTGGAACACGCGCTCGAGACGGTTCCGTGCGCCGCTGTCTTCGTGCCGACGCGCACGGGGACAACGGCCCGGATGATCTCGCGCTTCAATCCGCGCGTCTGGATCGTGGCCCTGAGCGGCGATCGCGCGGTCTGTCAGGGGCTGGCCTTCTCCTATGGCGTTCATCCCATCGAGCTGGCCGACGAGCCCGAGCATTGGCCGGACTTTGCCCGACAGTGGCTGCGCGCGCATCGGGTCCCGGGCGCACTGGCCGCGCTGGTCGCCGGACCGTCGGGACGCAACCCGCACGCCAATCATCGCCTCGAATTCCTCCGGCTCGACGAGGCCCCGGGATGATTCGAGGTGCTCGTTGTTCGCAGTCTGTGGCCCATGAGTCACATCTCCAAGCAGCGCTCTGACATGCGCGGGGGTTCCGGCGGCAAACCGGACAGCCTGAGCATGCGCCTCGTGCTGGGGAAGGAAACGTCTTGATGCAGACAGGCCTGATCATCTGCCAATGCGCCCACGCCGGGTTGATCGCGCCCGAGACGCTGGGCAGCCTGGTCTCCAGCCTCCGGGCTCATGGGACTCCGTTCGACCTGGTGCCGGATCTGTGCGAGTTGGCGGCGCGTCACGATCCGCGCCTCGAGGCCTTGGCCCGCGCGCCGCGTCCGACGGTTCTGGCCTGCCATGAACGCGCGGTCAGGAGCCTGTTCCACATGGCCGCTGCGCCGCTGGATCCGGCGGGGACGCTGCTGCTCGATGTGCGGACTGGATCGGCTGACGAGGCGCTGGCGCGCCTGGGAATCCCGCGGGCCGCGCCCGGCAGTCTCGCGGAGGCCGCCCCGGCGGGCGTGGCGGAGGCGGGCTGGATTCCGTGGTTTCCGGTGATTGACGGGGAGCGCTGCACCAACTGCCAGCAATGCCTCGGGTTCTGCCTGTTCGGCGTCTACGACCTCTCGCCCGAAGGCCGTGTCCGGGTGGCCAACCCGCAAGCCTGCAAAACCAACTGTCCGGCGTGTGCGCGCATCTGCCCCGAAGTGGCGATCATCTTCCCGAAATACCAGGAGTCGCCGATCAACGGCGGGCCGTGCCTGGACGAGGCGAAGGAGAAGGCGCGGATCAAGGCCGATCTCGAGGCCGTTTTGGGTTCGGAGGTCTACGCCAAGCTGGCCGCACGCCGCGCGAAGGTGGAGCAGAAGCGCCTGCTGCGACAGAACGTGGAACTGGCCGGCGCCGAACGCCAACGGCACCAGGCCGCGGATCCCGCCAAGGGCCTCCGCTCCCAGGAGCAACCGGCCTGTGACCAAGGCCGCGCCGGAGTGACGTCGTGATCCCTGCTTTGTTCAACCGGCTGGTGCGCGAGGTAGATCTCGGTCTGTTGGCCAAGTGCGCCTGGACACTCGGGTTGGGCGGCGTGCGCAGCGTGCGCGCATTCCAGAAGCGCCTGCGGCGGGGCCGGTTGTTTCCGGCGTTCCTGTTTCTCTCCGTGACCAACCGGTGCAACCTGAAGTGCCAGGGCTGCTGGGTGACGGCGACCACGCCGCCTGGGGAGCTGGAACCGGCACTGCTGGACCGCATCATCGCCCAGGCCAAGCGCGAACAATGCCGCTTCTTCGGCATCCTGGGCGGGGAGCCCCTGCTGCATCCGCACCTGCTCGATGTCCTGGGCCGGCACCGGGACTGCTACTTCCAGGTGTTCACCAACGGCACGGTGCTGGACGGCGAGGCCGCGCGGGCGATGCGCCGCCTGGGCAACGTCACGCCTTTGATCAGCGTCGAGGGGGGCGAGGCGGTCAGCGACGAACGCCGCGGCGGCACGCGCGTTTACCGGCGGAGTTTGGAAGGGATCGAGTGCTGCCGACGCGAGCGACTGCTTATCGGAGTCGCCACCAGCATCTGCAAATCGAATTTCCGCGATCTGGTGTCGGAGGCCTTCGTCCGCGAAGTGATCGGGCGGGGGGTCCATTACCTGTGGTATTACATTTACCGGCCCATGGGGGCGCAGCCGACGGCGGACCTGTGCTTGTCGGCGGACGAGATCCTGGCGCTGCGGCGCTTCATCGTCGAGATCCGCGGTCGGTTTCCGCTGATCATCGTCGACGCGTACTGGGACGCCGAGGGGCGCGCCCTGTGCCCGGCGGCCACCGGCATCAGCCATCACATCGGACCATGCGGCGACATCGAGCCGTGTCCGCCTGTCCAGTTTGCCTGCGAGAACGCGCGCGATGGGGACGACGCAGTCGCGCTCATCGAACGGTCGGCTTTCCTTGATGCGTTTCGGCGTCTTGCGAGGTCGCAAACACGCGGGTGTCTGTTGCTCGAGTGTCCGGGCGCGCTGCGCGACTTGATGGTTGCCCAGGGGGTCCGCGACACCTCGGGCCGCGGCACGGCGTTGGCGGAACTGGCTGCGATGCGGTGTCGACCCGGGCATCACATGCCCGGACGGGAGATTCCCGAGAAGCATTGGGCCTACCGGCTCGCCAAGAAATACTGGTTCTTCGGATTTGGCGCCTATGGCTGAACCTTCGCCTCAACCTGTGGCGTCTTTCCCCGCGACCGGAAGGCCGTCGCGCCTCGTGCAGCGCGTGCCGGAGCAGAAGCCGCTGCGCGAGCTCCTGCGGGCTGCGGCCCGCGACCATGTCGCGCGCCAGCGGCTTGTCCCTCCGCTCACGCTCGAAGAGTTGCGCGCGCATGCCCGCGCGGTGATCGACGCGCTCGGCCAGGATCCGGGCTACAGCGATTTCACGACGGTCATGCTCGGGAACGAGACGTGGCGCGAAACGCTGGCGGGCATTCCATTCGACCGGCGCGTGGTCTTGCTGCCGCAGTGCCTGCGCACGCGCGCCGTGTGTCCGGCGGAGATGGACGAGTTCGGCCTGCTGTGCGAGCAGTGCGGGCGCTGTCTGATCGGGGAGTTGCAGGCGGAGGCCCAGGCGCTGGGGTGCGTCGCGCTCGTCGCCGAAGGCACGACCGTGGTCACCCGGCTGCTCGAACAGGGCCGGGTCGACGCGGTGATCGGCGTGAGCTGCCTGCACGTGCTCGAACGCGCCTTTCCCCACGCGGCCATGCACGCCATCCCGGGCATCGCGATCCCCTTGTTCCGCGACGGATGCGACACGACCGGCGTGGATGCGGACTGGGTGCGCGAGGCGATGCGGCTCAAGTCCGACGTCCGGTGGCCCGGGCGGCTGGACATCGACGCGCTGCGGCGCGAGGTGGAACGGTGGTTTCAAAAAGATGCCCTCCAGAGCGTCCTGGGCTGCGGAGGCACGTTCACGGAACTCACGGCCCTCGAGTGGCTGGCGCAGGCGGGCAAGCGCTGGCGTCCGCTGCTTGCCGTCTGCGTCCACAACACGCTCGCGGGCCTGGGGGACGCCGATTCCCTGCCCGACTTCGTGCGCAAGGTGGCCCTGGCGACGGAGTGCTTCCACAAGGCCTCCCTCCTGCACGACGATATCGAAGACGGCGACGAGTTCCGGTACGGCGCCCCGACACTGGCCCGCCAGCACGGCATGCCCGTCGCGCTGAACCTGGGCGACTACCTGATCGGCGAGGGCTACCGCTTGCTGGCCGAGAGCGGACTCACCCCCTTCCAACAGGCACGCGCCCTGAAGATCGCCGCCGAAGGCCATCGTTCCCTCTGCCTGGGACAAGGCGCCGAGTTGAATTGGATGCGCTCCTCCTCGCCCCTGTCCACCCCGCAGGTGCTCGATCTGTTCCGGCGCAAGACGGCGCCCGCGTTCGAGGTCGCACTGCGCCTGGGGGCCGTGTGTGCGGACGCGGACGAGGCGCTGGAAGAGCCGCTGCAGCGCTTCAGCGCCGCCGTGGGCATCGCCTATCAAATCCGGGACGACCTCGAAGACGCTTTCGATCCCCAGGCCCCCGGCGACGCCGCGGCCCGGCGCCCCTCGATCCTGGTCTCCATCGCCTGCGAACAGGCCTCCGGCGACGCCCGTGCCCGGCTGCAACTGGCCCTCGACGCGCAGGCATCCGCCCCCACCCGCAGAGAGATCTTCCGCGACGTCTTTCTCATGTTGCGCACCGAGGACAAGGCCCGCCAACTGCTCGAACACTATCGCAACCAAGCCCAGCGCTCGCTCAGCCCGCTTCGGAACGCCCATCTCAAAGGCCTGCTGCGGCGGCTGGTCGGGCGGCTCCTCGGCCCCCCGGCAACCTCGGCTGCCAAGGCATGAAACCGGCCGCGCCTGACCCCCGCGCTCCGAGTCTCCGCACCCGCTGTGCCCCTGCGCTCGAGCAGGCCCTGGCCCGCGCCGCCGCAAGCCTCGACACCCAGGCCCGCACCGCCCTGCGCGCATTCGTTCGCGCCCAGTTGGCCGCGGATGGGGGATTTCGCGGGCGAAGCGGGGATGGAGACCTCTATTACACCGTATTCGGTCTGGAGTGCGCCCGCGCGCTCGAGATCGATGTGCCGGTCGAACCCATTCGCCGCTTCGTCGAGTCCCGGCTCGATGCCTCGTTGGACTTCGTGCACCTGACTTGTCTGGTGCGCTGCATCGAGATCCTCGCCCCCGACGGCGCGCCGCTGGCGTGCGGCGCAGGCCTCAGCGAACGGCTTGCGCGCCATGCATGCGCCGAAGGCGGCTATCATCGGCACCCCGCCCGGCGCAGAGGGAGCGTCTACGAGAGTTTCATCGGCGCCCTGGCGGCCGAGTCCCTGCGCGAAGCGCTTCCGAATCCGGGCGGCCTGGGCGCGATTCTGGCCGGCCTGGGGAAAGCCTCCGGAGGGTTCGTCAACAGTGAGGGATGGGGAGTCGCGAGTACGCCGGCAAGCGCCGCAGCGCTGCTGTTGCTGCACGAGCTGGGGGAGCCGTTGCCGCCCAAGAGCGTCGCGTGGCTCCTGGGCCAGCAGCGGGCAGGGGGCGGTTTCGCGGCGGCGCCGCTGGCGCCCATATCGGATCTGCTCTCGACCGCGACCGCGCTGCACGCCTTGAACCGGATCGGCGCGCTGCAGGGCGTCGCAATCGATCGCTGCCTCGATTTCGTGACCGGGTGCTGGGACGATTCGGGCGGGTTCCACGCGCACGCGTTCGATCGAAGACCGGATTGCGAATACGCCTTTTACGGTCTCCTGGCGCTTGGCAACCTGGTCGCCCCGGGTGGCATCTGACCCGCTGCAACGCTATGTCCGCCAACCCCCTGGATCGCCAGAGCATCGCCGCGGCGGCGCGCAATGCCCGGCGCGCCCTTCTGGAGCGGATGACGCCCGATGGCCATTGGACGGGGCATTTGTCCAGCAGCGCACTGTCCACGGCCGTGGCCGCGGCCGCGTTGGGGCTTGTGGATGCCAAGGCGCACGCCGGCCTGGTCAGCCGCGGCCTGATCTGGCTGGCAGAACATCAACGTGCGGACGGCGGGTGGGGCGACACGCCTTCCAGCCCGGCCAATCTCAGCACGACGCTGCTGAGCTGGGCCGCGTTCGATCACGCCGCGGACGGGACCGTCCACCGGGGCGCTTGCGAGCGTGCGCAGCGGTGGCTGGAGAAGCGGCTGGGCAGCCTGGCCCCGGATCAGATCGCCGATCGCGTGCTCGAGGCGTACGGAAAGGACCGCACCTTCTCGGTGCCGATCCTCACGTTCTGCGCGCTGTGTGGTCGGTTGGGCGATTCGGACCTGGCCTGGACCGCCGTTCCCCAGTTGCCTTTCGAGCTGGCCGCCCTGCCGCATCGGTTCTTCAAGTGGCTGCGCCTCCCCGTGGTCAGCTACGCAGTGCCCGCGCTGATCGCGATCGGCCTGGCCCGCCACGAGCACACGGGGCATGGGGTCCGCCCCTTGCACCGCCTGCGCGACGCGCTCAAACCACGCGTTCTCAGAATCCTCAGGGACATCCAGCCCGCCGGCGGCGGATTCCTCGAAGCGATCCCCCTGACCGGTTTCGTCGTCTCGGCTCTGGCGGGGTGCGGATTGCGCTCGCATCCCGTGGCGATTGCGGGCGCGGATTTCCTGGCCCGCACGGTGCGTGCGGACGGCAGTTGGCCGATCGACGTCAACCTGAGCACATGGGTCACCACGTTAAGCATCGGCGCCTTTGGCTGCGGCTCGGAACCGCTCGCGGGTCTGGATTCGGGCCGGCGACGCGCCCTCTTGAACTGGCTGCTGGGGCAGCAGCACCAGGCCGAGCATCCCTTCACCCACGCGGCCCCGGGCGGCTGGGCGTGGACCGACCTTGCCGGGGGCGTGCCCGATGCCGACGATACGGCCGGCGCGCTCCTGGCTCTGGATGCGCTGGACCCGAACTCGCCTGAGGCGCGCGCCGCCGCCGGGCGCGGCATTCAGTGGCTGCTCGACCTGCAGAATCGCGACGGCGGCATTCCGACGTTCTGCCGCGGCTGGTCGAATCTGCCGTTTGATCGCAGTTGTCCGGACATCACCGCCCATGCCCTGGCGGCCTGGGCGGCCTGGCAACCGCGCCTCGACGCGCGCCTGCGGGCGCACGTGGACCGCGCCGCCCACCGCGCGCTCGAATCCCTGCTCCGCGCCCAGCGTCGGGACGGAGCCTGGATTCCGTTGTGGTTCGGCAACCAGCACGCCGCGCGGCTCGAGAATCCTGTGTACGGGACATCGCGCGTCCTGCTGGCCCTGCAGCGGGTTCGCGGCCGATTCGGAGCCGGGGTTCAGGCCGCCATCGCGCGCGGCGGGGCGTGGCTGCGGCAGAGCCAGCAGGCGGACGGGGGTTGGGGGGGATCAGCCGGAGCCCCGGCGACAGTCGAGGAGACGGCCCTGGCCTTGCAGGCCGCGATGGGCGGCCAGGACGCCGGGAGTGGAACCGTGGGCCGCGGCCTGGCGTGGTTGGCGGGCGCGACGCAGGGCGGCACGGTCTTTCCCTCCTCCCCCATCGGGCTGTATTTCGCGGCGTTGTGGTACGCCGAAGAGCTCTATCCGATCATCTTCAGTTGTGCGGCCTTCGGATGCGCGGAAGCGCTCGACGGCTCGACAGGCGCCTTGCAGCGCTGATAGTGTCCGCGGCCGTCCGGATTGAACGGCTCGATTCTTTGCCTATGAAGCGCACGCTCATCAAACACGTCCTTGCAGCCACCGAACCGCGGGAAGCGATCACGGTCGCCGGCTGGGTGCGCACCCGGCGCGATGCAAAGGGCTTTTCGTTTCTCGAACTCAACGACGGGTCCTGCCTCGGCAGCTTGCAGGCAGTCGTCGACGCGGGTGTCCCCGGCTATGCCGACATGGCCCACTGCATCACTGGCGCCTCAGCCGAGGTCTCGGGCCGGCTCGTGCCCTCCCCGGCCGCGGGCCAGAAGTGGGAACTCCAGGCCGCGCGCCTGCGTCTGCTCGGCAAGTCCGACCCGTCCTACCCGCTCCAGAAGAAAGGTCACACCCTCGAATTCCTGAGGACCATCGGGCACCTGCGCCCCCGGTCGAATCTCTTCGGCGCGGTGTTCCGGACGCGCAGCCGGCTGGCCTACGCGGTGCACACGTTCTTCCAGGATCGCGATTTTGTCTATGTCCACACGCCGATCATCACCACCAGCGATTGCGAAGGGGCCGGCGAGATGTTCCGCGTCACCACGCTCAAGGGGAACATCGACGAGCAGGCGGAGGCCGATTTCTTCGGGCGTCGGGCCTACCTGACCGTGAGCGGGCAACTCGAAGCCGAGACGTTCGCCTGCGCGCTGTCGAACGTCTACACCTTCGGCCCGACGTTCCGGGCCGAGAACTCGAACACGGCGCGGCACGCGGCGGAGTTTTGGATGATCGAGCCGGAGATGGCCTTCTGCGATCTCGAGGGCGACATGGATCTGGCGGAGGAATTCGTCAAGGCGCTGGCCCGGCACGCGCTCGAAGAGTGTGCCGAGGACCTCGCGCTGTTCGGCAAGTTCGTCGACAAGAGCCTCCATGACCGTCTCCAATTCGTCGTCGAACGCCCCTTCCAGCGCGTGCCTTACGCCGACGCCATCGACATTCTGCGCGCGTCCGGCAAAACCTTCGAGTACCCGGTCGAGTACGGACTCAATCTGCAGTCCGAACACGAGCGGTATCTGACCGAACAGCACTTCCATTCCCCGGTCACCGTCTTCAACTACCCGCGCGAGATCAAACCGTTCTACATGCGCCTGAACGACGATGGGAAGACCGTCACCGCCATGGACGTGCTTGTGCCCGGCATTGGCGAAGTGATCGGCGGCTCCCAGCGCGAGGAGCGCCTGGACGCCCTGATCGAGAACCTGAGCTACCACAAGCTGCGGCCCGAGGATTACTGGTGGTATGTGGACCTGCGCAAGTACGGCACCGTGCCGCACGCCGGCTTCGGCCTCGGCTTCGAACGCCTGCTGATGTTCCTCACCGGCGTCGGGAACATCCGCGACGTCGTTCCTTTCGCCCGCACCCCGGGCTCGGCCGATTTTTAGCGAGGCGCTTCCCATGAACCGTGGTTGCGTAGCCGCCGTCGTGAGACGGCGCCATCTCGCTCCGTCGAAGGCAGGAATCAGCGCCGACTCACGTCGGCGGCTACAGACCGGTTCACGGTCCTCGTGCGCATTCAACTGTTGAATGTCAACGCTTCCCATGACCGACCTTGACCCACGCTTCGGCGGCGTCGCGCGCCTGCTGGGCCCCGAGGCTCTGGCGCGCCTGGGCCGCGCTCACGTCTGCATCGTCGGCCTCGGCGGCGTCGGCTCGTGGGCCGTCGAGGCCCTGGCGCGGTCGGGCGTCGGGCGAATGACCCTGGTGGACTTCGACGTCGTGAGTGTCAGCAACATCAATCGCCAGATCCATGCGCTCGAACCGACCGTCGGCCAGCCCAAGGCCCAGGTGCTGGCGGACCGGGTCCGGCTCATCCACCCGCACATCGAGATCGAGATCGTTCCGGCGCGCTTCAGCGAGGAAACCGCCGCCCGGATTCTCGAAACGCCTTACGACTGCCTGTTGGACGCCATCGACGGCGCCGCAAACAAAAGCCGCCTCATCGCCGGTTGCTGTGCCCGGCACATCCCCGTTGTCACCAGCGGCGGCGCGGGAGGGCGCCGTAACCCCGCCCGGGTGCGAATCGACGACCTCGCGTTCAGCAGCCATGACCGCCTCTTGGCCCAGGTCCGCGCCATCCTTCGGCAGGACCACGCTTTTCCCCGAGGACAGTCGCCCTTCGGCGTGCCCTGCGTCCATTCCACCGAGCCGGCTGTGTCCGCCCAGACGCCTGAGCCCGCCGCCGCTCCGCAGGCCGGAGCCGGACGGGCGTCCGACGATTGCGATCCCGCCAACCCCGTGTTCGGAACGGCGGTGTTCGTGACCGGGACGTTCGGATTCGCCCTCGCGAGCCTGGCCGTGAAGCGGATCGCTGGTTCTAGCCCGCATGTTTCATGGAGTTGTGACCGAGGCGGAGCCGATAACTCCAAAATGCGTAGCGCTGCGCGCTAGCCCGGCTAAGGTCCCTCGCGAAGCGTGTGCAATAGCCGGGCTAGGGATGGAACAGGAAGTTCTTGAACTGCCAGGGATCGCTCTGATCGGGCTGCGCCTGCGGGTTCTCGTCGAAGTAGACCCGATGCCGCCGCAATGGGGTCCAGTCCGTGGGCTGCGAGACCAAGCGGCCCAGGTAGGGGCGCGCCCAGCGGAGGACCTCCTGGTGCGAGAGGTCCTCGGGGAAGCAGACCCCGCGCCGCGGATTGCGGACTGCCCACAAGACCGCGCCCAGGACGCCCGCGGCCACCTGCATGGCCGTGGCGTTGAGGTGCGGCAGCTTGCGCCGCGCGCCGCCGATGCTGAGCATGCTCCCGGTCCACCAGGACTGATACCGATGCCCCATGATCAACGCCCCGACGACGTCCATGCCCTCGACAATCTCGTCGGTGAGGATCCGCTGTTTGGGATGCAGCTCATAGTTGCGGCAGCGCAGCTCGTGCAGGGAGACGATCGAGTCGTTGCACGGCATGTAGGCGTAGTGAACCGTCGGGCGATAGACCGGCCGGCCCTCTTCCCGGACAGTCAGGGCGTGGGAGAGGCCGAACGACTCGCCGTGGGTTACGATCATGCCGACGATTTCCTGGTCGGGCACCCAGGAGCGCACCCAGGTGTTGAGCCCCATCTGCGAGAGGATGATCTGGTTGGCGGTTCCGGCCTGCGGCCTAATCGAGAACGGCGGCAGCCACTTCTCGTGCGTGCCCCACCCCAGTTCGCTGGGCGAAATCGACTCCTCCCACATGCCTTCGACGCTCCAGGTGGCCACGAACTCGTCCGGACGCTTGGGACGCGCTGCGCGCTGCGTGTCCCATTCGCTGCAATGGATGACCCGCACGCCGAGCGCGCGCGCCAGTCCCGCAAAGTCGCCCGCCTTCGTCAGCCGCCTGAGCCGCGTGGCGTGACCCCGCGGCAGATCGGGTTCCCGCACGACCTTGGCCCCGATGTCGAGCAAACCCTGCTTGACGAAGTGCGAGACCAGGCCCGGATTGGCGCCGTGGTCGATGACCGCCGTCACGCCGTCACGCCACCGCGCCGCCAGCGGCAGGAGCTTCTGGTAGCGGGCATAGAGGGATTTCTCGAGAGACGACTTGCTGTGCATGTCCGACGCGGGGTCCCACGATTCGAGCGACGCGTTGACGTAAAGCACCTCGTTGTTGTGCGCCCACTCGAGCATGTCGAAACAATCGATGCTCCAGGCCAGATCGATGATCAGGCCGCCCCGCCCCACGTGCGTGGACAAGAGTCGAGGCAGGTTCAACGGAGTGACACGTTCGCGCACGAAGCGCAGCCCCTTGTTCATCCAGGGACGCAGCTCCTCCTCGCGGTCCGCAAAGTCGATCACCGTGATCTGTCTCAAAGGGATGCGCAGATGGTCGAGCAACATCGGCAGCGTGGCCTGGGCCACCACGCCAAAGCCGGTCATGAGAACTCTCGAGTCAAAATCAATCATGGCATCCCTCCGTCCGCCGCCGCGTTCGCGGCATTGTGACAGACGGTTTGGCCGGGGTCAAAGTCCAATGCCCTTCAAACCCTTGCCCCGGCTCACCGGGAAGATGGCCGGTGGTGTCCAGCACAGGCGAGGAGCGGGCGAATGCGATCCGGTGACCCTGAACCGTGGCGGCCACCGGGAAGCGATGTTTCACGGTGACCGGGACGGGGGGTTGTTTCTCGCCATGCTGGCCGAGGGATGCGGGCGGCTACACGGTGGTGGCGTCGAACTTCCTGGGCATGGTCACCCGGGTTGTCGCCAATGTCTCGATCTCGCAGGGCCCGGTCGGCTCTTGCCGGATGAGCCTGGCTATGGAACAGTCCGCCTGATCGAACGCGGTGAACGGGCTCCTTCTGATCGAGTTCGGGGCCTGACAAAAAAGGCGAATTATGCGAAAGAGACTCCTGATTCTGGTCTGCATCCTCGTCGTGGCCGCACTGGCGGTTCCTATCATCAACATGATCGCTGGCAAACCCAGCGGAACCGCGCTGGTCACCCAGTTGGCGGAAGACCCCGAGATGGCGCGCTTGGCGGCGTTGTTCGAGGCGAAGTGCGCCCACTGTCATGTGCCGGGGACACCCTCGCCGTTCTACGCGAAACTCCCTGTGGCCTCGACGGTGATCGCCAAAGACATCGATGGCGGCTTGCGCAACATGGACCTGGTCGCCGAATTGCGCCCCGGCGAGAATGCGAGAGTCTCGGAGCCCGCCCTGGCGAAGATCGAGCGGGAAGTCACCCTCGGACACATGCCGCCGGCGACCTACCTGGCCGCCCACTGGACCAGCAGCCTGACTGCTGCCGAGAAGGCCGAGATCAGGGAATGGATTGCCAAGAGCCGCGCCCGGCATCATGCGTGGGCCGGCATGCCGGAAGAGCTGCGCACTGCGCTGATCCCCCCCCTGCCGGAGGCGTTGCCAGTGGATCCCAAGAAGGCGGAGTTGGGCCGCAAGCTCTATCATGACAAACGGCTGTCCGGCGACGACACGGTTTCATGCGCCTCATGCCACGACCTCGCCAAGGGCGGCACGGACCAGGAGAAAGTCTCGGACGGCGTCCGCGGCCAGAAAGGCGGCATCAATGCCCCGACGACGTTCAACGCGGCCTTTCAGTTCACCCAGTTCTGGGATGGCCGCGCGGCGACGCTCGAGGCCCAGGCCGGCGGCCCGCCCACCAACCCCATCGAGATGGACTCGAATTGGCCGCAGATCGTGAGCAAGCTCGAGGCCGACGCGGCCTTTGCTCAGGAGTTCAAGGCGACTTACCCCGAGGGCCTCAGCGAGAAGACAATCACCGATGCCATCGCCTCCTTCGAGCGCACTCTGCTGACGCCACATTCGCGGTTCGACAAGTACCTGGCGGGCGATGCCCAGGCGCTTGAGGCAAATGAGAAGCGGGGTTACAAGCTGTTCCTCGACACGGGATGCGCCACCTGCCACTCCGGCGTGCTGCTCGGGGGCGGCTCCTTCGAACGCATGGGCCGCCACCTCGATTACTTCAGGGACCGTGGCGGTCCGGTGACGGACGCCGACAAGGGCCGGATCAGCGTCTCGAAGTCGGAGAAGGATTTGCATAAGTTCAAGGTGCCCACCCTGCGGAACGTGGCCAAGACGTTTCCCTATTTCCACGACGGCTCGACCCCGGAGCTGCAGGAGGCGGTGCGCGTCATGGCCAAATACCAGAATGGCAAGACATTCACACCGGATGAGTACGCCGCCGTGGTCGCGTTTCTGCACAGCCTCACCGGCGAATACCAGGGAAAACCGCTCTGAGACCGGGCGCGAGCATCGCCGCCAAGGCGGAGTTCGAGTTCCTCTACGACAAACCGTACGGTGACAGGTCCAAGGCCCGCGTGGCAGGGCCGTTCACGGTCGAGAGCCTGTCGCCGCATCGGGTGCTGACGGTGAACGAAAACGACAACGTGGTGGACGGCTGGAGGCTTTCGGAGTCGTCGTGCATGGCATGATTGGAGGTGCCTGTGATCACACCCTTCCCGCCCACGTGATCGGGTTCTTTGATGGTCGAAGTACTGAAGCAAATGGTCGGTCGCGTGGGTTCGAGCGAGAGTGATTCTGAGGCGTTGGGGGTCACGGAGGGTGAGCAGCAGGTGGCGGAAGGTCCAACGGTTTGGAGCGGTTTGGATCAAGGCGAGGAGAGCGCCGTGGAGAAACCGACGCCAGGGGGCCCGACTCGCGGCCCGCCGGCGGGAGGGCTGGGCAAAGCGCCCGGAGCGGATGTGCAGAAGGCGGGGTTTTGTGGTCAGTGCTTTGCTCTACCGCATTCAAATGGCATATGGCAGAATTGTTGCCATGAAAGCAACAATGGTTCCCATCGACAAAGCGGGCCGGGTAGTCATCCCGAAATGGGTCCGGGAGGGGGTGAACCTGCAGGCCGGTGATGAACTGAAGGTGAGCGTGGAAGGGCAGCGAATTCAGCTTGAGCTCGTGGGCGAGGACGCGAGCTTGGTGCGCAAGGGCCATGCCTTGGTATTCCGGGGTGGCAGCGGGAAGACGATTACCTCTGACCTTGTGGAGAATCTGCGTGATGAAAGGCTCGCCTCCCTGGTGTGTGCGGCAAGGAATACGGCGAACTCATCGTTGGGGCGGGCAAAAGAGGACTCGTTGGTGGCCTTCTTTACGACGCGCTCCATGTGGCCTGCGCGGAAAAAGGCCGGGTTGACCGGCTCTACTCGTGGAGCGTAGCCCATCTGCAGACAGTTGCCTCAGAAGAATTCCGCTCCCGGATCATGGTTCCATGATTGTACGGTTGGACCTTTCGGCCCTGGGATGGGAATCGCGCCAAGCACAAAAGGCGGACGAGTGGATTCGGGTACGGGGCGGATTCTTAAGAACAGGCCGGCAGGGCAGGGAAGATCGGGGCATGGCGTTTCCAGCACCAGACACCGGCGGCCGCGCAGTCTTTTGGACGCTCCCTCAACTTGAGGCGGGAATGCCCACGTCCGGTTTCACCGAAATCCACTGGTTCAGGGCTTCAACGTCAAGAAGTTGCTGGTGGATCGGGAGTGGATGGAGACAGGCGACGACGATTCCCGTCTCACCGCTTCAGCCAAGTGCGGAGTGGGAGGAAAACTACGAATTCCGCCGCAAGGCCGTCCGCGAGTTCTACACGCTCCGCCCCGTTGCGGACTTCGAGCGCCAACTGACTGTTGGGAGTCAGTCTGTGAACAATGGCGGAAGGGGAGGGATTCGAACCCCCGGTAGCCTTGCGACTACGCCTGATTTCGAGTCAGGTGCCTTTAACCACTCAGCCACCCTTCCAACTGATTACCAATGACTTGCGCATCACCAAGCGGGCTCAGGTTCGCCGCTGTATCCCGCTTTTGTATCCCAGGCGCCCAAACCCGGGCCGATCATCCTCTCGCACGCGGATCGAGTATGCCACATGACAATCCGGCATCAAGTCCTTTAAGCCGGCCATCCGCAGCGACTTCGGTGAGAGGACACGAGCCCGACGGCCTCACGGGGGTTCGCACGTGGTTGCGTCGCGCTTGCCCTCGAATCAGGTGCCCTCAAGCCAAGCGGCCCGTCGTCCCCGAAGGCAGGTCGCTGTCAGGATTCCGGGGTCTTTCGCCGTGGCGGCGCCTGGGCTCCTTCGATCGTGGCGAGGGCCTTGTGCTGAGCTGGCGATGCTTTGCGGCGTGCGATGACGAGCATTTTGTCGCGGCCGTAGTGGTAATGGTGCGATAGCAACTCCAGGATCCGTTCGGCATCTCCTCCGCCGGTGCCGTGGCGGAGAGGACCTCGAACCAAGCCGGTAACACCTTGTCCCAGTCGACGCCGACTTGCCACGAGCCGCCCTCGTCCGCGAAGAAGATGACGTCATCGTGGCACTCATCGATGTGGTCAAGCAGGCCGAAGAAAGATGTACTCGTTGCCGAGCTTGCGAATCGCGGCGCGTAGCTTGTCGCGGTCGATCTGGATGGGTTCCTGTCTCATGGTTGCCTCCCCCGTGCCCAGCGCCGAAACGCATCGATCCATTCCGCGCCCTGCGGCGGAGGATTGGGCAGAGGCAGATCCAAAACGGAGATGCGCTGCCGCGACTTCCCGCGTGAGCAGACGGCGACGATCTGCTCGTCTTCGGTCACGTCAAGACTCTCGACCGTGACTTCGATCCCCAGCACTTCGATGTTGAACGGCAATTGGAGGTGCTCTTCGAGCAGGCAGAAGAAGCCCGTGATTTGTTCGGAGTCCCCATAGGCGTCCACGGTGGCTTCCTCGATCATCTCATCGAGCTTGGCCTTGGACAGACTCCAGGCGGGGTCTTTGGCGTTTCGATTTCATCATACCTCGATACGGGCCGCACTTCAGAGATTCCCGATTCTCCGCATCATTGCCGAGCGACGCGCGTACCGCGCGCGGAAGGCGGCCAGCTTTTCCCGGAATTTGGCGTCCTTGCCGGCCTGCGCGTGCGCGTCGCGCAGTTCTTGGAGTTGGGCCGCCGCCTGGTTGTAGGCTGAAGCGATCTTCTGATCCATCAGCGCGTCCAGACCCGCCCAAATCGTGTCGGCGCGCTGCAGGACGGTTGTGAGATGGCGTCGCCGTGCCTCTTCCTCGCGTTTTCGCTTTACCGCTATTCACTCATGGCTACTGTTTCTCTCCGTCGTCCGTCCACGGTTCGTGCGCCCGGACGTCGTCGATCAGAAATCGCACGCCTTGGTTGTCGTCGGGATTGAGCCCGAGCATCCGGTCGAAGACGTGTTCAGCCTCGGCGAAGCGGTTGAGGCGCCACAGGCACAGACCGAACCCCTTCATGCAGCGCAGGAACGGTCGGTTGTTGATGTAACCCCACGGCAACAAGTCGTCGAAATCTGGATCAAGCGACAACTCGCCGATGCGGAAACCGACCTCGAAGTGCCGGAGGGCGTCCTTTGCACTGAAGTCGAACAGATCGTGGCCGAGATAACAGGTTGGGACCCGGCGAGGGACGTGGCGTCATTGCATCCGGCCTCCGCACGCCGCTGTTGTTTGGCGACCCGACGGGCTTCCCTCTTCTGCTGCTCGAGGCGAGCGCGATCCTCGATGGAGGTCACCATTATCCTGGCCAGACCGGTCAGGCGTTCGAGCGGATCGTCTTCGACGAGAACACCGCCGGGGCGCACGACGTGCTCGTTGCGGACCTGGATGGGGACGACAAGCCTGACGTCGTTCTGATGGGCGACGAACGCACGCAACTCAATTCGCTGTGCTGGTTCTCCATCCCAGCCGATCCACGGCAAACGTGGTCGCGGAATCGCATTGGCCCGCCGGTTCATGGCGCGATCACCCCCAACGGCGCGGCGGACCTGGATGGCGATGGCGACCTGGATGTCCTGCGCGCGGACACCTGGTTCGAGAACCAGGATGGCCGAGGAAAACAATGGGTCGAGCACCGGAACATTCCCATGGGCCGGAAAGGCCCGTTTGGCGTCTGCGTGCGGACCGCGGTGGCAGACCTTGACGGCGACGGCCGGGCGGAAATCATCATCGCCGATGCCGACATCGTGGACTCGAAGGTCGCCGTGTTGAAGAACGCCGACGGAAAGGGAGGCCGGTGGGGCAAGACGGAATTGCCTCAGAGTTTCACGTACGGTTCGCTGCACTCGCTGGCCGTGGCCGATCTCAACGGGGACGGGCGACCCGACATCGTCGTCAATGAACAGGAGGAGTTGTTGCCGCCCGGACGCGAGAACCCGCGTTGGATCGTCTGGGAGAATCTGGGCGGCAACCAGTTCGCCGAACGCATTGTCCTCGACCGCAACCTGGGCGGGCACGAACTCCAAGTCGGCGATGTGGATGGCGATGGTGACGTGGACATCGTCTCGAAGCCGTGGGGGCCGCGCCCGTGGAATGGCGCCGGTGGCGCGGTCCACGTGGACTTCCTGGAGAACCTGCTCAACCACACGAAGCCCGCCGCCGAAGGCAACACGGGACCCGCGACTGCGGAAGGAACCTCGATTGCGTTGGACGGGGGTTCTATAGCGGTGAAGCGGGTGGATGCGCTACCCTACGTCGAGAGCGAGTACACGCGTCGATTCAAGTTCGACTCCGCCGAGAATCCCAAGCTTCGGGAATTGCGCCGGCGGTATCAACTCGACGCGGTCGTGGCTGCGGGCCAAGACGAGTTCGACCGCCAGGTCCGGCTGCTCGATTGGGTCCATCATCGCTTCAAGAAGTTCGGTCGTCCGTCGGTTGAAGCGAGAGGGGCGCTGGAAATCTTGCGGGCCATCGACCAAGGGCACGCGTTCTTTTGCAGCCAGTACGCGCATGTGTTCGTGTCCGCCGCTGCCAGCCTGGGCTGGATTGACCGGGAACTGGCCTTGCGCCGGCATCGGGATCCGCCGGGCGGGGGGTCCAGCGAACACTCCACCACGGAGATCTGGTCCAACCAATATGGCAAGTGGATCATGATGGACCCTACCGCCAAGATGTACGTGGAGAAGGGCGGCCTGCCGTTGAACGCTTACGAAATACGCCAGGAGTGGTTCGAGCGCGGAGGTCGGGATCTCGTGTTCGTGGTGGGGAAAGAGCGGACGCGTTACTGCAAGTCCGACCTGCCCATTTTCCTGGCGCGGTTCGAGGGGTTTGGCGATTTGACGGTGCCGGTCGATGAACTCGATAAGTACGGGTTCATTGGTTACATCCCGAACACCGACTTGATGGACGCAGGCCTGGATTATGGCCGGATGTTCATCGTGCAAGACCAGTTCTGCGAGGGAACTCGATGGCATGTGCGCACGGTGCCGACCAATCCGGCGGTGGATCCGTATTTCCCCCTCAACCAGGCGGCGGTCACGTTGGCTTCCGAGCAGGGCAAGGTCGCGGTGAAGCTCCGAACTATGACGCCGAATTTCCGAGCGTACGAAGTTCGGTTCGCTGGCGGTTCCTGGGGCGTGACTGACGCGAATCTGCTTTGGACCATTCGCCCGGGTCTGAACCGCTTGGAGGTTCGGACGGTGAACCGGTTTGGGGTGTATGGCCCAACCTCGACCATCGAGGTCGTGCAGTGACAAGGCTTCTGGATGGGGTGATGCGGTCACGCCTTGAACCGGGTCCAAACGCACAAGAGCCGCGATGACACTCGCCGCAATCCAAATGGGTTCCATGCCGACCGAATATGCCGTGGGCTGGTTCACGTTGGCCCTGATCAATGCCGGGCTGGCTCAGAATCCTTGAATGGGACAGCCCGGATTTCCGGTTCAGCTTCCCGGTAATCGGAAATCCGGGCTTGCGCGGTAAGCCGGTCATCGTTGGCGCCCCGCCTACCCAACGCGGCGTGGTCTGCGCCGCCAGCTACGAGGCACGCAAGTTCGGCGTGTGTTCCGCCATGCCCAGCGCCACCGCCGGGTGCCTCTGCCCCAGGGGCGTCTTCGTCCGCCCGCGCATGGACCGCTACAAGGAGGAATCGGGGTTCATTCTCCGAATCATGGGCGAAACCGGTGCGGTGATCGAACCGATGTCCATCGACGAGGCGTACCTGGACCTGTCCGCTCGCTGCCAAGCCGAGGACGCCGAGCGCTCCTGAGTCGGGAGCAGGAGGAGGCTTTTATGGCCACCTGGAAGTCCCAGGCAGAGGCCGGCGAGTTGGTGGTGCTCACGCCTCTGCGGGCGGCGTTGGACCGGCAACTGGGCCGGCGGGTGAAGCCCTCGGTGGTGTATCGCTTGGTCCAACGGCACCGGTGGCGCAAAGTGGCCCCCGACACGCGCCATCCGAAGGCCGATCCCGCAGTGCAGGCCGAATGGAAAAAAACGCTCCCCGAGAAGTTGGCGACCGTGCTGACGCCCGAAAAACGCCTCGAAGAGGTCACCCTCGTGGACCAGTCCCTCCACCGCGCCTCGAAGCGCATCGCCCGGTTCACCACGGAGGTCGTCGGAACACCCGCAACAGGATGATGCCCGGCGCTGGGCTTCAAGGCGCGATCACTCGAAGAGCGCGCGGCCGGACCGAGAAGCGGACCGGGAGCGGGCCGGCATTGTCGCCGTCCACCTGAAACGGAACAGCCTCGTCGCTTGTCAGCGTGAACCGATCCGCACGCAGATGCCGTTCGCCCGGCACGACGAATCCGCCCCGGAACAGCCAGGACAGGGCGAACCTGGCCAGGGTGAGAACGCCGACCCGGGGCAGCACCCGAATCTCGAGTAGCCCGTCGCGCAGGCTGGCGCCAGGGAACATCGTCACACACCCGCCATAGAGCGTTCCGTTGCCCACCAGCACCAGCTCTCCGCTCGACCTCGTGCCGTCCGGAAGCGTGACTGTCACCAGCGGTTGGAAGCCCCGCATCGCCCGCAAACCGGCGGCCGCATACGCCAACGAACCGATCCGTGTCTTCCACGTCCAGTCGACGAACTCGATGGCGCGCGAGTCCAGACCCGCCCCGGCGAGTTGTGCAAAGCAGCGACGGGCTGTTCGGCCCTCGACCTCGAATTCCGCCCAGGGCAGATCGACGGTGGTTTCATTGCCCTGGCGGACCAGGCGCCAGGCGGCGTCTGGGTTCAACGGCAAGCCAAGTTCCCGGGCGAAGACATTCATGGTCCCCAGCGGCAGGATGCCCAGACGCGCCCGTTCGAGGCCGTGTTCCACGCCGGCGATGCCGTTGAGAACTTCGTTGACCGTTCCGTCGCCGCCCGCTGCGACCACGGTGTCGAATCCCTGGCGCACGGCCTGGGCGGCCAGATCGACGGCCACTCCAGGACCGGCGGTCGGCATCAGGACACATTCGCGCGCCAGGGCCTCGAGCCGTCGACGGAACCGCTTGGCCTTGTTGCCGCGCGCGGTCGGATTGAACACAACGCAAAGGCGCATGGGGCGGCTCGCCAGGCTTTCAGGTTTTCGCCGCCAGCAGCTTGTTGGTCTCCCGCATCACGGCAAAGGCGTCGGCAACGTAAAGCACGTCGGCCTTGCCCCGCGCCCAGCCGCAGTTGGGATCGAGGCTGATGGCCCGGCGCTCGTTGATGAAACGCCAGCCGACGGTGTGGGGTTCCTCGCCGTGACAGCAGGTCGACAGCCCCTTGGGATGTCGCGGTGTCGCGCCCGTCTGGCCAATCTGGTTCAGGTGCGAGAGAAACGACAGGACAGCCTGGCCCTCGCCGCCCAGATCGACCAGCGACTTGCTGCTGCCGAGCGAGGCGCGGCTGCGCTTGAGAAACTCGAGGATGATCTGTTCCGCCTCGGCCACGTGCGCCTGGCCGTCAGCCTGCTTCTTGGTCCAGCCGGCGCCCGTCACGAACAGAAGGTTGGCGTCCGGCCGTATGGTCTGGGCATCGGCCGCCGGCGCCCGGACTCCGACGACGCTCGTTTTCCGGGCGGCTTCGGGCAGGTTCAACTCGATCATCTCCACTGTGGCGGTGTTGCCAGTCGAGCCGTCCCAGGGCGGCTGGCTGCCGGGATCGACGAGGATGATCCACGGACGTTGGGTCCGCTGGACGACCGCTTCCATCCGCTGCCGATAGTACCAGCGGTTCACGAAAGGCCGGTTCTCGCGGGCGCCGAGGGCGGTGACATGTGTGTCTGCTTGCCCTCCGGTGCGTTGAGCGACACCAGGCAGGCAACGCGACAGACGGCTGGTGCCCGGCGCGACCACCACCGTGGCCTGACTGGCGCGGACAAGCGCCTCGGCCGCCGCCGCGTCGCTCGCATAGCGCGCGGACCCGAAGTCCTGGCCGACCACACCCAGAAAACGCGTCGCGCCGCACCCGGCGATCCGATCGGCGGCGGTTTGGACCGATTGCCCCTGAAGGCCGACCGTCAGGCTGCAGCCGCCCAACGCGGCGGCGAGCGAACGCGCGGCGCCCAGCGCTTCCAAAGCGGATGGCGCGAGCGAGCCGTCCGGCTCGGTGGCTGCAAGAAACAGGAGAGTCTCCATGATGCACCTCACTTCGAAATCCAATCGATAATCTCCCTGGCGATCTCCTCCGCGGACCGGTCCTTGACGATGCGCGTTTCCCGCAATTGCCTCGGCAAAACAACGGTGTCGAAGCTGAGCCCGGCGGCCGCCAGTTGAACCGCCCTGGCCTTTTGCAGGGCGGGCAACAGCGTGCGCATGTTGATCATGCCGATCTGCGGGTTGTTCTTCGGCTCGGGGAGATGGCCGGTGGCCCACCCGAAGAGGGCGGGCGGGCCGGCGCAACGCGAGACCTGGTGCTGTCCGCCTTCGAGTCGCTCGACCACCTCGAAGGACCCGTCATCCTGGATCTTGAGTTCATCGACGCCCTGGAATTGGTCGATGATGCCAAGCCGTTCGCCAACCATCGACATCGTCACGCCCGCCCCGCGGGACGCGGATTCCCATCCACCAAACACGAGCAGCTTCGAACGGTCGAGTCCGGGAATGCCCTGGATGCCTTCGGCGAGGGCCGCGGCGACCGCTGAGGCCTCGGCGAATCCGCTGGCCGAGCCGTCCAGGGGCACGAACTCGAACGGCGCCTTTTGAGCGACGGTCATCATGACCTGTTGCAGCTTTGCCTTAGGGCCGAGGCTGACCAGCCAGACCTTTGTGCCGGGCCGGTTCCTGGCGAGGTTCGCCGCTTCGTACAGGGCGTGTGCGGCCCAAGGATCCAAGACGAACGGGAGCATCGCCTCGTTCTTCAGCGCGGGCCCGGCGGGCCCGGCGACCGGTTCGAGGGTCTGGAGCGGGTCGGGCACCAGGCTGGCGCAGACGACCACGTGATAGGCTGTGCTCATAGGATTGCTCAAGGGCTTGCCGGGGCGACGCCCAGGTAGTTGCCGAGCCCGACCACAACGGTCGAGAAGATCAACATCAGGAGACCGAGAAACAACAGGGTCTTCGTGAACCCGCTCGAACCTTTCCACTCCTTCAGCGCGATGCCCCAGAGCGAGCTGAAGATGATGATGCTGGCCATGTGCAGGGTCCAACTCGAAAACTTGTAATCGCCCATCTGCGTCTCGCCCATGGTGTAGAAGAAGAACTGCATGTACCACGTCGTCCCCGCCAGGGCGCTGAAGAAATAGTTGCTCAGCCTCGGGACGGCGCTGGCGCCGGGCGCGACCGGGCCGCTGACGGTCTTTGCCGCGCTCTCGACGTGTTCCTCGCGCAGAGTCGGGCTGAAGTACTGGTAGCCCGTCCGGTTGCGCACGTTCAGGTAAGCGCACCAAATGAAGTTGGACGTGAACCCGCCGAGCAGGACCACGCAGAGTTTGGGCAGACCGGTCCAGAGCTCCGGCGTCCCGTGCTGGCGCGACAGGTCGGCGATCGGGGTGGCGGCATCCAGGCCATAGGCGAAGCAGGCGCTCATCACGCCCGAGAAGGTCGCCATGAGAATGCCCTTCACGAAGTTGAACTCCTTGATCGCCGCGCGCTTCTGTTCATCGGACATCTCGCGTTCCTTCGACATGCCCGCCATGCCGGCGACGGCGATGCCCAAAAGACAGATGCCCACCCCCACCAGGATGACCTGCCCCGAGACCGTCCCGAGGATCTTGGGGACGAACTCGCCATGAAAGATCGGAGGCATCAGCGTGCCAAACGCCGCGCAGTAGCCGAGCGCCACGCCCATCCCCAGCGACATCCCCAGATACCGCATCGTCAATCCAAACGTGAGCCCGCCCAACCCCCACATGGCACCCCAAAAATAAGCCCAGCCAAGTGTCCCCGCCGGCGTCGAGGAAAGGACGCTCAGCAGATCGTTGGTCTTGAGCGACGCCAGGATCCAGGGCGCGAGAATCCACGAGAAAAACCCGCCCACCAGCCAGTAGACCTCCCATGACCACTTGCGGACGAAGCGGTACGGGACATAGAAACTGCGGACGCCAGGCCGCCCAGCCAGTGAAACATCACGCCCAGGATCGGATTTGCATTCATTGCGAGCCACCTTTCATCCAGTGGGGAGAGAATACGAACCAGACGACAGCGGCCCCCAGCATCGTGGCCTTCATCGGCCCTTCCCCGATCGCCTTGAACAGGAAAAGCAGAGCTGGCACGACCGTTGCCGCGAGGGCCAGCGGGGCCAGGATTTTGGCAAGCGCTTTCATTCGTCGATCAAGGACAGGACGGGTCGCTTGAAAGACCCGATCCCGCCCCCCTGTTCATCAGTTTCGAAAACAGAATGTAAAGGGCGCCGCAGGCGAGCCAGCAGGGGAGCGGCAGCATGAACGAATTGATGTCCTGCGTCCTGTAGATCGCCAGCCCAATCGCCACCGGGATCGCCCAGGCCAGCAGAACGGCCACGTTGAATCGAATCCCCTGCCGCTCCGCGTAGTCGGTGGCCAGCCCCAGTCTCCTGGCCAGGAAATGATCCACGACAATCACCGCCCCAACAGGAGCCAGGATCGTGCCGTACAACCCAACGAAATCGAGAAGCTTCATCGCCACCGCCGGGAAGACCCCCGCGACGGTGCAGACCGCCCCGGCGATGATCGTGGCGGTCGTGCGGGTCATCTTTGGGAACATCCCCTGAAAGGCCAATCCCGCCCGGTAGATCGTCGGGTTCGCCGTGGTCCATCCCGCCACGGCGACGCAGAGCAGGCCGGTTACACCCACCGCGTCGAACACCATCGGACCGGGCATCGCCCCTTTTTGAGGGTCGACGCCGAACTGGCGCACCCAAT
>Ga0116154_10000729_pt1 | contig 33828 bp, 24 predicted proteins | sample AD_UKC030_MetaG_FD_89898 | JGI IMG/M metagenome (GOLD analysis project Ga0116154, IMG submission 89898) | Active sludge microbial communities of municipal wastewater-treating anaerobic digesters from USA - AD_UKC030_MetaG | ecosystem: Engineered > Bioreactor > Anaerobic > Digestate | place: USA... | reverse complement strand
GTCATGACCGCGCCGACCTTCACCCCCGGCAGGTCGAGCGCCCGCGCCGCGATCTCCCCCGCCCGCGGGTCGAGCCCTCCCGTCGTGGCCGTCTCCTCGACGAGCGTCCGGAGTTCGTCCCTCGAGAGCCGGGCCTCGACGAACGACGTCCGGTCCCCGAAGAGCCGGAGCACCGCGTTCGAGCAGGCGGTCAGGAAGCGGACCGCCGGACGGGCGAGGCGGGCGAGGAGAGCGAGGGGCCGGGCGATGGCGAGCGCGTACCTCTCCGCGAAGCGCATCGCGAGCGACTTCGGAACGAGCTCCCCGACCACGAGCGACAGGAAGGAGACGACGACGACGACGACCGCGAGAGCGACGTCGTCCGCCACCTTCTTCGGCGCCCCGGCCGCTTCGAGCGCCGCGGCGAGCGGGGAGGAGAGCGTCGCCCCGCCGAAGGCCGCGGCCGCCGCACCGACGACCGTGATCCCGATCTGGACCGTCGCGAGGAACCCCTCGGGGTCCGCCCGGAGCGCCGCGAGGGCCCGCGAACCCGCCCGTTCCTCCTCGACGAGCTCGGCGAGACGGGTCCGCCGGAGCGTCAGGACCGCGATCTCCGCCCCCGCGAAGAGGCCGTTCGCGACGACGAGCGCGAGGATGACGAAGAGCCCGGTCACCCGGTGATTCTACGGGGAGCCGCAAACAATACACGATTTCACGCCTGGCACCGTTTGGGGAGGCACCGTTTGGGGATAGTGTCTGCGCGGGGATGAAGGAGACGGGGCTGGGAGAGATCGCCGCGGTCTTCCTGCGGCTGGGAACGACCGCCTTCGGGGGGCCGGCGGCGCACGTCGCGATGATGCGCGACGAGGTGGTGAGGCGGCGCGGGTGGCTGACCGACGCGGAGCTCCTCGACCTCCTCTCGGCCGCGAACCTGATCCCCGGGCCGAACTCGACCGAGCTCGCGATTCACGTCGGCTGGGCCCGGCGCCGTTGGCCCGGCCTCGCCGTCGCCGGCCTCTCGTTCATCCTCCCCGCCGCGCTGATCACCGCCGCGCTCGCGTGGGCCTACGTCCGCTTCGGGGCGCTCCCGGAGACGGGACGGCTCCTCTGGGGCGTCAAGCCGGTCATCCTCGCGGTCGTCGTCCAGGCGATCGTCGGCCTGGCTCCGCATGCTGCCCGCACCGTCCCGCTCCGGCTCCTCGGCATCGCCGCCGCGGCCGCGGCCGCGCTCGGCGCGCACGAGCTCGTCGTCCTCCTCGGCGCCGGGCTCCTCGTCGCGGCCGCGCGGGCCGTACGCTCCCGCCGCGCCGGTCCGGGCGCTGACCTCCCCGCGCTCGGGCCGCTCCTCCCGGTCGCGGCCGGAGCCGCCGGCCTCTCCGCGATCGGCGCCGTCACGCTCCCGGCGATCTTCTGGCTCTTCTGCCGGACCGGGGCCGTCCTCTTCGGCAGCGGCTACGTCCTCGTCGCGTTCCTCCGGACCGACCTCGTCGAACGGCTCGGCTGGCTCACGGAGGCGCAGCTCCTCGACGCGGTCGCCGCCGGGCAGGTGACGCCGGGCCCCGTCTTCACGACCGCCACGTTCGTCGGGTGGCTCCTCGCCGGCCCCGCGGGCGCCGCCGCCGCCACCGCCGGGATCTTCCTTCCCGCGTTCGTCTTCGTGGCGCTCTCGGCCCCCTTCGTCCCGCGCCTGCGCGCCTCGCAGACGGCCGGCGCGTTCCTCGACGGCGTGAACGTCGCCTCCGTCGCGCTGATGGCCGTCGTGACGGCCCGGCTCGCCCCGGCCGCCCTCGTCGACCTCCGAACCGCGCTGCTCGGCGTCCTCGCCGCCATCTTCCTCGTGAGGTATCGCACAGGCTCGGTCGTTCTGGTCCTCGGGGGGGCCGCCGCGGGACTCATAATCGGACCGTGACGTCCATCGGTGACGCATTCCGGCGGAAGACCGCCGAAGCCGACGCTCTCCTCACGCCCGCCGAGCGGGTCGCGAGGGCGTTCTCTCTCGGGGACGACGACGCCGAAGCCTTCCGCCGCCCCCGCGGACTGCCGCGCGCGGCGGCCGAGGCCGAGCTCGCCGCGAGGCGTCGGACCGGACGGATCCCGAGCCGCGTGGCGGGAACCGGATGAGCCTTCTCGCCGTCGTCGCGAAGCACCTCTCCCTCCGCCGCACCCCTTTCGCGACGGTCGGAGGCGTCGCCCTCGCGATCCGGGGCGTCGCCCGTTCGACGTTCGACGTCGACCTCCTGACCCTCGACGCGTCCGTCCTCGCCGACGCCTACTGGTCCGTGGTGACGCGCGACGGCGCGCAGATCGAGATCCGGCGAGGCGACGGCGACGACCCTCTGCGCGGCCTCGTCCGCCTCCTCTCGCGCGACGAGCGCCCCGTCGACGTCTTCGTCGGCCGCGGCGCCTGGCTCGACGGGGTCGTGGCGCGCGCGGAGCCGTTCGACCTCCTCGACACCCGCGTCCCCGTCGTCCGCGCAGCCGACCTCGTCCTCCTCAAGCTCCACGCCGGCGGCTCCCAGGACCTCTGGGACGTCACCCAGCTCCTCGCCACAGGCGACGGCACCCTCTCCGACGAGGTCGCCTCCCGCCTCTCCGACGTCCCCCGCGGAGCCGCCATCCTCTGGCGCCGCCTCCACGCCCCCCACGATCGGTGCCAGGCGTGAAATCGTGTATTACTGGGCCGCTCGCGCTTCGCTCCGGCTCTTCCAGAGAGACGCGACAACCCCCGCGGCGAGGATCGAGAGGACGACGGCGAGGAGGTAGAGGTTGAAGTTCTCGCCGAGCTGCGCCTTGAGCCAGGTGTGGGTCATCATCTTGACCCCGACGACCATCAGGACGACGGCGAGCGCCACCTTGAGGTAGCGGAACGAGTCGATCATCCCCGCCAGGGCGAAGTAGAGGCTTCGCAGGCCGAGGATCGCGAAGACGTTGCTCGTGAAGACGAGGAACGGGTCGGCCGTGATCGCGAAGATGGCCGGGATCGAGTCGACCGCGAAGATCAGGTCGGTGAACTCCACCATGACGAGGGCGAGGAGGAGGGGCGTCGCGAGGAGCGTGCCGGCCTTCGCCGCGTCGACGACCCGGTCGGCGACGACCGCCGCGCCCGGGGTCTCCGCTTCGTGCGAGGCGTCGGTCCCGGCCCTCACGAAGAAGTGCTCGCCGTGGAAACGCTCGGTGACCGGGAAGAGCTTCCGAGTCGCACGAACGACGAGGTTCTTGTTCGGGTCGGTCTCGCCCTCCTTCAGGAGGAGCATCTTGATCCCGGTCAGGATCAGGAAGCCTCCGAAGACGTAGATGATCCAGGAGAACTCCTGGATCATCCGCGCCCCCGCCGCGATCATCATCCCCCGCAGGATCAGCGCGCCGAGGATCCCCCAGAAGAGGACCCGGTGCTGGTAGATCGCCGGCACCGCGAAGAACGTGAAGATCATGCTGATGACGAAGATGTTGTCGACGGCGAGCGACTTCTCGACGAGGTAGCCCGTCACGTACTTGACGAGCGCCGACGCGCCGTCGTGGTAGACGGTGCCGAGCCCCTCGACCGGGACGGGCCGGGCCGTCATCAGGTCCGGCGTCAGCCCGAGCCCCAGCCAGTGGTTCTCGTACCCGAGGTAGATGAACCCGCTGAAGGCGAGCCCGAGCGCGATCCAGAAGGCGGACCAGCCGAGCGCCTCCTTCACGGTCACGACGTGGGCCTTCCTGTGGAAGACCCCGAGGTCGAGCGCGAGAAGGGCCAGGACCAGGAGGATGAAGCCGGCGTACATCCAGAACACTCGGGAAGCTCCTTTCGGGGCCGACGCTCGGCGCCGGAACCCGGACGGGGCGCTAACGCGCGAGGCACCGCCGAAATTCCCTGCCCGGACCGACTCGGAATGGACGACCCGCGCTATGATCGCGGGCCTGAGACGGCTTCTGCAATCGGTCCTTGCCTGACGGGCCGGCGCGCCCCGTAGCGCGCCCCTGATCGAGACGGGCGACCTGCCCGGCGATGTTGTTTTCGCCGCGGCGCCCCGCTCCCGTTCCCCGTCCGCAAACCGAGATGGAGAAGCCCGCCATGCCCCTGACCCGATTCGGGTGGGACCGCGATTTCGAAGCCCAGTTCGAGAACCACGCGCGCGAGGGGTTCGCCCCCGGCCGCGTCCTGACCGCTTCCCGCGAGACCTATCGCCTGGCCACCGCCGCCGGAGAGATCCCGGCCGAGCTCTCCGGCCGGCTCCGATTCGCCGCAGAGTCCTCCTCCGACCTCCCCGCCGTCGGCGACTGGGTGGCCGCTCGGATCTACCCCGGCGACGGCCTGGCCGTCGTCGACTCGGTCCTGCCGCGCCGGTCCGCCCTCGTCCGGCGCTCGTCCGGCCGGCGGGACGAGGCGCAGGTCCTCGCGGCGAACGTCGACCTCCTCCTCGTCGCCGCGCCGCTCGGCGGAGAGCTGCGCGAGCGGAGGATCGAGAGGTTCCTCGCCCTCGCGCGCGAGGCGAAGGTCCGCCCCGCCGTCCTCCTGACGAAGGCCGACCTCGCCGTCGACCCCGCTGCCGACCTCGCCGCGGCCCGGGCCGTCGCCGGCGAGGCGCCGGTCGCGGTCGTAAGCGCGCGGACCGGCGCCGGCCTCGACGCGCTCGAGCCCCTCCTGCCCCCGCACCGAACCGCCGCGCTCCTGGGCCCTTCGGGGGCCGGCAAGTCGACGCTCGTCAACGCCCTCCTCGGCGAGCGCCGCCAGGCGACCCGAGAGGTCCGCGACGGCGACCTGCGCGGCCGGCACGCGACGACGAGCCGGGAGCTCTTCACCCTCGCGAGCGGCGCCCTCCTCGTCGACACGCCGGGCCTCCGCGAGCTCGCGCTCTGGGATGGAGCGGAGGCGATCGCCGAGACCTACGACGAGATCGCGGCGCGAGCCCCGGGCTGCCGGTTCCGCGACTGCCGCCACGAGGGAGAGCCCGGCTGCGCCGTCCGGGCGGCCGCGGACGAGGGCGTCATCGACCCGGATCGCCTCGCCGCGTTCGAGAAGCTCCGCCGCGAGGACGAGTCGCTCGCCCAGCGGCGCGCCCTCGGGCCGGCCCGCGCCGAGCGGGAGCGCTGGCGGCGAATGATGGGCGGGTCGAAGGGACCGGTGAAGCTGCGGTGAGGAGCGCCGTCAGCGGATCGCCGCCGCCTCCGGTCCGCCCCCGAGCGCGGAACGGGCGAGAGGTCCGTCCGAGTCGTTCGAGACGAGGACCCAGCGGTCCCGGTGCGCCGTCGCGAGGATCCGATAGGGCCGTCTCCGGTTCCCGGGCGCCGCCCACTCGCCGAGGACCTCCCGGTGGAGAACGGCGAGGACCCGCCGCGGGCCGTTCCAGAGCCGCGAGAACTCCTCGTCGGTCTGAAAGATGCCGTTGTGGTCGCGGCTCCTGCCGAAGGTGAGCTCGCTCCCGGCGCCGATACGGCTCAGCGGGGTCAGACGGCCGGCGTAGAACGGAAGGGACTCGACGTAGTCCCCGCGCTGGACGAGGAGGTCGCCCGGCCGCAGCGTCTCCTTCATCGCCGCGGCGACCGGCCAGCTGCTGTCCCACCGGGCCCAGGCCGGAAGGACGAGGTGCGCTCCGCCGAGGAAGAGGACCCAGGCCGCGCCGACGAGCAGGAGTCCCCGCTCCGGCGCCAGCGTCGGGCCGATCCCGACGAGGAGGAAGCCGGCGAGGAGCGCCACGGCGAGGCCGAGGACCGGTCCGGCAAGGCCCGGGACGGCGAGGTCGTCCGAGGCGCCGGCCCACGCCGCGGCCGCCGCCAGGACGCCGAGCAGCCCGGCGATGCTCCAGCGCTCGCCGTCCCTGAGGACGGACCCCTCCTCGTCGCGCGCCACGGCGAGCGCCAGCAGGAGCGCGAGGCTGGGGAAGACGGGGTGGACGTAGGGGATCAGCTTCGACTTCGAAAGGGAGAAGAAGCCGACGACGAGGAGGACCCAGAGGAACAGGAACGTCTCGAGGGGACGCGCGGCCCAGGCGGCGCGGCGGCGCCCCGGCCAGACCGATCGGAGACGCGGCAGGAGCGGCGTGAAGGGGAGGAAGCCTCCCGCGACGACCGCGAGGAAATACCACGGGGCGCCGAGGCGGCGGTGGTTCGGGAGAAGAAAACGCTCGAAGTGCTCGCGGACGAAATAGAAGCTGAGGAACCCGGGCTCGCGGCTCGCCGCGGCGACGTGCCACGGGACCGCGAGGGCGAGGAACGTGAGGACGGCCCACGGCGAGAGGAGGGCGCGGAGCGGCCGCGTCCTCCCCGTCGCCGCGGTCCAGAGGAGCACCGCGCCCCCGGGAAGGAGGACGCCGACGAGGCCCTTCAGGAGGACGGCTGCCGCGGCCGCCACGGCGAACGCGAGCGCGAGCGCCCTCTCGCGCCGCGGGCTCGAGCCCTCCTCGCCGAGCGCGGCGAACGAGAGGACGGCCGCGGTCTGCGCGGCCGTCAGGATCGGGTCGATGAGGACGATTCTTGCGAGGCCGAAGCCGAGAAGGGAGCCGCCGAAGAAGAGCGCGGCCAGCGCTCCCGCCCGCTCCCCTGCCCGGCGGCGGGCGAAGAGGAAGAGCGCGAGCATGGTGCCGACCGTGGCGAGCTTCCCCGGGAGGCGTGCCGCCGCCTCGTTCACGCCGAAGAGGCCGTACGAGCCGGCGACGAGCCAGTAGGCGAGGGGCGGCTTCTCGATGTAGACGAGGCCGTTCTGATGCGGGAGGACCCAGTCCCCCGAAGCGAGCATCTCCCGCGGGATCTCGGCGTAGCGCCCCTCGTCCGGGTCGACCAGCGGGACCCGGAACGGCTCGACGAGGACGAGGAGCGCGACGAGGATCGCGAGGAGCGTTTCCGGCAGGACACGGGCGCGGGCGCTCGGCATCCGGTCACGGTCGCCCGGCGGGCCGAATGGCGTCCGAATCTTCCCGAACGGCTGCCGAACGTCCGGATCAGCCCTCCGCGCCCCTCCAGCCCGGGAGCCGCAGCTCGAAGACGGTCCGCTCACCGCCCGACGCGCTGGCCACGACGTCTCCACCGTGGACCCGCGCCACGTGCCGCGCCAGGGAGAGCCCGAGCCCGTGGCCCGGCGCCGTCTCGCGCGCGGAGGCCCCGCGGTAGAAGCGTTCGAAGACCTGCTCGCGCTCCTCGTCCGGAAGGGAGACGCCGGGAGTCTCGACGGTCAGCGTGACACGGTCCGGCTCCGCCGCCAGGAGCGCCCGGGGAAGCCGGTCGGCCGGCGCGTACTTCCGGGCGTTGTCGAGCAGGTTGTCGACGGCGAGACGGAGGAGCTCCTCGTCGCCGCGAACGAGCGCCTCGTCGGGTGCGGCGACCTCCACCGTCCGCTCCCCCGCCTCCGCCGAGGCCCTCACCAGGTCCGCGAGGTTGACCGTCTCGGACAGGTCGAGGGAGGCGGACTCGTCGCGCGCGAGGACGAGGAGCGCGTCGACGAGCCGCGTGAGCCGGTCCACCTCGCCGGTGACGGCCTGCAGCTCGAGCCTGCAGGCGCCCGACGCGCTCGTGGCGGCCCGCTCGGCTCGGAGCCGGATCCGCGTCAGCGGCGTCCGGAGCTCGTGGGCCGCGTTCCGAACGAACGACGCCTCCCGCTCCAGCGCCGCGCCGAGCCGCCCGAGGACGCTCGCGAAGCTCCTCTCCAGGGCGGCGGCCTCCGTCGGCAGCCCCTCGAGCGGCGCCGGGACGACGTCCCGCGGATGCCGGATCTCCCCGAGGCGCCGCACCAGGTCCTCGATCGGGCGCGCCGCGGCCCGTCCCGCACGGCGGCCGACGGCGAGCGCGACGAGCGAGGAAGGGATCGCGGCGACGAGCAGCGCAGCCCAGAAGAGCCGCCGGAGCGGGAGCCCCTCCTTCGGCCGGCGCGCGACCTCGAGGACGACGTCGCCTTCGAGCCCTCGCGTCGCGCCGATCCAGCCCGCGGGGAGCCGGCCGTCCTCGCCTCGCGCCGGCCGTTCTCCGCGCGCCGCGAGAGGCGTGCGCCCCCGACGGAAAAGGCCCCAGTCCGCCGGCTCCAGCGCCTGCTCGAGCGCCTCGTGCGCCGCGTCCCCCGCGCCGTGCTCGCCCTCCGCCTGCTCGAGCGTGAAGATCCGGGCCGCGGCTTCGGCCGTGCGCTTCAGCTCGGCGGCGTCGTGGCGGTCCCAGAGGAGCCGCAGGGCGAGGACCGATGCAATCGCGAAGACGAAGGAGGAGACCGCCGCCGTGAGGAGCGTCGCCGCCACGATGCGACGAGCGAGCGAACGCACGATCACGCCTCGTCCTCGTCGAGGGCGTAGCCGATCCCCCGTACGTTCCGCAGCAGGCTCGCTCGCCCTCCCTGCCGGAGCTTCCGGCGAAGACGGCTGACGATGACTTCGAGGCTCGCGGCGGCCTCCGGGGTGTCGGCTCCCCAGACGTCCTCGAGCAGCGTTTCGCGGGCGACGACGACGCCCCCGGCCCGGACGAGGCGAGCGAGCAGGTCCAGCTCGCGCCGCGTCAGCGGGAGCTCCTCCGCGCCCAGGAACGCGCGCCGACGCCGGACGTCGACGCGCACGCCGGCGTGCTCGAGGACGGCGCCGGGCGGACCGGGGCGACTCCCGCGCCGGAGGAGGGCCCGGACGCGAGCCCGGAGCTCTGCGAGCGCGAACGGCTTGCCGAGGTAGTCGTCGGCTCCCGCCTCGAGACCCTCGACTCGGGAGGCGACGTCGGTGCGCGCGGTCAGCATCAGGATGGGGACCACGCTCTCCTCGCGCCGAAGCTCCGCGCAGAGGTCGAGCCCCGAAGGGCCCGGGAGCCCGAGGTCGAGGATCACGAGGTCGACGTCGCCGTCCCGGACGAGCTTCCGGGCCGTCTCGGCGCGGGACGCGGTCCGCACCTCGAGCCCGTCCTCGCCGAGCGCGCGCGCCACGAAGTCGCGCGTCTCCGAGTCGTCCTCGACGACCAGGACGCACGGATGCCGATCGGTCACCTTCAGCGTCCTCCCCTTCGGTCCCCCTCGCCTTTCGGCGCCTTCACGACGAGACGGGTCGCGGCCCGCGCCCCCGACACGGCCACCTCGACGGTGTACCGACCCGGCGGGAGGTAGCGATCGCGGCTCGTCCGGAGCGGGTCGTCGAGGAGAGGGACGATGTCCGGCGGCGTCGTCTTCGAGCCCGCGTCGTCGCCGTCCACCTCCTCCGGCGCAGCCTCTTCGGCGGCCTCCGGGCCCTTCGCACCAGCCGCCCCCTTCGCGGCGGCCTCGGCCGCCTCTTCCCGAAGCGCCTCCTCGTTCGTGCCGGCGCGGGCCGGGTCGGCGGAGAGGTCGTACGCGACGGCGTTGAAGCCGGCGACCGACGGGGCGTTCCACTCCTTCCAGACGCGCCCCTTCGCGTCCTTCACCGTGACCGTCGCCGTCCCGGCGGCGGCGGGCGAAGCCCACCAGGAGAGGGTCCGCGTCGTCGGGACGCGGCGCCAGGAGAAGAACTCGTTCTCGCCGTACCCGCGGGCCCGCTCCCACGTCGCCGGCTTCACCCGGAAGGCGTGGAGCGCCTTCTGCGCCACCTCCGGCGTCAGCTCGCGGAGCGGCGCCGCCTCCGCGACGAAGGCGCTCCGCCCGTGCGTCCCGAGGACGAGGTCCCCCTCCTTCGGGTGAATCGCGAGGTCGTGGACCGGCACGTGCGGCAGCCCTCCGGAGAGCGCGTTCCAGGTCGCGCCGCGATCGAGGGAGACGTACGCCCCGAGGTCGGTCCCCGCGTAGAGGAGGTGCTTCGCCTTCGGGTCCTCCCGGACGGTGTTCACGGGCTCGGCCGGCAGGCCGGAGGCGATCGAGGCCCAGGTCGCGCCGAAGTCGGTCGATTTCCAGAGGTACGGCGCGAAGTCGTCGTTCCGGTAGCCGCTCTGGGAGACCCAGACCGTCCCCTCGTCGTGGACCGAGGCGACGACGCGCGTCACCCAGCGGTCCTTCGCCAGCCCCTTCGAGAGGTCCTTCCAGGTCGCCCCGCCGTCACGCGTCCCCCAGACCTTCCCCTCGTCGGTCCCGACGAAGAGGACGCCGAACGTCTTCTGTGACTCGGAGATCGTCGTGATCGTCCCGAACGGGACGTCTCCCGCCTCGCGCGGGGAGGTGAGGTCCGGGCTCACGGCGGCCCACGTCTCGCCGCGGTCGAACGAGCGGAAGAGCCTCTGCGTCCCGAACCAGAGGACGTTCGGAGAGTGAGGGGAGATGAGGAACGGCGTCACCCAGTTGTAGCGGAGCGCCGGCTCGCCGAGCGCGTGGCGCGGGCGAAATCGGCTCCGCTCTCCGGTCTTCAGGTCCACGCGGACCGCGTTCCCGAACTGCGAGGCCGCGTAGACGACGTTCGGGTCCTTCGGGTCGACCTCGATCCAGGAGCCGTCGCCGCCGATCACCGGCTTCCAGGCGTCGGGAGGCGTCGCGCCGGAGACGTACGTCGACGGCCCGCGCCAGACCCCGTTGTCCTGCATCCCGACGAGGACGTTGTACGGCTCGGCCGAGTCGACCGCGACCGTCGTCACCTGGCCGACGGGGAGGTTGCTCACCTTCGTCCAGGTCGCCCCGCGGTCCCACGAGAGGTTCAGTCCGCCGTCGTTCCCGAGGACGACATGCCGCGGGTCGCGCGGGTCGAACCAGAGGGCGTGGTGGTCCACGTGGACGCCGTGCCGGTCGAGGCCGCTCCAGCTCTTCCCGCCGTCGGAGGAGCCCGCCAGCGGGACGCCCGCCACGTAGAGCCTCTCCGGGTCGTCCGGGGCGACCCAGATCTTCCCGAAGTAGTAGCCGTAGGTGTAGGCGACCTTCTCGAGCGAGACGCCGTGCGCCTTCCGCCAGCTCTCGCCCGCGTCGTCGGAGCGCCAGACCTCCACGCCGACCGTCTCGACCTCCTCCATCTGCCGGTCCGCGTCGTCGACGTAGGCCACGACGTCCGCGAGCTTCACCTTCCCCGAGGCGACGTCCCGCTGAAGGGCTCTCGCCGTCAGCTCCTTCGGGAACCCGTTCGCCCGGAGGAACCGCTCGACGACGGCCGTCTCGACCTTCGCGAACTGCTCGGCGGTGAGCGCCTTCAGCCGGCGCGGCGTCAGCTCGCCCGGCGGCGTCTCCTCGTCCCTCTCGCCGGGGCGCCGCGCCTGGTTGTCGACGACCGCCCAGACCGCGCCCGGCTTCGCCGGGGTGACGGCGAGGCCGATCCTCCCGACGACGTCGCCCTGCGGGAGGCCGCCGGCGAGGCGGCTCCAGGTCGCCCCGCCGTCGCGCGAGCGGTAGACGCCGCTCCCGGGCCCCGACTCGAGGAAGTTCCACGGCTTGCGGTCGCGCTCCCAGAGCGCGGCGTAGAGGAGCTTCGGGTCCTTCGGGTCCTGCACCACGTCGATCGCGCCGGTGCGGCCGGGCCCGCCGAGGACCCTGGTCCAGCTCTTCCCGCCGTCCGTCGTCCGGTAGAGGCCCCGCTCGCCGCCGTCGGTGTAGAGCGGGCCGGTCGCGGCGGCGAAGACGACGTCCGGGTCGGCGGCGTCGACGAGGATCTTCCCGATCCGGTGCGCGTCGTGAAGGCCGGTGTTCGTCCAGCTCTTCCCGCCGTCGATCGACTTGAAGACGCCGGTCCCGGAGTAGGTCGTCCGGCTCGAGTTCGCCTCGCCCGTGCCGGCCCAGAGGACGTTCCCCTCCGCGTCGCCCACCGCGATCGCGCCGAGGGCGCTCGCCGACTCGCGGTCGAAGAGCGGCGTCCAGCTCCCCCCCTTGTTGTCGGTCCTCCAGAGGCCTCCCGTCGCGAAGGCGACGAAGAGCGTGCCGGGTCGGCTCCGGGGGGCGTCGAGGTCGACGATCCGCCCCCCCTGCAGCTCGGGGCCGACGTTCCGGAACGAGAGGCCGGCGAACGGGCTCGCCTTCTCCATCGCGAGCCGCTTCTCGTACCCGGCGAGGCGGGGTGCGGCGGGCATCCCCTGAGCCGGGGGGTGGAAGCGCTTCGCCTCCTCGGCCTTCGTGGCCGGGGGGGCCGAGAGGAGGGGCGCGGCGACGAGGAGGGCGGAGGCGGCGAGCCAGAGGGGGTTCTTCATGTCCGTCTCGCACGAGATCGTACAGAAGAGCCGCCTCCCCTCCGGCGTGCGCCGTTCCCGGGGATCCGGGGCCCCGCGCCCGCACCGGCGGCGTCAGGGCGTCGGAGGGGGCCCTCCGGTCCCCGGGCCCGCCTCGACGGTGAACCGGGCCACCTCGTCCCGCAGGAGCGCGACGGCGCGCCCCAGCTCCTCCTCGGCGTGGCGGAAGCCCTGGATCTCCTGGGCCGCCTGTCGCGCCGCCACGGCGAGCGCGCCGACGCCGTCGGTGATCTGGCCGACGCCCTCCGCCTGGGCGGAGACGTCGGCGGTGACGGACGCGATCTTCGGGTGGAGGCTCTCCGCCTCCTCGAGCGCCCTTTCCATCTGCCGCGTCAGCCGCCCGAGCCCGGCGCTCCCGCGGGCCATCTCGGCGGAGAGCTGGTCCATCTCGACGAGCCCCTCGGCGACCGCCCCCTGCATCTCGGCGACGTTCTTCTCGATGTCGAGGGTCGCGATCGCCGTCTGGTCGGCGAGACGGCGGATCTCCTGCGCCACCACCGCGAAACCCGCCCCTGCGGCGCCCGCCTTCTCGGCCTCGATCGCGGCATTGAGGGAAAGGAGGTTCGTCCGGTCCGCGACGGCCACGATCGTCGACACCATCGAGGTGATCTTCTCCGTCCTCTCGCGGATCGCGCCGAGCCGCACGGAGACGGTGGCCGTGCTCCTCGAGAGCTGCGCGAGGCCCGCCTCCATCGCCGACAGGTCCTTCCGTCCCTCGTCCGCGAGACGGGCGACGCCCGCGGCGACGCCGCGGACTCCCTGAACGGCCCCGGAAACCTCCTCCCCCGTCGCGGCGACCTGGCGCAGCGCCGTGGCGATCTCGGTCGTGGAGGCGCTGAAGTCCTGGACGGCCCCCTCCTGGCGGTGGGCGCTCGCCCGCATCCGGTCCGCCGTCGCAGCCAGGCGGTCCGTCGCCTGGCCCACCTTCCCCACGAGGCTGCCGAGACGGGTCGTCATCTCGCCGATCGCCCGCAGGAGCCGCCCCGGCTCGTCGGGCGCGGAGTCCTCGATCCGGACCGTCAGGTCGCCGTCCGCGACGCTCCGCGCCACGACAACGGCGCGCCCGAGGCGCGTCGCGAGAGAGCGGGCGAGAAAGACGATCAGGAAGACGACCGCCGCGACGCCGAGGCCGGTGAACAGGAGCGTCCGCCGGATCGTCCGGTCGATGGGGGCGAGGACCTCCTTCTCGGAGACGGTCATGACGAGCGTCCAGCCTCCCGTCGGGACGCGAGCGCTCGCGAGGAAGGCCCGGCGGCCGTCGAAGGGGTCGGTGACCTCGCGGACGACCGGCTCCCCCGGGCCGGCCTTCGCCCCGGAAAGGAGCTCGGCGAGGTCGGTGCGGGCACCGGCCGGAACGAGCGCGGCCAGGCGCCCCTCGTCCAGCTCGCGCATTCCTCCCTTCTCGACGTACGCCCCGGCGACGACCTCTCCGTTGCCGCCGAGCCTCAGGTCGGCGGCGCGCATCGTCCGGACGTCCTGCTCGAGCGTCGCGGCCACGACGCGGCCCGCGGAGCTGAGGAGGTAGAAGCGCGCCGTCTCGAAGGGCCGCAGCTCCCTCAGCCGGGCGTCGAGGTCGTCGAGCGCCCGGTCGACCCCGGTGATCCCGGCGAAGCGCCCGCCGACCATGATCGCGCTCGTCTGCTCCACCATAAGGACGCGGTCCGAATAGCGGTACGGCTCGGAGACGAGGGTCCGCTCGCCCGATCCCCCGGCCACCCTGCGGCGAAGAGCGTCGTAGTAGAGAGCCGTCTCCATCTCGGCGGCCGGGGTGCGCTGCTCCACGATCCGGTCCGGCTCGCCGGGATCCCTGCTGTACGCGGCGGAGAAGCGGCCCGTCCCGTCGATCCAGAAGACCCGGCCCCCGAGCTCGGCGAGGTCCCGCGCGTCGCGCCCGTCGGCGTTCGCCTCGTAGAGGACGTAGGCGGTGACGAAGTCCCGGCGCTCCTCGAGCACGCGCCGGCAGAGCGCCGCCGACTCCGCGCGTCGGCCGAACAGGCCCGCCTCCTGCGCGAGGCTCATCGTCCGCGCGACGAGGACCGCCTCCCGGCTCTCCGCGTCGATCGCCGCGGCGGCGTCCTTCAGAGCGCGCGCCATCGAGGCGCGCGTCGCCCGGAGCAGGAGCGTGCGGCGCTCGCGGAGGTCGGTGAAAGCCAGGAGCGCCTGGATCGCGACCAACGGGAGGACGGCATACAGGAGGAACTTCGTCCTGAGCGTCACACGGCCCTCCGGCGCAAGCGCATGGGAACTCCTCCCGGCTCGAGATTAGCGCGGCGGGCGGGGCCCTTTTCCGCTCCCTCGGGCGGCGCCCTCCGGTCTCCGGCGATCCGTCGGCGGCCCGCCGGCGGCGGGCGTGTACGATTCCGACCGCTTCCTGGAGGAGGACGGAGATGGCGCTCAGCATCGACATCCAGCGACCGGGCGACGCGCTCTGGACGGCCCGGGTGACCCTCGCCGGCAGCCTCGACGGGACGACCGCCCCGCGCCTCGAGGAGGCGCTGAAGCCGCTCCTCGGCGCGGTGCGGCACGTCGTCTTCGACCTCGCCGACCTGAAGTTCATCTCGAGCGCCGGCATCCGCGTCCTCCTCGCGGCGCGCAAGGAGCTGAAGGCCCGGGACGGCTCGTTCGCGATGCACCGCCTGCAGCCGCAGATCGTGAAGGTCTTCGAGATCATCGGCGCGCTCCCCGGCTTCGACATCTTCACGAGCGAGAAGGAGCTCGACGACTACCTGGCCGCGATGCAGCGGAAGCACGCCTCCCCGGGCGTGCTCTGAGCCGCCCCTCGAGGCGGTCCGCGTCCCGTCGCGGCGTACAATGGAGGGCCGGCCCGGGTCCTCGTTCGAAGGGTCCATCGGCGCGGGGGAGGGGGGCTTGAGGCGTTTCGGCCTGCGGACGAAGCTCGTCGCGCTCGCGCTCGCCGCTGCGGCCCTTCCGGTCCTCGCCTTCGTGACCCTCACGGCCGCCGGAAGGCGCTCGGCCTCCCGGGAGATCGCCGTCGAGCTCGACGCGGTGGCCCGGATGAACCTCGGCCAGTACGTCCGGGACCTCTACGCCGCCTGCGGCACCGTCGACGCCCTCCTCGCCCCTCGCCTCTGGCAGGGGCAGTCGCAGCTCCAGCTCGCGCTCCGGAACGCCGGCGGCCTCTCGTGGGACGGCCCTCTCGTCCGCTGGGAGGTCCCGGGGGCGCCGGGCGGCCTCGTGGCGGCCCCCCAGGTCCGCGTGGGCGGCCGCCCCCTTTCGAGGGAGCGCTCGTTCCAGGTCCCGGAGCCCGCCGTCGACGCTCTCGCCCGGGACTCCGCCATCCTCGCGATCCTCTACCAGAGGCTCGACGAGCGCGGCGACATGCTCGCCGTCGCGAGCAGCGTGCCCGCGGAGGACGGCTCGCGGCTGACCGGCAGCCTCCTCCCCGCCGCCACCGCCGACGGGAGCCCGGAGCCGTCGGTGGCCCGGGCTCTCGCCGGATCGGGCCACCGCGCGATGGCACGGCTCGGCGGCCGGATGTACCTCACCTCCACCGAGCCGATCCGCGACGAGTCGGGACGGGTCACGGGTATGGCGCTCGCCGCGGTCGGCGGCCGCGAGCTCGACGGTCTCTACCGGTCGATCGTCGAGACGAAGGTGGGCGAGCGCGGCTATTTCGCGATCCTCGGAGCGAAGGGCCGGCAGCGCGGGGTCTACTTCGTCTCGAAGGCCGGCAGCCGCGACGGAGAGGACATCTGGGACCTGCGCGACGCCGAGGGCCGCCCCTTCGTGAAGGAGATGATCGACGAGGCGCTCCGGAGGGAGCCGGGGACGATCCGGCACAACCGGTACGCCTGGAGGAACCCCGACGACCCGGAGGCCTGGACGCGCGTCGTCGCCGACACCTACTTCAAGCCCTGGGACTGGTACGTCAACGCCGGGACGAACGAGTCGGACTTCCTCGGGGCGAGCCTGCGGACCGAAGCGGCCTTCGACGCCATCCTCCGCCGCGCCGCCCTCGGCGGAGCGATCGCGTTCGCTCTGGCCGCTTCGATCGCGCTCCTCCTCGCCCGACGCCTCGCCCGCCCCCTGGCGGCGCTCCTCGAGGAGACGGCGCGGCTCGGCCGCGGCGACCTTCGCGGCGCGACGGTCCCGCCCCCGCTGCCGGCCCGCTCCCGCGACGAGACGCGGCTCCTCTCCTACGCCTTCGGCTCGATGGCGGCCGCGTTCGCCTCCCTCGTCCGCCAGGTGCAGCGCTCCGGAATCCAGGTCGTCGCCTCGGCCACCCGCATCGACGCCTCGGCCCGCCAGCTCGAGGACTCCGTCGCCCACCAGGCCGCCACGACGCCCCAGGTCTCGGCCTCCGCCCGGCAGATCTCCGCCACCTCCCGGCACCTCGCCGAGACGGTCGACGCCGTCGCTTCCGTCGCCGCGGCCACCGCCGCCCGCGCCGCGGACGGCCGCAGCGCCCTCTCTCAGATGGACGGCTCCGTCCGCCTCATCTCGAGCTCGTCGGCCTCGGTCTCCCGGAGGCTCTCGGCGATCTCCGAGCGAGCGCGCTCGATCTCCTCGCTCGTCACCACCATCTCCCGCGTCGCCGAGCGAACGAACCTCCTTTCCCTGAACGCCTCGATCGAGGCGGAGAAGGCGGGCGAGCAGGGGCGCGGGTTCGCCGTCGTCGCGCGCGAGATCCGGCGCCTCGCGGACCAGACCGCCGCCGCGACGGTCGACATCGAGCGGACCGTCCGCGACGTCCTCGCCTCCGTCGCGTCCGGCGTCCTGGAGATGGACAAGTTCGTCGACGAGGTGCGCGTCGCCACCGCCGACGTCGAGCGCCTCGGCGCGCTGCTGGCCTCGATCGTCGAGGACGTCGCCGGACTGACGCCCCGCATCGACTCGGTGAGCTCCGGAACGCGGGAGCAGGCGGAAGGGGCCGCGCAGATCTCGGAGGCGATGTCGCTGCTCGACCGCACCGCCGCCGCCTCCCGGGACACCCTGGCCGAGTTTCGCGGAGCGGCGGAGTCCCTCGGGGTCGCGGTCGCCTCGCTCCGGGCCGAGGTGGAAAGGCTCCGGGTCGACCCGTGAGCGCCGCCCCGCATCCTCCGGACCGCGCAGGTGCGCGCGAAGCGGGGACGGCCCGTCCGGGTGCCGCGGCGTCGGGCGCTCGCATGAGGACGAGGATCCTCGGGCTCGCCGCGCTCGCCGCCGCGATCCCGCTGCCGTTCCTCTGGCTCGTGACGGCCGCCGGGGCCCGGCAGGCCTCCCGGGAGTCGGCGGCCGAGCTCGAGGAGCTCGGCCGCCAGAACGTCCGGCAGGTGGCCGGCGACGTCGCGCGCCTCTGCGCCAGCGTGAACGGCCTGATGCAGCCCCGGCTCGACCGCGGCGTCGCCGCCGCACGGGAGATCCTCGCCCGGCAGGGCGGCCTCGAGCCCGACGGGACCCGGCGTACCTGGTCGGCGGTCGACCAGGAGAGTCGCTCGATCTCGCCGGTCACGCTGCCCGGGCTCGCCCTCGGAGGGGCGCCGCTCGTCGAGAACCGCGACCCGAAGGTCCGCTCGCCGCTCGTCGACGAGATCCGGGAGACGACCGGGATGTGGAGCTCCCTCTTCCAGAGGATGAACGAGAAAGGGGACATGCTCCGCGTCGTCAGCAGCATCCTGACGACCGACGGTCGGCGCGGGACCGGCCTCTACCTGCCGGCCGTCCTCCCCGACGGCGCGCTGAACCCCGTCCTCGCGTCGGTCCTCGCCGGCCGGACGTACCGGGGCACGTCTCTCGTCGCCGGGAGGATGTACCTCGCCGCGTACGACCCCGTCCGGGACCGCTCCGGCCGCGTCGTCGGCATGGTCGCCGTCGCGTTCGACTCGCAGATCCTCGAGGGGATCCGGCGGTCGATCGCGGGCACCGTCGTCGGGCGCCGCGGCCGGGTCGCCGTCCTCGGCACGCGCGGCGCGAGCCGGGGCGTCTGGGTCGTCTCGCGCGAGAGGGCTCGGGACGGACAGAGCGCCTGGGAGGAGCGCGACGCCGAGGGGAGGCCGGTGGTGCAGGAGCTCGTCGCGCTCGCCGGCTCCCTCCGGCCCGGCGAGGTCGCCTTCCACCGCTCGTCCTGGGCCGGGTCGGACGACGCCGGCGCCTTTCGGAAGCTCTCCGGCGTCGCCTACTTCGAGCCCTGGGACTGGCTGATCGAGGCCGGAACGGACGAGGCCGACTTCCTCGGCGCGACGGCTCGGACCGACGCGGCCTTCGATCGCATCCTGCGCCGGGCCGCGCTCGGCGCCGCCGCCGCGTTCCTCCTCGCGGCCGGGATCGCGCTGCTCCTCGCCCACCGCCTCTCCCGTCCGCTCGTCCGCCTCCTGGCCGAGACGGAGCGGCTCGGTCGCGGCGACCTGCGGGGAGCCGGAGCTCCCTCGACCGGGTCCTCCCGTTCCCGCGACGAGACCGGCCTCCTCGCGCACGCCTTCGGCTCCATGGCGGCGACGCTGGCCGCGCTCGTCCGCCAGGTGCAGCGGGCCGGGATCCAGGTCGTCGCGTCCAGCACCCGCATCGCCGCCTCGGCACGCCGGCTCGAGGACTCCGTCGCCCACCAGGCCGCCACGACGCCCGAGGTGTCGGCGTCCGCGCGCCAGATCTCCGCCACCGCCCGGCATCTCGCCGAGACGGCCGACGCCGTCGCCTCCGTGGCCGCGGCCACCTCGGCCCGTGCCGCCGACGGGCGCGCCGCCCTCTCCCAGATGGACGACTCGGTCCGGCGCATCGAAGGCTCCTCGGCCTCCGTCTCCCGGCGGCTCGCCGACATCTCCGACCGGACCCGGTCGATCTCCTCGCTCGTCACGGCGATCTCCCGCGTCGCCGATCAGACGAACCTCCTTTCGCTGAACGCCTCCATCGAGGCCGAGAAGGCGGGCGACCAGGGCGAGGGGTTCGCGGTCGTCGCCCGCGAGGTCCGGCGCCTCGCCGACCAGACGGCCGTCGCCACGCTCGACATCGAACGCACGGTCCGCGACGTCCAGTCCGCCGTCTCCTCCGGCGTGGCCGAGATGGACCGCTTCGTCGAGGAGGTCCGTCTCGCCGGCGCCGACGTCGGGAGGATCTCCGCCCTCCTCTCCTCGATCGCCGAGGACGTCGCCGACCTGACGCCCCGCCTCGAGTCGGTCCGCTCCGCCGCCCGCGAGCAGGCGGAAGGAGCCGGGCAGATCTCCGAGGCGATGCTCCTCCTCGACCGCTCCGCCTCCTCCTCGCGCGAGACGCTCGACGAGTTCCGCGCCGCCACCCGCTCACTCCAGGACGCCGTCGCCTCGCTCCGGGCCGAGGTGGGGCGCCTTCAGGTCGACCCATGAAAGACCGACTCTCCCGACTTCCGATCGCCCACCGCCTCCTCCTCTCCAGCCTGGCATTCGGGGTCCCGATCGCGGCGCTCGTCGCGATCGGCTTCCTCGCGGTGCAGCAGCGCCTCGACACCGCCCGCCGGGAGAAGCTCGGCGTGAGCCTCGCCCAGCCGCTCTGCGAGCTCTCCGGCCACGCCGCCCGCCACGGCCGGCTCGCGTCTCGGGCCGCCGCCGGCGAGGCGGTCGGCGGCGAGGCTCGAGAGCAGGCCGCCCGGGCCGTCGACGCCGCCTTCGAGGCGCTGCGCGCCCCGGGGGCGCGCGCCGCCGCCGGACGGCTCGGCCTGGCTCCCGAGGGGCGGCCCGACCCGCTCGAGGAGCTGCTCGCCGCCTGGCGCCGGGTCCCTTCAGCCGGCTCTGGCGACGCACGGAGCGTGGAGCGCGCCCACCGCACGGTCCTCGACGGCACCGCCGCCCTCCTCCTGCGGACGCTGACGGAGTCCCGGCTCGCCTTCGACCCGGCGCTCGACTCCCACTTCCTGGCCGAAGCCGCGTTCCGAGCCCTCCCGGCCGCATCCGCCCGGATCGCGGCGATGCTCGCCGGCCCCTCGCCGTCCGCCGGGGAGCGGGCCGCGCTCGCCTTCCAGGCCGACGAGCTCGGCCGCGCCGAGCTGCCCCGGCTGGCCGAGGCGCTCGCGGCGGCCCTGCACGACGACGCGGGGCCTCGTCGGTCGAGCGGGAGCGACCCGACCGGGCTTCCCGCCCTCCGGGACCGGTTCGACGCCTCGGCGCGGGAGCTCCTTTCCGCTGCGCGCCGGGCCGCGGCCGAGGCCTCGGAGGCGGGGTCCGTCGACCCTTCCGCGGACGCGGCCCTCACCTCCGCGTTCGACCTCCGGCGCGGCGTCGCCGCCGAGCTCGACCGCCGCCTGGACGCGCGCGTGACGCGCTACGAGCGGGAGCGGCTCGCCGTCCTCCTGCTCGCGCTCCTCGCCGTCGCCATCTCGGCGAGGCACGTCGGATACATCGTCTTCGGCATCTCCCGGCCCCTCGCCAGCGTCGCGGACGCCGCCCATCTCGTGGCGGCCGGCGACGTCGCCGGCGCGCGGGAGCGCGCTTCCCGTGTGCCGGCCGGCGACGGCCCGAGCCGGAACGAGATCTCGCGCCTCGGCGGGGCGGTCCGCGAGATGGCCGACGGCCTCTCCTCACTCCTGCTCGAGGTGCAGGCCGCCGGCGGCCACGTGAAAGAGACCTCCGCGCGGATCGCCGCGACCGCCCGGGAGCTGGAGGCGACGTCCTCGGAGCAGGCCGCCTCCGCGAACGAGGTGAGCGCGACCTCGCGCGAGATCCACCGGCGCGCCGAGGGCTTCGCCGCGACGATCGGCGAGGTCGGGAAGGTCGTCCGCGAGGCGTCCGACCTCGCGGGCGACGGCCGGCGCGGGCTGGACCGGATGGAGTCGAGCATGGACCAGCTGACCGCCGCCACCGCCTCGGTCTCCGAGCGGCTCGCGGCGATCAGCGGAAAGGCCGAGGGGATCGGCGCGATCGTCACGACGATCGGGCGGGTCGCCGAGCAGACGAACCTCCTCTCCTTCAACGCGGCGATCGAGGCGGAGAAGGCCGGAGAGGCCGGCAAGGGCTTCGTCGTCGTCGCCCGCGAGATCCGCCGGCTCGCCGACCGGACGGCGGCAGCGGCCGTGGAGATCGGCGAGGTCGTCGAGAGCATGCGGTCCGTCGTCTCCTCCGGCGTGATGGAGATGGACCGCTTCGTCGACCAGGTGAGGCGCGAAGGGGAGGAGGTGCGCCGCATCGGCGGGCAGCTCGGGACCGTCATCGAGCAGGTGGAGGCTCTGACCCCCCGCTTCGCCGAGGTCCTCGCCGCCGCCGAGGCGCAGGCGGGCTCGGCCCGCGAGATCCGCGAGGCCGTCTCCCAGCTCTCTGCGGCCGCCGGACAGACGCGGGACACGCTGGAGGAGTGGAGCCGGGTGGCGCAGGGCCTCGACGGCGCCGCGCGCTCGCTCGCCGCGCAGGTGGAACGGTTCCGCCTCGCCGGGGACGGCGCCGCGACGAAGGCGGACGGGGGCTGAGCGGTGCTCTACGTCCTCCTCTCGGCCGGGCCCCGCAGGTACGCGCTGGCGGCCCGTTCCGTCGTCGAGGTCGTGCCGCTCCTTCGCCTGGAGCCGCTCCCGGGCGCCCCGCCTTCGGTTCGAGGGCTCTTCTCGTACCGCGGCACGCCGGTGCCGGCGGTCGATGTCTCCCTGCTCGCGGGGGCCGGAGCGGTTCCGGAGAGGATGAGCACGCGCATCGTCGTCGTCTCGGTCGAGGAGCCCGGAGGAAGGCGTCGGCTCGCGGGGCTCCTGGCGACGTCGGTCACCGAGACCGTCACGCGCTCGGCGTCCGACGCCCCGCCCGCGGGCCTGCGCCTTCCCGAGGCGCCCTGGATCGAGTCGGCGTTCGTCGTCGGCGACGAGGTCGTCCCGTGCGTCCGCGTCGAGGCCTTCCTCCCCGCCGAGGTGCGGTCGCTCGTCGACGCGGCGGAGGGGGCGGCGTGACCCGCTCGGTCGACGCGGTCGAGTCGGTCCTCGCCGCCCGCCTCGGGCTCGACGCGGAGTCCCTCTCCCCCGGCGCCGTCGAGCGCGCGGTGGCGCGGCGGACGCAGGCGCTCGACCTCGACGGCCCGTGCCGCTACCTCGCCCGCCTCCTCGAGGACGGAACCGAATGGCCCGCGCTCGTGGACGAGGTCGTCGTTCCCGAGACCTGGCTCTTCCGCGACGGGGGGCCGTTCGAGGAGCTGGCCGCGCACGTCCGGTCGGGCCGCGCCCCCTCCGCCGACGAGCCCTACCGCGTCCTCTCGATGCCCTGCGCGAGCGGGGAGGAGGCCTGGTCCGCCGCAGCCGTCCTCGCCGAGGCCGGGCTGTCGCCCCGCGAGGCGCTCGTCGACGCCGTCGACGTCAGCCGGAGGCTCGTCGAGACGGCGCGGCGCGGCGTCTACGGCGCCCCTTCCTTCCGGTCCCCCGAGGCCGAGGTGCGCCTCGGGGCCCGGCGTCTCGAGGACGGACGGCGGGAGGTGGACGCGTCGCTCCGGCCCTACGTCCGCTTCCACGTCGAGAACGCCCTCGAGTTCGAAGCCGGGCTTCCCCTTCCCTGCTACGACGCGGTCTTCTGCCGCAACCTTCTCATCTACCTCACGCCCGAGGCGCGCCGGCGCCTGACGCTCCGCGCCGACCGGCTGCTTCGCCCCGGAGGGCTCATGGTCCTGGGGCACGCCGAGGCGTTCACGACCTTCTTCCCCGGCTACGTCCCCTCCCGGAGGCCCCGGGCGTTCGCGGCGCAGAAGCCTGCTGACGGAGTGGAGCGCGGCCGCGTCCCCGCCGTCGTCCCGAGGGAGTCCCGCGGCGGGTCGACGCCCCGGGCGTCGACCCGCTCCGTCGGCCCGAGGACGCCGGCCGCCCCCGGGACGGTCCCGCTCTCGTCGTCTCCCGAGGCCGGAGCGGCGCTCCTCGTCGAGGCGCGGCGCCTCGCGAACGCCGGCGAGCGCGCGTCGGTCGAGCGACTCTGCGTCCGGGCCCTCGCGGCCGACCCCGCCTCGGTCGACGCGCGCCTCCTCCTCGCCGAGACGACGCTGGCCGCGGGCGACTCTCCCCGCGCGGAGGCCGAGCTGGAGCGTGTCCTCTATCTCGCCCCCCGGAACGAGACCGCCCTCCTCCTCCTCGCCCGCCTGCGGGACCGGGCGGGGGACCGTGAGGCCGCCGCCCGCCTGCGCGGCCGGGCGCGGAGGGCCGCGAGGGCCGCTTCGTGAACGCACGTCTTCTCGCTCCCGACGACTGCTGGAGCCGCATCGGCGTCTCCGGCGACGGCTCCTGCGAGAAGCTCCCCGAGCTCGTCCACTGCCGCAACTGCCCGGTTTTCTCGGCCGGCGGCCGGACGCTCTTCGAACGCGAGCCGCCTCCCGGCTACGCCGAGGAGTGGACGAAGGTGCTCGCGCTCCCGAAGCCCGTCGAGGCCCCCGGCACGCTCACGGCGACCGTCTTCCGGGTGGGCGAGGAGTGGCTCGCCCTCGAGGTCTCGCACGTCGTGAGGGTGGGCGTGGCGCGTCCGATCCGGCGCGTCCCGCACCGCTCGGGAGAGGTGCTCCTCGGCCTCGTCAACCTCGACGGCGAGCTGGTCCTCTGCGCCTCGCTCGCGTCGCTGCTCGGAGTGTCCGACGTCCCCGGCGCCCCGCCGCCGGGCCGGTACCTGGCCGTCGCCCTCGCCGGGGAGCGCTGGGTCTTTCCCGTCGACGAGATCGACGGGGTCCACCGGCTGGAGCAGGAGGGCCTCGGCCCGCTGCCGTCGACTCTCTCCGAGGCGCGGGCGCGGCACGCGCGCGGCCTCGCGCGGACGTCCGAGCGGACCGTCACCCTGCTCGACGCCGCGAGGCTCCTCGCGGGGCTCCGCGAGAGAGGGGGCCTGTCGTGAGCGGCCTCGACGAGGGGCTCCTCGACCTCTTCCGGACGGAGGCCGAGGCGAACGCGCTCGCGCTGGAGTCGGGCCTCGTCGCGCTCGACACCGGGACCGCGACGAAGGAGGTCCTCGAGCCGCTCATGCGGGCCGCCCACTCGCTGAAGGGGGCGGCCCGGATCGTCGGCCTCGACGCCGCCGTCGTGCTCGCCCACGCGATGGAGGACGTCTTCGTGGCAGCGCAGCGCGGGAAGCTCGCCCTCGTCCCCGCGCACGTGGACCGCCTCCTCGCCGGGGTCGACGTCTTCGCCCGGCTCGCCTCCCTCGACCCGTCCGCGATCCCGGCCCGGCTCGGCGCGATGGACGCCGAGATCCGAACGCTCGTGACGGAGCTCGTCGCCTTCTCCTCCGCCGGGGCGCCCGCGGCCGCTCCGGCACCGAAGGTCGATCCCGAGACCCCGGACGCGGCGCCTCCCCCGGCGGCGGCCTCGCCGGCGGTCGCGCCCCCGACTCCCCTCTCGCCGACGTCCCCCGTCCCCGCTCCGGCTCCGCCGCCCGCGCCCTCGGGCCCCGGCGAGCCGGCGGCGTCCCGCGAGGGGAGCGTCGTCGTCGGGACGGGGACCCTCGACCGCCTCACCGGCCTCGCGGGCGAGAGCCTCGTCCAGGCCCGGCGCGCCCCCGACCTGATGCGCGAGTTCGCGACCGTGAAGGCCTCGCTCGCGAGGATGTCGGGCCTCCTGGAGGACCGCCCCGGCGGCCGGCCCGGCGAGAGGATCGTCCCGGTCGCCGCGCTCGCCCGCGAGGTCGAGGAGTCGCGGGCCGCGCTCGTCCGCGCGCTCGACGCCCTCGAGAGGCACGCGCATCGGACCGAGGAGATCGCCGACCGCCTCCACGGCGAGGCCGTCTCCGCTCGGATGCGCCCGTTCGGCGAGGGGGCCCGCGGCTTCCCGCGCCTCGTGCGCGACACGGCGCGCGAGCTCGGCAAGGAGATCGTCCTCGAGGTCCGCGGCGAGGAGACGCGGGTGGACCGCGACATCCTCGCCCTCCTCGAGGCCCCGCTCGGGCACGCCCTGCGGAACGCCTGCGACCACGGCATCGAGCTGCCTGACGAGCGCCTCGCGAAGGGGAAGCCCCGCGCGGGCCGGATCGTCCTGACCGCCGAGCACCGCTCGGGCGCCCTCTTCGTGACGGTCGCCGACGACGGGCGCGGGCTCGACCCGGAGCGCATCCGGGCCCGCGTCGCCGAGCGAGGGCTCGCCCCGCAGAGCCTCCTCGCCGGCATCAAGGAGGCCGAGCTCTTCGAGTTCCTCTTCCTGCCCGGCTTCTCCACGACCTCGAGGGTGACGCAGCTGTCCGGACGCGGCGTCGGCCTCGATGTCGTCCAGAGCATGGCCCGCGACGTCGGCGGACGGGTCGGCCTGACCTCGACCCTCGGCGCCGGCACGGCGCTCACGCTCCAGCTCCCGCTCACGCTCTCCGTCGTCCGTTCCCTCCTGTTCCTCGTCTCGGGCGAGCCGTTCGCCCTGCCGCTCTCGCGGATCGACCGCGTCCTGGAGGTTCCGGCGGAGGAGCTCCGTACGGCCGAGGGGAAGGCCTTCGTCGACGTGGACGGACGGGCCGTCGGCGTCCTCTTCGCCCGGCAGCCGCTCGGCCTGCCTCCCGTCGGCGAGCCGGGCGGCACCGTGAAGGTCGTCGTCGTCAGCGACCGCCTCGATACCTACGGGCTCGTCGTCGACTCCTTCCTCGGCGAGCGCCAGCTCGTCCTGCGCCCGCTCGACCCGCGCCTCGGCAAGGTGCCCGACCTCTCCGCCGCGGCGCTCCTCGAGGACGGCACGCCGGTCCTCGTTCTCGACGCCGAGGACCTCGTCCGCTCGATCCACGGGATCCTCTCCGGGTCGGAGGTCGAGTCGGTCCGGCCGAAGGCGGGCTCCGGGCCGGAGCGAAGGGTCCGACGGATCCTCGTCGTCGACGACTCGATCACCGTCCGGGAGGTCGAGCGGCGGCTCCTCGCGAGCCACGGCTACGAGGTGGACGTCGCCGTCGACGGGATGGACGGCTTCAACCGCGTCCGGTCGGGGCGCTACGACCTCGTCGTCACCGACGTCGACATGCCGAGGATGAACGGCATCGAGATGGTGACGCGCATCCGCTCCGAGTCCTCGCTCGCACGGCTCCCTGTGGTGATCGTCTCCTACAAGGACCGCGAGGAGGACCGCCTTCAGGGCCTGGCGGCCGGGGCGAGCTACTACCTGACGAAAGGGAGCTTCGATGACCGGAGCCTCCTGACCGCCATCGCCGACCTGATCGGAGAGCCGTGAAGATCCGGGTGGGAATCGCCGTCGGGCCCGGGCCCGTCCAGGAGGCGCTCCGCGAGGTCGTCGAGGAGGACCCGGGCCGGGAGCTCGCCTGGGCCGCTCCAGGGCCGTCCGAGGCCGCCTCCTGGTGCGCGCACGACACCCCCGATCTCCTCCTGCTGGGCCTCGACGAGAGGAGCGTCGAGGCGACGCGCCGGATCCTCGCGGTCTCCCCCACGACGATCCTGATCGTCGCCGCCGCGGATTCGGCCGACACCGGCCGCGTCTTCGACGTCCTCGCGTCCGGCGCGCGGGACGTCGTCGAGCCGCCCCGCCGGAGGCCGGGCGGCCTCCTCGAGAACGAGGCCCCCGTTCGCGCCAAGCTCGCCCTGCTGGCCCGCCTGGCCGCACCGGCCGCCTCCGCCCTGCCTGCGCGGACCGGCCGCGCCGAGGCGCCGCCCGCCTTCCCGCCGCTCGTCGCCGTGGGCGCGTCCACCGGCGGGCCCGGCGCGGTCGGGAGCCTCCTCGCGGCGCTGCCCGCGGACCTCGGAGCGCCGATCGTCGTCGTCCAGCACCTCGACGACCCGTTCGTGAAGGGACTCGCCGGCTGGCTCGCCTCGCGCTCCGGACGAAGCGTGCGCACCGCCGTCGGCGGCGAGCGGCCCCGGCCGGGGGACGTCCTCCTGGCGGGCACCTCGGCGCACCTCGTCGTCGCTGAGAACGGCACTCTCGCCTACACGCCCGAGCCGCGGGAGTGCCCCTACCGCCCGTCGGTCGACGCGTTCTTCTCGAGCGCCGCCCGGAGCTGGCCCGGAAAGGGCGTCGCCGTCCTCCTGACGGGGATGGGCCGGGACGGCGCGGAAGGGCTCCTCGCCTGCCGGTCGGCCGGCTGGCTCACGATCGCCCAGGACGAGAAGACGAGCGTCCTCTACGGGATGCCGCGCGCCGCCCGCGAGATCGGCGCGGCCTCGGAGGTCCTGCCCCTTCCCGACATCGCGCCCGCCGTGGCGCGCCGGGTCCGCGAGGAGCGGAGCCGGACCAGAGAGAGCGGAGGAATCGGATGAGCAACGAGCCTGGCAACGCCCTCGCGACGGAGACCGGCCCCGTCTCCCCCTCGAGCCGGCCGGTGACCGTCCTGCTCGTCGACGACCAGGCGATCGTCGGCGCCGCCGTGCGGCGGATGCTCCAGCCCGAGGAGGGCATCGTCTTCCACCACTGCTCCGACCCGACGAAGGCGATCGAGACGGCGGAGTCGGTGGAGCCGACGGTCATCCTCCAGGACCTCGTCATGCCGGGCGTCGACGGACTCGACCTCGTGACGAAGTACCGCGAGACGGCGTCGACCCGGGACGTGCCGATCGTCGTCCTCTCCACGCGCGAGGAGCCCGAGACGAAGGCCGAGGCCTTCGCCCGCGGCGCGAACGACTACATCGTCAAGCTGCCGGACCGCCTCGAGCTCGTCGCCCGCGTCCGCTACCACTCGAAGGGGTACGTGGCGCTCCTCGAGCGGAACGAGGCGACGCGGCAGCTGATGGCCGAGCTCGCCGAGGCGTCGCAGTACGTGAAGAGCCTGCTGCCCCCCCCTCTCGAGGAGCCGCGCGTGAGGATCGACTGGCGCTTCCTGACGAGCACCTCTCTGGGCGGCGACGCCTTCGGGTACGGCTGGATCGACGACGACCACCTCCAGCTCTACCTCCTCGACGTCTGCGGCCACGGCGTCGGCGCAGCCCTCCTCTCCGTCACCGTGATGAACGTGATCCGCTCGCAGGCCCTCCCCGGCGCCGACTTCCGGAAGCCCGACGAGGTCCTCTCGGCGCTGAACGAGGCGTTCCCGATGGCGAAGCAGAACGGCTCGTACTTCACGATCTGGTACGGCGTCTACCGCCCGTCGACGCGGACCCTCGTCCACGCGAGCGGAGGCCACCCCGCCGCGCTCCTCCTCGAGGGGCCGGCCGGGACGGCTCCGGCCGCGCGCCTGAGGGCCCCGAACCTGATCATCGGCTTCGTGCCGGGGAAGACGTTCCGGAGCCAGGAGGTGGCGGTCCCTCCGGGGGCGCGGCTCTTCCTCTACAGCGACGGCGTCTACGAGGTGGAGATGGCCGACGGGCAGATCTGGCCGTTCGACGACTTCGCCGCGTTCATGGAGGCGCCTCCCGCGCCGGGCGCTTCCCGCATGGACGAGCTCCTCGCCCAGGCCCGCCGCCTGAACCGGTCGGACGCCCTTCCCGACGACTTCTCGATCCTCGAGGCCGTCTTCCCGTGACGGGCGGGCCGGGTGAGGCGATGGAGGAGCGACGCTTCCTCGCGGACGTCCCGGTCGTCGGCGAGGCCGTCGCCTGGGCGAGGGCCGAGGCCGACGCGGCGGGGCTGCCCGACGCACGCGGGCTCGACCTCGAGCTGGCCGTCGAGGAGGCGCTCATGAACGTCTGCACCCATGCCTACGGGGGACGCGGGGGCGAGATGACGGTCCGGGCCGGGCGGACGGACGAAGGGTTCGTCGTCGAGATCGCCGACTCGGGCCCCGCGTTCGACCCCCTCTCGCTCCCGTCGCCCGATACCGCGGCGCCCCTCGACGAAAGGAGGATCGGCGGCCTCGGCGTCCTGCTCGTCCGCCGCGTCACCGACGGCGTCCGCTGGCGGCGCGAGGCGGAGCGCAACGTCCTGACGCTCGTCTTCTCCTTCCCGCCTCCGTCCGGAGCGGAGACCTCGCCCGCCGGCGGCGCCTGACGGCCGGCGGGCGAGGAGCTCCGCCGCCCGTTCCGCCCGCGATCCTCCCGTCCTCCGCCGATAGAATCCTCCGGATGTACGTCACGCTCGGTGAGCTCCGGGTCCCCGCGAAGGCCTCGCTCGTCCCTCTCGTCGCCTCCTTCGCGAGCCGGGGGGCGGCGGCTCTCGGCCTCGACGAGAAGGATTCCGACGCGCTCGGGATCGCCGCGGAGGAGGTCTTCTCGCACCTCGCCGCGTGCGCCGCTCCGGGACGGGACGTCGTCCTGCGGCTCGACGACGGCGGCTGGCGCGCGGGGCTCGAGGTGCGGTTCGCCGCCGAGCCGGGGCGCGTCGATTTCCGGCCCTTCAACCTGACCTTCCGGACGACGCCGGAGGAGGACCCGCTCCTCGCCCGGACGGCGCTCGCCATCGCCTCGCGAATGGTCGACCGCTTCCAGCTCCGGCGGCAGGACCGCGAGATCCTCCTGACGCTCACGCGAGAGCGGCGGTTCCCGAAGGGCGAGCCTCCCCCTCCCGAGCCGCGGCCGGAGGGCGCCGTCTCGGCCCGCGCCGCGCGGCCGCACGAGATTCCGCTCGCCGCGGGGCTCGCGGCCGCCCGCCACCCCGCGGGACAGGTCCTCCCGGCGTTCGGAAGTCCCGGGACGGTCTCCGCGATGGCGGCGGCGGGGGACCTCGACGCGGTCGTGGCGGCCGACGCGGCCGGTCGGCTGGCGGGCGCTCTCTTCTTCCGCCCCGAGGGCGACCGCCTCGTCGAGCTCCTCGGACCGTTCCTCTTCCAGGAGCCCGCCGTGGAGGGCGCCGCGCGCCTCCTCGTCGACGCGTGCCTCGCCGCTCTCGGACGCGCCGGCAGGACCGGAGTCCTCGCGAGGAACCCGACCGACGCGATACCGCCGAACGCCCTCGAGCCGCTCGGCCCCCTCGACCTTCGCGGCGCCGACGGCGTCGTCCGCCGCGTCCACGCCCGATTCCGCCAGCTCGACGAGGACCCCGGAGGGATCGCGCACCTCCACCCGCGTCTCGAGCCGTTCGTGAGGGAGGCCCTCCGACGGCTCGCCTTCGCGCGGACCTTCCGGCTGCTCGAGGGCCCCGCCGTGCCGCCCGGCGAAGGCACGGCCTTCGCGACCGAGATCGACCGGAGGAACGGACAGGCCCACCTGAAGCCGCTCTGGCTGGGCGCCGACGCGCGCGCGACGCTCGACGGCCTCCTCGCGGCGCTCTCGGCGGAGGGCCTCGCGAACCCGACGGCCGAGCTGGACCTCGGCGAGCCGTGGCACGCGGGCTTCGCGCCGGCGCTCCTCGACGCCGGGTTCGAGCCCCGGCTCGTCGTGCCGTGGGCGGCGACGGGAGACGTCCTGCTGCTGCAGCGGACGACGGAGCCTTCGGCGCGATGACCGCCTGGACCCTCGAGCCGCTCGTCCCGGAGTTCGTGCGGCAGTTCGAGGCGTACGTCCCGAGCCGGCCCGACCCGGAGCTGATGGCGCTCTACGGCGTCCCGCGCCTTTTCCGCCTCAACAACAACGAGAACCCCCTCGGCCCTCCCGCCGCCGCGCAGGAGGTCCTGAGGCGCTTCCCGCCGCCGCGCGCGGCGGTCTACCCCTCCGGCGACTCCTTCTACCTCCGCCGCCGGCTCGGGGCGGCGCTCGGCGTCGACCCGGAGCAGGTCCTCGTCGGCAACGGGGCGAACGAGGCGATCGGCTTCGTGATCAAGGCGTTCTGCCAGGAGGGGGACAACATCGTCACCGCCGACCGGACCTTCGCCGTCTACGAGTGGACGGCGCGCTTCTCCGGAATCGACGCCCGCCTCGTCCCCCTCTCGGACCTCGGGTTCGACGACGAGGGGATGCTCGCGCGGATCGACGCGCGGACGAAGGTCCTCTTCGTCTGCAACCCGAACAACCCGACCGGCACCTTCTGGGACCGGGAGCGGCTCCGGCGCTTCGTCGAGAGAGTCGACGGGCGGGCCGTCGTCGTGGTCGACGAGGCGTACGCCGAGTTCGTCGAGGACGCTTCCTACCCCGACGGCCTCGCCCTCCTGCCCGACCATCCGAACGTCGTCGTCTTCCGCACGTTCTCGAAGATGTGGGGCCTCGCCGGCCTGCGCGTCGGCTACCTCGTGGGAGAGAGGAAGGTCGTCGACACCGTGCGTCGCACCTGCACCGTCTACTCGGTCAACGGCCTCGCCCAGGAAGCGGCCCTCGCCGCGCTCGGGGACGACGGGCACGTCCCGGCCACGCGCCTCCTCGTCCGGGAGGAGAAGGCGTACCTCGCAAGCGAGCTCTCGGCGATGGGCCTGACCGTCAACGCCCGCGAGGGGCCCTACGTCATGGTCGAGCTTCCCGTCAGCGACACGCTCGCCTACAGGAGGCTGATGGCAGAGGGGGTCATGGTGAGGACGATGACCGGCTTCCGCTTCCCCGGCTGGATCCGCGTCAGCATCGGCCGCCACGACGCCATGGAGGCGTTCGTTGGGGCGCTTCGGAGGGCGCTCGCGTGAGGGTCGGCGAGCCGGCCCGCATCGGCGTCCCGCTCCCGCGCGCCGACGCGGGCCCGAAGGCGGCGGGCGAGCCGCTCTACGCCGGCGACACCGTGCCGGACGGGGCGCTCTGGGCCGGGGTCCGCAGGGCGGGCGTCCCTCGCGCGCGCCTCGTCTCGATCGACGTCGGCCGAGCCGCCGCGCTCGAGGGCGTCGTCGCGGCCCTGACGCACCGGGACGTGGCGGGCACGAACCGACAGGGCGTCATCCGGCGCGACCAGCCCGTCCTCGTGGACGGGGAGGTGCGCCACGCGGGGGACCCGCTCGCCCTCGTCGTCGCCGAGTCGCCCGAGGCGCTCGAGCGGGCTCTCGCGCTCGTCGACGCCGTCCTCGAGCCTCTCCCGCCGCTGCTCGACGCCGCCGAAGCGCTCCGCGACGGGGCTCCCGTCCTCCATCCGGACCACCCCGGCGGAAACGTCCTCCTCGAGGGGCGTCTCGTCTCCGGCTCGGGCGAGGCGGCCGAGACCGGCTGCGACTCCGTCGTCGAGGTCCTCTTCGAGACGCCCCGCCAGGAGCACGCCTGCCTCGAGACGGCTGCGGGCTGGGCCGTCGCGACGCCGGACGGCGCCGTCGAGGTGACCTGCTCGACGCAGACCCCCTGGCGCGACCGAGCCGAGACCGCCGAGGCGCTCGGCCTCGACCCCGCCCGCCTGCGCATCGTCGCGCCGTACCTCGGCGGCGGTTTCGGGGGCAAGGACGGCCTCACGGTCCAGTCGCTCCTCGCGCTCGCCGCGCTCCACGCGGGGCACCGCCCCGTGCGGATGCGGTGGGGGCGGGAGGAGTCGATCGTCGCCGGAGTGAAGCGCCACGCCGGCCGCATGACGGTGAAGCTCGGCGCGACGGCCGACGGGACGCTCCGCTTCGCCTCGGCCGACGTCCTCCTCGACACCGGCCCCTACGACCACCTCGGCGGCGCCGTCCTCGAGCTCGCCCTCGAGCACGCCACCGGCCCCTACCGCGTCCCGAACGCCGTCGTCACGGGGAGGGCCGTCTACACCGACAACCCGATCGGCGGCGCCTTCCGCGGCTTCGGCGTGACGCAGGTGACCGCCGCCGTCGAGCAGGCCGTCGACCTCCTCGCCGACCGCCTCGGCCTCGACCGCCTGGAGATCCGCAGGAACAACGCCCTGTCGCGCGGGGACGTCACCGGCACCGGCTTCACCCTCCTCTGCTCCGTCGGCCTCGGCGACGCCCTCGACGCCCTCGCCCGCCACCCGCTCTTCACGGGGCGCGAGGCGTGGAAGGAGGGGGCCGGTCCCTTCCGGCGGCGCGGCGCCGGGATCGCCGCGCTCTGGCACGGCGCGGGCTACGGCCCGATCGTCCCCGACGTCGCGAACGCGAAGATCGAGCTCCTCCCTTCCGGGCGCTTCCGCGTCTTCTGCGGCGTCGCCGACATGGGGCAGGGGAACGTCGCCACGAACGCCCAGGTCGCCGGCGCCGTCCTCTGTCAGCCGCCCGAGGCCGTCGAGCTCGTCCTCCCCGACACCGCCGCCACGCTCCCGAGCGGCTCCTCGGCCGCGAGCCGGACGACCTACGGCTTCGCGAACGCGCTCGCCGGAGCCGCGCGGGCGCTCCGCGACAGGCTTCTCGCCCGGGCGGCCGACGTCCTGATGGCGCGCGGAGGGGAGGAGCTCGCCCTCGTCCCCGGCGCCGTCCGCCACCTCCCGACGGGGCGGACGTTCCCGCTCGCGAGACTCGCCGGCCTGATGGAGGCCTCCGAGCGGACCGCCGTCCACCGCTTCCGCGCCCCCGACGCGCTCGACGGGGCGAACGCGAGCGAGGCGCTCCGCCTTCACGGCTTCCCGCACCGCGTCTTCTCGTTCGGCGTCCACCTCGCGCTGGTCGAGGTCGACGAGCTGACCGGCGCCGTCGAGGTCTGCCGCTACCTCGCGGTCACCGACTGCGGCTCGCTCCTCAACCCGCAGCTCGCCGAGCAGCAGGTGGAGGGGGCGGTCGCGCAGGGGCTCGGCCTGGCCCTCTCCGAGGAGCTCCTCGTCGCGGACGGGCTCGTCGGGAACGCGAGCCTCTCGACGTATCTCGTCCCGACCGCCCTCGACGTCCCGCCGATCGACACCCTCTTCGTCCCGGGGCACGAGGAGACGGGACCGTACGGCATGAAGGGAGTCGGGGAGATCGCCGTCAACGGCCCCGTCCCCGCCGTCGGCAACGCCCTCGCCGACGCCTGCGGCGTTCGCCTGCCGCGCGCCCCGTTCACGCCGGAGCGCGTCCTCCTCGCGCTTCGGCGCGGCCGGGACGGGAGCCCGCGATGAAGCTCTCCTTCACCCTCAACGGGACCCCGACGACGCTCGAGACGCCGCCCGACCGCCGCGTCGTCGACCTCCTCCGCGAGGACCTCCGCCTCCGCGGGACGAAGGAGTCGTGCGGCTCGGGCGACTGCGGGGCCTGCACCGTCCTCGTCGACGGAGAGAGCCGCCTGTCGTGCCTGATGCTCGCCGCGCAGCTCGAAGGGAGGAGCGTCGTCACCGTCGAGGGGCTCGCCGCGGACGGGCGCCCCTCGGCGCTCCAGGAGGCCTTCGCCGCG
>Ga0116154_10000725_pt1 | contig 33936 bp, 26 predicted proteins | sample AD_UKC030_MetaG_FD_89898 | JGI IMG/M metagenome (GOLD analysis project Ga0116154, IMG submission 89898) | Active sludge microbial communities of municipal wastewater-treating anaerobic digesters from USA - AD_UKC030_MetaG | ecosystem: Engineered > Bioreactor > Anaerobic > Digestate | place: USA... | reverse complement strand
GCAGATTCCATGTCGGCACGGGTCAAATGGAACCCACTATCGATGCCGGATATACGACTGCATGCGCTATCCAACGGCCAAACCTATCGATCAGTTTCCTTGCTTTTTGGGGGAGTCCATATATGAAGGGTTAGAAGGCGGTTTCATTTCTTAACGACATCCCACTCCCGCTTAAGGATCACTTGCGTATGTTGCCGAATGGCTTTTAGAGCGATTGTCGTGTCAGTGCCATTTACATAGGCGGTGTAGGCACTCTCAGCAAGCCTGACCAACTCTTGATGATCAGTCTCCTTCGGGTTGATGAGCAAGGCAATCTTCTCCTTGAGTTGATACGCCAACTGAAACCGATTTCTATCTTCGATTTCCTGTGCACGCTGGACATCTGATGGATCATTGGTTGACGCCAAGACGTGCCAACGTGCGATGCAGGTATGTGCGGTGAACTCAGCGACGGTATCTCGAAGGTCATTTATCCAAGCCTGACGCATAGGACCAAGCATCTGGTTCTTTGACGCACGGAAAGTGATGATTGGCCCCACGATGACTGCAATGAGTGCCGTTGCTGCGGCGATGATTGATGCGAGAACCTCGGGTTCCATGCGTAACCTTCTAATAGTAGACGACAAAACTGTCCAATATTCTGGCGCGTGTCCAATAAGCTGGAATACAGGACAAGCCGCAGTCCTTGCCAGATGGGCGTTCTCAGACGAAAGGCGTTTATGCGGCATGGGAGCAAGGGGGTTGAAACCGGACAGCTTGCCATTGTACTGACGCCATTCATGCAATTGCCAACTTGTTGAGCGTCTGCTTTGCAGTAAATTTCTGAACGGCAGCAGTTGGCCGATTGGGTGAGGTCGCCAACGGCCGCTTTGGAGCACTCCAGTTCGCAATATCTGGATTTGGCTGACTGACCGGTTTGGAGAAACGCGACTGGCCGGAATGGGCATATTCCTGCCAGTCGCCAGGTTATGACGTTGCCTTAACTGCTTTTTCCGTTCCACTGCGCCTCAGACCCCAGCATCGCCGCCCGTCCTGTTGGAAGTTTCGGAAGGGCGTCGAGCAACACGATCTCGGCCGCAGACCGTCCACTGGCCCCTTGACCATCGCTCTCTAGCCAGGAAAGCGCGCGAACAGCGGCCTCCAGCGTGTTGGGGCCGCTGGTCGTCAACGCTGTGAGTACCCGGTCCCGGGCGAACGTTAGGCGGCGTTCTCCGATCACGCTTAGGCCGGCGGCCTGAAGTCGGTCGTTGTCTCCTGCCGCGACGAAAAAGGCATCGAGCTCTCCGGCCGTCACCTTGGGGCGGCTGCTTTTCATCAATTCTGCCCACAGCGGCAGAATCAGGTCTAGTCGGGGGTGGATGGGTATCCACTTGTATCCTTCCTGTCGGCGCCGTGCGCGCACATATCCCTTCGCGTAGTGGCTCGCCGACGGCCCCTCCTCCTCCGATTGCTCTTGGATGGCAAGCTGCTCGGCGAAGTCGAGTTCCCCCTGCCATGCTTGACGACGCAGTTCGTGGGAAGCCTTGAGGGCGACATCGACAGCAATGTCCAGCTTCAAGATTTGGTCCCAGATCTTGTCGTAGGGAGGGGATGGCCACCCCAGCGCACACTCGGAGATCGCATCGGCGCTCATGACGAAATGGGTGGCGCGGACTACTTCGGCACCCGCTGCGAGGAACGCCTTGGTGAGGTCGACACCGAACTCCAGTAACCATGGCAGAAGATCGTCTGAATCGTAGTTGTTGGAAGTCCATGGGAGGATATGAGCGATGAAGCCTTTCACGACGCGCAATGTCGGGTCCGCCGCTAGCACACCTTGCCGGTCTGCCGCCGTGATTGCAGGTGCTCGCCATCCGAACTCGAGTCTGCCCTTTTTCTTTGGTGCGCCCCGTTCGAGCCAGTGTACAAGTTGGCCAATTGGCGTCGCTCTGCTGAGGCGCCGGTTGGCCGCTTGCCATGCCGATCGGAATTTGGTCGCATTGCCGACGGACTGAACGAGCGCCTCAGTCAAAAAGGCGTCGACGGCCATGCTGACATCCTCGTCGAGGACGACGCCTTTGTCCTGGAGTTGGCGAACCCCATCGACCAGCCTCTGAAGTTCGTCGAGCCAACCGGTATCCGTGCTGACCAAATCGCACGCCGCATTGGCAGCAGCGTTGAGGGCGATCTCAGCAGTGCGCGGGTAGGTTCGGGCGAGGCTTTCGAGCGCTTCAACCACTTTGCCGTGAGCACTGTAGGTGCCGCCACTCCCTACGGCGAGCTGCGTCTGGGCAAGATGGTCTGCCAGGTCGTCGACGGCAATATCTGGACCCTTGGCGCGGTCGATGGCTCGCCGCAGATCGCGGAGACGGGCGGGATCAAGATCACGCGAAAGGCGCAGCAGCGCCCACAGAACAGCTGCCCCGCCAACACCGCGATCCCCGAACCCTCGTACGTGGTCCATCACGACTTGCTTGCGGCTGTCGGTCAACGCTCGGTCGATCAGCTTGCCAATGTCGACCTGCGCCGGGTTGGAGATGGCGATCAGTTCCCGGGTGAAAGCGTCGATTTCGAGGGGGGTCCGCAGTTCTGCGAGCAATCGCGCCTCATGTTGGCTGGCGAGGTCTTGTCGCCAGGACCCGGCCTGCTTCAGCTTGCCGTGGAGGATCGACTGCCTCGCCGTCAAATCGTAGACGCCATCGTCGATTGAAACGGTTCGATCGGTCCATACGGGGGCGGGGAGTTCGCCTAGCGCCTCGCGGTACACCTCGGTCCGAGAGGTGATGACGAACTGTTTCTCAGAGGAGGCTTGGGGAATAAGGGTGCGAAGGCGGCTCGTCCACCGAGCGGCACCGTCTTTGTCCAGGCCAGATTGTCCCCAAGGGTCTTCGAGGTGGAACAGAACACGTCCGGGCACTACGAACGCTTCCTCAATCGCAGCCAGCCCAGCTGTCTCACGCACCACTTTGAACGGCGGATTGGCCAGCCGCCGCTCATAGGCGAGGCTTTCGGCGGTCAGCGATTTGCCATAGCCCGATGGCCCGATCAGCAGGACCGCACCCATCCTGTTCAAGCGCTGATCAGCTTCGGTGCGGTTCACCGGCGGTACATAACGGGCAAGTTGTGGATTGGCATGGGGCAGGCCGCCAAGACCCTCGGCAATCTTTTTTATGTCGTTTTTGCGCAGCGGGTCTGGGACCTCGAGGAAGCGATCTTCAACAAGACGCTTCAATCGATTGACGCAAGCATTGAGATTTTGCGTTGGGACTTGCAGGTGCTGGGTGAGCAGTTGGTCGATCTGACGTCTAGTCTCCGTCAGCGTCATCTGCTCGATCAATCCGAAGCGCCCCGACAGTTGAGCCTTTTGCTCCGGGCTGAGTTTGAGGTTCGTCGGCAGAAACGTCGGTGAGGAACGCTGGGACGGGACGGAGACTCGCCCTTGCGCCAGGACCCCGTCAACGCTCGTGTTTGTGATGAACAGGTAACGTCGGCTAGGCTCTTTGAGCAAAAGCACCTTGGCCCGCGGCCGCGTGGCCGGGCCTCGGCTTCCCTTCGCCGGCTTGTCGTTTATAACAGATGCGAAATCCTTGGCGCTCCAGTGGCCAGCGCCCTTGAATTTGATTTGAACATGCAGCTCGCCGCTGCCCACGCTGACGCTGGCCTCGGCAGCATCTTCAGAAACCGCGAGCCGTGCCAGGACGTCGTCGTGAGACGCGGGTTCCACGATTATGCTGTCGGCGCAGGCGTTCGGGCCAAACATAAGCTCGAGTGCGACCCAGACGGTCACCAGCTTTTGGTAGTCATATCCTTGATAGGAGGGATTGGCCCCGCCCGTGCCGTCTTTGATATCCATGCGCTTTCCTTGATGGCGGTATCGGCATTCGGTGCCGCTTCCGCTAGGCCCAGCCTATTTTAGCTGCCACGGAAGCTATCGCCATCCAGGAGGCATGTTAGGTTACATAGCAACGTCGGCGACAGGGCCTGGGTATGTGGTGTTTGAGTGATCGGCAGAGGAGCTGGGTCTTCCGGGAAACGGCTAGCTCCGGAAGGCTGTGCGGGCATCTTGCCCGCGGATTGCTCCGATAGTCAGGGGCGGGCAGAGAGGCGGTTCAACAGCCAGACTGCATTTGCCATCAACAAGCGCCGGAGGCGACGGTGCTGCTGGGTGGGATTGGGTACGCCGGTTGGCCGACGAGCACCCGTTCGTCTCAGTTCGACTCGATGAGCTGACGCTTGAACTTTGGCGACAGTATGAGCTTGTAGGTGACGTAGGTGATGATTCGCGACGGATCGTTTCTTGCCGGTGCGCGCTTTTCCTCGACGTCGGCAGCTTTCCAGATGCCGAATATTAACACTTCGCTGTCGGCGGGGAATCCGGCCAGCCATTGTCCATCCGGGTGGGCAATGCTGACTTCGAACACTTCCAGCCGACCGGGCGTGTCGGTATTCCGGTAGAGCGCATGGCAGTTGAGGAAACTGTTTTTCGTCTTCGAGCCTACAGGGGGGCGGTAGTGATTTTTGACCTTGCCGGCCAGTGCGATAGGGTAGGGATTGGTTCCTCCGGCGCGGACCTGTTCCCAGGCCTCATCGAAGCGCTCGCGCTCGAAAAAGAAATTCTTCCAGGGAATCCGTTTGGTGCCGAGGCAAAGCGTCACTTCAGCGGCGAGCAGTGCGTCGGATTCGCAGGCCGCCCGTAGGGCGACCAGGTCGGCAGTGGTGCGCAGGTAGCTGTCGAGTTTCTTGTCCGATGGCACGACCTGCGTCGTCGTGTTGCCTGCAGGCGAAGAGTTGGGCTTGCTTCCGGTGGCGGCAGGAGGCTGTCCTGAAAGGCCGCGATGGTGCAGCCCGTTGTGCAGGGCAAGTAAGCGCAACTCACGCTTGCCGTCATCGAGAGCCTTGAAAAAGACGGGATCGGACTGGGCCGCAATGACGGTTAATTGCCCCTTGGCATCGTAGCGGCATCCAGCCGCATGCTCGGAGCCCTTGGCCAGGCCGATGTAGGCAGGGATATCGACGGGTTCGATCCGATTCGCACGGTTTTGCTGGTGGCGTGGGACGAAACGAACGGCGCAGCCGCAAGCAGTATGGTCGCAAACGAGGTCGGGGATGGATAACCCGTCATCATGCATTTGCTGCAAGGTTTCGACCGTATACGAACGGCCGTTGCGATCCTTGGCGGATCGCATCTTGATGCCTTTACTCATGTTTCCGAGAAATGCTTCCAGGATTCAAAAAACGATAATCTTAGCGCGTTACTGATGATCGGCGTAAACGTTACCCGGATGGGTTTATTTCAATGGGGTAAGAAACGGCGTAGCGTAATTCAGGAATTCGGCGTGAGGCGTTCTGTTTTCCTGCCAGCGGCGAGGGTTGGATGATGGCGTGCCCCGGCGATCGGAAACCGTCAACATCAACCGCTTCTTCGCACGAGAAATACCGACAAAATAAGCGCAACGTTCGGCTTCTTCCTCTCCCCAGAAGGTCTGGTTTTCGACACCGAGAACGATCACCGAATCGAATTCGAGTCCCTTGCTCTTGTGGATGGTCAGGAGGCGTACGGCCTGATCGTCGGAAAAGCGTCCCAAAGCCTTGGGCAAATCGGGTTCCAGCTTCAGCAACTCGTCGATACGGGTCTTGGTGTCGTTGATGATTTCTTTGAGCCGCGCTTGCGACTCGTAATCCGGGGAAAGCGCGGACAGGGTCGCGATACCGATTTTTTTCAGAAAAGCACGGACGGAATCCCACCGACCCGTGAATGGATCGCCCAGCGCTGCAGCCAAAGCGGCATTTCTTCGTTGTTCCGCAATGAAGCGCTGGAAGTCCTGGCGGATGCCGGATTGCACATCGTCGTCGGCAAAAGGAATGAGTTGTGCCATCAGCCGGATCCAGGCATTCGGCTCGCGCTGTCCGTAAAGACAAGATAGGTAGTCGACGACGAGCCTGGCAGCCGGTTCGACCGAGATGTCCTGGATCTGTTGTTCATTGCGATAGGGAATGTGCCGCCGCTGCAGCGCCGCCATCAGATGCTCTCCGTAGAGGTCGGGTTGGCGGGCAAACAGGACCGCGATTTCCGAAGGTGCGAGCTGCTCGCGGTTGATCCAAGTGTCGATCGATTCGGCCAGGTACTCGGCTTCCTGCTCGCTGTCCGGAAACTTCCAAGCAAAGATATCGCCTTCGTCTCCCTCAAGCTGTTCATCAGGCATGACGGCAGCGGGGTCCATTCGCCTGATGATTTCATTTTGCATGCGCAGCAGGCGAGGCTTGGAGCGAAAGTTCCGGTACATGTTGAGCGGTTCGGCCGTGAAGTCCGCTGCAAAGGTCTGGAAGATGCCATCGAGCGCGCCTGCCCAGCCCATGATTTTCTGTTTGGTATCGCCGACCGCCGTCAAACGGATCGCTGTACCCTGAAAAGCGAGCTTCACCAGGGCGTACTGCTGATCGGTGCAATCCTGAAATTCGTCGAGGAAGACGTCGCTGTAGGTCTGCCGAATAGCATTACGGGCTACGGCCGATGTTTCGAGAATCTGGGTGGCCAGAGGCACCAGGTCGCTGAATTCGATTTGCCTGCGCGTCACTTTCCGGTCACCAATCTTGTAATCGACGTCGAGGGCGTTCGATCCAGTTAACACAGGGCGAAAGCGGTCGATGATCCGCTTGGCAAAAGCATGGAAGGTATAGCTGTCGAAACGTGCGGCCAGCTCGGCACCACAACGGCGCTGCACGCGGTCCTTCAAGTTCTTACTGGCATCGACCTTGAACGAAATGGCCAGTATCCGCCTCGGGTAGCGGCAGGCCCCTGTTCGCAGCAGGAAATCGGCGCGCTGCGCCAGCATCTCCGTTTTTCCGGCGCCTGGTCCCGCCGTCAGGGCTAGGCAGCGTTGTGTTTCCCGTGCAGCGCGCAAGGCATTGGGTTCGAGTGTTAGCCCATCCGCCGGATGCCAATCTCCTGGCGCGATCACTCGGGTAGTTCCGTGAGCTTGGCGACTACCGCATCAGCCAGCCGTGCCAGCGACGCAGGCATATCGGCGAGCAATTCTTGGTCACTCAACTGGGCCAGCGCGTCAATGTGTGCTGCAGGTTTGCTGCCCAGCTTGAAACGCTTGTGGTAGGTGCCGAACAATGCAAGTTCGTCATCATCGTATTGCTGCGTGTCACCATGGCTATCACCCAGGACGGCCTTGATGGTAGCTTCACTTGGAGGCTTCTGTTCAACGCCGTACTCATCCGGGAAAGCCTGCAGCATCGCGAAGTCGAGGTCCATCGGATAGGAGAAGAAGATACTTCGATTCTCCAACTGTTCGAGGTAGTTGGAATAGGTGCGGACCTTTTCCTCTGCGGAGTTCCAGGCAGGAATACCGTAATTGGACGGTAACTGGTTGGCGGGAGCATGCTCAACCAACTGATCGTTGACGTATTTGATCCGGCCCCAGCCCCCTTGATTACGGGCGACGTCCAGATCAAGGAGCGTGAGATACGGAATTTCCAGAGCAGCAAGCAAGCGCCAGAAGTGATTGACGTGACGGCCGCCCAGCGGCGCGACGGTCACCGCGGACTCGTCGACCGGAATACCCTTGGCGCGCAGGATGCGGGGCAGGGCAATTTCTTCGCTGTCGCCTTCTCCCAGGATGACCAAGCGGGAGAAGTAGATTTCGGGGTAGGCCTGTACGGCCTCGCGGACGAATTTGTGCGCCAAGTCGGTTTTCTTCGGTAAACGAATACGTGTGATCCTGGTGGTTCGCTCGCTGGTGAGCCGCAAGTAGCGGATGTGTTTGGGATCGACGCGCCGTAGCATGGAAGGCGCATGCGTGGCGATCAGGGCCTGGGCATCCTCATTCTTTGCCATCGCGACCAGGGCATTCACGATCCGTCCCAGGTAGTGGGGCGACAGGCTGTTCTCCGGTTCCTCGAGCGCAATGATCGTGAATACTGGCGGGCGCAGTTTGTCCGGATCGAAGGTGTCGTCGTCGCCTGCCAGCACTGCGCGCCCGATGGACTGGGTCGAGAGTACCAGCGACAGATAGAGCATGGATTTCTGGCCATCACTCAGCCTGGAAAAATCGACCAAGCCCTCGTCATGTCCGGGAGAAAACGAGACCGACAGATGTCGAAGCAGGGCTTCGATCTCGGATGCGACGAAGGTAATGTGGGGGTCGGCGAAAAAGTTGCCTCTGTGCAATGTGCTCCAGGCTGTCTTCAGACTCTCGCTTAGCGTCGCAATCGATGGATTGCCGGCCAGGCTCTCGCTGATCTGGTCCGTGAGGTTTTTGATTGCTGCGCGCTCGCCGTCCCAGTTCACGGCTCGCAGCATCCGTCCAAGTAGGGCATTGGTGCCGAACGCGATATGTTCGGCCGGGTCTCGTCGTGCAGGTAGGTAGTGGACCTGTACATGGTTGCGTTCTAGCCGTGGAACCTGCGCCGTTGTCAGCGGAGTACCATCGGAATTCAGATCCAGCACGTAGACCAGGGTTTCCTCGATATCACCGTCTATGCCCATCGTGGCGCTCAACCGATATCTGACGCGGGGCAGACCGTCGGCGCTGTCCAGTCGCATGTGGCCGAAGTGGGGGGCTACGGTGGCAGTAGCCTCGTCCTCTTCCAATTCTGTGAATGTGAAGTCGGCTTCGATCCAGAGGACTCTCTCATCGGGTGCATCTTCTTCGTCGTAGGGGACATGGAAGTCCGATCGCCGAATCCACCGCAGCGAGGGGTCGAAAGCGAACAGGCGACATAGCGCCTGAAGTGCCGCTGTCTTGCCCGAACCGTTCGGGCCGATCAGGTAGGTAATGTCATTAAGGGTGAGTTCGGTGGGTTCATGTCCGAAGGACTGAAAACCTGATAGACGGATGCTATGCAGTTCCATGCGCCTGACTTCCTGCCATGGTGGGCTGTGGTTGAAAAGACCGGAGTTTGAGTAAAGGGGCGTGACAGTCCCCTTTGGGGCAAGACGGTGTTGAAGCTGTGTTCAAAATTTTCATGCTACAACTGTACATGACAACGTTGTTCCCGAGGCGCTTCCAATGGAAGCGGAATATGGTCGGTGATGTTTCACTGGCGCATAAAAGGCCGGTCGGTGCAGGGCAGCGGACCGGCCTTTTCTCACGGCTCAGTGCGGCCAGTCGTCGTCGCGAACGTTCTCGAAAAAGCCCGGCCAGACTTCGATCTGCAGGGAGCCGTGCCGATCCAGGATTTTGGCCGCGATTTCTGGCGAAGCATGGCCTTCGAAGTCGAGGAGAAGGCTGTACTCCATCTCGCCGCTGCTGCCGTCCAGCGCCTGTGGCTCGATGTCGACGAGGCCTTCCGCCTCATGCGGTTCCAGGCCGAGCAATTCGGCGTAGGCCTCGGCCAGGCTGCGGATGGGTGGGCCGTCTTCCCTGTCATCGGGTTCAGGGTCTAACCATCCGTAGTCCAGTGCTGCCTTGGTGATGTCGATTTCCGGCTCACCGAAACAGCGAAGGCCGAGGCGTTCGACGGTCAGCGTACCCTCGATGTTCACCTTGTGACCGGCGTATGGTCGCTCGGTGTCGATTCCTAAGCCAACGTGTCCATCCAGATCGACGACAAGCGGGTCGCCGACGACTGCTTTGTCCAGTTCGATCTCGAAATCGAAGTAGACCTCGTCGATGCCATCGTAATTGGCGTTGGCCATGGCGCTGTTGACCGCGCCATCATCCAGAACGACCTGATCAACTCGACTTCTGAGAACGTCTTCGAGGCTTTCATAAGCACGGTGAAGTTGCGCACCCGGCAGGCGTTCGGAGAGCGCGGCTTCCAGCAATTGATGCAGACGAGCAGGTTGGATCGGGATACCCAATTCCTGAGCGCGCATGCCAAGCAAGTCAAAGTCCGGAACGACGTGGTACACGCCGTCGAGGGTAGGCGGCTCACCGCCAGCGGCCTGGGCTGCCTGATATGAAGCGAGTGTCTTGTAGCCCATGGCCGCCGCGACGAGCTGGTGGGCGTGGCCGAGCGAGACCGAAATAACATCGGTCGAAGCGTTTTTTCGAACGGAATGGGCGAGGTTTGAGATGCCGACGGGCATGCGAATCTCCTAGATCAGCGTGGACCAATCGAGCGCTTACTTGGCCTACGCCCAGGCGAAGTCGCATGGTGGTGGCTAATGGAAACAGCGGGGTAAAGCAGGAAAGTCTGGATTGAGCCGCTCGAAGCTCAGGCGGACGAGGCCTTGAATCGTGATTATCCGCTCGCCAGGCAGGCTTGGCAATCGACGTAATTGGCGGCTATCCATGGGGCGGTGCCGTGACCCATCCACGTAGGGGGGAGGGGGCTTGCAAGTGGGGGCGACCTTGCATGAGTTGGGGCCGGTGAGACGCTGGGGGACATGAATACCTCAACTGTTCAAGCCTTCGGCCCCCTGTACCACGGCACCCGCGAAGCAGTAGCCCGCACCATCCTGCGCGACGGCTTCCGGCGTTCCCGTTCACGCAGCTACACCGGTACCGGCATCTGCCTCAGCGAGTCACTCACCGTCGCCTACTAGTATGGAATGTACGAGACGGGCGGTTGTGTGCTGGAGGCATGGCTTTCGCCAACTACCCATTGGACGGATCGCGTCGATGGACGCAGCGCGCAGGGTGATGCCTGGGATGCGTATTTTGTCTCTTCTGGTATGGACGCGGTACGCAGCTTCGGCGGCAACGTCTGGGTGGTATGGAGACCAAATGCACTGGTATCAGTGCGCCGGCTCAGCCACCGGGAAGCTATCAGGAGCCTGTGCGCCGAGTTCGATGCGGATGGGCCGGACTGTGGCTACAACGGCGTGGTCTCCGATTACGCGAGCATCTGGTGGAAGCAGGATGGCACTGACCCGAATCTGAGCCGTCTTCCCGATCACCATCGGCGGTTGATCAAGCGCTTGAAGCGTTTCATTGGCCGCTCCCATTCAATGGAGGTCTGACATGCCTATGGAACAACAACTACTCAACCGGATCACGCTTGAAGATCGCAAGGCGTTGTTGGAGATTCGCCGACTGCTTTCCGAGGCGCAGCAGGCATGGCATCGGATCGATAGTGGCAGGCGATGCGAACTCAACGCCATGCACCATGAGGACAGTTCACTGGCGTACTGCCTGCGTTGGGGCATGCAGGCTGCGGACGAGTTGATCGAACTGATCCAGGGGCTGGGCAAGCCGATATAAATTTAACGCTGGGTCTGAGAGCGAAGCGACGGAAGATACGCCCCGGGTCTGCCCTTGGTGGCCGAAAATCCCGCGAGAACATGAAAGTATCCCACAGCAGGAGACCTTCATGGAAACCCCGTCCAATCCGGAACCCTTAGCCAACCCAACCTTGCCGCTGCACCGTATCGTGCAAGGCAAGAACCCCCGTGAATACTTCGATCCGGTCGAGATGGCCGACCTTGAGGCCGGCCTGCGCGCCGCAGCTCGCGTCGTCCAGCCCATCATCGTCGGCCCCATTCCCGGCTCGGAAGTCTACGAGATCGTCGCCGGCGAGCGGCGCTGGCGGGCGGCGAAGAACGTCTTCGGCGATGGCTACGACATGCCGGTGGTGATCGAGGCCTTGAGCGACGAGGAAGCGGAAGCCATTGCCGTCATCGAGAATCACCATCGCGCCCCCATGTCCCACGCTGAGGAAGCGCAAGCCGCCAAGCGCCAGTTGATGCGGAACAAGGGTGACAAGGAAGAGGCGGCGGCGAGCCTCGGTTGGAAGCCAGAACTGTTGGAACGCCGGCTGGCGCTCCTGACCTGCACACCCGCCGTGCTGTCCGCGCTCACGCACCGCCAGATTCAACTCGGCCACGCTGAACTGCTGGCCGGCGTACCCCCCGACAAGCAAGACAACGTGCTGACTGGCGTGCTCGCGCACAAGGTGCCGGTGGGCGTACTGAAAGAGCAGTTGGGCCGCTTCGCCCGCCAGTTGGCCGCTGCCATTTTCGACACCGCCCAATGCTCGACCTGTCCGCATAATTCCGCCCGGCAGGCGGGCCTGTTCGACGAATCCCTCGGCGAAGGTTACTGTCAGCATCCCTCCCACTACGACGAACTAACCATACAAAGCATCGAGGCCAAGGCCCAAGGCCTGCGCGACCAATATCCTTTGGTGCAGATCGTCAAAGCGAGCGATGGCAGTACCTGTCTGCCGGTCGCGGCAGATGGCGAGTTCGGCGTCGGAGCCGCGCAGTATGCCGCCTGCCAAGGCTGCGCATCGTTCGGTTGCGCGGTGTCGGGGCTGCCCGGTAGCTACGGCGATGTGACGCACTCCCAATGTTTCGATGCCACCTGCAATGTCCAGAAGGTCGCCGCCTGGCGCAAGGCACAACGCGAAGCCGTGCCGCCATCATCGACGAAGGTGACAGCCAAGCGCGATACCTCCGGTACAGCCAAGTCCAACGCGACGCCATCGAACCAGACCCCGCAGCGGGTGAAGGACTATCGTATTGCGCAGTGGCGCAAATGGGCAGCCAAGGAACTGATGGCTCAACCCGAGCGCAACCGTCGGGTGATGATCGCCCTGGCCCGCTCCGGCCATACCGGCGATGTCAAAACCATCGAGTTCGGGGCAGCGGCTAAACGGATCGCCGGGCCGTGGGTGGTCGAGCGTCTTGATTTCGCCGGCATCCTGCCCGAGGCCGATGCCATCGATGCGCGGCATCTGGAGCCGTTGATGCTGGCGGTCACCGCTTCGGCAGCATTTGGCGTCGGTTTGCGCGACCTGGAAGCATTGCTCAACTATCTCGAGGTCGACGAGGGGCACCACTTCAAATGGAACACCGAGTTCCTCGAACTGTTCACCATGAGCGAGTTGGAATCCCTGGCGGAAGAGACTGGCTTGAAAGCGAAGATGGGAATGGCCTTCAGGTTGGCGCGGGCGAAGAAGAAGGGCGACTTCATCAAATCGCTACTTGTCGCACCGGGCTTTGTCTACGAGGGCACCGTACCCGCCGTCATGCAATACCCGCGCAGCGGCATTTTCACAGCATCCAGCGGGCAGACAGGTGAGGAATTTCCTGTCGCGCCGGTCGAAGTCGCCGAGGAAGAAGCAATGGCCGAGTGATCGGCAACCCACTGGAAAACCCCAAATACCTTCGTAGCATGGTCTCGAAGGCATTTCTTTTTGGAAGGAGCGTGACATGACGATGTTCGAAGAACTGTTTGTTTTGGCAACCAACGCCACCCTGACGATGGTGCTCAGTGCCGACGAGAAGGCCGGGCGGATGACGATCAACGTGATTCCCAAGCCAAAGAAGGATGTGGACGAAGCGGCGCTGACCAAGGCCCTGAGCCTGACGGCAACGCCCGCCGAGTTCGATGCCGGTTTCGTAGATGCGCTGAAGGGCTACCGGGAGGTTCGCCAGAGCCTCGCCGAGCAGGCCGAAGCCACTCAGGAAGTGCTGCAAGCGGCCAAGTCAGCGTCGGCCAAGAAGGCGGGCGAGGCAATGAGCAAGGCAGTCAAAGCAGCTCCCGCGCCGGCCACCATGAAAGCCCCGGTCGCAGCACAGGCTGTCACAGTCGGTGACTTGGGCGATGGCGATGCCGAAGAGGGGGGGGAGCGTGCCGCAACAAGCTGCCGCGACCGCTGCCAGTGGCGACCCCTATGATCTGTTCGGTTGAGTCCCGGCCTTGAAAACGGGCAGGGCGGCGAGAAACTGATCGCAAGGGCCTCCTCCTCGGGAGGCCATCCAGACGACAGGAGTCCAACGATGAGCATTACCATCAACGAAATCCGGCGGGTCTTCCGCTACAACGGTGTGCAGTTGCCCGACGTGCCGGGCATGGAACCACGGGAGGTCCGCGACCTTTACAGCGCCCAATATCCCGAACTCGTCAGCGCCGAGGTCGAGGCGGGGGAGGTCGTGAATGGCGTGCAGGAATACACCTTCCGCAAAGCCGTGGGCACGAAGGGCCAGACCGGCGGCGCAGGCGAGCGGCTCGCCGCCCTCAAGGCCGCAGTGGCAGTCGAATCGGAGGGGCGGACGGACAGCACCGGCAAGCTCGTCAGGGCACTGACCCGGCGCGGTACGCAGGAGCGCGGCAGCGCCTGGGAAGCCTTCGTATTGCGGACCCGGCGCGATGCGAACGAACGCCAGACTGCCCGCATTCTGCCGCCCAGCGACATGCTGGCACCGCTGCCATGACGGCCTTGGCTCTGCCCCGCATCGGCCTGCAGGTGCCGCGCAGCATCGCACCGGGGGCGCTGCTGGCGGCCAATGCCACGGTGTCGCGCTTCCTGATCGAGGCCGAGGCCTTCGACGAGGATGACATCCCGGTGACTTGGAGCGACTCTCTCGATGCGTGTCGGCAGGCGCTCGATGGCTGGCTCAAACGCCAGATCGGCGCACTGTATTGCCTCACGCCGCGCTTTGCCCTGCATATGGTCTCCAGCGACGGTGACTACTACCGCTACTACGGTAGCCAGCCGCCCAAGGACTTCGACTTCGGTGCAGTGGAAGCATCGTGGTGCGAATACCATGAGCAGGAATGGCCGGTGGGGGCTGGGCTGGAGGCTTCGAGCGCCCGCCTACCCGGCTTGGGGAGCGTCATCCTGCATGTGTTGTGCCGCCAGAGCGCCTTCGTCTATCCGCTGTTCACACCCGATATCGCCTGTGACGTAACGACCTATCTCTACTGGTGTGGAGAGGATGACGAGGAAACCGCACTCGACATGAACTGTGGCGAAGACGAAGAAGAACGTGAAGCGATGCGGGCGGAAATGGTCAGTAAGGCGACCTTGGAAGCGTCTTTCCCGGCTTGGGCGCGGCGCTGGCCCCGGGGGCTGGAACTCACGCAGTGCGCCCGCTTCCTGCGCCGGGCGATCAAGCGGCTGTCCGATCCGAGTGTCAAGGTGATGGCCGAGGATGCACTGGCGCTGACCCGCCTGGAGGTCGACGACAGTTTTCGTCCCGACATCGATGGCGAATTCGTCGGCTTTGGTGCCGTGCTGTCGTGGAGAGAAGGGGACGTGACCACCCGCATCTACGACGACCTGCTCAACCTCGCCCATCAAGGCGAATACTGCGAGCACATGGGCGAGGTTCGGGTGCCACTCGACGATCCCGGTGCCTTTGCCGCGTGGCAGCGGGCAATGGCCAGCCGTTTCGAGGCAATCCGGTTGATCGACCGCTTGATTCACCACCTCTCGGCAGGAAACTGATCGTGGAGGTAACGACCATGAACCAAGCCGAGTTTTTCATACAGGCCCCGAGCACCGGTACCGTGCATCTGCGCCGGGCGGTCCTGATCTACGACGGCCAGCAGGGCAGTGCGCTGGCGACCGTGCATGACATCGAAGAAGTCGATGGCGAAGCCGTCATCGGCGCTGGGCAGGCGATGACGCCGCGGGCGGCGATGGAGCTTGCCAAGGCGCTGCTCAAGCGCGCCGCCCACGGCGGTTTTCTGCCGGAGACGGTACTCTACATGGAGGGAGACCTGATTGTCTGGTGGGTACCCCCAACCCGCCGCCACATCGCCTTTCGTGTCGACGAGGATCATGCCGAGGCCTTTGGCGGGCGGGAACGCGGTGAGAGCGTACCTCATCCGGGATTGGTCTTTGCGGCATCCGGCCGGGTCTGGCGGGTATGGGCGGTTAAGGGAGCGGGGCGCCCAACCCCGGCCACTGCCTTGTACCAAGTGCCTTACTTCAACGTCGATGTGCGGGGCAACATTTGCCAAGGCAACGCACCGGTGCCCGATGGCACGACGGTCGAGAAGATCGCAGCGTGGAACGATGCTTTTCTGCGCAGCTATTTCACCCACCCGAACGGCCCCGGCAAGCTGGTGCGCTATCGTGGTGGCGCTTACGCCTTCTGGCGGGACATGCTCGACGGGCGATTCCAACGCTTTCCCGAGCGGGTGCTGGTCGACGTCAAGACGACCCTGGGGGAGCTCCTAGGTTTGAAGGAGGGCGCATGATGGACGTACGCGACCTCGCGTTACAAACGGCCTGCCCGGTCATCGCCGCCCCGCGCTTCGGTCCTTTGCCCGACATGGCGAACGGACAGCGCATTATCCTTGCGGCCAATGGCGTGTTTGTGCACCTCAAGCTCGACTGGCTGGACTGCATCCAGCGGCTTTCACCCACGCTGCCGATCCCGTTGCCCTATGGCGGCATCGAGGAGCGGCTGGCCTTCACTTTCGGTATGTTGCCTATCCGGTTGATCGAGGCATTCATCGAAGCTGGTCGCCGGGGCATGCCCAACGAAGTGGCGGGGGCGCTGATCTACTCCCGGGGTACCCGAAGCCTGCGGCTCGCGCTGTGCGAACCGATTGTCGTGTCGCCCCACCAGATGGACTACCGGGTACCGGCGATGGATGCCGACGAAACGCTGGCCGTGGACCTGCACACCCATGGCTACGGCAGAGCGTTCTGGTCAGCCAAGGACGACGGCGACGATCAGGGCATCAAGGTGGCCGGCGTGTTCGGCTGCCTGCATCAGACCAAACCACAAGCCCTGTTCCGGTTGGTGGTCAACGGCAAGTTCCGCCCTTTGCCCCATCCTTGACAGGACGATACCGACTCAGCGTATGACGCGGTGCCCGACCTTGAGCCCAGCCTGTTGCGCCGGATACTGAATTTCTACCAAGGAAGGAGGTTCGGACCGTGGAACACCTGATCGATCCCGTATTGCTCGACCGTCGCGTCGGCATTCATCTGGTCGGCATCGGCGGCAATGGGGCGCAGATGGCGATCTACCTTGCGCGGCTCGATATCGCCATGAAGGCGCTCGGCCATCCCCATGGCCTGCACGTCACCGCTTTCGATGCCGACCGGGTGAGCGGAGCCAATGTGGGCCGACAACTCTACAGCCCTGCCGACATCGGTCGACACAAGGCCATCGTGACTATTCACCGCCTCAACCAGTTCTACGGACTGGACTGGATCGCGCATCCGGTGCGCTTCGAGGCCTTCGAGACCAACCGCTACTCACCGCCAAACACCGATATTCTGATCAGTTGCGTGGATAGCCGGGCGGCTCGGCGGACTCTGCATGAAGCTGTGTTCGATAGGGGCGGGCGCTATCGGTATTGGCTGTACCTCGGCAACACCGAGGCGAGTGCCCAAGTGGTACTTGGGCAGGGGCCGGGCAAGGCGAAGGGAGAGGGAAGCCTGCGCCTGCCTTGTGTCACCGAACTGTTTCCCGAACTGTTGGACGCCAACGTCCCGGATGACAACCGGCCATCGTGCTCGGTCCGGGTGTCGCTCGCTTCCCAGGGGCTTTTCATCAACGACGTGGCCGTGCGCTTTGCGGCGCAGTTGCTGTATGAGCTCTTTTCCAAAGGGCGGCTTTGCCAGCATGGTGTCGTCGTCAATCTGGAGTCGAAACGGGCCGGTCCCATCGACGTCGATTCGCAAACCTGGGCGCGTTTTGGCTGCAGAACCGTGGCTTGAACTTGTTTCCCGAGAACTTTAAGGGGTAGGGGTTACCGCAACGTTTACGCGTTCCCGTAGTTCCTTGCCGGCCTTGAAGGCGGGAACCCATTTCCCCTGGATCGCCACTGCCGCGCCGGTTTTCGGATTGCGTGCTTGGCGGGGCGGCCGGTAGTTCAGGCCGAAGGTACCGAATCCGCGAATTTCGACGCGATTTCCGTCGGCCAGTGCAGCATGGATCGCCTTGAGAATTTCCGCAACTGATATCTCGGCATCCTTTTGAACGAGTTTCGGAAAACGTTCGGCAAGCAGGATGATGAGTTCGGAGCGGGTCATGTCGATATTTTAATGTGGGGACTGAGTTGGGCAAAGCGGCAGACCTTGCCCGAGGCCATACCGGTTCAGAACGGTGCAGCCGTTAACGCTCTATGGGCGGCAGGAAAAAGGGGGCAAGCACATAGGCGAATCGGATTATCGCTTTCTGTGGCTTCGTACTACCATGATCTCCATCGCATTTTCCGAGAGCGGCAGGTGCATCATGATCGACCACCCCATCATCAAGCAGTTCGAAGTACATGCCGAATTGCTGGACATCGGCGGCAGCGTCGAAGCTATTGACGATGCCATCGTTCAGTTGGCGGCCTGGATGGATGGTCTCGATCTTTCCGAGGATGATGAAGCACTACTCTGCCACATCGGAGCGGTGCTCTATCGCGAAGGACTGCGGCGCCGCTTGGGAATGCGACCGTGATCTGCAGGTTAAGAAACGGGGCCGCGAAGCCCCGGTTTCTGTTGTCAGCGGGCAGCGTGCTCCAAATTCAAGGCGTCTCGAGCGAACCCGCGTCGCCGGATCCACCCGTCGTATTGTCTTGCTGCTGTGCCTTTAGCGCTGCTTGCCGGGTGAGTAGTCCACCTAAATATGCACCCGATGCCCTGACCCTGTTGTGCCCGGCCAGATGCGCCGCCGAGAGCCGCGCTGCTGCATCCACATCCGGAGGCACATCGCTTCCGCCGCGCACAGGCGGCGCGACGCCGGCCTTGTCGGTATAGTGGTCGATCATCGCTTCATGGCGCAGTCCATGCGCCGTAGCACCCAATCCCTCTGCCGTGATGCCAAAGCGGGCCATCACGTAGTCGAAACGTCGCAGATTGTGTTTCAGGCTGTGGCGCGGATCGCCCAGGTGTGCGTCATCACCCTGAACAACTGCCTGGGCGAACGCCAGAGCTTCGATGCGTTGCGCCGAATCCAGCGGCACGAAGCGCTGTCTCCCTCCCTTCGCTCCTTCCTTGATTCGCACGTAGCGATCCGCTTGGCGCTGTTCGAGCGGCAGTCCCGTTGCCTCAAAGGGGAGCACGCATTGGTGGGGCCGGAACATTACCGACTCTTTGCGTCGCAGCCCCATTGCGCGGATCATCCGTAGCGAAGCGCCGACGTAGCGGTCATAAGCACTGACCCGCTCGATCAGCGCATCGATGTTGATGCCTGCCGCAGTCCAGCTCTTGTCGCGTTGGGCATATTCGTGGCGCTGGTATTCGGCCGGGGTCAACCCGTAATGGGCCGGCGTGCGAATGAAACCGGGCTTGCCCAACCACAGCGACAGTCCGCGCAGGAAACTGAGGTAAGTCTGGATGGTGGCGGGAGCGAGCCGCTCTTGCTGCCAGACCTTGATCATGGCCCGGATGTGGCGGTCGCCCAGGTTGCGCGGATCGGGCACGGTGGCAAATCGGGCTTTTACCTTGAGGTCGCGGAAGAAACGGCGCAGGAAGTCGGCCCGTTCCTGCCGTGTTTTGTGCGAGACCGTCTTTTCCAGCGCGGTGTGCTGGGCGTTGAATAGCTCCAGCAGGACGTCGAGCACCCGCAGCGGGTCGGCTTTGCCCGGACGGTAGCGTTCCAGGATTTCGGCAGGCGTCATTAGTGCCCATTCCTGACGGCGCGGTGGTTGGTGATTGGTGGCACGGCCGGTACCGATGGTGCCCTGGACCCGCCTGGTGGTATGACGAACATTGGATTCAGACATCGCAAATCTCCGAAAGCGAACCGTGTGCTGTCCCGTCAGCCCACAGCAGATGTGTTGGGTGGAATCTATCGGTTCAATGCGGGCGCAGATTCCGTCGCGTCCGTAAGGCGTGGTCGAGTTTTTCGGCAAGGTGTGCGACCACGAGCACACCGTGCCTACCCAGGGTTTGCCGGTGTCGCATCTCATGCGTTATCCCCGGCTCGGTCGGTCTTAAAAATGAAACGGTGATCTGTCCGCTTCCGCATTTCTGCGTTCGACGGGATGGGTGATGCAGCCTCACCTCGAAGGTGGGGACAACATCGGCGCAAAGGTCTCGCCTTGCGCTGTAGGGGGATCAGTCCTCGATTCGTAGCGTCATCCACCTGCATGGGGCCGCCCCTGACCGAAAGTCCAGGGCAGTACAGGCGTACGAGCGGCTTCACACGCGGAGCCCATGGGGGCCGCACGACGTGTGCTGCGCAATGCGCGTGCTCGAACGATGACGGGAAGCAGTGGTGCGGCATCGGGTGCCGGCCATTTGAACCGAACGCAAGACACGCTCTCGAGGAGCATCCGACAGGAAATGCCGGCAAGGTCTGGCGTTGCACTACGGGTGGAGCGGCTTCAAGCATGGCCTCGGGGACCATGCCAACACGACTCGAGGTCGGGGCTGAAGAGGCGGGTAACGACCGCAACGCCTTTTACTCCGCGATGGAGCAGGCCAGGAGGCCTCGGGAGCCTGTAGTTCACACCTTGAAGGAGCGAGGGGCAATGGGCTGACCCGCTGACCGGCCCTGGATGTCGGGGCTTGCGGATGGCACTTGAAATTGAAACTCAGGGTGGGTTTATTTTTCGGGCGATGACCAAGCCGAGGCTGAATCAGGGCTTGACGGGCGCCAACTCGGCCTCTGGTTTCCACTGTTAGTGTTTCGATTCTGTACTGCTGTCTTGGGTGGTTCGGCTTCTGGAAATGTGGCCTTGACGCACCCCGGTCCAGTGAGACCGTACATCGACGCGAAAGCCGTTTTTGCACCCAAAGCATGAACTCAACTTTCATCCCAACCAAGGTCGACTGGACTTCGAATGCGGTCGAGGTTGATTGCGATAGCCGGGCAAAGCAGAGCGAATTTCGCGTGGACGGGCCAGGTCGCAGTGCCGATGCTGGCCGCTCGTAAACACTTGATTGGAGCCTCACATGGACTATGTCGTCAGAGCGGTGGATGTCGGATTCGGCAACACCAAGTACGTCAGCAGTGTGGTCGGCGGTGACATCCGCTGCGCCAGTTTTCCTTCGGTTGCCTATCCGACCATGCGCGAACCTTCGGGCCAGCCCGGCTACGAGCGGCGCAAGACGGTAGCGATCCCGGTCAATGGCCTCTTCTATGAGGTCGGTCCCGAGGTCGAACTGGCCGCAGATACCTTTCGTGCAACCCAGATGCACGATCGCTACACCGAGACGCCGGAGTACATGGCGCTGTTGCGCGGCGCTTTGGCGTTGATGAAACAGCCTGCCATCGATCTGCTAGTGGTCGGCCTGCCGGTGGCGGCACTCACGACCAAGAAAGCTGCCCTCGAGAAGGCGGTGACCGGAACGCACGACATCGGCAACGGCAAGAGCGTGGTAGTCCGTAAAGCGTTGGCTATTGCGCAGCCTCAAGGTGCCCTGGTCGATTTCGTCGTGCAGCACGGGAAGACGGCCAGCATCGAGCTGGAGCAGAGCCTGATCCTCGACCCGGGGTCACGGACTTTCGACTGGCTGGTGGCGCGGGGCATGCGCCTGGTGCAGAACAAAAGCCATTCGGTGAACCGGGGGGTGTTCGACATCCTGCAAGCGATTGCAGGGGAGATCGGCCACGACATCGGCACGCCTTACAACGATATCGAGGCCATCGACCTGGCCTTGCGGACCGGCAAGAACCCGATGATCTACCAGAAGCCTTACGACATCTCGCGGGCCATGCCGATGGCGCACTCCATCGCCCAGCAGGCTGTGGCGTCGATGATGCGCTGGGTCGATGCGAGCTACAGCTTCCAGAACATCATCTTGGTGGGAGGGGGCGTGTATCTCTTCAAGAAGGCGGTGAAGGAAGCCTTTCCGAAGCACAAAATCGTGGAAGTGAAGGATCCACTGCATGCCAACGTGCGGGGCTTCCAGATCGCTGGCATGAATCACGTGGCCAAGCTCTTCAGCACTACCGCCGCTACTGCAGCCCAGGGAGGTGCGTGATGAGTGAGAAGAAGGCGCCAGAGCACGAGACGATCCGCTTACTGTTCGAGTTGGACCGGGCTGACGACTTGCAACTGTACGACGACCTGATCCGCTTCAAGAAGGGAACAAAGCGGATCAACCGGTTGCGCCTCTTGGCTCGGGAAGGCGTTCTCGGACAATTGAGTTTGGCCGTGGTGGGCGCACTGCCGCGTCTGTATCAAGTTTCGGCCACTAATGGCTACGCTGCCGAACCACCAGCCGGAACTGCTATCCCCATCCCGATCGCGTCGGATGTGTTCGGTGACCCCATCACCGATCGTTGAAAAAAGGAGGATTCTTTACAAAGCACACTCTGGCTGTCAGAGATCGAGCACAAGGCAATCAATGCGATCGGTTACCTGCAAGGTATGGGCAATTGTTAAAGATGACTGCTAAATTTTGCCAAGACTATCGAAAATGGAAACATGAACCTGTTTACCGATACTCTCAGCCGCATATTGCATAGGAACGGGATTCCTGAAGACCAAATGGCTTTCGATTTCGTTGGCATCTGGCATATTGACAAAGTCTCGGACGGCGGAAACGTTTTCCCGCATCCGGTCAACACGATCAAGGTGCTTTTTTAGCATATCGGGTTTGCCATTTGATTTAATCTCTCCGCGGAAATCAGAAAGCTGTTCGGCAATTTCCCCGTAGGTCTTCCTAAAATGTACGTCCTTGCACTCGATGATCAGTATCCGCTGACTGGAAGTGTTCCAAGCAAATACGTCGACATCTCCCCAGTCTCGGCCTAGATTTTTGCGTAATAATTTTGTTAATTTGATCTCGCATTCCACTTGCCATCCTAGCTGCCTCAGACGTTCAGCGACTGCTTCATTGAACTCCGTGCCACGCCTTTGTCGGCTGTGGCCGACAAAGGCCTGCATAGCTGACCCCAGTTGCCAATCAGGGAAATTGCCTTCATGGTAGTTGCTAACTAAGTAACCGAATGATTCGCGTACCATGCCAGGGGCAATCAAGAGCATTGGATCTGGCTCGCAATTGGTTTGCAGCAATGGCCTTCGGGCTACGCTAAGCCTACGGCGAAAACGCCAGGGTTGGCGGTCTTTATCTTCATGTCCATCGGGAATATTGCGCCACGATGCTCTGGGTTCCAAAGTCAGAGTACGTACGATTGCATCGCTAGCACTCCTGTCCGGTAGCAGTTCAACAAGCTGGCTGCGTGGGATATAGAGGACTGGTTTGCGTTCTTGCAGTCCCAGTTCCTCAAGTTCATCGACAAAGCGTCGAAAGTCGTGAAGGGATGCACCGAACTCGTCTGACCAAGCGGCCAAGAAACGCCCCTCCATGTCATCCGTTGTTTCAGCAGCAATAGCCCGTTCTTTTAGATTATTGGCGTAGCTTTCCGCTGCCTGGCGAAACCTGATTTCACTGGTCGCACCTGCGAATTTTTCTGCGATATTGTTAATGAAATCTAGGTTTGCATGCACGTCGCCAAGAGGCCGTATTGTTAGGGCAGGTTTCATCACGTCCCACCGGATTGCGTCGGACCACCCTCCAAGATGAAATAGCAATGCTGCCCGTCCCATCAGGCGAGAGAGATCGAGTTTGCCGGGTCTGAACTGTCCTTGCTGCGGGCTCTCGCAGATAGCCATTTCGATCAGAATGCGCGATGCCTGCAATACCCCATTCAGCTTGAATTCGTGCTGCCCCATGGTGCTTAACGTGGCCTGCTTGTCGTCGTGAAGGGCCAGGACTGCGGCAGCGGTTTTTTTCCAATGGCGGCGATGCCAGTTCGCAACTTCGCAATTGAACAGGAGCGCTTCAATCAGTTCCTTCCGCCCGTATTTCCGAATCTCGATACAAAGTTCATCCTCGAGAGTAGTGACTAGGCCATTGAGGAAGGCAGTGCAGGAGTCTTTACCACTGATCTCTGATCCTGCAGCTATATCCCGAACTCGCCACCCCAAACCGAGCTTGAGCTCCGCATCGTCATACCTATTGATCGTGATCGGATCGGTGTCCGATAGGCAATCCATGAAGTCAAGGTAGTCGCGAGCAACAAATATGTGGCTCTGCCGCGCTTCGGGGCTCCCGACAATGCGCGCAGCCAAGGCCGCATGGTCGTATGAATCGGGATTGATATCTGCTAGTTCAGCGATGCCTCGAATTAATGTATCGATTAGCGCCGCCTCAGCCACATTTTCACTGTTGAACAGTGCTTGGTTGAAGCCTTCGGAGACTTCAACGGAAACGACCCGGCTGTTTCTGATGACTCGTAACTTTATGGCTTTGCGGGCATCGTCTGCGGTGCCCGCTTGCATTTGAAGGGTTGGATACTCAAGGGGCGCACTGAAACTACTACGCCACAAAATTGGGCCAGAAGGTAACGTCGGAAAGGCGCTATCGAGGGTGGGGGCGGCGCGACGCAGCCACGTTGCCAGCATCCGCCATCGTTCGTAGCAGACTGCTGCAGGTGTTCCGTCAGCTAGGGAGAGTTCAAACCACCATGTCCGTTGTTTGGTAATACAGAGGCCTCGGGGGTGGCCAGTGGGTTCTCGACCAAACGTGGCGTAGATGGGGCAATTTCGGTCTTCGTCGAAATGGGATTGACCTTCTTGTCGTACAAAATACCAGTTCCGATCTACAGCTTGCTCCGCGTGCGGATCCCAGGACGAGGCGACCTCATGGCGAAGTTCAAGCAGGGCATTTTGTGTGACCATGAGCATCCCATTGCGGGTGGCCATCTCGTGAGGGATATCGGCATGGGGAACGAGATGGCCTTCTAGCGAACGAGTCCAAGCGACCAAATTCAGTAGACCGTTGGCATTCTGAAGCTCGATTCCTCGAGTTTTAAGCTTGTCCTCGGCGGCATAGATTCGCCACAGGCTGAGAGCCTTCATTTGGGGCGTCCAGCTCAAAGTGCAAAAATCCGGTGCGCTGATCGAGTCAAATCTCCATCCTGGGCGAAGCTTGTTGTTCAGAGGAATTGAGGCTCCACGCCCAATACCGCATCCAACAAGTAATACGACGCCGCTACGGAATCCTGGATTCTGCCCCGCCATCTCAACGGCGTGGTCGATGCGATCATCAATAGCATCGGCTATATCCGCCAGCCCCTGAAATGTTCCCGAAAATCCATCGTCTTCGAAACCGTCCAAGGTATCCATAAAAAACACCAAACAAAGGTAGCGACCAATATCGACCTCCCTTAACACGGACGAAAAAAAACCTGAATCCTCACGGGTCAGCAAGATGGGGCCCCTTTGCCTGTCGCCAAGCAAAGGGGTATTCGACAGAGTTTCAGAGTACTCATTGGCCAGCATGCTCAATAGTCGTTGGCGATTCGGCCCGGCGCCGAGTATTTCGAGTACAAACCGGCGGACTGCGATGCTGGTGGCAGTTGGCAGTAGGAAAACCAAGTCATCGCCATCGAGGCTGACAGGCCGACGCTCCAAGTCGGTATGGGATATTGTCTGATCGAGAAGTGCTTCCCGGTTGCGGGGTCTGAAGATGAAAGGTGTGAGATCTCGGATTTCGATACCTGCCAAGATCAGTTCTTCTCTTGTAAATCGAACGACTCGCCTTGCCGTTGCTAGGTCGTTTGCGAGCTTTCGAGGCAGATGAGCCTCGGGGAGGGCATTGCCCAAGTCATATCGATTTAACCCTAGCCGCTCACAAAGCAAGTCGGATAGTTTGAGCAGAGCATGAATGCTCTCTTTGAAGCGGTCCAGATTCCCACTGTCAGGGAGTTGTTCGATGATGTTGACGAAGCGTTGCAGATAGAATCCGGCGCTTTCCCAGATGCCCTCCAGAATTCGGTAATTGCCGCGCGACGAGTAAACCGAGCTAATAAAAACATCTTCGGCAGGATCTTCCAAACGACCACAAGTACCGTTACTCATGGCATTAAAAACATGGCAAATAAACTGGGCCGGCGGAGTCTTATTCCCCGCACAGCATACAAGTGCAAGGTGGATCAGAGTTTCGAGGCGAAGGCAATTGCTTTGCAGAGCAGGGTGTGTGAGTAGCCCCGCAAAGGTCGTGGCCATCTTGACCGGATGAAAATTCTTGAATGCCTTAAATAGGTCAGGATTCTCCGATGCGATGAATGAGAGTTTTGGAGTGCCAAAGGCGTGCTGAAAAAAGCGGGCGAAATCCTCAAGAGATTGCAGGCTTTCATCGAGCAATGTTTGTTCGCTATCCGAAGCGTTGTTCTCGGGGGGCAATTGGCTCATTTGGGTATAGGCCATGGATATACAGAACCAGAATCTATTTTTTCATGGCTCTATTCAAGGATTTTGCTCAGCAAAGGATTCAGGTACTACCATCTATTGTCTTTGGTAGCAGGGCTGCGCATGCCTGCGTGCTACCAACAACGTGCAGCAAGTATTTGGCCCGTGATGTGCCCACATATACCGTCTCGATCTCGTCGGCATTCGCAATCTCTTCTCCAAGCCACAGGAGCACGATTGCCGCTTCTAGGCCCTTGAATCGAGCAACAGTATCGACCAAGATTGTTCCGGGTATCCGACGTTCGAAAGACCAGTTGACATTGCCAGGAAGGCGATGTCGGGCCAGCAGTTCGTAGAGCGCCCCTTTGGGGCGCTTGGCCAACAAAACCACTATGTCCGCCGGTGATACCTTCTCCGCTAACAGGAGTTGTCGTACTCGCTGCTCAATCTCGGCTGCCTGTTGAATGTCTGTTTGGTGCCGCACAAAGTCGACAGACGGCCCGGCTAACTCCGATTGATCGACCGGTGCACCAACATAGAAGCCGTAGGCCAGTGTGTGGATTGGTGCTGTGTTGCGGCAATTAGCTGTCAGCAAGAAAGGCTCGTCTTCGATGGGAAGCTTGGCGTCCCGTCTGTAGATTGCTTGATTGCGATCTGTGAAAAGATAGAAGGCACCTTCGGCAGAATCCTTAAGAAGGGTCTCGACACCAAACCAATACTCATCGCTGAAATCTTGCGCCTCATCGACGATGACACTATCGAACAGATCGTCTGCGAGGATTTCATTGGCTAAGGCGAGCGCAAAAGGCATCTGGATCTCAAATTTGTGTCGATCGCTATGTCCAGGATAGGACTCAGCTGCCTCGGCCAGCATGTCGCGTCCAGTGCCTTCTCTGACTTGGGCGATACGTCGCTCACATAGCTGGTGGTAGCTCATCACCATCAGCCCAGATGTGTTGGCCAGTCCAAGCGCTAGAACGTCGGCGAGCGGTCGGTTGTAGCAGAGCAAGAGGACTTTTTGGCCCTGAGCTGCTAGTTGTCGGGCCTTCTCGATGGCGATTAGTGTCTTGCCCGTTCCAGCCCCGCCTGCGATGACTGCTCGCTTGCGGCCGGCGATAATGCGCAGGACGCGAGCCTGTCGCTCTGTCAGCTTGATGAGTTCGGCCTCGGCATATGCCAGCTCGGCTCGCAGGAGCGCACGAACCTCCACCGATCCGCACAGTATCTCCTCGACCAAGGCAACACCTCTGTTATCAAGATCCTGCTCTTGACCAGTACGCCAGAAAGCGTTGGCTTGTGTGGTCCAGGCTACTAGTTGGGTCAGATCGCTTTGACCACCGATAATCTGCTTGGCCCGATTTGCATTTATCAAAGGGGCCACATCGTGCAGATCCGGAAAAAAGACCGCATGTCCACTGACTACGCGTTTGCCTGGCCAGGACCGCCATTTTGGGTGGCCCTTCACCTGATCCAGGATCGCATACTTCTCCGACTGCGCCTGCCGGAATGGGTCTTTGATCTCATGCGTGGCGCCATGGCGATCGATAGAGGACCAAGTTCCTGTCTTCGCGTCTACTGAGACACCGCCGCCTTTGACCTCCACTGTGAGAAGACCTGCGTTTGGAAAAGCCAGTGTGAAGTCCGCTTCGCCCTCGCGCAGCTGATGCAGTTTGTCCCGATAGGCCCATGAGGCCGAATGGATGACGAGCACATCATTCGGAAGCTGGTCGCGGCATGCGCGGTAGAACCGCGCTTCGGCTTGCGAGGGCAGGGCTCTCAGTTGCTCTTCGCTGAGGATGGGGCGCATGATGGCCATCTTCAGACTCCATTGGAAAGTCGCATCCGGGCGGGATCGAACACCTTGAACACCTGCCGCCCGTCGACGAGATGGACATGGATTTTGTAGAACATGCTACCGGTCTTCTTGACGCTGAGAATGATGCCACTTCCGATACCCTGCATCTCGATGTGTAGTCCCGGTGCGGGGGCTACCGAAGATGCGCTCGCTTCGACTGTTGCTGCAGCCTTCCACCCAGAATCGAAACGGAATTGGTCAGCCCTGCCGAAGGGGTCGTTCACCATATGAAGGATTTGCCGGCCCGACTGGATGGCGTGCTCGACGATACAAAGCCAGTAGTGTTCCCGCTTGTCGGCGGCACACAGCAGCTCCGACGGCGTCATGACGATGCCCGCAGCTGTCCATTCTGCTGACTGCCCCTTAATTTCGATCAGATGCTCACTGCCATCGTGGGCGATCCCGCGTATATCGAATCCCTTGTTGTACGGCGGCATTTCCTCCAAGCTTGCCCACTTGGCCTGTTGCGTCTGTAGGAAATACTGAACCGCTGCCTGGGCCGTGATATCTCGATTGTTTTGGCGAGCAGCCGCGTCGTGGGAAGTATCCTGCGTGAGGTCGGCTGGAGCGAGCTCGACGTAACTCAAGAGGCGGTGGCCAGCGTCGCGGTGATTGGGTGCGTGTCTCCGTCGACTGCGGCTTCCGGAACGACGAGTGCCGCTGGGCGCGACTGTCCCAGAAACAGTCATTCCATAGTTGCGGAGGGAGCCCGACTCAAGATGCGTGATGGGAGAGTCCTGCATCTGAACTGACGAAGCCGCGGGCTGTATTCGGTTATCGAATCCTGCTGATACAGGTCCGACGGGAGAAGTGCGGCGTGTTTGGGTTGGGGGCATTGCCGCACCAGAATCCGGCAATGGTTGTGGCGTCGGACTGGTGGACGGCTGCGGTGGCGTATCTGCATTCCCTACAAAGGCTAGTGTCGAGGATGGCCCCTGTGGGAGTGGGGCAACCGACTGTACGGGCGCCACCTCGTTCTCGTCATATGCAGAATCGGAAACACTGGATGTATCGTGCTCGGGCGGTAAGCGCTCAAGCGTCAACTGGGACGCTTCATCGTCGGGCAAGGCGGGGATATCCCGGACGTCGAGGTACTCCTCTACCTCGGTGGCGTCATCATCACGCAGAATTCGGCTGATTCCATCCACCAGCATCATGGGGACATTGAGCATGATGCAGATTTCCCGGGCCAGCCTGTCCGCGACGCCCTTTGAACCGACTCTCACGAAAGCAGTTTCGCCGGATATTAAGACGTCACCTTGGGTGGTTGCGGTGATGTCCTGAAGGGTGGTACAGATGGTCAGGGCGTCTACGTCGATCACGCGGAGCACGGAAAGGCGGCGCCAGAGACCAGCCTCCTTCGCTTGTTCGAAGACAGTGTGGGACTGCGCGTATACCAAGCGGGCGATGTAGTGGTACCGCTCTCGTATCCGCGTGGTAAGCGTGCTGTTCTGACATCCGTCCCCCGGTGCTTGCAATGAGATGCTCACGCTTTCCGATAGCAAGGGAACTTCTGCAGCTTCGAGGAGAACCTTGATTTGAGGAAGTCGAGCCGGTGGTACAGCGAGGAAGGAAATATCGGGCTGCTCAGCAAAGAGCGCACTGGTTGCAGGTTGGTCATCGGCGTAGAGCGTACCGTCCTGTGCCACCATCTCGCCCCGATGGTTGAGGTATACCGAGCGTGTTTTGAAATTGATAAGCCATGCAGGCGTGGTGCTGGCATTCGGCGAGGCAAGTTCGCGGTTGGCCCGGACATAGATACGCAGCGCTTCGCTGGCTTGAGCATCGGTAGTCAGGCCAGATGTCGCCAGAGAGGGCAGGGCGCGAACGGCCGCAGCGACGGACACTTCTTGCAGCACCCCCAGCTTGCGAACAAAGAAACCGTGTGAATCTGCATACTGACTATTCAGTGCAGGGTAGTGGATATTGAGGAATTCCCCAGGTGAAGACCAGACAACCTCGTCAGGACGACGCCACGGTGTTTCGGTACTTCGAGTAAGGACGAGTGCATGATCCTGAAATGCCTCGCGCACACCTGATGAATAGCGGTCGAAAATCTGGTCTAGATGCCGGTATAGTGGGCGAACCGCTGTAGGCGATGCCTTCCCATCCACCTTGATCTGCTTCAATCGTTTGATGCAGGCATTGGCGTCAACACGATGCACAATGCCGCATGTGTCGAGAAACTCTTCGTTCTCCAGTTCGGCATCAATGTAGGTGGGGGAGCTTCCGAAAACATCCCTGACGATTTCGGAAGGATAATAGGTATCTTGAAGGGTGACCGTACGCCGCTGTTTGGTCGGGGCGATGGTGGCTCGTAAAGCCAGTGCGAATTGAGTGTAGGACCGTGCGGATGTTGACCTTCCGTAGGGTACGTAAGTGGCTTGGCGGCTGTAGCGATCCCAATGGCGATTTAGGCACTCCAGCGTCTTCTGTCGGGTTGATGAATTCTCTGATGTTAATAGCGTGCTCAGTTCGGGGCTGCAGGCGGCATTGACCTCGTCTGTCAGGCGCGGCGAGGGATTAACACCTATGCGGAAGAAGAAAGCGCGCCAGTCAGCCAGCATTGCTGCACGCTCCGGCTGGGCCTGTTCCGCCAGCCCGGATGGCAAGTAGTCCGGCGAGGTCAGCCGTAGTGGGTCAAGACTCGCTCCCAGCAGGGTATCAATATCAAATTCCGGTTGATATTCATGGCCTAGATATAGGTCGCCAGTGCGCTGAAAGTACCAGGATTGGTTTTCGTTTTTCTTTGTCTTGAGCCGCAAGCCCTTGCTCAAAGCCTCGATAGCGGACGCCTCAGGGATGCCTTCTCGAGCAGCGGCGGCGAGATATTCGCCGAGCTTCGCCCTGACATAGCGGACGTGGCCGGTCAGTGCGGAGAAGTCTGAGTCTCGCCAGCGGTCACTTTGGTGCGCCGGTAGAATGTGGTTCGTAATTAGCGTGTAGGGCTCGGGCGTGCATACACCAAGGTCACGTAGTAGTCCGTAAATTTCGGTCTCATCTTTTTCCTCAATGGCATTGATGAATTCCTCGTCAAGAATACGTAGTTCAGCTTCAAACCCGAATTTCAGGCTGCGAGCCAGGGGGAAAAACACCGTCCCATCGCTCGGTGATTGCAGTGATCCGCCGCTGATTGGCAGACAGGCCGCTTCGCAGATACCGGCATCGCGCAGATGTTGGCGATTGAAGGTGGCGAGGTAGAGAAAGAACTGTACTAGCCATGGCCTACCTTGCTGGCGTACCCAGTCGCCGTGCCTTGTAAATAGACTCACGATGTCGGCAAAGTAGAGAGGAACACAGCCCAGCTCCTTCAAGGTGCCCGGCTCAACGTCTAAATTACGGGCTGGATAGTCTTTGCCGAAGAGTTTCCATGCTTCCACTGCTGGCACCAAACGTTGGAACTGTGCCGATGCCGTCATAACATCGGCCGGCCGGCGCCATTGGCCGGTCGCACACAGAATGCACTCGGTTTGTGCCAACGCCGCTACTGTCTGCTGTACTACAGGAGCGAAGAATGAATGGGCGAGTTCCTGTTCCTGGGGCAGAAATCTCAGGAAAGTTCGAGCGAGCGCCGGGTGGCTACGGAATTGCTCGAGACTGGCCACGAATGCCGGCGCGATGGCGTCGCGCAAGGCTACGTTCCAGGGGCGAGCTGTCTGGATGTCCTCACGGGCCGAACTGAGCAGGAAATCCGCTTGGACACAAAACCGGAAACCGAATGTCCGGATTGGCAGGAACGCAAAAGTCGCACAGTCAGGTGTCGCGAGCGCCTTACCCGCCTCGTCGACTGGGAAAGCGAGGATCATCTCGCTGTCGAGAGCCTCCGGTCGTTTGTCATCTGGGGTGGCGACCATGGAAACGCTCGTGGAGACATGCAGATAGCTTTGGCGAGTTCTTGTCGCCTCACTGCCGTGAATGTGCCGATCAGTCTGCAGCACAGCGAATCCGACGGCGTCGATGCGTTGCATCGAAACCTCTTCGCCTAGAGTACGCAGTTCAATACGCCGAAGCTTCCGCAGGAAGAGCAAGAGTCGAGCATCGAGTTCGCTTAGAACCAAGTGTGTGAAGCTTTCTCGTGCTTTGGCCGGCAGAATGATCGTCGTGCCTCGAGCAGAGATGGATTCCTCAGGTTCGATCCAGTGAGGGACTACGTACCCTAGGTGCTCCTCCGGATTCGACATGTCGAATCGAAAATGGAAGCCATTAGAGTGAATTTCCGGTGTGTCGGAGACCTGGAACACGGATTTGAAACCGATGCCCTTTTCTCCAATGAAACCCACCTTCTTCGACTTGGTACTTTCACCTACGCTGCATAGAGCACGAACGTTTTCGTGGGTGAAGCCCTGTTCGTTGTTCCAGATCCTTAACGTCGAGGGCGAAATTCCTATCTGGATCTCTGGAGCAACGCCGATTTCGTAGGCGTTGTCATCGGCGTTCTGGATCAGTTCGAGAACGAAATGGGTCTTGGTGGAGTATAGATCGTCGGACAGAAGCCGCAGAGCGCTGCTAAGTTTTCTGCGCATACCTTCAGCTGCCGCCTCAGCATCGGGTGCAAGCGTCATCCCGATCATGTATTCGGAGCGCCGAATCTGCTCTATGAAAGCACGACCTTCTTCATCCTTCTGCACCAACTGATTGTCCTGCATATCTCCTCCAAACGGCAGGATACTGTAAAGGTGCCCGACGTGGAATTCATGCGGTATGAATGCTGAATATTCGAACGAAAAAGGCTACGATTGTGTTCATCTTGGATTGTCGAGGATGCTTTATGGCAGACCAATGCATCATGTGTGACCAGCGATCTGGCTCAAGAGAGCATGTGTTTCCAGCTGCTTTCGGTGGCCGCCGGATAGACAGGGGTATCTATTGCGAAAAACATAACAACGATCTAGGCGTGCATGTCATAGCACTACTGGATTCGCTGGCATTTTTTAACGCGCGCCTTGGTGTGCGCTCGGATCACCACGATGCGCCAAACCCCCATGAGGTTGTGGGGCAGGACGGCGAGCGCTACCAGATTTTGAAGGACCACATCGAGATCGCGCCGCCCTTGCCGCTCACGCAGACTCCCGAACTGCTCGGAAAGCCGGTGGAGTTGAAGTTTTCCAGCGAAGCGCAACGCGACCGATGGCTGGGTGAGCAGCGGAAACTCGGATTCGAGGTTAAGTTCAACGCATCAGGCCCAGTAGTGACGCAGTACTTTACCGAGCCGCTGCATCTAAGTCCGAGATTCGGCTCCGAGGAGTTCCTTCGGGCAGTAGCCTATGTGGGTCTGACCTATCTTGCCCACTACTTTCCTGCTATCGCACGTCAGAATGGACTCGATGCCGTCAAGTCCTATGTACTGGGTACAACGGATGGCGAGGATCGGGTTTGGTGGGTGGCCCCGGCGAGATTTCCCTTTGTAACCGATCCCAGCTTCAGAAATATGCATACCGTTGTGGTGGCGGTTTCGCAAGCCAGCACCAAAGCGACAGCCCTGGTTTTTTTTTGGGGGAAGCTATTGCTGGCGGTTGATCTTGGAAATATCGATGTCGCACAGACACAGTGTGTGACGACCCATATCGATCCGCTGGCCGAACGGGCTGGACGTGATGTAGATATCACGGTGCGGCGCGAGCACGATGTCGAGATTGTGGCCGGCACCGCCGAAGAAGGGCGGGACTATCTTCGTGCGGTGGTGGGGGGGACTTCGCCAAATCCGGTGAGCGAGATACTCGCAGAAATGCAAGTGGGCCATCTGAATGCCTTGGTCAGCCGCCTTCGACCGGAACTCCAGGCGGCAACGTCTCTCCCGCAGGGGGAAAGGCTGGTTGCAATTTTGTCTATCGTAGATAACCAGAGCCAACGGGTGTTCAATCTCCTCTCTGAAGGGGTGAACGGCTTCATTGAGAGCAACAACGATCTTCCGCAGGAGGTGCGCCAAGGGATCGGCAGTGCAATTGCCGCTGACCCCGCAACGCCTACAGGGCTTTCGTTCACCTCAATTGCGGCCCTTACTATTGCCAAGGTCACCCTCGCGGCTGAAATCCTGAGGCAATTGGAGGGCGGTACGCTCTCCGACGAGGAACTGATGTCTCTGTTGGCTGGAGGGGCCGGGGTTGCGCTTGTCACACGGCCAGTCTTATATGCATTGCTCGGGATCTCCGATGCGGCATCCCCATTGGAGAGGTAATGTGGCTGGATTAACCGACAAGACAATAAAAAGGCTTTTTGCCATGTCCGGAAATATCTGTGGGTTTCCGGGCTGCTCATTACCTATCGTTGAAAGCGCTGGGACAATTACGGGCGAAATTTGCCACATCAAGGCACGTAGTC
>Ga0116154_10000724_pt1 | contig 33994 bp, 34 predicted proteins | sample AD_UKC030_MetaG_FD_89898 | JGI IMG/M metagenome (GOLD analysis project Ga0116154, IMG submission 89898) | Active sludge microbial communities of municipal wastewater-treating anaerobic digesters from USA - AD_UKC030_MetaG | ecosystem: Engineered > Bioreactor > Anaerobic > Digestate | place: USA... | reverse complement strand
AACGGGAACTCCTGCACGTCGAGCGCCGGGCGGCGGTGGGCGAGATGACGGTCACGCTCCACCACGAGATCAACAACCCCCTGATGGCCGCCACCGCCGAGCTGGAGCTGCTGCTCGGGGGCCAAGACGCGCTGTCCGGCGCCCAGCGCCAGTCGCTGGAGACGGTCCGGGGGATGCTCGAGCGGATCCGGGAAATCGTGAAGCGGGCGGGAGCGCTGCGGCGCGCCGCGACGGCGGAGTACGCGCCGGGCGTCCAGATGATCGACCTGCAGGCGGGGAGCCCGCGGCCCGAGGTGCCGTCCAAGGGCCGCGCGCTCGTCCTGGTGCCCGAGGAGGGCACGGCACGCGTGCTCGAGTCGTTGCTCCGCCGCGCCGGCTACGCCGTCCAGCGGGTGGCGGGGCCGGCGGGGCTGGTACCGGCCTCCCAGGGATTCGACGTATCGCTCGTGGTGGCGGCGGAGCGCTCGCTCCCGGCCAACCTCCCCGGCCCGGCCCAGCGGCCGTACCGCCTCTTCATCCTGCAGGACGGCGACGGCACCGCCGCGCGCGCCGCCGAGCCGAGCGAGACCCTCGGCCTGCCGCTCGACCCGGAAGGCCTCGCCGCCGCACTCGCCTGAACTTGGGGCCTAGGCCGGCGCGGCGCCCGCCTCACGCTTGGCCTGCTGGAACGCCATCGCCCGCAGGCGGGCCACCCGCAGCCGGATCGGCGGGTGCGAGGCAAAGACATCCCCCACGATCCCCTCCCGGTCGCTGATCCGCCGCTCCGCCGGATCCACGATGCAGAGGTGCGCCGCCCCCTGCGCGATGCTGCGCGTCGCCCCGGCGGCGGCGTCCAGCTTCTCCAGCGCGCGCGCGAGCGCCTCGGGGTGCCGGGTGAACTGGGCCGCGGTCGCGTCGGCCAGGTATTCCCGCTTCCTGCTGACCGCCATGGCCAGGAGCCGCGACACGACCGGCGCGATCAGCAGGGTCAGCAGCCAGAGCACGAGCAGCACCGCTCCCAGCGGATTGCCCCCCTTCCCTCCACGCCCGCCCCCGCCGCGCGACGCACCGCCGACCCGGCCCCCGAGCCGGAGGTACCGGCCCAGGGCGTCGGAGAGGAGCGCGATCGCCCCCAACATCCCCGCCAGCAGCGTCATCAGCTTCACGTCGTCGTTCTGGATGTGCGCCATCTCGTGGGCCACGACGCCCTGCAGTTCGTCCCGGTCGAGCGCCGCGAGGAGGCCCTCCGTGACCGCGATGCTCGCATGCCGCGGGTCGTGCCCGGTGGCAAAGGCGTTGAGGTCCTGATCGGGCACCACCCAGACGGTCGGCTTCGGCAGTCCCGCCGCGACGGCCATCTCCTCGGCCACGTTCGCCAGCTGCAGCTGCGCCGGCGAGGCGGGGGTGACGACCTCCCACGCCCCGGCCGCCAGCAGCACCCGCCGGGGGCCGGTCTTCCAGGCGAAATAGCAGAGGGCCGAGGCGGCCGCGGTGACCAGGAGGCCGATGAAGGGGAGGGTGTGGCGATATTCGCCGGGCGGAGCATCGGCGGTCAGCAGGTAGAACGCGTAGTCCCCGCCGAAGCCCACCCACGCGAAGAAGAGCAGGAACCCGGCCACCAGCCAGACCGAGCGGCGGCGGTTGGCCGCCTGCTGCGCGAAGAGGTTCGCGTCGCTCACGCGCCCGGGGCGCGGGACGTCAGGTCCACCGTCGGGACGGCGCGCTCGCCGGCGTCGGCGATGACCCAGAGATCCGACGGGGTCGCCTTGGCGATGCCCGCGACGAGGTTCACCGGGAACTGCTGCTGCTTCGTGTTGTACTCGGTGGCCACGTCGTTGTAATGCTGGCGGGAGAACCCGATGCGGTTCTCCGTGCTCGTCAGCTCCTCCTGGAGCTGGAGCACGTTCGCGGTGGCCTTGAGGTCGGGATAGTTCTCCATCAGCGCGAAGAGCTTGCCGAGCGCCTGCGTCAGCTGCCCCTCCGCCTCCGCGGTCGCCTTGACCCCCTGCGCCCCCATCGCCTTGGCCCGCGCGCTGATGACCGCCTCCATCGTGCCGCGCTCGTACTCCATCGCCCCCTTGACCGTGTTGACCAGGTTGGGAATGAGGTCGTGCCGCCGCTTCAGCTGCACGTCGATCTGCGTCCAGCCGTTCTGCACCTGGTTCTTGAGGCTGATGAGGGTGTTGTACGCGCCGACGGCCCAGAGGAGGACCACCGCGAGGACCACGAGTAGGATGATCGTCGTCATGCCGGACTCCTCGGAGAGCGTGAACGGCTCAGGGTGCGGGCGGTGCGCCGGTACCCGCCTGGTCGAGCAGCTGCGCGATGTCGCGTACGAGGGCGGCCTCCGCCCCCGGCACCTGCAGCGCGGGGTGCCGCTCGTCGAGCAGCAGTTCCACACCGGGGCCACAGGGAATGCGCCGGCAGGTGGTCGGCCGCGGCGGCTGGCCCGGTGCCGGCAGGGCCGATTGCATGGCGCGCGCCACCCGACCCCTCGGCTCGTGCGTCCCCGGCCCGGCCAGCACGCGCTCCGGCGACGGCAGCGCGGGCCCCAGCACCCCCGCGACCCGCCGCTCAAGCATGTCGCCGGCCAGTTCCGCCAGTTCCTTCCCGAGCGAATCGAGCGTGGCCCCCTCCATCTGCCGCAGCTTGATGGCCAGTACCTGCAGCAGGTGGCGGTAGCCGTAGGTGGCCGCCGTCCCGCGCCCTTCCGGCGGGCTCACCAGGCCACGGGCCACGTAGAACCGGATGGTCCGCTCGCCCGGCAACGCCCGGGCCGCGGCGTTGACGGGCACGATGTTCGACGCCTCGAGGAGCGCGCCGGCGAGTGCCGCGAGGTCGCGCAGGCTCCAGGGCGCCAGCGGGCGGTACGCCCGAAGCGCCACGAGGGGATCAGCGCCCGACAGCGATGCCAGTCCGGCGGGGAATGTCATGCGGAGTTCCCGGAGGAATTTGAGATACTGGTCGTGGGGCCGAGGACGCCGCGCAGCGCCGCCGCCAGCTCGAGCAGGTCGAAGGGCTTTGGGAGGAGCCTGGCCCCACGGCAGGCGGCGGGGAACGCCTCGACGGTCAGGGACGGATCCCCGCTCACGAACACCATGCGCCCGGCCAGCGCGGGCCAGCGCGCCACGATCTCCGCCCCAAGCGCGGCGCCCGACATGCCGGGCAGGTGGTAATCCAGCAGGATGGCGTCGGCGGGGCCCCGCTCGAGGGCCGCGAGGGCCTCCCCCGCGGTGGCCACCGTGACCGGATCCCACCCTTCACGTCGAAGCAGCCGGCCGACGGCGTGCCGGATGGCCGGCTCGTCGTCGACCACGAGCACGCGCGATGTCATGTGCGGACAGCCTCTCGGGGGTGAGACAGGACTCGCAACTTGCCTCCGGAGGAGGGCGGGAGCAAGGCCCGCGCGCTGGGGGGATGACGGTCGCCCCCGGAGGATGACGCCTCCCGGGCGCGGTGCCGTATCGTGGGCCCATGAACCGAGGCGTCACCCTTCCCGAACTGGTCGCCACAGTGGGCATCGTCGCGCTGGTGCTGGCCATCGCCGCGCCCCGGCTGTCGGAGCCGCTCGACGTGCTGGCGGTCGAGCATGCCGCCGGGGAAATCGCCGGCGCCCACGCGAGGGCGCGGGTCGCCGCCGTGGTGGAATCACGCATCACGCGGCTGACCGTGGGACTCGACAGCCTCACCATGGACGTGGTCGGTCCCGACGGGCCGGCCAGGCGCTGGGCCTCGGCCGGCCCCGGCCGATTCGCCGTCGTCATGACCGGGGGCCAGCGGACGCTGACCTTTGCGCCCACCGGAATCAGCATGGGGTTTTCCAACGCGTCGTGGACGTTGACGAAGGGGTCGGCCAAGCGCCGGGTGGTGATCTCCCGCCTCGGGCGGGTGCGCATCGAGCGATGAGCGGAGCGAAGCCTGGCGAGGACGGCAAGCCGAGCGGGGCGGTCGCTGCCGGAGGACGGCACCGGTGGAGGCCGGGTCCGGAGGTCTCGACGACTCCGGACCACCCCCGGGCCCTATCCCGCCGAACGCCCCCGTACCGCGACCGCCTCGAGGTGGTAGAGCCGGATCTTGTGGAGCAGGGTCGAGCGGGAAATGCCGAGCAGCAGCGCCGCCTGCCGCTTGTTCCCCCTCGTGTGGCCGAGCGCGAGGGCAATGTGGCGCCGCTCGGCGTCGGCCAGCGAATCGGGAGGCACCGGGCTCGCGGGCGTGAGCGAGCGGCGGAGTGCGGCCAGGTCGAGGCCCGGAAGGGCAAGGTCGATGCACACGCCGACCAGCCCCGGGACGCCGAGCGCTTTCGCGGCCTCCGCGCCCGTCCCGGCCGGCACGGCCTGATTCCCCGCCGCGCTCATCACTTCCGAGATGCGGCGGGCGCGCTCGGGGTCGGTCGTCACGACCAGCATCGGCAGGGGGTCCATGACGGGAGAAGGTATCCCTCAGGCGGACGGGAGCAAGGATCGTGATCACGCGGAGGCTGTTACCTTTGCTCCGTTCCTTTCTCCCCGACCGAGCGGCCTCGATGAGCGACCCCACCGATCTCCACGGACTCTCGCCCGGACAGCGGGTCCAGGACCCGCTGCTGATCCTGGAGGTCGAACGCAGGGGCGGAGACACACCGCACACGGTCCTCACCTTTGCGAACGCGTCGGGCCGGTTGCCGAGCGCGCCGTTCTGGCTCGAGGACCAGCCGAAGATCGCGGGGCTCGCGCCGGGAGACGTCGCCCAGGTCATCGGCGAGGTGGCCCTGTACCGCGGCCAGCGCCAACTCAAGGTGAGTTCGATACGCCCGCTGCCGAAAGGCGCGGTGGACCTTTCCCTCCTCGTCCCCTCCATCGGCGACCCCGGCCCGTACTGGAAGACCCTCGACGGCTGGCGCGCCGAAATTGCGCGCCCGCGGCTGGCGGCCACCCTGGACCTCTTCTACCGCGACGACGACTTCCGGCAGCGCTACGAAGCCTGTCCCGCCAGCCTGGCCGGACACCACGCGTTGCTGGGCGGCTTGCTCAAGCACACCGTGGAGGTCGCCAGCATCGCCCGCGCCATCGCACGGGCCTGCCGGGCGGAGATGGACCTCGTCCTGGCGGGTGTGCTCCTGCACGACATCGGCAAGCTCGACGCCTACCGCTGGGACGGGGGGATCTTCGAGATGACCGAGGCGGGCACGCTGCATGGCCACGTGGTGCTGGGCGCGCTGATGGTGGATCGCGCGGTGCGCGCCGCGGTGCCGGCGCCATGCACCGAACAGGAACTCGCCATCCTGCAGCACCTGGTCCTCTCGCACCACGGCCGGCTGGAGTACGGTGCGGCGGTGGCGCCGATGACGCTGGAGGCCGAGGTGCTGCACTACGCTGACAACGCGAGCGCCAAGACGGCGAGCATGGCCGAGGCGCTGGCGGACGCGGGCAATTTCGATGGGGAGAGCCTGGTCAGCACGCGAGGGCTCTGGCAACTCGACAGGCGGCGGGCGTATCGGGGCCGGAGCGACTGGGGAGGCTGACCAGGCCGACGCGGAATTCCGAAATGCGAAATTCCGAAATGCAGAAACGGCCGTCCGGTTCTTCGCCGGGCGGCCGTTTCCCACAATGACCCGACGGGGCGAGGCCCTGTCGGTCGTGGCCCCGGCCGGACCGAAGTCGGGCTGGGGTCGTCGTTGCGAGCGCTGCGAGTCGGGTCGGGTCGCGGACCGTCCCTTCGCAAAGCATCCCGAGGCGCCAGATCGGGGTGGGCGGAGCACGCGACTGGCTCCACCTGGCCCGGACGGCCTTGGTCCAGGATCATCGGTGATCGTGCCCTTACGGCGTCGATCCCCTCCCCTGCTCCTCCGGTCCGAACCCATCTGAGCCGACCTGATCCTGCCCTGAAGGCATTCACTGGAACGTCCCAGACGCACCTCAAAGCTAGGGGTGCCGAAAAATCACGCAAGTGCCTGTATTTATTCGGGTTACGAGATCTTGTGTGGGGGGAATGTGGAGGGGTAATCCGATGCTGGACAGCGCCGTAACGAGCTTGTCCACCGTTTGTGGAAATGTGTATCCACAAATCCCCACGGCCCTCACCGGGGGCCGAGGGGTCAGCTCTTCTTGCTGCCCGGGGGCGGAAGCTTGACGTTGATGAAGCGGAGGTAGGTCTGGGCGGTCCGGCTGAAGGCATCCAGCTTGGTCTGAAGCTGTTTCATCTGGTGTGGGGCATTCTCGCGGAGGGACACCTGGCTGGTGTCCGCGGCGAGGGCGGTCCAACGCTTCTGGCAATCTCGAAGCTCGCTCGCGAAGGCGGGCATCGCCTTCAGGAGATCGGCCTGGGCGTTCTTCTGCCCGGGTGTGGTCCAGACCCCCTGCTCGGTGACCGTCTTGGCGTTGGCGAGCGGGACCTCCGAGCGGGCGCATGCGGCCGCCACCGACCGGGCTCGCGCATGCATCCAGGCAAGCGAGCTGGAGGGGCTCATCTCGCTCATCAGTCGGGAGCCCGCCGCGGAGATGGTGGCGGTGGAGTCCCGCAGGACGATGAACGCGCGCTGCTGCACCGCATGGGCGGCGTCGAGCGCGGTGTCCGGCTCGACGAACTGCTCCCGGCCGACCTGCGCCTGGAGCGGAGCGGCGGCCGCAAGCGCCACGATGGCGGCGAACACCTGACGGCTCATGGCTCCATCCCGACTTCGATGTACCGGCAGACGACATCGCCGTCGGGCAGGGCGAAGAGGCAACCGCCCGAGGAGGCCGCGAACCAGCCGGCCATCAGCGGGCGCGGAGAGTCCAGTTCCTGGAGGATGGGGCCGAGCCAGCGGCGGAGGTGCCGCAGTTCCGGCGCCCGCCGCCCGAGGAGGGCCATGAGCGCACCGACGCCGGAGGTGGCCCGGAGGAAGTGGGCCAGGGCGTGCGCCCGCTGGTTGAACTCCACCGCCTTCACGCCGGGCTCGTCGTAGAGGACGGAGCCCTCGAAGACGTCCATCGGCGGGGCGTCGAGGCGGGGACCCAGGTAGACGAACTGCCGGCCACGATCGGTCTTCCGCTCCACGACAGCCGCGGCGGTTTCACTGGTCAGGCGCCCGGCGTGCAGGAGGTCGTCGTCCCGGAGGATCCCGACCACACGGGTCCACTCCAGGGCGGCAAGGGCGGTGTCCATGGGGCAGCCGGCCTGGTCGTCGATGGCGATGAAGCGCGGCGCTTCGCCCGCCCGGAGCATGAAATGGGCGAGGCCTTCGGCGCGATCGTTGAAGCTGCGAACGACGAGATTCTGGGTCGTGGTCATAGGGGACGGAAGATATGCGGATTCCGCCCCCGGGGCCACCACCAGCCCGCTAGGGCGTCAACTCGTTCTTCGGCTCGACCCGGACGATCCAGAGCCCGGAAAAGACGTCCGGCACGTAGATCTTGCCGTCCCGGTAGATGGCTCCCCACGCCATGGCGGCGTTCGGGAAGTTCCCCTTCGAGTCGCCGGTGTACACGTGGGCGATCTCCCGGTCCTGGGCCAGAAGGTCGCCCCGCAGTTCCCCGCTCACGTCCAGCACCCGCAACCCGCCCTGGTAGTCGCCGAGGTAGAGCGTGTCGCCGGCCACCCAGACGTTGTGGGTGCCGCCGTCCCTCGGCTCGTACCAGGCCACCTCGCGCGGCTTCGTGATGTCGGAGACGTCCAGCACATGGAGCCGGCCGTAGGCCCGCCCGAGCCCGAGGAGGCTCGGGCCCGCGGTGACCTGCGGCTTGGCGGCGAAGACCTCGTCGCCCACGAAGACGTAGCGCCCGCTCCGCCAGGCGGTGTGGGTCCCGCGAATGAACCCCGGCCCGCCGACCGCCGCGACGTCGCGGTAGAGCGACTCGAGGTCGTACTTGTACTGCGACACGAACTGCGGGTTCTCGGGGCTGCCGCCGCGCATCCCGTTCCCGACGTCGAGGACGATCAGGCCGTCGTTCCAGTAGCTGAGGTAGGCCAGACCGTCTTGCACGTCGATGTCGTGCAGCATCCGGCCCGCGCCGCTGCCTGGCGTCTCCCAGCGCGCGACCTGCTTCGGCGCCATCGGGTCCCGGATGTCGATGACGCGCATCGAGCCCGTCGCGTCGTCGGTCAGGTAGACGTACCCCCGGTAGATGAACGTGCTGTGCACGCCCCCGCTGACGGTCTCGGTGAATTCCGACACCACCTTCGGGTGCGCGGGATCCTCGAACGACAGCACGACGATCCCGTTCTTCCGCGACGACGCGCCCTCGCGGGTCAGGACGCCGTACCGCCCGTCCTCGGTGGTCATGATGTCGTTGATGGCGCGGGCGTCCACCATGACCGAGTCGGTGATGACCGGCGCGGCCGGATCGGCGAGGTCGATGGCGTACACCCGGTCGCCGAGCGTGGAGAGATAGCCATGCCGGCCGTCGGGATGGAGCCAGAATTCCATGGTCGCGAACCCCTTCACCGGCACGCGCCCCACCAGGGTGGTCGGGCGCACGGCATCGCGCGGGACCACGGTGATCGTGGCGGTGGCCGCCCGCCCCGCGAAGGCGCCGACGGCCCGGTAGGTCCCCGGCTCGCTGGCCACGAAGGCGCCGTCCGGCTCGATCAGGCCGGAGCCGGGATTGACCATCCACTCGGGGAGGACGTCGGCCACGGCGGCGCCCGACCGGTCGCGGGCCTCGAAGGCGAGCCGCACGACGTCGCCGGTCCGCACGGTGGCGACGGCAGGCTTCACCTCCACGGTGGCGACGGGGTTGGCGACCACCGACAGCTGGAGGGTGGCGCTCGCCTGGCCGGCGCGCGCCGTTACGATGGCGCGCCCCGGACGGACCGCGGTCAGGATGCCGGTGCTCGACACGGACAGGACGCCGGGCTGGTCCGACGTCCAGCTCACCGGATCGTGCCGCCGGTCGCCGTCGGCCGAGGTGACGGTGGCGGAGAGCGCCACGGCCTGGCCGGCGTAGAGCCGGCGGGGCGCCGGCTCGAGGGTGATCGCCGCCGCGGGGCCGGGCACGATGGTGATGACAGCGAAGGCGGTCTTCGCGCGGCCGCCCCCCTGCGAGGACGCGAGGGCCGTCACCCGGAGCGCGCCGACGGCGCCCGCCGTGGCGAGCCCGGTGCTGTCCACCGTGCCCTCGAACTGTCCGCCGGCCTGGAACCAGCGGATGCGGACGTCCGACAACTCGCGCCCCGCGGAATCGAACGCCTGGGCCGTGAGGCGGAGCGTGTCCCCGACCGCCACGGCCGCCTCGGCGGGGCGGATGGTCACGGAGGCGACGGGCGTGGGCGTCGGCACCTGCTGGATCATCAGGGCAAGGGCGAGCAGCATCGAGTGTCTCCGCAATGGGGGATCGCACAAGTTACACGCCGCCGGGCCGGCGTCCACCTGCCGCGCGTGGCCAACCCATCCCTCCATGGATAGATTGCCGCATGGAGAGGGACCATGCGCATTGAGTGGACGTCGTACCAGTCGCCCGTCGGCGTGCTCACGATCCTCGAGGCGCGCGAGGGCCCGCTGATCGTGGAATTCGCCGAACGGACCGGGCGGCTGAACCTGGCGGAGCGCCTGCGTGAGCGGGCGCCCGGGGCGATCATCGACACCGGGCCCTGTCGGCAGGCCACTTCCTGGCTCACGGCCTACTTCGCCGGCCGGCCGCGTCCGTTCGCCTACCCCGAGTACCTGCCCGACTACCTGAGCGTGACCGACGCCCAGCAGGCGGTGTGGCGCGCGCTGACCACCATCCCCTTCGGCGAGACCCGGTCCTACGAAGACATCGCGACGCTCACCGGCATCCACCCGCGGGCGGTCGGGCAGTTGAACGGCTCCAATCACCTCGCGATCCTGCTCCCGTGTCACCGGGTGGTCGGCAAGGACGGCGGCCTGGTCGGGTACGGCGGCGGCCTCGAGACGAAGGCGTGGCTCCTCGACCACGAGTTGCGCTCGGTCGGGCTGGTCCTGTCCGCGCCGCCGGCGTATTGACAGAAATCCCCTCGTTTCACAGCTTGCACCATGCACGGCAGTCGCACGAACGGAGTCGTCGTGGTTCTCGCCGCTCGGATGCGCCAGCTCCGGTCGGCCGTTTTTTTCCCGTCGAACTGAGGTTGCGGCAATGGCGAAGGGCACCGTGAAGTGGTTCAACGACGCGAAGGGCTTCGGTTTCATCGCGCAAGAGGGAGGCAAGGACGTCTTCGTGCACCACACCGCGATCACCATGGAGGGATTCCGGTCCCTGGCCGAGGGAGACGCGGTCGAGTTCGACATCGTCGAGGGACCGAAGGGCCTGCAGGCGGCCAACGTCCGGAAGGCTTGATCGTCGCCTGGCGCGGCCTCGCCGCCGCCCTTGCCGTCCTCTGCGCCGCGGCGCCGGTCGCGGCGCAGGGGACACCCCTCTCCTTCTTCGGCTTCCGGGCCGGCGTCCCCCTCGCGGCCATCGACGCGCAGGTCCGCCTCCTGCTCGGCACCGGACTCTCCTGCCAGCGGAGCAAGGCCGACCCGCGGCTGCAGGAGTGCCGCGCGACGATCGCCGATCCCGTCGCCAACACGCCGGTCTCCGTCTGGCTCGCGGCCATCGACAGCATGACGGGCGTGATCACGATCTCGGCGACGCTCCCGACGGCCGATTTCTCGCGCTGGCGCGACGAGCTCGAGGAGGTGCACGGCCCGCGCGCCGCCACGGTGCAAGGGGCGCAGGGCATGGCGCAGTGGATCGCGGACACCCAGATGCTGCGCCTCACCTGGCGCGCGGGGACGGGCCGCGTCGAAACCTCGGTCAGCATCGTCGACGGCCCCGTCCTCGACGGGTGGAACCTCGGCGACACCGCGCCCGCGCGGATTGCCAAGCCCCGCCCACCCGGCTAACCTACGGTATCTCCCCTGAGCACTCGTCCGCACGCGCGGATTTCCACAGCATCACGCCCGGAGTCTGACGTGGTCCTGCATTTTCCTCGGCCGGGTCGGACGCGCGCTTGCGCCGTCCTGCTGGGCCTGGTCGTCCTTGGCGCCTGCGGGCGGGGGAGCGGCCCCGTGCAGATCGGCGTGGCCGCCAACTTCACCGACCCGCTGAGCCTTCCCATCCGGTACGGCGCCCAGCTGGCGGCGGAGGAGATCAACGCGGCGGGCGGCATCAACGGCCGGCCCATCGAACTGGTTGAGCGGGAGGACTACGCCGACGCCGATTCCGCCGTCGTCGTCGCCACCGACTTCTACAATTCCCCCGTGGTCGCGGTCATCGGCCACGGCTTTTCCGGACCCACCCTCGCCGCCGCCCCGGTCTACAACGGCGGCAGCAACCCCCTCCTCGAGATCGCGCCGGCCGCCTCCGCCCCCGCGGTGACCGACGCCGGCCCCTACACCTTCCGGCTCTGCCCCAGCGACCTCGCGCACGGTTCGGCGCTGGCGCGCTGGGCGCGCGAGCGGCTGGGACTCACCCGCGGCGCGGTGTTCTACACGAACAGCGAATACGGGCGCGGCATCCGCACCGCGTTCGAGGCGGAGTTCGCCTCGCTCGACGGGGCGGTGGTAGGCTCCTATCCCTATCTCGGCGACACGCCGGACGTCGGCCCGTACGTGGACCTCCTGTCGCGGGACAAGCGGGCGCAGTTCATGCTCATCGCGGGCTACGACCCCGACGCGCGGACCATCCTGACCGAGGCGCGGAAGAAGAACCTGACCATCCCCGCGATGGGCGGCGACGGCCTCGAGCAGATCGCGCTCAGCGGCCCGGTGGCCAACGGCACCTACGTCACCTCCTCGTACTTCAGCCAGACCGCCACCGCGGCCAACCAGCGCTTCGTCAGCGCGTACAAGGCGCGATTCCCGACGGCCGGCGAGCCCAACGGCTCGGGGGCGGCCGCGTACGACGCCGTGTACATGCTGCAGGAGGCGATGCAGCGGGTCGGCACCGACCGGAAAGCGGTGCGCGACGCCTTCGCCGGCATCGGGACCGCCACGCCGGCGTTCGAGGGGGCCATGGGCACCATCGCCTTCGACGAGAACGGCGACGTCCCGAGCCTCAAGATCTACGTCGGCCAGGTGCGCGACGGCGTCATGCAGCCGGCGGAGGGGCAATGAACCCGCTCAAGAGCCTCCGGAGCCGGGTCAGCCTGGGCATGACGATCCTGGTGACGCTCGTGCTGCTCATCGCGGTCAGCGCCACGCGGGCGGTGCGCTCCATCAGCCAGGCGGTCGAGACCGAGACCACCGCGCTGCTGGCCGGCACCGAGGCGGGCAGCGGCCTGGTCGGCGCCATCCTCAACGAGATCCGGAGCGCCGAGCAGTACCTGCTCGACCCCTCCGTCGCGCTGCAGCAGGAGTTCATCGCCAGCGGCGATTCCGCGTACGCCTACCAGCAGACGTTCCGACAGCTCACCGGCCTCTCGACACAGGACCGGTACATCACGAACAAGATCGCCGAGGAACAGGCCGCCATCGAGGTGGCCTACGCGATGGCGCACGCGCTGGCCGACCTCGGCCGGGACGCGGAGGCGCGCCGCTTCGCCAACGCGGCGCGCGAGCCGGCCGACACCCTGGTGGCGGACGTGCGGGCCCTCTCCCGCTCGCAGAGCACGCGGGCGCTGATCCGGATCCAGAGCCTGCGGGAGGAGGCCGGCCGGCGGGAGCGGAACGTGTGGGCGCTCTTCGGCCTGGCGCTCATCCTCGGCGTCGCGACCACGATCTATACCGTGCGCACCGTGGACCGCCCGCTCCGCCGCCTGGTCGGCGCCGCGGAGCGCTTCGGCGCCGGTGACCTCCGACCGGTCACGCTCGGCGAGATGCCCACCGAACTCGGCCGGCTCGCCGCGGCCATGGACGAGATGGCCGCGCGCCTCCGCGAAGTCGTCGGGATCGTGGTGAAGGAGTCGAACCAGATCAGCGGGAGCGCCAGCGACTTCTCCGCCATGAGCGAGGAGCTGGCCGCCAGCAGCGGCGAGATCTCCACTGCCATGGTCAAGATGTCGCACAGCGCCGAGTCGCAGGTGCACGGGATGCGGGACGCCGACGGGCTCCTCGGCCGGCTCCGCGCCACCGCCGCCGAGGCCGACGAGGCGTCCACCCGCGTCGTGGCGCTGGGCGACACCATCCGGGACCTGGCCGTCCGGCACCGCACCGACGTGGCCGCCGCTGGGCAGACGCTGCTCGACGTGCGGGAGGTGGTGCAGACCTCCGCGCAGCAGGTCCAGGAGCTCGCCCGGAAGTCGGAGTCGATCACCGAGTTCATCGACCTCATCAAGCAGATCTCATCGCAGACCAACCTGCTCGCGCTGAACGCCGCCATCGAGGCGGCGCGCGCCGGCGAGCACGGGCGCGGCTTCGCCGTGGTGGCCGAGGAGGTGCGGCACCTGGCGGACTCCAGCGCCCGCGCAGCGGAGGACGTGACCAAGACGGTCCAGTTCATCCGGAACCAGGTGCGCGAGGTGTCGGGCACGATGCAGGTGGGCACGACGAAGGTCCGCGGGATCGAGGGGGTCGCGAACGCCGCCGCCCGCGCCCTCGACGACATCGGCGCCGCGGTGCAGGAGGTCCGGACGGCGGCGGCGGTCGTCTCGGCGCAGGCGGCGCTGAACCGGACCATCGTGGACCAGCTCGGCGGCAAGACGGCCGAGGTGGCCGCCTCCGCCACCGAGCACGCATCGGCAAGCCAGGAAGTCACGGCGGCCGCGGAGGAGCAGAGCGCGTCCACGGAAGAGATGGCCGCCGCCGCCGGCGACCTGCTGCAGGGCGCCACCCGGCTCACCGATGCGATGAGCGCCTTCCGGACCTGACGCACCGCCCGCCCGAACGCAGAGCGCCCCCCGGCAATTGCCGGGGGGCGCTTTCGTGTCCAGGTGCCGGGCTAGCGCTTCTTCTTCTTCGCGGCCGGCTTCTTCGGATGCGCCTTCGGTTTGGCGGGCTTGGCCTTCGCCTTCGGCTTGGGCTTGGACGGCGCCTTTCCCTTGCCGGCCTTGGGGCGGGCGGCGATCCGGTCGAGCTTCTTCTGGTGCGCCGCCTTCAGGTCGGTCATGAGCCGGTCGCCCTCGTCCTCGGCCAGGAGGCCGCGGCGCGTGGCGTACTTGACGAGCTCGTCGGCATCGGCGATGTCGAACTCCGAGAGCCGGGCCGCCGCGCGGATGACGTTGACCAGCGCATCCGCCACAGGGCTCCGGAGCACCGTCGCGATGCCGGGAAGGCTCTCGAGCAGGGTGGAAATCTGGGCGCCACCAAGTTCAGAAACCACGGGAACTCCTTCGGACCGGGACAGCCGGCGTGCTGACACGGCGTAACGCTATGTCGCGTTAAGCCTTGCAGGCGCCAACGTACCACACCGGGACCGCGCCGTCAAGCCGAGACCTCCCGCGTGGGGTGATTCTGGCCATCATCCCCGTGAAAGGAGACATTAAGCAGCCAGTATCGCGCCACCATAAAGCCATTACGGCGGATTGTCCACGCTACGGTCCCGGAGGCGCTTTTCGGGCGCTTTGCGCGACCCACTTTCGATCCATACATTGTTGGGAGGGGACGCCGGCTCGCCCCTGGAAGGACCGCCCATGGGACGTCGGGGCATCAAGGAGTTCCGGGCGCCCGAGGCGCTCGCGCTGGTCGCGGCCGACCGTGACCGGAAGCCGTTGGTGTGCCCGTCCTGCGGCACCGCCACGATCAGCCGGACCCCCAGACGTCCACCGCCGGACGCGCCGCTCGAGCTCGGGCGGATCGCGCTGCTCTGCTCCAAGTGCGGCCGCAGCGCCGCCTACCTGCCGCGCGCGCCCGACCCCTCCCGCTCGCCCGAGTCTCCGTACCACCCGCCCGGCGCGTCCTAGGGAGCGACCACCCCGCGGTAGATGACGTAGGGGAGCAGGACGTAGAGGATGAGATCCCGCACCAGGTAGAACAGCACGAAGGCCGCCACGGCACGCCAGCCGAGGCGGCGGACTTCCGCCCAGCTCCTCGGAAAGCGCAGCCATCGCCGGAACCGCCCGGCCGGCGCGCTCCCGGCTACATCGGGCGGCTGAAGGTCCGTCCCCATCGGATGGCCGTCAGAAAGGGGACCGGTTTCCAGCTGTTGGCGTCGTAGCTGTAATAGATGAACATCGGGCGGCCCCGCACGTTCTTCCGCGGCAGGAATCCCCACATCCGGCTGTCGTGGGAGTTGTCCCGGCTGTCGCCCATCATGAAGTACGAATCGGGGGGCACGACGATCGGCCCCCAGTCCTGCAAGTCGGGGTTGTAGGTGGCGGTGTCGCGACCGACGAGGTGCTTGACCTGCCACTGGCGCATCACGAACCGCTGCTCCGGCCCCGCCATCGGCAGCGGGGAGGCGTGCACGACGTACGGCTCGTCGAGGCGCTCGCCGTTGCGGATCAGCTGCCCTCCCTCCATCGCCAGCGTGTCACCCGGCATCCCCACCATCCGCTTGACGACGTCGATCGGCTCCTCGACGGAGTCGAAGACGAGGATGTCGTTGCGCTGCGGCTCGCGGAACGCGGGGAGCCGCTTGTGCACCAGCGGAATCTCGGCGCCGTAGAGGGCCTTGTTGACGAAGAGGAAGTCACCGACGAGCAGGGTGTTTTCCATGCTGCCAGAGGGTATGCGGAAGGCCTGCACGAGGAAGGTCCGCAGCACCAGCCACACCAGCAGCGCCACGGTGATGGACTTGATCCAGTCCCAGAGCCAGAGCACGAAGGAATGGTGGGCGGGGGGGGACTTCGGCTGGGCCATGAGCGGCGTCACATCCACGTGAAAGTGAGGGGACGGTAAGCTAACCCCCCGGGCCGGACCCGGTGAAGGCCCACGCGACGCGGGGCACCGACGCCACCTACGCGCGCCGGTGCCCCGCAGTTTCCCCGGGCTGCCCGACTACTGGACCCAGTCGGCGATGAAGAGGTTGGTCTCCCCGCGGGTCTTGGCGTTCCGGTTGGAGGCCCACACCAGCTTCTTGCCGTCGGGGCTGAACATCGGGAACCCGTCAAAATCCGCGTCGAAGGTGACCTGCTCGAGGCCCGTGCCGTCCACGTTGACCAGGAAGAGGTCGAAGTTCCGCCCCTTCGGGTCGAGGTGGTTCGAGGTGAAGATGATCCGCTTGCCGTCGTGCGTGAAGAAGGGGGCGAAGTTGGCCCCGCCGATCCGCGTCACCTGGCGCGGCTCGCTGCCATCGGCGTTCGCCACCCAGATCTCCAGGGCGGCCGGCCGCACGAGCCGCTGGGCCAGCAACCCGCGATAGTCCGCGCTGTCCGTGGCGGTCACGGGATAGGAGGCGCGCCACACGATCTGCTTGCCGTTGGGCGAGTAGAAGGCGCCGCCGTCGTACCCGATCCGCGAGGTGATCCGCCGGACGTCGGAGCCGTCGATGTTCATGCTGTACAGGTCGATGTCGCCGTCGCGCGTGCTGGTGAAGATGATCCGCTTGCCGTCGGGCGACACGGTGGCCTCGGCGTTGTAGGCCTTGTCGTCGGTCAGCTTGGTGAGCTCGGAGCCGTCGCTGCGGGCGGCGTAGATCTCGAAGTGCCCGAGCGGCCAGACGTAGCCTTTCGACATGTCGGGGCGCACCGGGCAGGCGGCGTCGTGCTCGAAGGTGCTGCTGTAGAGGATGCGCTTGTCGTTGTCGTAGAAGTACCCGCAGGTGGTGCGGCCCAGCCCGTTCGACACGCGGTGGACCCCCGACCCGTCGATGTTCATGATGTATTCCTGGTCGCACCCGGCGGTCAGGTCTTCCTGGCGCTGGAAGATCAGCTGCCGGCCCGACCGCGAGAAATACGCCTCCGCGTTGTTGCCGCCGTGCGTGAGCTGCTGGACGTTCCGAAAGTGCGTCTCGCCGGGCAGCGCGGCGACGGGCATGGCGGGGGTGGCCACGACCGCGACGGTGCTGCGGCAGGCCAGGAGCGGGGCGGCGGCGATGACGAGCGCCAGCGATGCGGTACGAATGGGAATCTCCGGGTTCTTGGGCCCACCAGAGTACGGACGCCGCAGGGGCACGGGCAATCCGTAGGAATACGGACTCGCGGCGTCAGCCGGCCAGGGCCGCCAGCACTTCGGCGGCGTGCCCGCGCGGCTTCACCTTGTCGAACACCCGCGCGATTTTTCCGCGCGCGTCTATGATGTACGTCTTGCGGAGCACCCCGAAGTACTTCCGCCCGTACATGCTTTTCTCGCCCCAGGCGCCGTACGCCTCGGCCACGGCGTGGTCCTCGTCGGCCAGCAGCGTGAATGGAAGCTCATACTTCTTTTTGAATTTCTGGTGACTGGCGACGCCGTCCGGCGACACGCCGAGCACCACGGCGCCGGCCGCCTGCACCGCGCGCCAACTGTCGCGGAACCCGCAGGCCTCGGTCGTGCAGCCGCTGGTGTCGTCCTTCGGGTAGAAGTACAGCACCACGGGACGACCGGCGAAATCCTTCAGCGCCACAGGCGCGCCCGCGTCCGAGGACAGCCGGAACGCAGGCGCCTTCGCGCCGGGCCCGAGGGCGGCTGGCGCGGCCGCCATCAGGCCGCGAGCCGGTACAGCGTGCGACGATAGCTCTTGTGCAGGCGGAAGTGCTCGCCGGTGCGCTTGCCGGTGAAGTGCTTCTGCTCGAGCTTGGCGATCTTCTTCCGCCACTTCCACTGCACGAACTTCATCAGCGTCGGGTGCGACGCCTCGAACTTCGCGCGGAGGAGGGCGTACGCCGGCATGATGGCCTGCTGGTACGCGAGGTTCAGCAGGTCGAAGGTCGGCGCGATCTGCGCCGTCATGTCGGTGTCCTTCAGCATCGTGAAGCGCGAGGCCGCCATCATGGCCTGGTAGCGCCGGATGTCCTGGCCCCCGCCGATGGGGCTCTTGGTGTCCGAGGGGACCTTGAAGATGTCCGAGATGAGGATGTACCCGCCGGGGTTGAGCATCGCCTCGGCTTTGGCCAGCGCGACCTCGGCCTTCATGAAGAGAAAGCTTTCGCTGAAGAGGATCAGGTCGAACTTACGGTCCAGTTCGAACTCCTCGAACTTCGACAGGTACACCTTCGCACGATTCCCCACGGCGGCCTGCGCCTCGTCGTTCAGCCAGGCGTTGGGCGACAGGCAGACCACCTCGTAGCCGCGGTCGAGCAGCTTGCGCGCGGTGTTGCCCGCGCCGCAGCCGACGTCGAGGATGGACTTCACCCCCGCGGGAATGTCGTTCATCAGCTCGTCGGTGTAGCGCGCCTGGGCCACCGGGAGGTTGGCGGGGATGAGCGGGAGATCGTCGGTCCAGTAGCCGTAGTGCAGGTCACGCATGCCGAGCGCGAACCGGCCGAGGACGAGCCCCAGGGCCAGCCCGAATTCGGGCGACTTCAGCGCCGGAGCGCGCGGGACGAGCGAGTGCGGTGCGTCGGTCATGATCGAAGGCTACCTGTCGTCCGGGGGGTCGGCCGGTACGCGGATGCGCACGCTGGTGACGTCGCCGACCCCGTCCTCGACGGTAAAAATAGTCTCGGGGACCAGCCGCCGCTGGCCGCGCACCGGAATCACCACCGCCGGAACGGCGGCGCCGCGCCACCCGGGAACGGCGTCGGCCACCCGCGCCGGCGCGTCGGCGTGCGCGAGGACCAGCGACCGGGCGGCGTCGGCCGAACCCGTGGCCTCCGCGAGCGCGCGCAGCATCCGGAGGCCCAGCGCGTGCGGGTCGGAAGCGTTCTCGGCGGCGAGCACCGTCAGCTTCTGCGCGTCGCCGAACCCCACGATCGGCGCGCGCTCCAGCACCGGGAGCAACAGCCGTTCCGTCATCCACTCGGCCAGCCCCTCGGCCAGGAAAAGGTCCGACCTCACGACCTTCAGCCCCGTCCCCGCGTCCCGCAGCGTCCCATCGACCGGCAGCGTCAGCCGGTGCCGCTCCATCATCAGGTGCTGCCACTCGTGCAGCGCCGTCGCGACGGCGAAGAGCGGCGGGGTGCCAGGGTCCTCGATGATCTCGTCCTTCGATTCGAGGAATCCTGCCGGGCTCCCGGCCGCCTCGTCGGCGACGCTCGCCAGGATCCACGGGCCGGCGGCTTCCAGCGTCGCGTTGGGGCCGAGGTCGAGCTTCAGCCGCCGGAGGACGTCCAAGAGCGCCCCCGTGCCGCGCCTCCGCACCCACTCCTCCGCCGTCCAGTTCTCGGCGATCACGACGCGGCCGGCCGCCTCGCCGGGGATCCCGACGCGCGGCACCGCCTCGGGTATCCCGAAGTAGCGGGGACGGATCGGGGGCACGGGGAGGTCGGGCATCCCCCAGGCGGTGCGCATGAGCCCCGCCGGAGAGGTGAGCCGGCCGTCCACCCGGACCCAATTGGCTGAGAGGAGGAACGACACGGCCTGGCCCTGCCACGACGCGGCGTCGCGGTAGCCGTCCACCACCGCCTCGGCCATCTGCGCCGAGGGCGGTCCACCCCGGAAGAGCCGCTCGCGCGCGGCCTGGTATGCGACGCTGTCGCGCGCGCGCAGGACCGCGAGGTGGTACAGGGCCAGGGGCAGGACGGAGGCCGATGGTGGGACAGTCGCGGAAAGCAGCCCGGCCGCCGCCAGCGCGGGGCGGGTGTCCTCCCAGGTGAGGCTCCGGAAGCGACGCCGCGCGCCGTCGAGGGCCGCCGCGTGCAAGTCGACCAGCCACTCGCCGCGGGGCCGGAAGAGGGCGTCGAACCGCTGCTGCTCGGCGGCTGGGAGGTCGGCACGGATGGCGGTCAGCGTGCGCACCATGGCCGCGACCATTTCGTCCCGGCGCGCCAGCCCGAGCGACGGCAGGAAGCCGAAATCGCGGACGGAATCGGCGGGAATCGGGGCGAGCCCGGCGGCGAGCGCGAGCGCGTCCGCCCGCCCGCCGGGCCCGGGTTCGCGATTGGCCGCCTCCACCCAGGCGCCCGGAAGCCGGAGGTCGGTCGTGTCACGGCCCAGCATGAGTTGCACCGCACGGAACCGGGGCAGCGCGGCGTAAAACTCCGCATCGTCGGGCAGTCGCTCCGCGCTCCACTGCCAGCCCCGCCCATGGCCGCTCGTGGCCTGGCCGGCGAGGGTGGCGCCGACGAGCCGTCCCGTGAAGCTCATCGGTTCCGGCGTGTCCACGGCGAATTCCACAACACCGCCCGTGGCGGTGCCGCCTGCCCGAAGGGCCGCCGGGGGACCGTCACTCGATTCGAGGGCCAGCGTTCCGGTCAGCGCGCCGCCGCGCACCACGAGGCGGAGGTCGCCGCGCAGCATCGTGGCGCCGCTCGTGAGCCGGATGTGCCAGCGGCCGGCGACCGACGCCTGGGCGGCGAGGGTCCCGGCCGCGAAGCCGAGCAGGACGACGAGCGACGTGATGGCCCGGCGGATCCTCCGCGGGACCTGGCTCAGGAACCCTCTCCGGGGGCCGGCGCGGCGGGCTGCTCGGTCGGCTTGACCATGACCGGCATGCCGTCCTGCAGGCGCTCCTGTCCGCCGACGACGACGGTGTCACCGGCGTCGAGCCCGCTGCGAATCTCGGTCGTGCCCGGCGTGCGAATACCGAGTCCCACCTGGCGCCGCGACGCCTTGCCGTCCTGCACCACGAACACGAAGTTCGCGCCCTGGATCGGGACGATGGCCTCTTCCGGCACCACGACCGCGTTGGGACGAACCTCCGCCGCGAGACGCAGGTCCACGTACATCCCCGCCTGCAGGGTCCGCTTCGGGTTCGGCACCAGCGCCTTGACGGTGATGGTGCGCCCCGGCAGCTGGACGACCGGATCCACGAAGTCCACCGTGCCGATGAACTCCTGGCCGGGGAGGGCAGCGACCCGGAACGCCACCTGCTGGCCGCGCCGGAGCCGCTCGGCGTACCGCTCCGGCACCTGAAAGGCGGCGCGTTCCGGGTTGACCGTCTGCAGGCTGACCAGTTCGGTCGAGGAGGTCACGTAGTCGCCGAGGCTGACCAAGCGCTGGCCGGTGACGCCGCCGAAGGGGGCGCGCACCGTGGTGCGAGCCAGCCGGAGCTCGAGCAGGTCGAGCTGCGCCTGGGTGCTGCGGGCCGTCGCCTCGGCCCGCTCGAGGTCGGCCTGCGAGGAGGCCTTGTCGGCGATCAGCTGCCGGGTGCGCACCAGCGCCTGGGCCGCGAGGTCGCGATCGGCCTCGGCGCGCGCCACCTGCGCCTTCAGCTCCGCGTCGTCCACCTTGAAGAGGGCGGTGCCCTGCGCCACCTCGTCGCCTTCGCGGAAGAGGATGCCGGTGATGCGGCCGTCCACCTCGGGGCGAAGGCGGATCGACTGGACCGCCTCGATTTCACCGGTGGCGGCGATGGCGTCGACCACGGTGTCGACCCGGGCGACCGCGGCTTCCACGAGCATCGCCGGCGGTCCGCCGCCGGCACCGGGGCCGCCGGCGCCGGCGCCGGCGGGAGCGTCACCCTTGGAACAGGCGGCGGCGAATACGAGCAGAAACAGGGTCGGGTGTCGGGTCACTGGGCGCTCTCACTGGGGAATAGTCGGCGGCCGAGGATCACTTCGAGCCCGGCCAGCGCAAGCTTGGTGGAGTAGCGGGCCTGGACGAGGCCGGCTTCTGCGTCGGCCAGGTCCACCTGGCCGTTGAGGAACTCGATGATGTCCACGGCGCCGGCGCGGTACCGGGTGTCCTGCACGCGGTAGTTCTCCCGCGCCACGATGACCGCTTCCGCGGCCAGCACGGCCGCCTCGGCGGCGGTCAGGTACGCGGCATAGCTTCGGGTCACGTCGGCCAGGGCGCCGCGCTGCAGGTCGTCGCGGACCGCGACGGCCACCTCGTTGGCCGCCTTGGCCCGGGCCAGCGCGATCTCCCGCACGCCGTTGTTCCAGATCGGGAGTGTGATGGTGAGGGAGCCCGACGTACGATCGGCGGCGGTAGGCCAGAACTTGTCGTCGTACGCGGCGACGGTGCCCGACAGCGTGACCCAGGGCAGGTAGAACGCCTTCCGCGCGCGGACAGTGGCAGCGGTTGCGCGAGCCTGCGCTTCGGCCACGCGGATTTCGGGCCCCTGCGAGAGCGCAATCTGGACCGCCTGCTCGAGCGTGATCGGGAGCGCCGGCGCGACCGTCGTATCGGCCCCAGCCGCGTCCACCGCCACCGACCGGCCGACCCGGCGGCCCAATTCGGCGCGCGCCACGTCGAGCCCCGCCACCTCCCGGAGGAGGTCCACCTTGGCACGGGTCAATTCGAGCAGGACCTGGAGCGAGTCGGTCTGGACGGCGGCACCGGAGAGTACCCGCGCCCGCGAGGTCTGGAGCTGGGACTCGGCCCGCTCCAGGCGACGCTGCGCGACCGCGACCAACCCCTTCCGGGCCAGCACGTCGTAGAACGTGGCTTCGGTCTGGGCCGCCGCCAGGAAGCCGGCCCCGGCCTCGTTGGCCACCGCGCCCTGCAGCTCCGCCGTGGCGCGCTGGTAGTCGGCGATCTTCCAGCCGCCGGTGAAGAGCTCGTACCGTGCGTCGAGGCGCGCCGTCACGATGGTGTTCGACAGGCTGTTGGTGCCGAAGTTGAACGACGGCGTCGTGGAGCCGGTGAAGTCGGTCGAGGCGGTGAAGGACGGCAGCACGAACACCAGCATGGCCGCCCGGCGCACCCAGGTGGCCTCCGCCACGAAGCCGGCGGCCTGCACGTAGTTCGGGTCGAACCGCGTGGCCTCGGTGAGCGCCTCGGCCAGGGTGACCTGCGGGAGCGTGTCCGCCGGAGCTCCCTGGAGCGCCAGGAGCAGGGGGAGGATCATGCGTGCCCCGCGGACACCGGCTCCGCCACGGCGCGGCGGGCCCCCATCTTTTCACGCAGCAATTCGAATAGCACGTACACCACCGGAACGAGGTAGAGGGTCAGGAACGTCGAAACGAACATGCCGCCCACGATCACGTAGCCGAGCGGCTGGCGGCTCTCGGAGCCGGCCGACAGCCCGAGCGCGATCGGCAGCGCGCCGAAGATCGTGGCGAACGCGGTCATCAGGATCGGCCGGAGCCGCACGCGGCCCGCCTCCAGCGTGGCCTCGAGGAGGCCGAGGCCTCGCTCGCGGAGCTGGTTGGCGTATTCCACCAGCAGGATCGAGTTCTTCGACGCCAGGCCGATGAGCAGGATCATCCCGATCTGGCTGTACAGGTTGAGGGTCGAGCCGGTGATGAACAGGGTCACCAGCGCGCCGGTGACGGCCAGCGGCACCGCCATGAGCACCGTGAAGGGGTGGATCAGCGACTCGAACTGCGCCGCGAGCACCATGTAGACCACCAGCAGGGCCAGCCCGAACGCGAGATAGAGCGCGGTGCCGCTCTCAGCGAACTCGCGCGACTCGCCGCTCAGCGCGGTCGAACTGCCGCGGGGCAGCATCGTGGCCGCCGCGGCGTTCAGGCTGTCGAGCGCCTCGCCGAGCGTGAAGCCCGGCATCAGGTTGGCCGTGATGGTGAAGGACGGCACGCGGTTGAAGTGGAAGAGCCGTTGCGGGCCGACGCCCTCGTCCACCGTGGTCACCGCCGCCAGGTTGATGAGCTCGCCCCCGCGGCCCCGCACGTAGAGCGAGCTCATGTCGGAGGGGGTGGCCCGGTCGGCCGGGTCCATCTGCACCATCACGTCGTAAAGCTTGTTGTCGCGGGTGAAGGTGCTGACCCGCCGCCCGCCGAGCATCGTCTCCAGCGTGGAGCCGACGTCCGACACCGAGACGCCAAGGTCCTCGGCGCGGTCGCGGTCGTAGCGGACCGTGAGCTCGGGCTTGTTGACCTTCAGGTTGGATTGGACGTTTACCAGGCCGGGAATCTGCATCGCGCGCCCGAGGAACGCCGGCATGACCGCCGTGAGCGAGTCGAAGTCGGGATGCTGGACCACGAACTGCACCGGGCTCCCGAACCCGCCGATGGGCGAGGGGGCGAAGGCGAAGGCCATGACGCCGGGGATGCTGAAGAGTCCGGGCATCACGCCGCCGATCACCTCCTGCGTGCTCTTGGCGCGGTCCCGCCAGTCCTTCATGTTGACGAAGACGAACCCGCCGCTGACGTCGCCACCCATGCCGACGATGCTGAAGTAGGAGTTGATTTCCGGCACCCCGGCCATCACGGCCTCGACCTGCTTCTGGTAGGTGTCGGTGTACTGCACGGTGGCGCCCTGCGGGCCGGTGGTCATCGCCATGAAGAAGCCGCGATCCTCCGCCGGGATGAACTCGCTCTTGAGCGCCTTGAAGGTGACGGCGGCCAGCACCAGCGACCCGAACGCCCCGCCAATGATGACCCAGCGCCGGTGCACCGCCCAGCCGAGCGTGGCGGCGTAGGTGGTCGCCATCCAGTCGAGCCCTGCCTCCAGCGCCTTGTACACCCGGCCGTGGCTCTTCGGGACCCGCAGGATCCGGGCGCAGAGCATGGGCGTCAGCGTCAGCGCCACGAAGCCGGAGATGACGACAGATCCGGCCAGCGCCACGCCGAACTCGTTGAAGAGCCGGCCCGTCGTGCCGGTCAGGAAGGCGAGCGGCGCGAACACCGCGACCAGTGAAATCGTCGTCGCGATGACGGCGAAGCCGATCTCGCTGGTGCCCTTCATGGCGGCGCTGGTCGGGTCCTCCCCGAGCTCCTCCTGGTGCCGATAGGCGTTCTCGAGCACGATGATGGCGTCGTCCACCACGAGCCCGATGGCCAGGATGAGCGCCAGCAGGGTGAATGTGTTGACCGAGTAGCCCAGGATGAACATCGCGCCGAAGGCGCCGATGATGGACACCGGGATGGCCAGGCCGGGGATGATCGTGGCCCGCATGTTCCGGAGGAACAGGAAGATGACGACCACGACGAGCGCGAAGGCCAGGAACAGGGTCTCGATGGTCTCGCTGATGGAGCGCTTGACATAGATGGACTGGTCGAAGGCGGTGCGCAGGGTGACGCCCGGCGGCAGCGCCTCCTCGATCAGGGGCAGCGCGGCGCGGATGGAGTCGGCGACGTCCACCATGTTGGCCTTGGACTGGCGGACAATGCCGACCGCGACGGCCGACGTGCCGTTGAAGCGGAGCATGCTCCGCTCGTCGCGGGGGCCTAGCTCGACTCGGGCCAGGTCCTTGAGCCGGACCAGCTGGCCGCCCTGGTTGGCCACCACCAGGTCGCCGAACTCCTGCGGCGTCTTGAGCTCGCCGAGCGACCGGACGGTGAACTCCCGGTTCTCGGACTCGATCCGGCCGGCGGGAATTTCGATGTTCCGGCTCCGGATGGCGGCCTCGACGTTCTGCACCGTCAGGTCGCGCGCGGCCAGTTCCTTGGCCGAGAGCCAGATCCGCATCGAGTAGCGGCGCTCACCCGCGATGAACGAGTTGCCGACGCCCGGGATGGTCTGGAGCCGTTGCTTGACGACCCGGTCGCCGATGTCGGAAAGATCGAGCAGGGAGTAGTTCTCGCCGGAAAGCGCCAGCCAGTAGAAGGGCTGGGCGTCGGCGTCCTGCTTCGCGATGACCGGCTCGAGCACTTCGCGCGGCAGGCGGCCGCGCACCCGGCTCACCTTGTCCCGGACGTCCTGCGCGGCGCTCTCCACGCTCCGGCCGAGGTTGAACTCGAGGGTGATGCTGGTGGACTGCTCCGCGCTGGTGCTCGTCAGCGTCCGGAGCCCTTCCACCGTGCTCAGTTCCTCCTCCAGAATGTCCGTGACCGCCGACTCCATGACCCGCGGATTCGCGCCGGGGAGGAAGACCGAGACCGAGATGATCGGGGGGTCGATGTCCGGGTACTCGCGGACACTGAGCTTGGTATAGCCGATCGCGCCGAAGAGCACGATCGAGAGGCTCAACATCGTGGCGAGGACCGGGCGCTTGACTGAAGTATCGGAAAGAAACATGAGCCAGATTCCTGAACGGGCCGGTGGCGGAGGGACTCCGGACTACTCCGGACCCATGCCAAATGGCGAATATGCTTATACGGCTTGAGGTTACGAAAAGTTCCCGCCAAGTCGGCGGGGATTAGGATACACGTACGAGCACGGGAAGGAAAGGATTCCGGACGGGCGGGACGGGGAGCGGAGCCCCCCGGGGGTCAGGCGGCGGACTTCCGGGCCAGCGCCTTGTCGATGACCGGACCAGCGAAAAGGGCGATCATGGCGTTGACCAGCACGCCGATGAGCAGCGTCACGAACGTCAGGGCCGCCAGGATCAGCCCTGCGCCAACGGCGGCCAGCACCATTTCGACGAAACTGAACATGACGCACTCCTTGGGGGTATCGTCCGGCAGGAACGAGAGTAGCTTATACCCGTCCCGGGCCCCGAGCAACAGGGCCCGCTTCCATGCACCCCAGGCACACGAGGTCTCCATGCGACGACTGCTCGCCAGCACGGCTTTCGCCCTGATGCTCGCCGCCCCCGCCGCCGCCCAGCAGCCCGACCCGGACAAGGCCGTCCAGGGCAGCGGCACCCTTCCCGCCGGCTGGATGGCCCGCGTGGACGGCGACGCCCCGCTGACCAAGGTCAAGTTCGAGACGATGCCGCCGGGCTGGCACATCACGCTCGGACCGGCCGCCATCTTCTACCAGCCGGCCGACACCTTCAGCGGCAACGCTCACCTGGTCGCGACCCTCCACCTCTTCCCCGGCGCCACCCATCCCGAGTCATTCGGCATGTTCCTCGGCGGGCAGGACCTCCAGGGGGCGAACCAGTCCTACACCTATTTCCTGATCCGCGGCGACGGCAAGTTCCTGATCAAGCGGCGGAAGGGCGACGCCACCACGAACGTGGTGGGCTGGACCGCCAACGCCGCGATCAAGGCAGCCGACTCGACCGGCCACTCCTCGAACGAGCTGAGCATCCTGGTCAAGGACGGGAAGGTGTCGTTCATGGCCAATGGGAAGGAAGTCTATTCCGCGAACGCGGCCGACGTGGACACCAAGGGCGTGGTCGGCGTGCGGATCAACCACAACCTCAGCATCCACCTCGAGAAGCTGCAGGTCCACCGGATGTAGGGTCCGTCAGGCGCGGCGGTCCAGCTCACCACGGGCCGCCGCACCCACTTCCCCTTCCCCCTCCCGCACCAGCCTGGTCAGCGCTGCGCGCGCCGCGCGCGTCGGCGAGGCCGCCAGCGCCGCCACGACCTCCAGCCGCTCAGACAGCGAGAGCCCGCCGCGCGACAGGAAGCCGCGCTTCCGGAGTGCCAGCGTCGCCATCGCGGCGGCGGCCTCGGGAGCCTCGATCCGTGCGAGCGCCTTGAGCATCACGCGCCAGGTGGCGGTGTCGCGTTCGGCCTCCAGCGCGGCGAGCAACGGCATGGCCAGCGCGCCGCTGCCGCGCCGGCCGATGGCGCCAGCGGCGTCCTGGCGCGTCTCGGGACTCGGATGCGCCAGCCCCTGCCGCAGCGCCTCCGACCCGAACTGCGCCGGGTACCTCGAGAGCGCCTCGAGTGCGGCCCCGCGGAGGCGCGGTTCCGGATGCCCGAGCAAGATGCGGAGCCCGGGCAGCGCCTCCGGCGCCATCTGGCGGCCGAGCGCCTCGGCAGCGTGCCGCGCCTCGTACCATACCGGGCTCCGGAGGAGTGGGACGAGCACCGGGACGGCCTCGGGCATCCGGCCGAGGGCGTCGAGGAGAAAGCGGAGCGGGACGGGCGATTCCGTCTTCCGAAGCGCCTCGATCATGAGCTCCGCCGCCTCCACACCGCGCCACTGGAGCACCTCCGCGGCCCGCGCCTGCTCTTCCGGCGTCCGCACCGCATGATCGATGATGCCCACCAGCAGCGGCTTCGAGAGCGCGCGGCGGGCGGTGATCGACACGGTACGGCGATCCACCTCGGGCACCCGGCCCGCGAGCCGCACCAACGCCTGGGCGGCGTGGAGCGCCTCGGTCCACGCCCCTCGCTGCCGCGCCGACCCGAGCGCCGCCGTGAGCGCGGCCACCTCCGCGCCGGAGGCGGTGTGCGCCCGATCGTCCTCCCCGGGAAAGTCCTGGCTTCCCATCAGCACCAGCGGCGGCGGGTCCGCCACGGCGCCGGCAGGCGCCGGCGGCTTCCAGGAGTTGGGGATGAGCTGGGCCACCATCTCGTAACCGAGCGCGGGGTGCTCGGGCAGCGGGGCGTCGCCACCGAGCGCACGGGCCAGCGCCTCCAGCGCCTCGGCCGGGGCGCCGGCCGCGATGGTGAGCACCTCGACCTGCCGGCGGAGCAGGTGGGAGCGGAGGTTGGCGATGTCGTACTCGCCGGAGCGGAAAAGCCCCGCCTCGACGGAGACCGGCGTCGCTGCCACGAGCCGCACGACCTCCGCGAGCAGCAGCCCGGCCTCCGCCGCGCCGGAGGCGCCGGCGCGGTACGCCGCGATCAGGCGGCCGTAGGCCGTGACGAAGGCGGTCGGGGGCGTCATCCGGCCTTCACCTCGGTCCAGATCTGGTAGTACCGCTGCGTCTCCTCGCCGAGGTCGCGGTAGAACTCCAGTCGAGTGAGTTCCTCGGCCGAGGGGTACGGTACGGGATCGCTCAAGAGGAGGGTGCCTGGGGCGTTCGCAGTGCCGTAGCCCGTGACGGCTGCGTTGCGGGCGGCGACCTCCGGCCGGAGCATGTAGTCCAGGAACCGGAGCGCCTCGACCACGTTCGGCGCATTGGAGGGAATGGCCATGGTGTCCATCCAGATCGAGCTCCCCTCCCTGGGTACGGTATAGGCAATCTCGGGCGACTCCGCCGCCGCCTGGGCGGCATCCCCGTTCCACATCTGGGCGACCCAGACATCCCCGGCCACGATCTGTCCACGCACCGGGGCGGAGATGTACGCCAGCAGGTTGGCACGGGCGGCCAGCGCGTCGGCCTTAGCCTGCCCCAATTCTGCCGGGTCGGTCGAATTGACGGAGTGGCCGCGATACCGCAGCATCGCGCCGAGCACCTCCCGGGCGTCGTCCATCATCGTCATCGACCCGGCGTAAGCCGTGTCGAAGAACACCCCCCAGGAATCGGGCGGGATGGCGACCTTGTCCCGCCGCCACGCGATGCCCGAGGTCCCCCACTCGTAGGGCACGGCGAAGTCGGGGTGCGGATTGGCCGACGGGACCTGGAACATCGGCGCGATGTTGCCGAGGTTGGCCAGCGCACCGTCCGGGATCTGCAGGAGGAGCCCGGCCTCCACCAGCGAGGGAAGGAGGTAGCTGGTGGGGAGGATGATGTCGTACCCCTGCGCGCCCGCAAACAGCCTGGCGAGCATCTCCGCGTTGCTCTCGTAGGTATCCACCGTGACGCGGATCCCGGTCTCCCGCTCGAAATCGGGGACGGTCTCGGGAGCCATGTAGTCGGACCACATGTAGACATTGAGGCGGGGGCGCCGGTCGCAGGCAGCCATCCAGGGCAGGAGGCCGACCGCCGCCCCCGCCGCCGCGGTCGCGCGCACGAAGTCCCGGCGGGACGGGGCAGCGGGGGAAAGCGCGCTGTCGGAGGGAGCTGGCGGCATCGTCGCAGGGGCCGTGGTGAAGTGGGGGACCGCCCTAAGCTACACGCCGCACGCCGGGTCCGCGAACCTCAGGCGCCGCGCGTTCCGCCCAGTCGCGACGCCAGCGCGATGGTGCCGGTGGTGAGCACCACGAGCACGGCACTCACGGCGTTGATGGTGGGCTCGACCCCCCGCCGCACCATGGAGTAGACCAGCACGGGGAGCGTGGTAGATCCGGGGCCGGCCACGAAGAAGGTGATGACGAAGTCGTCGAGGGAGAGGGTGAAGGCGAGCAGCGCCCCCGCGAGGATCCCCGGCGCCAACAGGGGCAGGGTGATGCGCCGGAAGGCGGTGACCTCGTCCGCCCCGAGCGCGAGGGCCGCCTCCTCCAGCGAGCGATCCATCCCGCGCAACCTGGCCAGAACCACCACGGCGACGAAAGGCGTCGTGAACGCGACATGCGCCACGATCACGGTGCCCACCCCCAGCGGCACGCGAAGCGCCACGAAGAGAATGAGCAGCGAGATGCCCGCCACGATCTCCGGCGTGACGATCGGCAGGTAGAGTCCCCCCTCGATGAGGCGCCGACCCCGGAAGGGGCGCCGGGAGAGGCCGAGCGCGAGCAGGGTCCCCAGGAGCGTCGCGACCAGGGTGCTGAGGGTCGCGACGGTCAGGCTCAGGCGGAGGGCGCGGAGGATGTCGGGCCGCTCGAGGAGCCGGGCGTACCAGTGGAGGGTGAACCCGCTCCAGGACGCCGCGAAGCGCGAGCTGTTGAAGGAGTAGAGCACCAGCACCAGCACCGGGAGGTGGAGGACGAGGAAGATCCCGCCGACCAGCGCCACCAGGAGGGGGGAGAGGCGGCGGGTCACGCGGCGGCCTCCGCGTCGCGCACCCGGAGCCAGGCGAGGAGCCCCACCATCACCACCCCCATCAGCGCGAAGGAAACGGCCGCGCCGAACGGCCAGTTGCGCGCGGGGCCGAACTGGTTCTGCACCAGGTTGCCCAGCATCATCGTCTTGGCGCCACCGAGGAGGTCGGGCGTCAGGAAGGCGCCGAGCGAGGGGATGAACACCAGCAGCGACCCCGCCGCCACGCCGGGGAGCGAGAGCGGCAGGATCACGCGCCGGAACCGGGCAAACGCCCGCGCACCGAGCACCTCGGCCGCATCGACGAGGTCGAGATCGAGTCGCTCCAGCGAGGCGTAGATCGGCAACACCATGAACGGCAGGTACCCGTACACCAGGCCGGCGAGCACCGCCCCCGGCGTGTAGAGCAGCTCGAGGGGGGCGCTGGTCAGCCCGAGCCCCATCAGCGTCGAGTTGACGACGCCTCCCCCCCGCAGCAGCACGATGATCGCGTAGGTGCGGATCAGGAAGCTGGTCCAGAAGGGAAGGATGACCAGGAAGAGCAGGATGTTCCGCCAGCGGCCGGCGCGCGCGATGACGTAGGCGACCGGGTAGCTGAGGACGAGGCAGAGGCCGGTGGTGGCGAGCGCAATCCAGAGCGTGCGCCAGGCGATCGCCAGATAGAGGGGATCGAGAAAGCGCCGGTAGTGCTCCAGCGTGAAACCAGGCGCGACGCCCCAGTAGGTGCCGCGATGCATCACGCTGTACGCCAGCAGCACGACGAGCGGCACGGCGAAGAAGGCCGCCAGCCAGAGGAGGCCGGGCGTCAGCAGCGCCCACGACCCCGCGGCGGGGCGGCGCGCGAAATACGCGAGGAGGCGGCGGCGCGGCGAGGAACTCACTCCGGATCCAGCACCTGGCAGTCCTCGGGGCGCCAGGCCACGACCACGGTGTCACCGCGGCGCCAGCGGAGGGGATTGAGGAGCTGCCCCTCGTTCCGGAGCGCCACCCGCACCAGGCGGCCGTCGGACATCGTCACCACCACGTGCATCGTCTCGCCGAGGTACACGATGTCCCGCACGGTGCCCGGGAGGGCGTTCTCCCCGGCGGGGACGGCGCCCGGTTCGAAGAGGTCGAGCCATTCGGGCCGCACGGCAATCCTGACCCCGGCACCCTCCTGGATGCCGGGGTGGTCGGGCACCCCGAACCGCGCACCATCGGCCGCCGTCACCGTCCATGGGGTGGCTTCCCCGCTTCCCCGCTTGCCCGCCTGTCCGTCGAAAAGATTCGCCTCCCCGATGAACCCCGCGACGAACTCCGTCCGGGGGTTCTCGTAGATGTCGGCCGGCGTGCCGACTTGCGCCACCCGCGCGGCGCTCATGACGGCGATCCGGTCGGACATCGCGAGCGCTTCCTCCTGGTCGTGGGTCACGTACACGAACGTCATCCCGAGCTCGCGGTTCAGCGTCTTCAGTTCGAGCTGCATCTCCTTCCGAAGCTGCAGGTCGAGGGCGCCAAGTGGTTCGTCGAGGAGCAGGATCGCGGGATCGAGCACCAGCGCGCGGGCCAGCGCCACCCGCTGCCGCTGGCCGCCCGAGAGCTGGTGCGGACGGCGGCGGGCGAAGGTGGCCGGCGCCAGCCGGACGAGCCCGAGGGCCCGCTCGACCCGGCCCGGAATCTCGGTGCGCGGGACCCGGTGCTCCTCGAGCCCGAAGGCGATGTTCCGTTCGACCGACAGGTGGGGAAAGAGGGCGTAGCTCTGGAAGACCATCCCGATGCGGCGCTCGTAGGGGCGCCGGACGTTGACCACCTCGCCGTCGATGCGGACCTCGCCGCCGTCGGGGTCCGGTGTCTCGAAGCCGGCCAGCAGGCGGAGGGTGGTGGTCTTGCCGCAGCCGCTGGGGCCGAGGAGGGAGAAGAACTCGCCGCGCCGGACGGAGAACGAGACCCGGTCGACGGCGCGGCTGTCGCCGAACGACTTGCTGACGCGGCGGAACTCGACAATGGGCGGCGTCTCGGTCACGCGCGGTCGTCCGGAAGTGGGGGAATTGGCGAAGATACCGTGACGGGGGTCGGGTCGGCAGGGAGGCGGGGTGCGCCGCTATCTTTTCGGCATGCAACTTCCCCTGCCGGTCGTCGGGATGGAGCGCGCGGCCGCGATCCTCGAGGCGGTCATCCTCGCGGCGCTGGCGGCGCTCTGCCTGCACCTCTACCGGCGGTACCGGAAGCCGTACTTCGCCTGGTTCGCCGCGGCGTGGGGCATGTACGTCCTCCGCATGTGGGCCATCCTCAGCTTCCTGACCACCGCGCGTCCGGGCTGGCTGTACTGGCACCAGGTCTTCACCGGGTGGACGGCGCTCGCCCTGCTCTGGGCCGCGCTGGTGTTCGTGCGCCAGCCCCGCTGGCGGCACGCCTATTTCCTGGTCGCGCTGTTCCCGCCGGTCTGGTCGTACATCGCCATTTACCGGCTGGATCATTTCGTCTGGGCCGCGCTGCCCGCGGTCCTCTTCCTCTCGTTCGCGACGCTGGCCACGGGATGGGTGTTCTTCCGGCATTTCGACCGGGTCGGCGGCACCGGCGCCGGGCTCCTGGCCGGCTCCTTCCTGCTCTGGGGCATCCACCACCTCGATTACCTGATCCTCCGGGCGCAGGGGGCGTGGAATCCGTGGGGCTACTACCTCGACATCTTCTTCGAGCTCGCGGTGGGCACCGGCGTCCTCCTGCTGGTCCTCGACGACCTGCGGCGCGGCCTCGGCGCCCTCGGCGCGCTGTCGGGCGACCTCCAGCGGGCGGGACGGGAGGACCAGGACGTGGTGGCGGCCCTCCTCGAGCGACCGCTGGCGCTGCCTGCCGTGAGCGGGACCGCGCTCTACGCGCGGACCGAGGCGGGGGTGCGCTGCGTGCGGGGCGCCGGGGCCTGCTCCAGCTGGCCGCCGACGCCACCACCGGAGCTGGCGGCCCGGCTCGCCCAGGCGATGGACTCCGGCCGGCCGCAACTCGGGCCCGCCCCCGCGCGCCGGGGGCGCGACCACCTTTACGAGGCGGTGCTGCCGGTCTTCCGCGGCACGGAGGCGTCTGGCGCCCTCGTCCTTACGGGAAACGCGCGCGACCCCTTCGCGGCGCTCGACGAGCGCTTCCTCGTGACGCTCGGGCAGCAGGTGGGGGCGGGCCTCGCGAACGCCGACCTGACGCGCCGGCTGCACGCCCGCACCGTCGAGCTGGCGCGGCTCTCGGCCCGGATGGTGGAACAGCACGAGGAGGAGCGGCGCCGGCTGAGCCGGGAGCTGCACGACGAGACGGCGCAGGTCTTTTCCGCGGTCAAGATGGAGCTGGGCGTGCTGCGCGACGGCGTGCCGCCGGAGGCCGCCGGGAGGATCGACCACGCGCTGTCGCTGGTGGACACCGGTATCCGCGGGATCCGGAGCGTGGTGCACTCGCTCCGCCCCTCCCTGCTCGACGACCTCGGCCTCCTGCCGGCGCTGCGCTCGCTCATCACCGAGTTCACCGAGCGGAGCGGGCTCGCCGTGACGCTCGAGGCCCCGGGCGCCGTCGCGGCGCTCTCGAAGGACGCGGAGCTGGCGCTCTTCCGGGCGCTGCAGGAGGCGCTGTCCAACGTGGCGCGCCACGCGGAGGCGAAGTCGATCGCCGTCTCGATCCGGCAGGACGGCAGTACGCTGACGCTCACGGTGCAGGACGACGGGCGCGGGCTGCCGGAGGGCATCACCCCCGCTACCATCGAGCGCCCGGGGCACATGGGCATCACCGGCATGCGGGAGCGGATCGGCGCCCTCGGCGGGACGGTGACGGTGGAGGCCCCGGAGGGAGACGGCGTGAAGATTCTCGTGGCGGTGCCGCTGGCCGGCGCGCGCTCACCAACCAAGGACTGACGCAATGACGGACGACACGACTCCGATCCGCATCCTGATCGCGGACGACCACGCCATCGTGCGCGAGGGCATCCGCCACGTGTT
>Ga0116154_10000708_pt1 | contig 34637 bp, 29 predicted proteins | sample AD_UKC030_MetaG_FD_89898 | JGI IMG/M metagenome (GOLD analysis project Ga0116154, IMG submission 89898) | Active sludge microbial communities of municipal wastewater-treating anaerobic digesters from USA - AD_UKC030_MetaG | ecosystem: Engineered > Bioreactor > Anaerobic > Digestate | place: USA... | reverse complement strand
TGCCGGTCGGGTTGCAGGTTTCGGCACCGTAACAAGCTGTTACCGGCACTTCAGTCGGCGCGGGTTCCGGAGTTAAGGTTGGTGTAGGTTCCGGGATTAAGGTCGGCGTGGGTTCCGGAGTTAAGGTTGGCGTAGGTTCCGGGGTTAAGGTTGGGGTAGGTTCCGGGGTTAAGGTTGGGGTAGGTTCCGGGGTTAAGGCTGGTGTAGGTTCCGGGGTTAAGGCTGGTGTAGGTTCCGGGGTTAAGGCTGGTGTAGGTTCCGGGGTTAAGGTTGGTGTGGGTTTCGGCGTTTTGGGGCGTTTGAGCACCGGTGTATACGTTACGGTACCATCCGTTCCCGGTTCAGGAACACCCGTTCCTGAACTGGCAACCGATTCGCTGTATGCGTCAGAAACGTACATTACCGATCCAACATCAGGCGAATATGAATCGGCCCCGCTGTCAGTACCGCTGAAAGCATTCCCTTTTTCCGGGCTGGCAGATCCTCTCCCGGAGGTTTCTGTTTTCAAGGCGATCGGGGTATATCCCGTTTCAATTGCATCTCCTGAAACACTGCCAGCTTCTGCACTGAGACGTGCTGTGCTGACGGTATCGCTGACAGTACTGCCGATCGGATTGTGCCCCCCACTGAAAAATCCCGGTGCTATTACCAGGATGAATGCAATGATGACAGCCCCGGCCACCAGACCCATTTTTCTTCCACTCTGCGTCATCTACCCGGATCATATTTCGGCAACGCTATTTTAAAATGGTCAATCGCATTGCAACTTTGACTCACACATGAAATAAGACTGAATAGCCAGCGATAACCAGAATATCATGTCATAACATATTAAATGCAAATAGGAAAGTTTATCAATTACGACAGTTTTCTAAAAATCTTCTTGAACCCGACCAATATGCTTTGCATAGATGCAAAACAAAAATTGTGATCTCCGTTATCCTGTCCGGCCCGCAGATGCGGAAAACAGGTAGACTGACCAGGACCAGATTTTATCCGGATAGGGTATCCCGTTGTTACCCGGTTCTTGTATCTTCAAGAAGATGTGACCGCATGCGCCAGAGAAGCAGCGCACACATGAGGAAGACGATCCCGCCGATAAAAAACTCGAAGGACGTGTCCCACCCGAAGAACCGGAAGAAGAGAAAAAAGCTGCGTTTCAGAAGCGCAATGCCGGTACCGATCGTTATTCCGGCAATGATGACGCATACGATGGCTCCCGCACCCGTGAGCCATGCAAGCGCGTGACGGTGGCGGGACAGGAGGTTTCCGGCATACCGCGAAGCAAGGACCAGGATGATACTGCAGATGATGATGAAGATGAAGAACCATTCTGAACCGAACCGGAAATCCCGCAGCACAAGGACCAGGGCATAGTCGGCACCGCGGTTGGACGGAGAGACGCCAAAGAGCGGAAAGTACCAGTCCTCCGGGACCTCCCACATCTGGTCGAGGACCTGATGAAACAGGATGCCGAACGCAACCGCCAGCACTTCGGGATGATGCCAGTACTTCCAGGCCAGAAAACCAAAAAGGAGAAGGAGACTGACCATCACGATGCTGTGCATGAAAATCCTTCCGTTGCCAAAGAGATCAGCGAAGAAGAAATACCCGACCGGTTTATCGATGAGGTCAGGGAGTACCGCTCCGATGATGCAGGGGAGGATCCACCGCCGGTCATGCAGCAGGTCTCCCACCAGGAGACCAAAGATAATGCCGGCAAAGAGGTGGAAGAAGAATAACATGAATCCCTGAGATCCTGTATATCCCGTATATGGTATAAGGGATCTGGGATCGCCGGAACGTCTCCGCAATACAACACGGATTTTTCCTCTGAGAAGCGATCTGCTGGTCCGGTTGGGGGGGTGAAGCGTGCCCGGAATACGGGCAACCATTAAATTTTGTGTTGCCAATAGTTTGATACGATGATTCCTTTAGCCAGACCTTTTTTTGATTCGGGGGAAGTGGAAGAACTCCAGGAGGTTTTGGCATCGGGATGGGTATCCCAGGGACCGAAAGTTAAGGAATTTGAGCAGAGCGTTGCGGGCTTTGTCGGGGCAAAATATGCAATAGCGGTGTCAAACTGCACGGCCGCCCTTCACCTCGCCAACCTGGCGGCAGGTATCACGAAGGGAGACGAGGTCCTTGTCGCGGATTACACGTTTCCCGCAACAGGACATTCAGTGCTCTATTGTGGCGCAAAACCGGTGTTTGTCGATATTGATCCGAAGACGTACAATATCGATCCGGAGAAGATCGAAAAGAAGATTACGAGAAGAACCCGGGCAATCATCCCGGTCCATACGTTTGGCCAGGTCGCAGACATGGACCCGATCGTAACAATTGCGGAAAAATACAACCTCAGGGTCATCGAAGACGCGGCGTGTGCACTGGGATCGAAATACCACAACCGGTATGCGGGAACCCTGGGGGATATCGGCTGCTTCTCGTTGCATGCACGGAAGGGGATTACCACCGGAGAAGGAGGGATGGTCGTCACCAGCGACCAGGAAATTGCAGAAAAAATCCGGTATCTTTCGGTCTTTGGCATGAAAACTGCATGGGAACGGGAGGGTTCAGACTCCTTCACGATTCCCCGGTTCTTCGATGTCGGGTATAATTACAAAATGAGCGACATTTCCGCCGCCGTCGGGATCGCCCAGATGAGAAAAATCCGGAAGATTATCCAAAGAAAGAGAGAGCTGGCGAAATACTGGGATGGTCTCCTGGATGAGATGTCCCTGATTGCCAAACCCGCGACCGCCAGGGGCTGCTACCATATCTACCAGAGTTATGTCGCACTGGTTGATGCAGGCGTCAACCGGAATTCCGTGATCGAGAAAATGGCGAAGGAGGGGATACAGACACAAATCGGTACGTATGCCTCTCACATTCAGCCGGTATACAAGGATGCCGGGAAATGCCCCGTTTCCAAAAAAATCTACGACCGGGCGCTTGCCCTCCCCATGTTTTATTCCCTCAACAAGGAGGAGATTGATACCATCAGCGGTGTTCTCTCAAAGGTTCTCAGGAGTGCATCATGAGTCTGAAAAATACATCGGTCCTCGTCACCGGGGGAGCGGGCTTCATCGGCAGCCACCTGGTCGACCGTCTGGTCTCTGAAGATCCGGAAAATCTTGTCGTGGTTGACAACCTGTTCCTGGGGAAGGATGACAATGTACAGAGTGCCCGGAAGGCGTACCCGCACCTGAAAATATTCCATATGGATGCTGCGGATCCTGCGGCAATGAAAAATCTCGTAGAGTCTGAAGGCACGGATGTGGTGTTCAACCTTGCGGTGATTCCCCTGCCTGCATCCCTGGAGAGACCGGTCTGGTCATTCGACCAGAACTGCAAGATCACGTCCACCCTGTGCGAACTGGCCCGCTCCGGTCACTACAAGACCCTGATCCATTTTTCTTCGTCAGAAGCCTATGGCACTTCGATATCCGGTCCCATGGATGAGAATCACCCGCTGAATGCCACGACGCCGTACGCTGCAAGCAAGGCGGCATCGGATCTGCTGGTACTATCATATGTCCGGACGTTCGGGATTGAGTCCGCGATCATCCGGCCGTTCAATAACTACGGTCCGCGGCAGAACGAGAAAAGTTATGCAGGGGTCATTCCCCTGACGATCAAACGACTCTACGAACATCAGCCACCGGTCATCTACGGGACCGGAAACCAGACCCGCGATTACCTGTACGTAACCGATACCGCCGATGCGGCAGTCAGGATCTATCATTCGCAGAATACCCGGGGAAGAGTCCTGAATATTGCAAGCGGGAAAGAGGTGTCCATCCGATACCTTGTTGAAAAAATTCTCCACTACTGGGGATCCGATCTCAGGATAGTCTACGAACCTGAACGGCCCGGGGACGTTCAGCGGCATATCGCGAATACCTACCTTGCGAAGGACCTTATCGGGTTTACCCCGACCGTGGAATTCGATGAGGGGCTGAAAAAGACCGTGGAATGGTATAAAACGAAGGTCTTTCCTTCCGCCGGCCGGTGAACCGGATCCCCGGAGGTGGATTGAATGAAAAAAAAAGGAGAGGAGAGGAAATGCGGGCTTCAGCAGGAATTGCTCGCCCTCCATGGCGATCTTCGGTCCCGGTACCAACACGAGTATGACCGGAACCTCCCCTTTTCTGACGAACTCTTCGACCGGTGGGAACGTGCGAAATTTTTAGGGTTTGGTGAAGGGACCCGGGTATATGACAGCAGTTATATTTTCGGGGATGTGAAGATTGGCAGGGACTGTTTCATCGGCCAGTTCACGATCATCGACGGGAGCGGTGGGCTGGAGATCGGGGATTTTTGCTGCATCAGCGCCGGAACGCATATCATGACCCATGATTCGGTCGACTGGTGCCTGTCCGGGGGCACCGTTGCCATGGAACATTCCCCGGTGAAGATCGGAAAGAACTGTTACATCGGTCCGCAATGCGTCATTAACCGGGGGGTGACCATCGGGGACCATTCCGTGATTGGAGCCAAGAGTTTTGTGAACCGCGATATCCCGCCGTTTTCAATCGCGTATGGTGTTCCGGCAAGGGTTATCGGGGAAATTACCCTCCGGAATGACGGGACAATTCAGAGAATTGTCCGGGATAAGGACTAAGCGAATGCCCGGCCGCCGGCCTGTACAACCTGCTGTTTTTGAGGATATGCATGGATTTTTTTAAAAAACCCCCAAAGAACGAACAATCCCCGGATACCGGTTTTTTTCATCTTGATAAAATATTCGAACTCGGAAAAGACACGCTCATCTACGGGGTGGCAAATGCCTCGCAGGGATTTGTCGGGCTCTTTCTTCTCCCCCTGTATACCCGCACGTTTACCCCCTACGAGTACGGGGTTATCGAGGTAATTACGATAATTACCGCTCTTCTTACGCTCATCAGCGGTCTCCAGATCGAATCGGGAGTATCCCGGTATTATTATGAACGGGATTCCAATCCGGAGCAGGTACGCCTTGTCTCAACGGGCCTCTTTTTGCGATTGCTCTTAATCCTGCCCTTATTACTGGTTCTTTTGCCGAATGCCGGGAGCATCTCGTTTTTGTTTACCGGGACGGAATCCTATTCCCCTGCACTGTGTATTGCGTTTATTACCGTCCCGTTCTCGTTGCTCTTCACGTATTTTCTCCTCCTCCTGCGGCTGCAGAAGAGACCACGAACCTATGCGATCATCGCAACAGGGAATTTCCTTTTCATGGCGGTATCGAATATTTTTCTCATTCTTGTCATCGGAGCCGGCATTACGGGAATATTTATCAGTTTTCTCGTTTCCTATGGTATTTTTTCCCTCTGTGCCCTCTGGTTCGTGCAGGACGCTGTCCGGAGAGTCTTTTCCTCTGAAGAGATGCGGAATATCCTTTTCTACAGTATCCCGGTAATTCCGGCAGTAATTGCCAGCTATTTTAAGGGAAATCTCGACAAATTTTTATTAATCCCTCTCCTCGGCCTGGCCGGTCTCGGGCTGTATTCCATCGGGATCCGGATAAGTTCCGTGCTGCTCCTGGCAGTCTCGGCGTTCAACCTTGCCTGGACGCCGTTTGCGATGTCGCTGATCCGCCAGAAAGACCATCAACAGATTTATGCCAACATACTCCTTGTGTTTGCCTTTGGCATGATCTTCCTGAGCATGGTGATCGCGCTCTTTTCCAAGGAGATCATCCACATCATGACACCTCCCGGCTACTGGCACGCAAGTGCGATCGCGCCCATCCTTCTCCTGGCCGCTGCGATCAACGGCATGTTCACCATCGTCGGCATTGGTCTCAATGTTGTCAAAAAGACCTACCTTATTACCGTGGCGTTCCTCGCGGGACTGGCATGCGGCATCCTGATGCTCTTCCTGCTCGTCCCGCAGTACGGCATACTCGGCGCCGGAATCGCTGCATTCCTCTCTTCTGTTACCGGTATCTTCGTGGAATACCGGCTCGCGCAAAAATATTATTTCATCAAGTATGACGTTTCAAAGATCGCCCTTTTTGTCGTCACCAATGCCTTCCTGGTCCTGCTGTTGTACCTGGCAGACGGCTGGGACATCACCGGTTTTACCCTCGGGGTAAAGATCGTCGGGCTGACCGTATTTTCCGCAATCCTTGTGCTGATTTTCGGGAGAGCTGATTTCCTGCACGGAACAGCGTATATGTGGAACAGAGTTGCAGGTATGGTACGGAAATGATCCGGTCGTTCCTGTTCCGGAGGCAGCAGCCATGGAGGTAGTCTTCTTCATCGCAATCGGATGTTTTCTCCTCCGGGCTGCTCCCGCTCTCCTGAAAATTTCACCGGAGTCATCCGATCACTTTTATCACCTTTTCTTTTCAGAATACATCCGGAAGAACCGGTTCCGCTGTCCCGGACCTGTACCTGAATTCCTCTTGCCGGGCATCTACGATTACCCGCCGTTTTTCCACTACCTCATGGCAGTCTTTCCCAAACGATTGCGGGAGATCATCGCCCCCTACATGGGGGGAGTGATCGATGCCGTTCACACCTGGATCATCTATGGTTTTGTCCTGTACCTCGCGGCAGTCCCGCCGTTCTCGTCCTACCTCTACGATCCGATCCCCTGCGCGACAGTCGCCGCGGTCCTGTTTGCAACGTCTCCCGCGCTCCTTGCCCGCAGCTCGGGGCCCCGGGCATACACGCTCACGACCCGGCCCCTCGGGGAACTGCTCTTCACCCTCTATTTCTTCCTCCTCGCAATCTTCCTTGTCGAAGGGGACATAGTTCTGCTCTTGTGCGCCGCTGTCGTCGCTGCTGTCCTCTTCCTTTCTTCGAAATTCGGACTTCAGGTCATGGTACTGTTTTCCCTGATAGCGGGGGTGTTCCTCCAGAATATCCCTGTCCTCGTTCTTCCTCTTGCGGGGATTCTTCTCGCGATCATAATCTCGGGGGGTCATTTTGTCAACGTGATCCGCGGATCCCTCCTGCATTCTGTATTCTATTATCAGGTGTTACAGAAAGAGCACGTGACCCGGACTCTTGGAACCGTCATCTCGGATATCCGTACCATCCCGTGCAGGTTCAGGTACAGCACGATCCGGGAATATACCCTCGCGGTCGGGAAAATTCTCTACAACTACCCCTTCTTCATTCTCATTACGCGGAATATCCTGTTCCTGATTATTTTCACCACCTGCCTGCTCCGGTCTTCCGTCATCGGGAGTTCCCCGGTCATGGTTTTTTTGTTTCTCTGGCTCTGTTCCAGCATCGCGGGTTTTATCCTCACGGTTAAAAAACCACTCCTGTTCCTCGGGGAAGCCGAACGCTACCTGGAATACAGCATCTCGGCCCAGGCAGTCCTGTTCGCGGTATTCTTTTCCAGCGCCCCCCTGATTTTTTTCCTCCTCCTCGGGTATCATGCGTTTTATTATACAGCGACAATTTTTCTGCTGTTCCGGGTAAATCCCCGCCGGGACCCATCTCATCATGATAAAAAAGACCTTGTTGCCTGGATGAGAGCAAAGATCGCACCTGGTAAGAAAATCCAGGGTATTCCCGGCGGCGGGGACCTCTTTGAGATCCTGTATACGACCGGCCTGCCGGTTTTATACCCTCCCGGAAATTTCACGGAATTTTCAAAGGAGGAGTTCGCTGAAATTTTCGAACGCTACCCGTTCCCGAACCGCAATCTGTCGTTTGCACTGGCAAAATACCATATCGATATCCTCCTGGTAAATAAGAATTCCCTTAAAAAGGCTGAAAAAATGGATATTCGCTATGCATTGCAGGACTACCGGATCCTGTTTGAGAACCCGACCTACACGGTCTACGGTGTTTCCTGATAGGGAACTTTTTTCCGGATCATCCTGATGCGGGGCGGATATAATATCCCTGGACGTCGTCGTTCTCGTAGATCTTCTGGTTCTGTTTCAGGTCGTTCTCAAACGCCGGACCCAGAACGACCGTATCCAGGACGCGCTTATAATACCCGGGAATAACCACGTTCGTCTGAATGGGCCGGTCGGTTAAGTAATCTCTCCAGATAATTACCTTCCCGCTGTAATCTGAAATGTTCCTGAGTTCCAGGTACCGGACGTTGTGTTTCAACGACAGACTGATGATGGCAACTCCGTACTTTGAGTCGCTCACGAGATTGCCGGAGTATTGACCGAGCGTTTCCGCTCCTGCTTTCTCCTGGAACGAATATCCTGTTTCTATCGTCGATGCTTTCAGCCAGAGAGGGCTGTCCAGGTTGGATATCGTACTTGTCGTCATAAAAAATGTCAGGCCGGCTATCAGGACCAGGAGGACAACCTGCCGGGATTGCGGACGGGAGATCCTGCTGATCAAGAAAAATATCCCGCAAGCCGCGAGAATGCTTAAGAAGAAGTACAGGAAGGCAAACCAGCGTGTCGGCACGATATTATGGATACCGAAGAGCGGGAATATGAAGGTGATGACCAGCAGCAGGATCGTACTTGACAGAATCGAGAAGGTGTACCGGTTGTGATATTTTTTACCAAGCCAGACAAGAGACCCGAGGACAGCAAGGCCGATCAGGAGAGAGAGCCCCGTTGTATTCGCAGCCCGTTCCAGAAACGGGGGGAGCGTGACGGCATACGAGGCAATCGCCTCCGGGCGGTTTAAGAGTGCGGCATTCTCGGTGACATAGTAGTCCAGGGTCGAGACGATGACGCCAAAGAATGAATTTCCGCCTATCTGGCTGTAGAGTGCAACAAACCATTGCTCGAACAGGATGATCCCGTACAGGGAAAGCACAAGAACCGACGGGAAAATTTCAGCATGACGTCCGTACATGGCTTTATACATACACGATCCGGCAAACAGCCCGGAAAGGGCTACGAGAAAGATGAACGATGAGACCGCGTGGCCAAGGACCAGAGCGACGGAAAGAATGATGAAAATCGTTGACCAGATTGTCTTGTCCCTCTTTGTCTGGGCCCGGTGGAAAACAACCAGCATGAGGAAGTAGAACAGGCAGATCCCAAACGTGGTTGTCTGCGTCGCGTACCCCCAGTACGTGAGGTAGTCGGTCATGTTCACGATCAGCATCGCGATGAGACCGGCCTGCACGGAAAAAAGACTCCGTGCCACGAGAAATACGCAGACAGACGAGATGATGAGGGGCAGGGATATCGCAAGAAAAGACGCCTCCTTTACGGGAACATCTGCGATCACCTGCATGACTGCGGTCTGGATATGCATGACGGGAAAGAACTGTTCTTTTCCGGCCAGCGCACTGATAAACCCCCCCGCACTCAGGCTGTCGTTCATGGCGAGGTGGGTCCAGTAATCGATGCCGGAACCGACAGAAAAGATAGGAAGCGATTTTACATTGAACGAGAGTAAGAAAATTTTCAGGATCTGGAGGAGGGTTTCGGGCTTCGTGGTAACCTTCGAGATGGAGAGCGCAGTACATCCTGCGCAGAGGGCGATGAGCACGAAATATGCAAGGGGGCGATCATCGCGGGTGAACACCAGGAGAAGGCTTGCCACGTAGAGCGCGAAGAACACAATTTCCAGGATGATTTTTCCCGGCATTGACATCCTGCTTTCGGTACCCCGGGGCCGCTTCTTTACAACCAGGTAGGCGAGAGAGAAAAGCGCCAGGGATCCGCCCAGCATGAAGAGGTGGATGGTCGGGCTGACAAGGTAGAGGGACGTGATGAAGAGACCTGCGATGATCCCTGAAATACCGGCAAAAAGGTCCGCATTTTCCGGAATATGCTTCAGGATCTGCGGTCGCGGCATTGTTGTTACCTATGTAATTTCCTGAAGTAAACAATGTTGCTGGTTTTTTACCTCATCCAGTTTTCAGGAGCACGCTGTAAGGATCGTCTCCCAGACGTAGCCGGGAGATCCCGTTGCCGGAAGGGTACAACAGTTCTCTGAATAGTGCCGGATACGGTCCGGGTTTTTCAGAAGTTCAAGAATAATATCTGCGTAAGCACGAGGATCGTCATAGTCTGCCACGATCCTCCCGTTCCAGGCGTCCTTTACGATATCCCGGACATCCCCGCAGTCCGAAGTTATGACCGGTACCCCGCACCGGAGGGATTCGATAACCGTATAGGGAAATCCCTCGCGTTCCGAAGTGAGGATGGAGAGCCTGCTCCGGTTGTACCATTCCCAGGTATTCTCCTGGAAGCCGACGAAATCGACCGTGCCGGAAAGCCCGTCCAGACGGGCCATGTCCTCGAGGCGCCCCCGTTCCGCACCATCCCCGACAATTGCAACGCGGAGCGAGGGGAGAACCTCCTTTACGAGGGCGGCAGCGGCAAGGAGGGTCCCGACGTGCTTGACCGCGGCCAGCCTCCCGACAAAAACCAGGTCGTAGTCCTTCCGGATATCCAGCGGCCGGAACCGGTCATCGACCACATGGGGCAGGATGAAGATTTTTTTTTCTTCAATCCCCTGGCGTACGAGAAAATCTTTTGTGAACGTGCCGGTAACGGTAATCACATCAAATTTCTTGACAAGGGACAGGACAATCCTTCCCAGAAGACCGGGTTTTGGAAGGGGACGGCAGTAGGCATAGTCCCCGATGGGGCTGCCTCCTGCAATAAATGTCTCGACCGGACCCGCGAGGAGGGAGAGCCCGGTCTTTCTTCCGGTGAGCTTTCCCGCAATGAGCGCAAGATACCCGTGGGGGTACAGGAGGAACCCATGAACAAGGGCAGGCTTTTCGATAAAAGAGAGCCGTATGAGGTGGAATAATTTTACCGGTACCTTGAGAAACGCCGTGCGACCCCGCGCAGTGACGTACCGGACGTTCTCCATCTCCGGTCCCGGCGTGTCCCGCACAAGGAGTATCTCTTCAGCCTTCTTCAGCCCCGACAGCGGAGCGATATAGTTCCCCATGCTCCGGTCGGCAAGCCCCATGGTAAGGAGGAGCTTCATACCCGGCCCCGTTTCTGCTTCCGGAAAAATTTTTTCACGATGGATACCGCGTTTGACCAGGAGTACCGGTACAGGTTTTTGATAAAGTGGACCGCCATGTCCCGCCGTGCCTTCCGTCTCTTCTCCCCGCACCGGCGGTTATAATCCCCGATGAAGTCCTGGTATTCGGCCAGGGAACGGTTTTCAAAGGCCGCCCGTACTTCTGCATCCGCTCTTAAAAACTCCTCTCTTCGGGCGGGATCCGGGAGTACCGGCCGGCAGGTTCGTGCATCGATGAGAACCGGTACAAGGTTCACCCGCAGGGAGTCCGGCGTATCACCGGTGTCGATCTCGGCAATGAAGGATTCCCGCGGCCGCGAGATGAAGGCTTCGTCAAAGATAAAATTTCCCGGGCTGTAGATAATCGCGCGGTTCCGGTACATTTCATAGCTCTGCGTAACGTGCGGGTGGCCCCCGAGGACGATGTCCGCACCGGCATCGACCAGCCGTCGCCCGATCCTTACCTGATCCGGGGAAGGATAGGAGAACCATTCGCATCCCCAGTGGACCGCTACCATGACGAGGTCGGAAACGGGCCGCACCGCAGCAATATCGTCAAGAATGCTCTCTTCCGACGGGAGGGTGTTGCAGCAGGGGTTCTCTTCGGGATCCTCGATCAAAGAATACGCGAGAACTGCAACACGGTACCCTTTGACGTTGATCACGTCACGTGCCCCCCGGACTCCGGCAGGAGTGATCCCGTGATCCCGCAGCAGGTGTACCGTGTTCTGAAAAAAAACACGCCCGTTCCCCATGGTGTGGTTGTTGGCAACCGACAGGACAGTGAAATGGGCATCCTTAAGGCTCTGGACTGCCGCGGGATCCGCACAGAAAAACCGGGGATGATTCTTAAGTGCGCCCATCCCGAAAGAACATTCCAGGTTTCCGAAGACAAGATCTCCCGTTCTGAAGAGAGGTTCGACCTCTTCAAAGAGAATGCCGGCACCTTTCCTGCGGATAATTCCTGCTACGCCGGAATTTTCGCAGAGCGGCTGCTCACCCAGCATGATGTCACCGACTGCAAAGATCTTCAGGGACATTACCGGCCGCCAATCTCGTTGATAACAAATTTGTATTTCCCTGCGGGAGTCCTGTCGATTTTTTCCCGGAACCGGAACTCCACGTCCCAGCCGGGGAATCGCTGCCGGATCGATGTGGCGATAAAGTCAAGGACGGTACCGGGCAACGGGCTTTTGCAGACCAGCAGGATCTCCAGGTTCTCCTTCTTCTTCTGGACAATCTGGAACTCCTGGATCCTGTTGACGTTATCCCGGTGCGGGGAATTCTCCAGGGTGTGAAAGATAAGGTTGAACAGCGCTGCGCCATGAACATTTCGGCCGTCCGGCGTCTGTAAAAAGTCCGATTCCCGCCCGATGATATCCTTCAGGAGCACACTCTGCCTGCCGCAGGGGCACCGTTCCCGGAGAACGGACGCAAGGTCTTCCGTGCGGTACCGGAGGAACGGCATGGCGAAATTGTGCAGGCTCGTTGCCAGGATCTCGCCCGTCCCTTCCTCGATTCGGGCACCCTGTGCATCAACAATTTCCATGATGCTGCGTTCCGTATCAACATGCAGTCCTGCATGTTCCGCGCATTCGTAGGCGCCGACTCCCCCGTCATTGAGGCCATAGGTGTCAAAAACCCCGCAGTTGAAAACCTGGCCGATCTTTTTCCGCATGGGAGGGAAGAGCTTCTCGGCTGTGGTAAATACCGCCTCGGGATACGGGATTGCCACTTCGTTCTTTTCCAGCCATTGTGCGAAGAGGTAGACGGAGGTTGCATATCCCCGGATAAATCTCGGCCGGAATGCGTTCAGCACGCCGGCATACGAACGCATCTCCTGCTCGCCCATATCGAACGAGGAGAGTTTCCGGATATTCCGGGTGAATTCGTGTGCTTTCTGCTGGAGGTTGCTCTTCCTCCCGATATTGAGCGAGGACCCCGCAAGAAAGACCATCCTGTCACCGAGGGCATACCCCCCGTATCCCCAGCCCCGGTACAGGAGAACCCCGGAGAGGAACCGGTCGTTGGTTGACTGCCGGTATTTGAGGGGGACGCCGGTCGATCCTCCCGTTGCCTTTTCGATATAGCGGAGCCGGTCAAGATTCACCGGTTTGAAGGCGTCCCAGTTCTCCTTGATGGTGTCTTTTGTCAGCACGGGGAGTTTATGGAGGTCTTCTGCGGTCCTGACCGCTTCCGGGGAGAGACCGAGATTTTTGAAGAGGTCGCGGTAGTAGGGGACGTTTTCCTGGCAATACCGGATCATATGCCGAAGCTGCTTGTCCTGTTCTTCCTTCAGCTCGCGGAGGGGTCTCCACTGGTTCTTTACAAGACGCTGATAGACGGGATAAAAATCATATTTGCCCAGCGAGTGTGCAGCGATAAAAATCAACCGGTGGGAATAACTCATGCCGGATCATCCCTTGCGGATCACGTTCTATTCCTGATGCCGGATACGCAGTCCTCGACAGACCGTACCATGAACGCCGTCACATCGATTTTGTCGTTGAGCAGCCGTTCCTTTTTCAATTTCCAGTTCTCTTTGCTGTGGGGGTCGGTAAGGATCTCCTCTGCCTTGCCCAGCGCGGCGGTGGTATCGGAAAAGGAAGAGAGGAGGCCGTACGTCTTTTCAAGTTCAATGAAATTTCCCATCAGCCTGGCGAGGGATGAGATATAGATGGACGGGGTCCCGAGCAAAGCCGCCTCCGTTGCCATCGTCGCCCCTTCCCCCACGTACAGGCTTGCGTAATACAGCAGGTCATGCACCTTCTCCGGGGGGAGCCGGATCCGGTACGGCTGCAATTCATCGGGGAGCGCTCCCTCGGAGGTAATCAGGACACGGCCGTACGCGCTGAGCGCGGTCACCAGCCCTGCCTTGTCTGCAATGCCGTGCTGCCCCACATCATGGCTGGATCCCCAGGAGACAAAACGGATGACGATGAACCGGTCTCCCTCCGCCAGACCGACTTCAGACAGGACGGCCGGATCCGGGGTGAAACGGGTGGGGTGGAGGTACGCAAGTTCGTGATACCCGTTATACCGGGTCTGCTTTTTTCCGATATTTTCCGTATAACACGAGGGGGTCAGGATCCGGTAGGTGAACGGAAATGTCACCTTCTTCGCAAGTTCTGCATGTTCTGTATCCGAAAACGTAATCGACCATTTACGGTTAATCCATGCGGAGAACGCCGTTGCCGGATTCAGGACACCGATATAGATATCGGCCCCATGTCTTCTCCCGATGGTTGCGATCCGCATGGTCCGCTGGATCCATTCCCGTCCCAGTGCGAAGATTCCTCCGGAGGGTTTCCCCACGGTTTCATAGGGGATGCCATAGCCATCGAGCAGTTGCCGGGTTACTTCCTTGTCCCGGGCCGTCACCTTGATCTCGTGGCCGTGCTTCTCCATCTCCCAGATGAAATTTTTGAACAGGTGGACATGTGCCGGATGTCCCATATCGATGAGGATCTTCATTTCTCCCGCCAACTGGATACCATCATGCATACCACCCGTTCGTCCCCTTCTCCTGCATCATATCAAAGAACATGGCAAAGAAGAGACTCATGAACCCGACGCCGATGACGATGAGGGAGAGCGTCAGGGGAACAAAAAGCAGGTTTTGAAGGATGAACTTGTTGTAGACGGCATAGACAGCCCCCCCGAGACCAACCAGGGTAAACAGCGCCCCCGCAAAGTAGAACAACACCAGCGGGTGGAAGCTGATGACGACGTACTTCACCTTGAGCCGCCAGAGGAAATCCAACAGGAGGAGTTTCGAGACATTCATGATATAGGTGCTGTACTTGATCCCGGACTTTTCCTTGCCGTACCGGGCAGGGTGGGGTACGTTGATGACCCGGAACGAACTGATGTTGAGGCGGACGAGGAGATCGTTACAGTACCCGTAGCGCGGGTACATTGCCTCGAGGTCGATGCGCTCCAGCGCCCGGCGCGAGATGGCGGTGTAGCCGTTCTGGGGGTCGATCATGGACCAGTAGCCGCTTGCTATCTTGGTGAGCATGGTGAGCATGGTGTTGCCGATGAACCTCCACGTGCTCATGCTCGCCCGGTAGATGGGGTTGACGAGCCGGTTGCCCATGGTGTAGTCGCACTTGTTGTCAACGATCGGGTCGAGGAGGTTCGGCAGGAACTCCGGGTCCATCTGGTTGTCGCCGCCCATGACGGCGATGATGTCCATACCGTCATCGAGCGCGCGCTGGTAGCCGGTCGCGATCGCGGCCCCGACGCCCTTGTTCTTGTCGTGGTGTATCGGGATGATGGAAGGATCTTTTCCCGCGTAGTACTCCATGATCTCCTGCGTTGTGTCGGTCGAGGCGTCGTTGACCGCGTAGATACGGCAGACGAAGTCCGGGATGCCGGCGAGCGTCTCGCCGATCAGGAGCTCCTCGTTGTGGGCGGGGATGACGACCGCGACCTTCTTCCCCCGGTACCGGGGGATCTCGTCGCCGTCCGTTGCCGGCAGGTCGCTGCGGAGGGTCACCGGGATCTCCTTCAGCCGGAAACCTTTCTCCTGGAACAGGGTTACCATCATCGGCTCGAACGAGTCAGAGAACGGCAGCAGGTCCAGGAGCGTGATCCCCCGGATGCTGATAGCCCGGAACGTCGACTGCGGGTCGGTAGAGAGGAACTGTTCCGGTGAGGAAACCGGTGCCCTGCCGGGACGGTAGGGGGGGATCCCTTTCCGTCCCCCGAGGGATCGCGAGCCGACAACAAGGTCCGCCCCCTCCAGCACGGACTGCGCCAGGTGCGGGATATGGCGGGCAAGGTTATCCCCCTTGCTGTCGAGAAAAACGATGGCATGGCAGTCGTAGCCGATCGCACGCCGGGCGCCGGCAAGGAGCGCCTGGACCCGGTGGCAGGGCTGCGCGAGGGCGAGGACATCGGCCCCGGCTGCGGCCGCAACCTCGGCGGTCCGGTCCGTCGACCCCGCGTCGGCAACGATCACGTGGGCGGCGTACATCTTCGCGAGGAGGACCAGGGAGCCGATCGCGAGCTCGTCGTTGAATGTCGGGATAACAACCGCGACCTCCGGCAGCTGTACGGCAATGGGGGAGACGGAGGGTGACGACCAGCTCAGTATTCCGGCATCCGCTCCTCCCGTACGCCCGACAGTCCGTGATAGCCCCCGTGGAGCTGATTCCGGTGACAAGGTCATTCTCCAGGCTGCAGTCATTCCAGTTCCCGGCTGCACGTATAGTATTCTCCCAGAGCGGGAGCCGGGGTATTGGTGCAGGGTATCCCTACGATGAGAATAATATTCACATCAGGACAGATCTCCATCACGTCCCGCCGTCTTGTGATGAATACCCGTTGCCGATCTGTGATAAGATTATTTTAGAGCAGCTATTTTAAATATTGCAATGCGAGGATTTCTATTTATCATTATTTCGATCTTATATTACCCGAATTTTGATGTCAAAACAGGAAAATACTGAAAATCCAGGGGATTTTTCCGATTCATGCCGAAAAATCCCGGGCAAAAGGTTTTTTTAATTGAATACTGTTGATCTGCGAGATCGCGGTGACATCCGCTGCTGTCTGCAGATATTATCCGTTATGTATTATTAATACACCGGCGCACATTTAATCCGGGTGGTGCAGAGCTGTCACGTACCGGGCCCGTCAGGCCGGGAAGGAGACCATGAACAGGAAGCAGGTCGCGGCAGTAACCGTTTCGGCATGGTTAATCCTCGTCGCCACATTCATGCTCCTTGCCCGCCGGTTCGACCTTGAGATCTTTTTCGTTCTCGCACTCATCGGCGTGCTCGCGATCGCGGAGCTGGTCCGGCTGCGGTATGTCCGGCCTGCGTACCAGCGGTATCTCGGCTACCTGATCTGGGCAGGGATCGTAATCTTTGTCGCGATTGCCGTCACAAAAGTCATGGAGATCGTCGCTGCATGAAGTACGGGTACCTCCTTGTCATCGTCCTTGCGGCAATCGCGCTCCTGGGTCTTTCTGGTTTTGCTGCCGATCCCCTGCTGTACGCGCCGGAGAAAGAGCAGGCAGTTTCGGTCTTCCACGCGAATCCTTCCATCCTTCCGGAGGCTGATGCGTATGATTCGGAGGATTTTGCCTGGCTCATGCAGGCACTCATCGACGGGCAGATCCAGATCATTACCTCGCTTGGCAACAACGATGTCGCCGCCATGAAGCAGAACCTTTCGGCGTATTCCGCGAACAATGCATGGCTGGAGGGGACCGCGGGATACCTGGGCGTAACTGGCGGGGATGTCGGCATATTCCTTGCCGGCATCAAGGACCAGGAAGGGATCCTGCGGGAGATGGTCAACAAGTCGGAGACGATGAATGCCCTGACTGCTGCCCGGGAACGGGGCGCGGGCGATGCGGAGGCTGCGGCAACGATCGCCAGCCAGACCGCCGCGGTGAGGGAGGCCGAGGTTGTGCTTCTCGAACGGTACCTCGCCGATCACGCTGCCGTCACGAAGTCATGTGCTGCCATCGGCCTCGATACCCGGTCGTACGGTACGGCGCAGGTAAAGGTCCGGGAGATCATCCGCACCATCAAGGCTGAAACAGCACCCGTGGAGATCCCGGTACCCCCTGCCGATGCAGCCGGGCGGATGACCCTGCTGGTCGAACCGACAACGGCCGCGTATCTCGATACTGTCCAGGTCTTCGGTCTTGTCTCCCCGGCTGAGGAAGGGCGGGAGGTTACCATCTTCCTGGACAACAGACCCCGCATGACCGCGATAACTGACAGCGGGGGGAACTACCTCTCCCGGATAACCGTTGAGCAGATCAGGGCCGGTGACCATACCCTGTCTGCGAGGACCGGGAACCGTTCTGCCGCAGGAAAGGTCGTAACGATTTCTTCTTCAGGAACGACGACTGCGTTCACCGCGGAAGCCGGGTATTTCAACCGTTCCGAGACCGGGGCGTTCTGCAACGGCACGGTGATGGCCGGCCTTCCTGTCCGGAACCTCCCGGTCCTCATCCTTGAACAGGGCGAGATCATGGCAACAGCGAGGACGGCGGAGAACGGGACGTTCCGGCTCTTCGTCCCCTTGTCCCCGGGGATCCACACGCTCTCCGCCCGGTTCTCCGCGGAGGACTACCCGCTCGGTCCCTCGGAAAGTCCCCCGGTGACGGTTACCGCACCCCCAACCCCCATCCGGGTCCTGGACGTCCTGGGCATCGGTGCCCTGATCCTCGTCATCCTCGGCGCTGGCATGTACCTGTTCCTCCGCCCCCGCCCGGAATCACCGGCAGAAGGGGAGCCCCTTCCCGACATCTTCCCGGAAGCAGCACCGGCACCGGACACACCGGAGATCCCGCCGGAGATCGGCACGCTCCTCGCCCGGTACGAGGCGATGCTGCGCGAACAGGGGCTTTCGGAAGCGGCACGGCGGGGATACCTCGACCTTGCCGCACGGATTGCCGCACACCTCCGGCTGCCGGCGTACCGTACCCTGACGCCCCGGGAGCTGAGCGCAATCTGCTCCGGCAAACGGTATTCCGGGATCTTTGACATCTTTGTCGACACCTACGAGAAGATCCGGTACGGCGGCAGCACGCACGGCGAAGACCGTGCGGGGTTCGAGCAGGAACTGCAGCTTGCTGACGTGGAGACCGGGAAGGGGAAGGCATGAGACCGGTCACCATCATCGCGGTATCGCTCCTGCTCGGCGCCGCCCTCGTCCTCTTCGTCCATTTCGGTGCAACGGGAGAGGAGTTCAGCAGGTATAACGTCGGGTGGAACGGCACCTCGGCATTCTTCGCCACCCTCGACCGGCACACGACGGAAGAGATCGCCCGCCCCGCGGACCTTGCGGGATACCGGGGCGTTACCCTGCTCGTGATCGCGCCGGACCGCACGATGACTGCAGAGGACGGGGCGATGTACCGGGACTTTGTCGCACGGGGCAATACACTCTTCCTCGCCGATGATTTCGGCACCGGGAATGATCTCCTCCGGGCGATGGGGAGCGGCATTTCGATCCGGCGGGAAAATATCTCGAGCCTCGACCGGGCCTACAACGATCCATCGATGATTATCGTGTCCCCGGTCAATACGACCCGGTTCCTGCCGGAAGGATCGAACCTCGTCCTGAACCATGCCGCATCGCTGAAGGGCGGGACGCCGGTCGTTGCGACAACCCTCTTCTCCTGGGTGGACAATGATTCCGACAGCAGGCTCAGCGCGAAGGAAACGCTCGGGGCGTTTACCGTCATGGCACAGGAGACGATGGGAGGGGGGACGGTATTTGTGCTCTCCGACCCGAGCATCTTCATCAACGGCATGGAGGATGCGGGATACGGGAACGCTGCCTTCCGGACGGCGGTTGCCGGGTCCGGCCCGATCGTGATTGACGGGTACAGTTCCCGTTTGGCACGGGAGGACCCCGCAGGGGAACTTATTCATGCAGTACGTTCAAATACTGCGTACATGTTCGCGATAGCCGCCCTGCTGGTTGCCGGCATCCTTATTGCCCGGCAGCGGCGGGTCGTTTGAGGATACCATGAAACCCCACGCACCGGAGACGGGGACGATTCCGGAAGTCGCCCGGTTCCATGACAGCATCACCCGCACGCTCGGCAGCCTGATTGTCGGCAACCGGGAGCTCATCGAGCTCATCATCATCGCGCTGCTCGCCGAAGGGCACATCCTGATCGAGGGGGTCCCGGGCACTGCGAAGACGACGATCGCAAAAGCCGTGGCACGGGCGACGAACTGCCAGTTCAACCGCATCCAGGGAGCGGTCGACCTCCAGCCGGCGGACCTGATCGGCATCAAGACGTACGACACGATCTCCCGGTCGTTCACCCTGCGCAAGGGCCCGATCTTCACCAATATCCTGCTCGCCGACGAGATCAACCGGATCAACCCCAAGTCCCAGGGCGCGTTTATCGAGGCGATGAGCGAACAGCAGGCCACCATCGATGGCGAGACCTGCCGGATCGCGAGCCCGTTCCTCGTGATCGCGACGCAGAACCCGTACGACCTGCACGGCACCTTCCCGCTCATCGAAGCGCAGCGGGACCGGTTCATGTTCGGGCTCACCTCGGGTCACCTGAACTCCGACGAGGAACTCGACCTCGTGCGGCGTGCGAGCGTCGGGAAGCTGGACTGGGATGGCTATTCGCGGTCCGTCCCGCTGGAGAACACGCGGGAGAACCTCCTCTCCTTAATCCGCACCGTGAACACCGTCCGGATCGAGGAGCCCGTGCTTGCCTACATCCGGGATATCGTGATCGCGACCCGGAAGAACGGGAACATCGAGCTCGGGGCGTCCTCCCGTGCATCCGTCGCGTTCGTCCGGGGCGCCAAGGCGCATGCGGCCCTCACCAAACGGCCGTTCGTGCTGCCGGACGATGTAAAAGTGCTCGCGGACGCTATTCTCTGCCACCGGATCATCCTCACCCGCGAGGCGGAAGTCGAGAACATCAAGCCGGAAGACGTGGTCCGGGAGATCCTGGAAACGATCGAGGTGCCGTAACCCGCATGGAGCCGGCGCGCAACGCCCGTACGGTCGGGACGATGGCCGCACTCTTCGGGGCGGCGGCGATCTTCCTGGAAAGCCCGGCGTTCTGCCTCGCTGCAATCTCGCTCCTTGTCTTTCTTATCGCCCTCGCGTTCCGGTTCCGGTACCGCATGCACCGGATCGTTGCGTCGGCAGCCGTGGAACGTTCTGCAAACAAAAAGACGCTCCCGCAGGGCGGGACCGTTGTTATCCTCATGACCTTTACGTGCCGGCCGGAGCAGGGCACGTCGGTTGCCGTGCGGGAGATCCCCGCGCCGGGGACCGGGAGCGATGCCCCGGCGCACGTCGTGCCGGTGGGCCCGGATGGCAGCGCGACCCTCCTGTACAACCTCACGCCGCTCGTGCCGGGGAAGACGGCCGCCCCGGGGATCGTCGTGACGGTGACCGACCCGTTCTTCACTGCAGACCTCGGGATGACGTCCCCGCCGTTTCGCGGGCCGGAGCTGGAGGTGCACCCGCACGCTGCCTACGAACGCGCCCGCACCCGGAGCGATATTGCCGCGCGGGAGAAGAACCGGGCCAGCGTGGAGCGGGGGTCCAACATCCGCTCGTTCCGCGAGTTCCTGCCCGGCGATGACATCCGATCCGTGGACTGGAAGATGACGGCGAAGTACCAGCGGCTGTTCATCCGGGAGTTCATGTCGGTCGAGAACGTCCCGCCGCTCGTCGTGCTCGACGTCCCGGGGAGCGAGGTTGCGGTCCCCGATGCGCAGCTGGCCCTTCTGATCAACAGCGCGAACAAGGCGACGGCAACCGCGATCAAGGCGCACGGCTCGGTCTCGCTCTTCATCATCTCCGGGATCAACGTGCTTTCGATCCTCCTGCAGGAGCGCAACCCCCAGCGCTGTACCGCTGCCATCCTCGATGCGGCGCAGCCGCAGGCCCGGCTGTACCATGCCTACCGGCTGAAGAACCGGGAAGCCCTGCGCTCCGTCGTCCGGACCTGCGGGCGGGCGGTCTTACGGGAGATCGGTGCTGAGCGCAGGTTCCACTCCCGGATCGCTGCGGTCTGCAGGAAGAGCCTTGCGAGCCCGGACGTGCCGGTCTTCGTTACCCAGGTAGGGAAGCTGCTGCGCAGCGTGCAGCTGAAGGAGATCCATCTCTTCTCGCTCTTTGCCGGGGATACGAGCCACCTCCAGGAGATCGCTTTCCAGGCACAGGAGCAGAGCATCCGCGTCCTCCCGCGGGCCCCGGAGGGTATCCGGGTCAGCCTGCCCGGCGCGGACCCGGCAGGGGTGATGGCGTGAAGGCGTTCTTTGTCAAGGTCTCCTTCCTTGCCGTCGCGGTCGTCACCACGCTCGCCTCCCTCCCGTTTGGCGACAACGCGATCCTCCGCCCCGTTGCCGCGGGGATCTTTGTCATCGCGGCGCTCCTGCGCCAGGGGAATGACGAGGAGACGATCCTCACCCTTGCCACCGGGGAACTGCTGGTGATCGCGGTGGCGGACGCGTCCTTTGTGGCCGGGACGGTCGTCCAGTGCGCCGTGCTCGGGGCTGCCTTTACCAGCGGGAGCGCTCCCGCGGGCGCCCGCGACGGGCTGTTCGTCGTGCCCTGCCTGGTTGCCTGCCTTGCCGGGGCGATCTGGCTCTTTACTGCAAACCAGGTCCTCCTGCCGTTCATCGTGATGGTCGTTGTCGCCGGGGGATCTGCGGTCGTCGCGCTCGGCGTCCAGGAGATGCGGGAGCGCCGTCGCTTTACGGGAGGCAGTGCATGAAGATGCCCGGGCGGTACTTTGCGACCGGCCTCCTCCTCGTCGCGGCAGCAGCGGTCCTGGTCGCCGTCGCCGTGCTCACCAACCGCGGCGACATCACCTCCGCTGCCGTCGTGATCGCCGGCATGGTCTGCGCTGTTGCCGGTATCTTCATCTTAACGTTTGCCGGTGGCGAGCCGATCGACCCGCGGCTCGTCTCCTCCCTCTTCGTCCAGGACCAGATCACGGTCTGCCGGATCGCGGCCGACCTCGGCATCAACGGCAATGCCTGCTTCCTGCCCAAGCGGCTGACCGGCGAGCCCCGGGTCATGCTCTTCAACCCGGTCTCGGAGTACGCGGGAGGGGCGGTCCGGCCGGAGGACACGTTCCCCCTCTCCGGGCCGGCCGGCCTCGTGACGGTCGCCCCCTCCGATCCGCTGGTCCGCGACCTCTTCCGCGGGGACCCGCTCCCGTGGACCGAGGGGGAGGAGGAGGTGACCCGGCTCCTCAAGGAATCCGTCTGCGGTGCGCTCGAGCTCTCCGCGGACCTCTCCTCCCGCTGGCAGGAGAAGACCGCAACCATCACCCTCCACGGCTTCCGGTTCATCGACGCCTGCCGGACCAGCATGCGCGAGTCCCCCCGCTGCTGCTGCATGCATCCCTGCGCTGCCTGCAGCCTCTGCGGGGCCCTGATCGCGGAGAGCATGGACATGGCGGTGGTGCTGGACCGGTGCTCGCCGACGGGATCCAATGTGACGGCGGTTTTTACGCTTTTACCGGATAAGACTGTACCGGAGCCGGTGAAGGAGGAGGCGGTGCCGGTTGTGGTGGAGCCGGTGGCGGAAGCTGGAGAGGGGGACCTCATCTGATTTTCCTTCCCAAGGGAGAATATCCGGGCTTCTCCTATTTGCGTGACAAAATCCGCCCAGAAAATCTTTTTATCGGCGATAAGGCGGTCCCTGCGATATAAACGAAAAACTGAAGATATCTCCACCGCGAGAGCAGTGCAATAACGACTCGTTCCGGCCCGAGGCCGAGCCTGACTTTTTTCCTGGCTCGTTCAATGTGGATAACCTGCCCGACAATAGAGGAATCGGGAATAATCCCGTCATCCGCAGAAGAATTATCTCCCCGGATATTACATCCCTTCACGGCAAAACCGACGATCCGGTGGACAACTAACTGCCCGGTGCCAGGCTGGAAAAAAGCAACGATGGTCCCCAGACCACATGCCGCTTTGTTAAAAGGAACGAGTGTGATAACATCCCCGTCACGAATGAAAGGGAACATACTGGTACCCGGTGCACTGAAGCGGAATGGTATCCCCCGATCAAGGATGTCACGGGTGATTCCGGCCATTGCAGAATCAGAAAGGAGCCGTAAATTCTCTCCGCGAGAATATTCAGTAGCAGACCCCTTCACAGGAACCGGGTCTCCGTCATTCTTCATAGAATCTTTTCACCATTGTAAATATATTGAAGCAGAAAACTTTTGAATTCCCATAAAATATCGTATGTTTATTTTTTGCATAAGACGAGCTTTCTTCGTACAAGTTCTTGAATAAACCCCATCACATCCCGAGTGATTTGTTCAGGAGATCCCCCTGTGCATGATATAATGTTGGTTGCTATTGCTGCGACTGTCTGTTTCCCGTCGAGTTGCTGCCAGATTACCTTGCCGGACTCGTTCAGGGTAAAGAGTCTGTCTTCAAGATTCCCGATGCCAGATGTGATCGGGACGATGATGAGCTCGCCTTCGATCTCACGGCAAACGACATCGTCTGAAGGAACATAGATCGATTCCGACTCGATTGTTATCTCCAAAAAATCCACCTTCGCTCGATATTATTACACATACTTTCTATAATGTATAAAAGAGGTAGGAGAATAAAAACAAATTAAATTTTATCGGTATGTTTCCTTTTAAAAAAATCCTAAAAAAATCTAGGAGTTGTGTCGTCCCATACAACGGTCATTGCAGGTTTCCGTCATGCAAGAACACCATGCGCCGTGTTCCCCAATCACAATAGTTGGAATCCCGGGATCAATTCCCATACTCCGTACAGCACTACTGGACTTTGTGCTTATCTTAGATTCACAACATTCAGGACCCCGGTATTTGCAGGCGTGCAATACGGATTCCTCTGGCCTGCTCCGTTCAAGTACAATCAGTTCAGGCTTGGTGTATGGGAGCTTTTTACTTGGAGACATCACTTTAATCTCAATTTTTATGTTTTAATAAATTATGCTTTGCAGCACGCTTTGTTAAGTGGTTCTACATTATTATACCTTGTTCAAAAACTACCCTGCCAGATACGACCAGAACGATAAAGACTTCCACATTCGTTCTCACACTTCAGACATCCGTGGAATGAATACAGATCAATTACTGAGTAATGACTTTTCTAAAAATTTTTTCTAATGTTCATTCTTAAAAATGAATGAAATAAAAGATAGAATATCTTATTTAACGGCTCGGTTTGTATCGTTATTTCATTATATTCAGGATGAAGGCAATCCTATCATCTATGAGTTGAATCGTTGGAAACATTCACTACCGCAAGGGGATTTGACAAGACACTGGCAATAGTCAGTGCTGTTTCCCACCGTAACAGTAGGAATCCCGGGATCAACAGAAAAACTCTTTACCATGGAAGAGGATGCCGATTTTGCTGTAGGCTCACAGAATGGAGCACCATGATTTTTGCATGCAGTTAATACTGATTCCTGCGGCTTGTTCCGTTGAAGCACGATTAATTCTGGCTTTGTATATAAATTTCTCTTATCTTGTGCCATGTTACTTTTTTTAGTTTTTGCGGATTTATTAATATATGCATCGCAGAATGGCTGTATAAAGATCCCTCTGGTTCAAACATCTTACTGCTCATTTATCATTCTTGAACAGTTTAAAGTCACATTAGTTGTGTGAAAACTTATATTAGCCTCGACATTTTGTTGGGGATTTTTTTGGGAGTTTAATTGGGAGTATCGCGAGTCTTATCGGTACTCGTCGGTCGACCACGGGAATTCATTTCTTACGGGGCCAATGCCGGGATAATTTTGCAGGACTCTGTCCTGGGTATTGAGATCTTTTCGAAGCCCGTTGTTTGTAACAATCCAAAATCTGATGAGCTCGAAATCGATCGAATCCGAACGATAACCTTTATAAGACATGACGGCTTTCGGATGGATTCGTTGTCATTATAATGTTCATATTAAATTGGAACATTATTCGGAAAAAAAGGAGAGTGATAGGATAAAAATAGGTAGATTTCAATCTTGATTTCACCTAACCGTTTGCTTACCGCAACTCCTCAAGATTACTATCAAGAGAAGCCCTGGCCGGTACAAGCGCCACCACTACAACGAGAGAAATCACCATATTTATACACTCTGCATCCCGAAAAGAAAGAATTCGCTCCCCAATGCTTGGGATTACCCCCATGTTTACACGCAAGCAATACGGCTTCTTCGGGTCTGCTCCGTTCAAGTATGGTTAATTCCGGCTTCTGATATGCAAGTTTTTGTTTGAAGGCCATAGTATTGTTTTACATAAGTCAGAATTAATAAAATAGTGCTTGGCATAATGTCATCCTGTTCGCCCAGCCTTTGCATGGCACCGGAAAGTTTACTCGTATTTTTCAGAAGCTTAACAAGATTCCTTTCGATACTAATAACATAATCGGAGACATTCTTCTTTCTTTTTAGTACTCCTCTTTCGAAATTACAATCCGATAGAATCTGTTGAGCGTGTTACCGAACCACAGCAATCAAGGATGCTTTTTTAGAAGGACAGTTTGGTACTTAAAAAATTACCAAAAAAGATTCAGCGCAGAGGAGGCCGAAACCTCCTCCACCTTCGGATCCTGATTATCATCATCAAACCCATCGAGTTCCTCGATCGCATCCGCAAGGATGAGATACCGGTGCCATTGCCGGTTTGACCCCCGTACCCAAAGCTCCCGGAAGATTTCCTGGGGAATATCCATTGCCCGGATCTCCGCAATATCCCTCCTGCACGAGACCGCGATCTCAGCAGGTGCGAACCGTGGGTACTTCAGCCTCCTTACCCGGACAAAACTGACACAGGGTTTTTCACAGAGGATGAAGTGAAACGGCGGGTTCTGCCCGGGCCCCAGCACCAGTGCGATCAACCCCCAGGACCGGGCTTTCCGGGCTGCTTCATCGATCGCCACATACGGCGGATGACCGCGGATCATACCATACCACCTGCCAAACCTATAGTTCCGATCCGGTTATCTGTTGAACCAGGTCCATATTCTCCTGCTGTTCCGAAGGATCCGGCCGATGCCTGCATTCCGGCATCGCTGCCCCCGATTCCTGTTCCGGAAATGATACTGCAGAATCCATTGATACGGAAATTCCTGCATGGTTCAATTCCCGGCACGTTGTTTCTTTGGCAAATTTTTTCCATATTTTTTCCATCTCCAGCCCACGTTCCGGTTGCCAGTTTTTTGTACAGAGCCAGCGCTCGCCGCTGATACCATCGCAGGAGTATTCGGCCCGCACAACCCGGCGCGATCCGGTCCGTGTGGCACATACCTGTTGGATTTTGATAACCATACGCTTTGATTATGAAACGAAATTTTGGAAGAACCGGGACAGGATTTCCTGATTTTCGCTGAACCGGACTCATATCGTTGATGAAATCAGGGAACGTGACACGTTCCTCAGTCGGGTCCTTCCCCGGTTTTTCCTGCGACCGGTTGTCTGTCACAGAGACTTGTTCTCCTGCTGTTCTGGACGATCCGGTCAGTACCCCCAACTGAGGTGGTTTTCTATAACCGATCGTTGTGCCGGATATTTTTCCGCTATTCGACCCGCTGATATCAGATCCCCCTGCAGAGTTCTCCGGCAGATTTTTCCCGATACTTTTTTGCTGCATACCATGTTCCTGCCAACGGCCGGCGCTCGGCTTTTGTACAGAGCATACGCTCCTGCTGATACGACCCCAGAAGCGTTTTTGCCCGCACGTTCCGGTGTGATTCGAGCCGTGTGGCAATTACTTGTTTGTACTTTATGGATAAACGCGTGACTGAACAATATAAAAAATTTGAGAGCCGGAGACCAATTTCCTGCGAAATCTTCCAAACCGGCTGCATATCGCTACAATCCGGTTTAGGCAAAATGGGAATCGGCGACCGTTCTTGCCCCGGATTGGGGATATCGTATTCCGGACTCTTAGGAAACGAAAGATCGGGGACTGGTTCCAGATACGGGCATAGGTGTTTTCCGTCACTTCTCTCCCGGATTGAAGATAAAGGGAACTGGTACAGCCTTGTTCTGCACCCGGATCATCCTGTACGTTGAATTTTCGGCAGATCCATTCTCCGGTGGACAAAAGTATGGTTTTTCCACCTGCTCACCGACCCTGACAGAAGGGAAGAATAGCGGTTTTTCCGACCGGTGAGCATGTATCTTCGACGGAGGATTCGGAAAGGGAGAACAATGGAGAGGTTCTCCGGTTCAGGAAAAAGATCAGGTTTCAGCGGTTCCTGGTAGGAAAAAACGATCCGGAAAAGGGAGGGCTCCGGCTCTAATCGCGATCAGTCGGACCATGTCGAATCTTTCCTCTGCAGGAATGCACGTAAAGAGCACCGGTAAAGCCCCTTATCTTGCCCCGATTCTCCTTAAAAGGTCATTCTGACCAGATTGCTCTTCCGGTGGACAAAATCCCCGTTTTTCTGCCTGTCTACCAGACGAAAAAGAGGGTATATCGCTCTTGTGAGCATTCTTCTTCGACGGTGAATCCAAAAAGGGGGATGCCCGAGAGATCGAATCCTCAATCTCAATACCTTCAGATAATGGGATAGTTGATTGCTCCCATGGCTTAAAATGCGACAGGAATTTTAAGATTTTTTTTCCAGTATCCGTAAAACCGAGCTAAGGTTAAGTAAAAAAAATACCCAATAGTCTACCAGTCGAAGGTTCGTTCATGACAGAAGTTACGATGGATTCTGTTGTCGCGGTAACCAAAGATCAGATGTCTTGCGGCCTTGATGACGAAGCGGTTATTCTCTCCATTAAAAAGGGAGTCCATTTTTCACTGAATCCGTTGGGGAGCCGGATATGGTCCATGGTCCAAAAGCCGATTAAAGTAGGAACTATTCGCGATGCAATTCTTGCAGATTTCGATATCGATAATAAAACCTGTGAAGAAGATCTACTCCTAATAATTAGCGAGATGCAAAAGGAAGGATTGATAAAGATAATAACGACTTGATTTGAACCATGTTATTTAGATAAAAAGCCAGAAAAAAGTGAGACCATGTCGCTTTCAAGAAATTTTTTTTTATTTTTTTACTTTGGGATGATTATAAGCTTCCTAACCGCTGCAGTAGCGGCCGAGATCGGTACCAAGACCGAGACGGATTACGTCGATGCACGACCGTCCGGATATTATTCCGTCGAAATTCTCGGATCGTCCGTGTATGGCAAATACCCGAACGGAACAGTAATTGCATCCGGCACTGCCGGGACGGACGACGGGGAGGTAATCATGGGCGTTGTCACCAATGCCACCGCAGGATCAACCATTTCATTCAACGGAGCGTTCGCTACCGACGGCCCGATCAATATTACAAAAAGCCTCAACCTCTACGGATATGGCAGCACCGCATCTTTCCTCTGGAACGAGAACGGGCAGCATCCTTTATTCAAATGTTACGGCGCGAACGGGGCAACCACAAACCTCACGGCCAACACAGCACCGGGCGCGACATCAATCGCGGTCGATGACGTGAGCGGCATCTCGTCAAGTAAGATCATTATCATCTACGACAACACGATCTGGAACCCCTGGTATACAACGTATCCATCATGGAAAGCCGGCGAGATCCACACTGTTACATCGGTAAATGGGAACACCGTCAATCTCGGAGAGCCTGTTATCACCGGATACACAACGGCACAGAGCGCGAAATGCAAGATCATCACGCCCATAACAACAAACTTTAACGGTCTGTACATCTACTCCACCGGCAATTCAACCGACCAGCAATACGGTATCAGTATCCAGTATGGCAAGGACGCAACCCTGTCGAATATGCGGATTGACAAGATGGGACTTGAATCGATCTCCACCCTTGATTCCATCAACATGACGGTCACCGGAAACACTATCAGCAACTCCGAGAACAGCGGGGAAGGTTACGGGGTCGTCGTGGGGGATGCTTCGGCGTTCGTTACCGTCCAATACAACAACATCACGACCTGCCGGCACTGTATCGCAACAGGTGGAACTGGATCAATCGGCCAGCCCCGCAACATCACCTACGCATCAAACAACCTCATCGGGTACACTCTTGGCAGCGGTTATCCCGTTGATGCTCATCCGGAAGTCGTGAGCCTTGAGATAACCAATAACACGATCAGCGTTCCTTATGCCGGCGGCACAGATGGGGGATATGGGATGGGTCTTGGCGCGAGATACGCATACATCCACAACAATACCGTGATCAACGGCGTAAAGGGGTGGGGAATGAAGGGCAGGCCGCCCATCCAGAACCAGACGTGGATCGTTCAGAATAACACCTTCGTAAATTCGACCTACGGGTTCTACGTTGCCGCTAATGCAACTCCTTCAAACGCTTATGGATGGGATTACATTTACTTCCATGACAACATAATAAAGGGAAACGGGACGCTGTTATATATCAATAATCCGCCATCGGTTCTTGAAATGAATTCCGATATGTTGATACCATCAATACTGATTACGAATATCACCGGGTATTATGTCCCAGTCCAGGTAAAAATCCCTCTCGTATCAGATATACTTCCGCCAAAAAAATATTGTTAGATTACCATGCAACAACAACAGAACATCAATTTCACCCCAGAACAAGAAGTTCTGCTCTGGGCAATCCGCGTTGACAATAAAATGGATGAGCGAGTTGCGGATATTCTCGCTGCAGGTATTAACTGGGTTCACCTGCGGGATAGTGCAGTTCAACATGGTATTATCCCTCTCCTATACCGGCGCTTAAAAAAAAGAGAGATAGCAAAGCTCGTTCCTCCGGAAGAACTTTTGGAATTCCAATCCCTTTTCCAGGAAAATATTGTCAGGAATATCCGGATGACTCAACATTTATTTTCCATCATCGACCTCCTTGCTGATTCAGGAATCGAGACCATGCCTTTCAAAGGACCTGTACTGGCAGTCCAGGTGTATGGCGATCTTTCGATGAGGAGTTTCAGTGATCTGGATATTCTTATTCATGCCGATGACCTTTCCCGGGCATACCGGGTTCTGACTGATCACGGATATTTTTTGGATGATCCAGATCGGATAGGTGTTGAGAGGAGATTAGCACTTTTTGATCAAAAGGATCTCTGTTTCTCTTTTAAAAAAGATATTCTTGAGGTTCATTGGAAAATTATTGAAAAAATGTATGCAGTCCCCCTTGATATGAATCATTTTTGGGATCGATCTCTCAATATTTCTATAAACGATAAAAAGGTAAGGACTCTGTCTCCTGAAGATGTGATCATTATTTTGTGTTTTCACGGGCTTAAGCATTCGTGGCAGAACTTAAACGGCCTTGCCGATCTTATATATGCGATCTCGGATTCTCCAGAGTTGAGATGGCATGACATATTTGTTCGTGCCGAAAACATGGGATTGAAAAGAATTTTGCTCATTGGGTTGTTCCTAGCACATAAATATGGGGGCGGCAGATTTGGATTTGAATCTGAAAAACAGTTGACTTTGGACTCAACAATGTTACAGATCGTGTCCAATATTGAGGGAAACTTATTTCAATCGCATCCAATAGGGGCATCCAATATTACGCCATTCCTATATCTGAGGTCACGAGAGAGGTTTAAAGATAAAATTGTTTATCTCTGTTATTTTTTAACAGTTGAAGCCACCACATTCCCCTCTAGATTCCGAAGATGGTTTTGTGGCAAATTGTAATGATAACAACCAGTCGCCACCATGCGAATCTCATTAGCGTATCTGAATCATAAGACCGCAAATATTATTGCTAACTCCATGTCGGTGACTGGGCTTCCTTTTTTTTGGCTATGGTCTGCCCAAAGTCGTTGATAACTATGCGGTCTCTCGGTACAACTAAGGGAATTTTATCCTATAACGTATCATTTATCGCTTAATATTCATTTTTAAAATTTCTGTGGCCTTACGATAGCATCTTTCGAATCCTTTATCAGATATTTTTCTTGCAGGGGAACCTGCAATTGTGATTCCTTTTTCATGAAATGATTTATTAACAAAAGAATTCGCTCCGATAACAATATCATCAGCAATAAAAATATCTCCAACAATTACGACACCTGGACCAATGAATACATTATTCCCAATTGTTGGACATTTGTCCGGTTCATTGCAAGGATGGCATTGAGTAGCAATGTGGACACAATTATGGATTCTGCAATTCTCTCCAACTTTAACTTCAGAATTTACAATTATCGTTCCATAATGTGCAATTGATAATCCTGGACCAAACACATTGGGAGGTATTATAAAACCTAACTTTTTCCCAAGTCTTAAATGTCGATATTTTAAATAAAATATGTATGGTTTCCAAAATATTGATTTTTTACAATTAAGATAATATTCGTGTCTTCGGAGCAATCTTTCAAATCGCCATACATCGTTTAATAAAAAATTTAACCAACCATCAACTCCATTTAATGCGATCTTATCCGCTTCGAGATAAAATTTATAGTCATCTTTTGATTGGATCATATTTATATCACATTATATTATATTTTATTCAAGTCACTTTTTTTTTAAAATATTTGAATGATTCGTATGATTTTAAACCTTGCCAATCTAAAATAGTAATATAATGACAGCATAATCCTCGACAATATAATAGGATTCGGAATATCTATGAAAGGGTATCATTGATGATAAAGTCGACAAACACATAATATGAGATATTGTTTTCAATAAAAATGTTCAATATATTTTTCCAGCGCCGCACGACATTAAATTATGTATTTAAAGAGTACTAATGATATCTTGGAATCTTTCCATTAAGCGATTTGTATCCTCAGACGTGAAGATTAGAAAAAACATAGTATAAGAGACATTATGAAAATAGTTACCATCGTTGGCGCACGCCCGCAGTTTATCAAATGTGCACCAGTTTCGCGGGAGCTCCGGAAGAAACACGAGGAGATCCTTGTTCATACCGGCCAACATTATAACCCAGAGATGTCGGATATTTTTTTTGAGGAACTTAAGATTCCGACGCCGGACTATCACCTTGGAGTGGGCTCTGCATCCCACGGAAAACAGACCGGTGAGATCCTGGTGAAAACCGAAGAAATTCTCCTAAAGGAAAATCCTGACCTCGTTCTTGTATATGGTGACACTAACTCCACACTTGCCGGGGCTCTTGCTGCCGCCAAGCTCCACATCCCAGTAGCACACATTGAAGCAGGTCTGCGTTCCTTCGACAGAACTATGCCCGAGGAAATCAATCGGGTCATAACCGATCATGTCTCAAACCTGCACTTCTGTCCTACTAGAACAGCTGTGAAACATCTCGCAACAGAAGGGATCACGAAGGGCGTATACCTTGTCGGGGACGTGATGGCCGATGCCCTCGCATTCAACAAGAAGATTGCAGATAGCAGATCTCATATCCTAGAGACACTCGAGCTTAACATTCAGCAGTATTATACTATGACCATCCATCGCCCCGGCAATACCGACGACCGTCAAAACCTCACCAGCATTATTCACGCCGTTGGCGAAGCCAATTTCCCGGTCGTTTTTCCAGCCCATCCCCGGACAAAGACTTACTTACAGGAGTATGGTCTTAAAGACACCCTGCCGGAGAACATCCGGCTTATTGAACCACTCGGCTATCTCGATATGATCCGGCTCATGGCCAGCGCAAAGAAGATCCTCACTGACTCTGGAGGAATACAGAAGGAAGCATACATGCTGGGCGTGCCGTGTATCACGTTAAGAGAAAACACTGAGTGGATGGAAACGCTGGAGGGCGGATGGAATATGCTTGTGGGAGCAAATGAGGGGAAAATTCTATCTGCACTTAAGGCATTCAACCCCCCGCTTCCCCAAAAACATCTATTCGGTGATCACGCAAGTAAGCGGATTCTGAAAATATTGAATATCGTGCATATATAGTTTGATTATCCAATATTTACTGAGTTTTGAAAAATGAAAGAATCTCATACTACTTTATCTAATTTCGAAACCACTCAAAGTTTAAAAAAACAACTCCCTTTTAACTTAATTAGCAATTTCACTTTCTTTTTGGTAAATGTTTTTATAGGTCTCTTTCTTGTTCCATTTTTTATATCGACGCTAGGTATTGCAGCTTATGGCATCATCCCCCTTGCGACCACATTAAACAGTTATATTGGCCTATTTACAGAATCCTTTAACACTGCAGTATCCCGCTATCTTACCGTGGATCTTCGCAGGGAAGATTATACATCTGCGAATAAAACTTTTAATTCAGCATTTTTTACGATATCTGGCATTGTTTTAATTCTAGTGCCAATAGTGGCCCTCTTTTCTTTTTTTACACCGGCCATTTTCAACGTACCTTCTGGGCAAGAAATTGAGGTAATTTGCCTCTTTCTTGGGGTTACCGGTGCATTTCTCGTTCGGTCATGGTCAGGAAATTTCACTGTTTCACTTTATGCATACAACCGCTTGGATATAATTAATTATATTAATATTGTCAATGCTATCATGCAAATTGTAATAATTTTATTTGGTTTTTCTGTCTTTGGCCCTTCACTTACAATTGTAGGAGGGGCCTATTTGATTGCAGGAATTTCAGTAACAATCATTGCATTTTTTCTTTCCAGACGAGTCAATCCCAACCTCCAAATTAATATCAATGACTTCGATTACGCCCGATTGCATAATATCTGTGAAACGGGTTGGTGGGTGATTGTTAATAATATCGGGGCTCTTCTTTTTTTAAGTACGAGTCTTATACTAGTCAACATTTTTTTTGGGGCCGCAGCAACGGGCGAGTACGCTATTGCCTTACAGTGGGTTGTTCTTTTATACGCAATCGCGGGAACCCTGTCGGGAGTTTTGACGCCAATAGTATTGACATATTATGCTAAAGAACAGACCGAAACCCTAATTAAAGTCTCCAAGAGTGCTGTGAAGCTTATGGGCCTTTTTATGGCGCTTCCTATAGGGCTTATCTGCGGATTTTCTCCAATGTTACTTACCATCTGGGTCGGTCAAGAATATTCCTTGCTTGCTCCTCTTATTGTAATTCTAACCGGAAATCTAGCAATCAACCTAGCGGTCCTGCCACTATTTTCAATTAATATTGCGTTCAACCGTGTGAAGATCCCCGGCATTGTTACATTGATTATGGGGATTGGGAACGTATTGCTCGCAATCATACTCTCTCTTTATACGGGATGGGGTTATTATGGGGTTGCTATCGCGGGGGCAATTGTCCTTACTTCTAAAAATGCAATTTTCACACCTTGGTATGCAACCCG
>Ga0116154_10000707_pt1 | contig 34697 bp, 22 predicted proteins | sample AD_UKC030_MetaG_FD_89898 | JGI IMG/M metagenome (GOLD analysis project Ga0116154, IMG submission 89898) | Active sludge microbial communities of municipal wastewater-treating anaerobic digesters from USA - AD_UKC030_MetaG | ecosystem: Engineered > Bioreactor > Anaerobic > Digestate | place: USA... | reverse complement strand
CGGTCCAATATGACCAGCGCTGGCGTCTGGCCTTGCACCTGCCACCCGCAGAGGCTGCATTTGATCCTTCGCTGCTGGTCATCTTTCGCCACCGCTTGTTGGAAAGCGGCGAGGAAAAACTCGAAGGCAATGGGGTCAAAACCATATTATTGACAGATAGATTAACAGAGGCAAGCCAGGTCAGTGGCAAGATTATATGGCCAAGAGCTAACCAAGGTGTAGGGTATCTCCAACAGCAATAGATCACCTATGAAAAACATTCCGACCCCCCCATCAAACGGACCTTCTCTGAGTGCCTGTTCTCTTGCGCCCGGACGGCCACCTCGACCCAGGCTGCCGGAGAGGAGTTCAAATTATCGGGCTCCGAGCCATGAGGACCACCCAGTCCTACCGCGGTGTTTTAGGGCGGCACGATGGTTGGCGATGGTCCTCGCTCTGGCGACGGTAGGCGGAAGCCTTCAAGCCGCCTTTCTTCCTGGCAACATCTGGCCTAATCCGTCGCTGGAGTCGGTGTCAAGTCAGGCCGGAATCCCAACCTTCTGGCATCCGGGCGGTAGCGAGGTGAGTATTGACGATTGGGCCTCGGATTTTAGCGTAAGTCCGGTTCATTCACTCAAGCTCGATGATGCGAGCGCTGCAGATTACGGCGAATGGTGGTCGGATCGGGTGAAGGTCACAGGTGGGGCGACTTATTCACTCCGATACAGCTTGCGCTACGACACGACCGGCACGATGCGTGTGACCGCAAATTTCGCGGATGAGACGGGAGTTCGGATGAGCGGGGTCGATTTCAATTTCTCAGGAACCCAACTAGACTGGGAAGAACTAACGCAGTCAGTCACCGTCCCTGACGGCGCCAAAGCAATGTGGCTGACCTTTGCATCCGGCGGCAGTATCGAAGTGACCGGGACCGCCTGGCTGGATGACATTTCATTTGCCAATGACGCGGGTGAGACGGACACGGAATCCAAAGCAAGGATCCTGGATGCCGCCTATAGCACCGAGATTAAGATCGATGGCGAGGTGAGTGACTGGGAAAATCTGTCCAGCCAGAGCTTGACCATGGACACCCAGGGGCGCGGGACCAATGGGATGCTCGCGGTGGACATCCAATACGCCTGGAATTCCACCAACCTTTACATCCTGGTGAAGGAAAATCCGAGCTACACCGTGGCGAAGGCGCCGCAGGAAGCGCCGGACGCGGATACTTATCAAAACGCACCCTGGGCCGTGGACACGATTGCCTTTTGGATGGATCTGGACAACAACGCTGGCGTGGTCCAGGACGGGATGCCAGTGGTGGAAAACAACGCTGACTTCCAGCCCTGGTTTGGATTCAGTTCCGCCGGAAGAAGGGATTTGATTTACGGCCGTGTGAATGATTCAGGTTCCATGAACCTGGATGGCTTCACGAATGCGAAAGTTGCGACGGGTGGGACTTTTGCGGAGCACAACCGCCGGATCGAGATCGCGATCGCCTGGCGGGATGTGGCCGCCGCAGTTGATCCTAGCCGTCAACCTGGGGGAGATGTGAGTATGGCCGTTACGCCGGGCTTCGTTTTCGGAAGTGAGCCGCTGCTAATCTACAATGACTATAACGCCCAAGCATTCCTGGGGCCGGACCAGTGGAATCCGCCGAGCGGGGTGGACACCAACTCGGTCGATGTCCGCCTGATTTCTGGTGCGAAGGTGGTGGACGCGGCCTTCAGCAGCGAGATTAACGTGGATGGCGAGACCAGTGATTGGAGCAACCTAAGCAGTGGCGTCATAACCATGGATACCCAAGGTCGCGGCGCCAACGGAACGTTGGCCGTTGATATTCAATATGCTTGGAACAAGACCAACCTCTACATCCTGGTAAAGGAAAACGCTGCTACCACTGTAGCCAGGGTGCAACAGGAAGCAGCCGATCAGGCAGCCTACCAAGCCGGACCTTGGGCCGTGGACAGCGTTGCTTTCTGGATTGATCTCGACAATGATGCCGGGACCCTGAAGGACGGGGTGCTGGTGGTCGAGAACAACGCTGATTTCCAGCCCTGGTTTGGATTCAGCTCGAGCGGCCGAACGGATCTTATCTACGGAAGGTTGAACAACTCAGGAACCATGAACCTGGATGGATTAGTTCATGCCAAGGTAGCCACGGGGGGGACATTCCAAAAGCACGATCGGCGCATTGAGATCGCGATATCATGGGCCGACATGCCGGCTGCCGTGGATCCCGCACAACAGCCCGGAGGGGACATTGCCCAGGCCATCGTGACGGGCTTCACGTTTGGGAGTGAACCATTGTTGGTCTACAAGGACTTCAACGCGCAGGCCTTCATCGGGCCTGACCAGTGGAATCCTCCAAGTGGCGCCGACAGTGATTCCCGTGATATCCGGCTTGTCGATGCTGCGGTACCGGTCACACCGCCCAGCCTAACCATTGATGCTGCAGGCGATTCAGTAGTCGTGCGCTGGCCGGTTTCTGCCACCGGTTTTGTCCTGGAAACCACTGGCAAGCTTGAATCCACCGCCTCCTGGTCGCAGTTTGCTGGTGAGATCTTGGTGGAAAACGAAATGAATAAAGCCATAGTGGTTTCGAGCGGCTCCGCCGCCTTCTACCGGCTGCGAAAATAGGTGTGGGTGGCAGAACCTTCGTCCGAACAAAGGAGTCGGGATTGCGCCAAAGCGTCAACTTGACGCGCCTCTCCTGTCCGGGCATGATTCAGTTATGTTAGAAGCCAAAGTGGCTATCAGTCCGCATACCCGTTGGATTACCTGGTTGATGTTTGCTCTGGCCCTATCCTGTTCTATGTCCCCGGCCTCACGCGCCTGCACGTCCTTTGCCATGGAACACGGGGGGGGCTAGTGTTCGGGAGCAACTTCGACAACGACTTCCGGCCAGGCCTGCTGTTCGTGAACAAAAGAGGCCTCGAAAAGAGCGGTTTCCCGCTGAAGAAGCTAGACCCGCCCGCCACCTGGACGTCGCGTTACGGAAGCGTCACAATTCACACGGCACCTTACCAGTATGCCTGGGCTGGGATGAACGAGGCCGGCCTGGTGATCAGCACCATGCAGTTGGACGATACGAAGGTGCCTCCTCCGGACGAACGTCCGTCCCTTGTTTCTGCGGCTTGGGTCCAATACGTGCTCGATACCTGCGCAACGGTGGACGACATCATCGCGGCCGAACGGCGGGTGCGCCTCAACTACGGGGTGGACCATTATCTGGCGTGCGATGCCACGGGGGCGTGCATGACCATCGAATTCCTCGAAGGCAAGCCAATTTACCATCGGGCTGAGGATCTACCGCTGCCGGCACTGGCAGCCGGCTGGTCGTATGCCCAGTGCTTTGATCCCCGTTACGGCGGCGCAAAGTCCCCAGCCAAACTTTCCGTGCTCGCCGACCCGCTGCCGCAGGTCCAGAAGATGTTAAAGGCTGATCCATCTGCCCGAGCACCTTCCGGCGTAGATTACGCATTTCGCATTCTTAAAGAGGTGTCCGCGGACAATACGACGTGGAGCCTAGTCTTTGATGTGCAGAAACGGGTCGTATTCCTGCGCAGCTACAAAAACAAGCGCGTGCGTCATCTGGGGCTGAAAGACCTGGACTTTTCCTGCGGCACTCCGGTGCTCATGCTCGATGTCCATGCCGGCTACTCCGGCGACCTTCTCAAGCACCTGCAGCCGTATTCGCACAAGACCGTCCTCCGGCATGCCATCAAGTCCGTCGCCTTCCACATGCCTGACCTGCCGGAGGCGACTGTGCGCGAAATGGTCGAGCACATGGAGCGGTTTACCTGTGCCGATCATGACTAACGCTGTGTCTCAGACCGACGAGGCATCATCTCCGGTGTCCGTGCAAGCGTGCGGAGAGGTTCTGATCCATCCTCATCAATAATCAGCCCGGCTTCGAGATTCACCTTCGCTCCCGGACTGATGCAAAACAAAAGTGACCATGATAACGACATTAACCACCCTGACAGTTTTCGCATCAAACCCTTGGCAGTCAAGGCTACCCGCGCCAGACCGATTCTACTCGTTCACTACTCCGCCACTGAAGAATTGACTGAAGGTGGGGCAATGTCGTGCTTGAGAGTTTTCTTCGGTCGTGTAGGCCGTCATTTCGGGGCCCAAATGGCCCATTTGGCGAGTTGACTCTAGCGTAATAGTCCACTACTGGCGCCGACTGGAGCGGACGAGTTTGCTGACGTTTTGCCGACAATTGTTAAGACAGTCGTTAAGATCGTAGCAGACGATGAACTGGGTCACAGTCATTTGGTGCCTGACCGCTGGCATCTGAAGGCAGTGCCCGCCGATTGAATAACCATTTTGTGATTGAGTAATTTAAAGTATCACTTTAGGAATCTCATTCATTCGTAAAATATATCTGCCGAGACCTGGAACAGCAGGTGATGAAAGCCGTTCGCCACTTTCCGGCTCTGGTGCTCACCGGTCCGCGCCGGGCCGGAAAGACGATGTTGCTGCGCCGGCTTTTTCCCCGGGCTAGCTACTTTCTGCTCGAAGACCCCGACGTGGTGGCGCGGCTCCGGGCCGACCCGCAGGGATTCCTCGACGCCGTGAAAACGCCCGCAATCCTTGACGAGGTGCAGCAGGTGCCGGAGGTGTTCGCGCATATCCGCGCACGGATTGATCGCCAGCCGCGCTGCGCCGGCCGGTGGCTGCTCACGGGGTCGCAGGACGCCCCGTTGATGCGGGGGGTATCGGAATCCATGAGTGGATTTCCTCCTGCCGGGACGCGGCGGTTGGCTGGCGCTGGTGGAATGCAAGGCCGGACGCACGGTCACACCGGCGATGGCCGCGCCGATGCGGCGGCTGGCTGAGGCGCTGAAACGGAAATGCGCGCAAGCCTCGGACATCACGATGTTCCTGGTCCATCGGGAATCGAAAGCGGCAACGCCGACGCAAGCCGTCTCCCCTGGCGTGCGGGCGTTGCCGTGGCGGAGCTTTCTCGATGAGCTGTGACTGTTAGCCAACCAACTGGATGAATGGAAGCGAAACAAAGACCATGAAATGGAATCTAACCGGAGGAAACGGAGAACCGATAGCAAATTTGAAACTCCGTTTCCTCCGTTAACTCCTGTTCAAATCCCGTTATCCCAGGAAGGCAAAAAATAATGAAACGCAACATCACCAATGAAACCTGACATTCTGAACCGCCTGCCGCCCCGCGCACGCAAGTGGCTCGAGCGGCTGAGCCTTACGTTCGCTGCCTATTCTCTGATCGGCTTCTTTCTGCTGCCACCGATCATCAAATGGCAGATGACGAAGCGCCTGCCGGCCATCACAAAGCGTCAAGCCAGCGTGCAGCAGGTGAAGGTGAATCCGTGGACGCTCTCGCTCACCGTGCGCGGGTTGGCATTGACCGAGCCGGACGGACGCGCGTTCGCTTCGTGGGACGAACTTTACGTGAACTTCCAGGCGTCGTCGCTCTTTCGCTGGGCGTGGGCATTCAAGGAAATCCGGCTCGTCAAACCGTTCGGCGAAGTTATCCTCCTGAAGGATGGCCGGCTGAATTTGGCGAATATGCTTGAGCCGGCAACGGACGCGCCGCTGAAGCCGCCTGCGAGGAGCATCCCCCGCATCAACATCTTCAGCCTCGAAGTCACCAACGGCTTCGTCGCGTTGGAAGATCGAGCGCGCCGCTCGCTGTTCCGCACGGAATACCGCCCGATCAACCTGAGCCTCACGCAGTTCACCACGCGCCCCGATTCCGACACGCCGTATTCCTTCCACGCCGAGAGCGACGCCGGGCGCAGCATCATGTGGACGGGCGATCTCACGGTGCAGCCGGTGCGGTCCTTGGGACACCTCAAAGTCACCGCGGTGCAACTGCCCCGCTACCGACCTTATCTCGAGGAATTCACCAGCGCTGTGGTGACCAATGGCCTGGCCGACGTGCAGTTCACCTACCACTTCTCGGCAGGCACCAACGGCATCGACCTCATCGTCACTAACGCCGCCTTGCAGGTGGCGCAGGTGCGGGTGCTCGACCCGGCCACGGGCGAGACGGTCGCCAGTCTCCGCGGACTCGATGTGCGGCAGGCCGAATTCAACCTGCGCGAACGCGCCATCCGCCTCGGCGCCGTGAAGGTGTCCGAAGCGGCGTTGCTCACGCGGCTGAAGAAGAATGGCCAACTGAATCTGCTCGACCTGATCACTCTTCCGGCAACCCCGACAAACGCCAGTCCGAAGGCTCCCGCTCCCCGTGCTGCGCCACCGCCCTGGACGGTGCGGGTGGACGATTTCACTATTGAGCAGACGGCGGTGAGCTTTGAGGACTTGACGCGGCGCACGCCATTCAAGACCGAGTTGAAGCCGATCGAGGTAAGCCTGAAGCGCTTCAGCACCGCTACGGACTCCGACGCCAGCTATTCCTTCCGCGTGGGAAGTGAAGTGGCGGAGGTGTTTGAAGGTGCGGGCACGGTGTCCATCTACCCGATGCGTTCCGCCGGCGAAGTGAAGGTCAGCGCGGTCGATATAAAGAAATACCTGCCCTACGCCGAGGATTTCTTCCGGGGAAAAATTATCGCCGGCAAGATCGAGGCGCGGGTGCCGTACCGGTTTGCGCTGAGCACGAACAGCCTGAGGGCCGGGGTGACGAATCTCTCCGTGAAGCTCACCGACCTGGATGTGCAGTTGCCGGAAAGCGTGGAACGTCTGACGCGCCTCGCGGAGATCCGCTTCGAGCGAGTGGACGCCAGCCTCGAAGATCACCATGGGCGGGTCGGCCTGTTCAAAGGCAATGGCGGCTCGGTGCTGGTGCGCCGCCAGAAAGACGGCGCCCTCAACCTGCGGGGACTCCTCGCTGTGTCGCGAACCAACGCCCCGGTGAGGATGGAAGCGCCGACGCCAGCCAAAGGCGGGCCCACCAACACCTCCGGTTTCGCCCTCGGGGGCTGGACGTTGAACCTGGAGGAAATGCAACTCGACAACTACACCCTCAAAGTCGAGGACCTGGTGCCGTCCAAACCAGCAACTCTTCTGCTCGATCAACTGACGCTCAACTTGAAAGACGCCAGCACGATCCTCAACACCCCAGTCACTGTGAACGCGTCGTTCCGTCTCAATGAAACCGGCACCGTCGGTTTGCGCGGGACCGCCAAAGTCGCACCGCTGTTCGCCGACCTGGATGTGGCCGTCACCAACCTCGACCTCCGCGCCGGGCAGCCGTATATCGAGCCGTTCGTCGGGCTGGGGATCGTGAGCGGTGCGTTGACCACGGTTGGCAAGGTCTGTTTTCAGACCAACGAGCCGGCCTCGCCACGGCTCACGTTCGCGGGCGGTGTGCGCGTGACGAACTTCGTTACCACTGACCAGGTCGTGTTCAAGGAGTTTGTGCGCTGGGACGATCTGACCGTGAGCGGCATCGAGGCCGCGCTCGCGCCGAACCGCTTCCAGATCGACGAGATGCGCCTTGTGCGGCCGAGGGCCAGCCTGCTCATCGGCGCGGATCGCCGGCCGAATTTGTCTCTGATTTTGAGAAAGGACAGCGTCACCACAAACAGCGCCCCCGCAGCCACGCCCGCCGGCGGCAGCGCGACCCATTCCCTTGCCGGCCAGTTTCCCGTGCAACTCGGCGCCCTGGCGCTGGAGCGGGCGTCCTTGGCCTTCACCGACGAATCCGTGCGGCCGCGCGTCGTGGTTGGCATTGCGGAACTCAGTGGCACGATCAAGGGACTTTCCTCCGCCCTCAACTCGGCCGCCGATGTTGACCTGCATGGCCGGGTGGACGAGCAATCGCCATTTTCCGTCACGGGTCGCGTGAACCCCTTCGCCGCCACGATGTTCGTGGACCTCGCCATCACCAACGCGAACACGCAGCTCACGCCATTGACCGGTTACCTGGAGAAATTCGGCGGCTACCCGCTGAACAAAGGCCGGGTGAGCACCAGCCTCCGCTACCACATCGAAGGCCAGGCGCTCCAGGCGGAAAACAAAATTCTGGTGGACCAACTCACGCTCGGCGCATACAACAACAGCCCCGATGCGATCAGCCTGCCCTTGAAGCTGGGTGTGGCGTTGCTCAAAGACAGCAATGGCCGGATCGAACTTGACGTGCCCGTGAGCGGCCGGCTCGACGATCCGCAGTTCAGCCTCGGGCCTATCGTATTAAAGATCATCGTGAACATGGTGGTCAAGGCGGCCGCCTCGCCCTTCAAGCTCCTGGGCGCGCTGGTCGGCGGAGGAGGCGACGAACTCAGCTTTGTCCAGTTCACGCCCGGCACCACGAATGTCGTCGAGGGCGAGTTAGCCAAGCTGGGCAAGCTGACCACTGCCCTCGCCAAGCGCCCCGCGCTGAATCTGGAGATCGAAGGGGCCATCGATCCGAAGAGTGATCGCGACGCCCTGGCGAAACTAAAGCTGCGCGAGCGGTTGAAGGCCAAGCGGCTCCAGGAACTCAGCGCGAAAGGTCGGGCGTTGGAATCGGTCGACATCTTCCAGATCGAGCCGGAGGAAAGTGACCGACTGCTGCGTGCCGCCTTCGTCGAGCAGTTCGGCACCAACATCGCCGAAATCATCCAGACAAATCTAGCCCGCCTGACCGCGACCAATCAGCCCGCTGCCGCGGCTCAACCTCAGCCGAAGCGGAGTCTGCTTCAGCGTGTTACGGGTATCTTCGGCGGCCGATCCGGCGGCCAGTCGAAGGCAGAGAAACGCCTCAGCAAAGCCGACCGGCAGGCACTTGGCCAGGCCACGCCAGAACTCATGGAATGGCTGCTCGTGGAGAAGGTGGCGGTCGCGGACGAGGAGTTTCGCCAGCTCATGACCTTACGAGCGCGCTGGGTGCAGGACTGGCTTGTTCGGAACGGCCAGGTGGCAGGTGATCGGCTCCTCCTCATTGCGCCCAAACCCGTGGACGCAGCTTACCGCGGCGAGAGCCGGGTGAACCTGTCGTTGAATTGAAACTGAGCGTAAGGGACGGTCGTGTCCAAAGATCCATGGCCCAGGATGTCAGCAATCAGTTTTGCCCCGATGCCCTGCTGGTAGGCGGCAGTTGCATCCGGGATTGGGGCAATGACATCGAGGCAAATGACTCCTGAGGAATGTGCCGAGGTGAATGGGAACCATCCGATACGGACGGATCCCGTTTTCACAAAGCCAGAGCCTGAAATGGTTGGCTACGCGGCCATAAGATCGAATGGCACTAGGTGAGAAACCACGCTCGCTCAGGTCCTAAAGGAAGTTCTCGAAATTTATGTGAAACTCGCGCTCGGCCTTTCGGCAAAGCAGAAGGGATGAAGAATGACGCTTTTCGTTCATGCGAGTCCCGTAGGCCACGCCATGGCTGGAAAAGCGATCTCGGATTCGAGGCCAGAAATCACACGGTCCGCCGGGCGCCGTCCTTAGCGACAGGATTCATCGGTCATCACCAAGCCGGGAAGGGTTGTGATTCGACAGATACCGCGCCAGCGCCTCGATGTTTTCGATGAAAACGGCCATCTCGACGCACGGACCGGCTTGCCAATCCTCGCGCTGACTCTTGCCTGGGGTGATCCATCGCCCCTGATGATCCTGAGCCGCAAGGATTTCGCGGATGCGTGGTTCGAGGGCTTTTCCCCTTGCGACGCTCGGGTTGGCAAAAGAGAGATTGCGTTCTTCCAGAAGAGCGTCGCGTCCTTGCTTCTGCAGTTTCTCGTAATACGCCATCATGTGCCGGACGCCATAATCGCCGCTCCAACTGTAGCCGCGCTGACGTTCCGCGCTGATGTCTTCCAGACGGTAATGAATTTTCCCGTCGCGATCGCCGAAAATTTGCCTGTTGGTCCGCAATTCGTAATATCGCGCCCATCGATTTGGGGCGATGGCTGAGCGCTCATACCAGGCGAAGGCCGGCGGGATGGGTTTCAAGTATTTCTGCTCACCGGTTTCGAGATAGAGATCCATCAGCATGCGGAGCACGCCAACGCTTTCGGCCCCCGTCACACAAGGCGGTTCGAAGGCGCGAGCCCATGCCGGCTCCATTTGCGCGTTATACTGTTGTGCCCACACCGGTTGAGGTTCGGGCATCTGCGCGAGGATGATAAAGTCGCCGCCGCGTTTCGCGGCGTCCATAAACCGGCCCTCGCCGGTGTGATGATACGCCTCCAACATCGTCCGGATGCAATCGCGATGGGTATTGTCATTGAAAGTATAATGGTTTTTGTAGTCGGTGTCCGGCCAGGTGGGCGTCTCGTTTTTCGGGTAAGAAGCCGGTTTGACCGGGAAATTATCCGGACGCTTGGGACGGCCATCGTAACGCTGCGGCCACGCTCCAATCGGATATTGCGCTTCCAGCATTTTATTCAGGCCGTAAGCGAGGGCGTCGCGGATGAGAGGGTCGCGCGGGTCGTTCGAGGCTTTCACCGTGCGGCAATAAGCGAGAAGAAACCGCAATGCGGATTGAGTATTGTCGTCATCATAGGTGGAGACATTTCTGCGTTTCGAGATCTCTTGAGCGGAGAGGGTTCCGATGTCCGCCCGGCGATACCACTTCTTTCGGGCTTCAGGTTCAAACTCGATGAGGTAATCCCAGCCTCCGGATTCGAGTTGGCCGTGGGCGAGGGCGAATGCCGCCGCGCGGGCGGCGTCGAGGTGGCATTCGTCGTGGGTGGCTTCATAAGCGCGGAGGAAGGCCATGCCGACGAGGGGCGTGCCGGGAGGTTGAATCCAGACCTGCGAGGCAGTCGCCAGGTTTTCGCCGGCACGATGTTTGAGATCGACGGAGTAACGCCAGAGAAAGCCGCCTTCGGTAGAGAGGGAGCGCAGGTAGGCTGTGGCATTGAAGAGCGCATGGCGGGCGCGATGATCGAGGGTGCCGGCGGGGAAGGCAGAGGCCTCCGTCGAAACAGGCGATAACATGCCAATCCGCCATTGGAATTGGCCGTACTGCTTTCCGGACTTGTGCTTGTCCCACATCCCCTGGAAGACAAACCGCAAGCGATCCGGATCCACAGTCAGCGTCTCGTCCGCGCCGTCCCGGATGAGTTCGCCGTGGCTGACATTATCGGTCCATGGGTCGACGCCAGCAGCAGGACGAATGTTGTTCCATCCCGCAAACGGCCGTTCGGCACTATCGGCGATCGGGAGCCATTCGCCATCCAAGCGATCGGCCTGGTAAGCTTGGTAGTAACGTCGGCCATTTTCCTCGATCAGGGTCAGGTATTTGTCGATTCCCTTGAGCTTGTAGGTGTGACTGGCCTCGAAAAAGCGGCCTTGCAGGGCCAGTTCGCAATGGCCAAAACCCCGCGGAAAATCTTCCAGGCGCGTCCAGAGACGCCACATCCTGCCATCCAGACTCGTCAGGAACAAATAGGCCCGTTGATGATCGCAGATGATCCAGTAATCGAGCCCGCCCACTGTGCGGGGATCGTCTTTGCCTCCGTCAAGAATCGGCTGAGCCCGGGTCCAGGACCGGGGATCGGCAATGTCCCTGGTCGTCGAATACGCCACCCACATCTTATCCGGGTTGGATCCATCCATCTGGAAGATCAGGTACCACTTTTGATGGGGCCGGAAATAGAAAACCTGTGGCGCACAGTAATAGTGGCTCTCGCTGACGTTCAGGAGGGTTCGCGCTGACTGATCGGCTTCCTCCCAGTTCGCGAACGCACAATACTCTATGGCTGATTTTCCGGGGAGTTTGACGGTCATGAAGACGTGCCATTTGCCCTCGTGAAAAACCACGGTGGGATCCTTCTGGGCCGCGCTGGGATTGGTGATCCGGGCCTCGGGAGCAATCAGGGGAGCGCTGTATTCCCATAGGGCAGGGACATGGAACACGGTTCCTGGAATTGGCGCTTTCGAGTTCCGGTTGTCTGCGGTTTGGAGCGCGTGATCTTGGGGGCGGGCGCTTGCTCGCTCCACTCCAATCGCGCTCAAGCCGCAGGAAAGCAACACGCCAAGGATTGCAGGAGGGATGCGGTGCATGGTTGTTTAATGAATCAGGAATGGCATATCGATGGCGATTTTAGCCGGTTCGAACGGCGACTGCATCCTTTAAAATGCAGACTCCGGCGCAAGGAGTGGTCCGCGTTGATCGGGCCTGTTGTTTGTCAACACAGGGCAGAGATGCGTTGACGTTGTTCCACGGCGCTGTGCGTTCAGACGCACACTTTTCAAATTCCGTAATCTCAGGTATTGTAACATATCCTGCCCATGAGAGACCAAGTTTACTGGGGAGAGGAACGGCTTTGCGGGAAGGAAGGGACGCCATCTCGTTTCTGCTGTCACTCCACTTCATTCACAAACCAAGAGGTCAGATGGAAAAATATGAACCACAACGACTTTCCCATTCGAGCCAGCCGCCCGGGATGCCGGGGCTTCACTCTGATTGAATTGCTTGTCGTCATCGCAATCATCGCTATCCTCGCGGGGATGCTCCTGCCCGCCTTGGCCAAGGCGAAAGAGAGAAGCCAGCGCACTTTCTGTGTGAACAACAATAAGCAACTGGCCCTTGCGATGATTTTATACTGCAACGACAACGACGATAAAATGGCTTATCCCAACTGGAATGCCCCCTGGGGTAAGGACTACTCAGAATGGCTTTATGATGCCTCCGGAGGCGCCCCGCCAAACCTGTTCACCCCAAAATACGCATCAAATCAGGTCGCCGCCTACGAAGGAGGTAAGTACTGGGAATACATCAAGACGGTCAAAGTCTACCGATGCCCCATCGACAAAACGAACACAGTCCTGTTCCGTCAACGGGCCAATAAACTGTCCACTTATGTCATGAACGGAGCGGTGTGCGGCTATGGCGGCTTCGGAAAGAACACATACAAAATCAGCGCGTTCAAGCCCATGGCTTATGTGATGTGGGAGCCGGATGACAAGATCGGCACAGCGTTTGTTTATAACGATGCGTCGAGCTATCCTGATCTGACCGAAGGGGTTAGCAAAGTCCATGTCAAAGGCGCCGTCCTTCAAGCCTTTGGCGGGCATGTCTTGTTCGTGTCTTTCGATGAATTCAAGCGGGAATATTACAATAAGCCTGGTTTGCTCTACTGCAATCCAGGATCGAAAGACGGGACATAGGATTTGACCGGAACCCATGGGTCGGCATGATTTCAGTCACCCCGAGTGAGAAATGGGAGAGAGGATGTATGACGATGCGATTGCAGGTTTTAGCGGTAATTGGGCTGGCAGTGGCATGTATCTTGGCAGGATGTTCTCAGGGTTCCAGCCAAGTGGGTTCCACCTTGAAAACCGAATTCAAGGATGCGGATCCCGCCCTGAAGGCCAAAGTGGAATTCGCTGTGGCGGCGTTCACGACCAATAATTACGTGGGAGTGATTGCCACGCTACGGGAGATCAGTTCGAGCAAATCGATCACTTCGCAACAGCAGAAAGCCATCGAAGGCATGCTCGAGGTTGTTTCGACCAAGATGTCGGAGGGGATTGATAAAGGAGATACCAACGCCATTATGGCCCGCGATATCCTGCAGCAACTCCGGCGTCCGGGCAGATAAGGCCCTGTTTGAGCGGTAGCCACCCGGCTTTCCGAGGCGGATTAGATTGTCCATTCGTCTTGTCACGGTCTGTAGTTTGCTGGACCAAGTCTCCTGACAGTTCATCGTAGGCCCGGCGCAGTCGGGATGAGAGGAGTCTATCTTTCCGTAACCTCGGGGTTGCCTTCGGCGTCTCATCCTTTAGCTGTTCTTGAACAGCACTCGATCCGCGGGGGCCGACCTGAATCTGGTTGGAACCGACAGAGGATCCGGGTGTTGCCAAATTTGGTTGGACCATCAAGAACCGCAAAACTAAACCATCCTATGAAGACCAAAATCATCCTAACCCATATGCTTGTGACCGTCTGCCTCCTCTGCGCGGCTGCCATTCAGGCCGTCGCCCAGCAACAGGGACCCGGCGGCATCCTCACGCAGGAGCAGCGAACCAAGATGCGCGAGACCATGCAGGCTTCGCAGACCGATCTGGCTCCGTTAACCAGCAAACTCGCCGAGGCCCAGAAGGATGCCATCAAGGCGGCTTTGGTCAAAGACGCCGATCCGAAGGTCGTTCGGGCCAAGCTCGAGGCGGTCGCCAAGATCCAAACCGATATCGCCATGCTCCGGTTCAAAGCCGTCAAGGAACTCGCGCCTACACTGACGGATGAGCAGAAGACCCAGATGGATGAAAGGCCGGGCTCAGCTTATAACTCGCTATTCGGCAGCATGGGTGGCGGTGCTCGTCGAAGCGGGGGCGGCGGTGGAGGAGGCAATTAGTCCTCTCCGCGCAGGCCGTTTACGAGCCACGACGCTCTTGCATCGTGGCTTTTTTAATGCGCCCGGCAGGATGTTCTGACCTGCGACATCGACTTACGGCTTTTCACTCCACCACGCAACCGAAGCATTTTCTGCTGTCGGGAACGGCTTAAACCGCTACGATCCAACCACAACCCTATGCGATGCCATCCATCCATTTTAAGCGGCTTATCGGGACTGTTCTACGGCCTGTCGGTTCTGACGACTCTCGGTCATCAGATTCTTTATCGAACAAACTCCTTCTTCAACCAGATCATTGTGGAAGAGGATGCGGAGGGCCTAAGGTATCTCCTGTTCTCGGAGAATGGAGCTCAGCAAAGTGTCCGGCGTCCGGGGGATTCAAGCGCCCTCGTGCTTCCCTACAGCCGGTCGATGATGGTCGGATTGGCCTGTGTGGAAAACCCCCGCCGAATTCTGGTGGTGGGATTGGGGGGGGCAAGCATTCCCGGTTTTCTCCATCAACGCTACCCGAAGGCACGGATCGATTGCGTGGAGATCGATCCCGCTGTCATTGATGTGGCCAAACGGTTTTTCGGCTTTCGAGAAGACCACCGCCTCCGTGCCTTCGCAGCTGATGGACGAAAGTTCATCGAGGAAACGCCTCATCGATACGATCTGATTTTTCTCGATGCATACGGGGACGATTTCATCCCGCCTTCGCTGACCACCCGTGAGTTCCTTTCGGCCGTCCGCCGAGCGCTCAGCCGGAGGGGAATCCTATTGGCGAATGTCTGGAGCCGGTTTTCCAATCCCCAATATGATTCCATGCTGGCGACCTACCAGACCGTTTTCACACAGCTCTATTTGTTTAATGTTCCGAACCGGGGCAATATCATTTTCCTCGCTGTTCCGCGAGAGGGAACGCTTCCCTGCGAGGATCTGACGCGGAGAGCTACGGCGGTGTCCAAGAAGCGGAACCTGGGGTTCGATCTGGGTGAACTGGTTCGCGACGGTTACCAGGACACGCGCGGATTGAGCCTTGACGCTCCGATTTTGCAGGATCCATGACGGCTTGCGGTGCCGGCAATCTTTCAACGGGTGTGCACTGGGAGATTGCAGGAGGATCCGTCGGCGGTTTATGGTATCGGGAGCCTTGAACCCCGTTAACAAACATGAATAGTACTGTCTCGCGTCGCACTTTTGCACAGGGTGCAAAGGCGAAAAAACTGATCCTCCCATGAAAACGAAATCCTCGCTCAGACATCAACAGGTTTTGTCCCGCCGCCAGTTTCTGGCCAGCGCAGGGGCCGCGACCGCCGCAGTCACGATCGTTCCGCGGAATGTCCTCGGGGGCGCCCCGCATGTGCCGCCCAGCCAGAAAATCAACGTCGCGTACATTGGGTGCGGAACCCAGGGTTTGCGCCAATTGATGCCAGCCCTTGAAAAACCGGAACTCAACATCGTTGCGGTGTGCGACCCAAACCGAAAGAGCGACGATTACCCCGAATGGAGTCGCCATGAGCTCAACGACAAAGTCCGCAAGTTCCTCGGAGATCCGGCCTGGGCCAGGGACGCGCGGGGGGGCTTGTGTGGACGCGAGGTCGGACAGGAAATCGTGAATCGCTCCTACGCGAAACAAAAGCCCTCGGCCCAGGCCGCTTCTTGCCGGGCCTACCGGGATTTCCGCGAGCTGCTCGCGCAGGAAAAAGACCTGGACGCCGTCTATATCATGACCCCCGAGCATTTGCACGGCGTGATTGCCGTTCGGGCGATGCGTCAGGGGAAGCACGTGATCACGCACAAACCAATCTCAAACGTTCTCCACGAGGTTCGCAGGGCCCGGGATGTCGCGCGAGAAACCGGATTGACCGCCCAGTTGTTCTGCGCCGCAGACATGACGTCCTCGCCCTCCCTTCGCGAGTGGATCGCCAGCGGCGTGATTGGGCCGGTTCGGGAAGTTCACAATTGGTCATCGCGCCCGTTTTGGCCCCAAGGCATGGCCGAACGTCCTGCCGGCACGCCACCCGTGCCGGACGGCTTAGACTGGGATCTGTGGCTGGGCCCCGCGACAGAGCGGCCTTATCATCCGGCTTACACGCACGCCGTCTTCCGGGGCTGGTATGATTTTGGCACGGGGGCCTTGGGCGATATGGGGCATTACAGTTTCCATCAGATCTTCGAGATCCTTCAACTCGGTTCCCCGTTGTCCGTCGAGGCCGGACGAAGCCAATACTGGAAGATTGAAGGCTTCGGCTGGCGCAAACAGGTGAATCTGTTGAGCTATCCGCGGGCCTCGGTCATTCATTGGCAGTTTCCGGCCCGAGGCGATCAGCCGCCCGTGACCCTCCACTGGTACGACGGTGGCTTGCGTCCGCCCTTGCCCGAGGAACTCGAGGAGGATGGGGAGGACATGCCCGAAGAAGGCCTCCTGTTTGTGGGCGACCATGGCAAGATCCTGGGCGGGTTCAATGGCGATAATCCGCGGTTGATCCCGAAGGCGCGCATGCGCGATTTCAAGGAACCGCCCAAAACTCTGCCGCGCCCGATCGAGGAACTCGATCAATTCATCCGCGCTTGCCACGGCGGCCCTCCTGCCGATGCAAGCTTCGAAAACGCCTATCCCTTTGCGGAAACCATCCTGCTCGGCACCATCGCGCTCCGAGTCAACAAGAAACTGAAGTGGAACTCGGAGAAAATGGAGTTCACCAATTCAAAAGAGGCCAATATCCTGAAGGCCCGCTCGAACCGCCCCGGCTGGGAGATCTAACAAGCCCACGACGAAGGACCGTCACCCGAAAGACCAAGTCCCTTGGGACTGGTTGTGGCGGACGCGATGAGGCATCTTCGTTAACTATTAATTTAAGGGACGACCCCAATCCTTCAACGACCCCAATCATACAAGGCGCCTGAATCGCATGCGATTCAATCCGCAATCCGAAATCCCCACTCCGCAATCGTGCATCGGAGATTTCTCGACGATCGATCGCATGGACCGCCGATCCGACCCTCAATTAATCCAGTGTGAAGGATGGCAGACGGACGATGGCTCCGCCCTTGAGGGCCGACTGATGGGCGCACAGGCCCACACAGGTCCAGTTGGCCGACTGGCGGGCGTTGGGGAATGGATCACGGCCCTTTGCCAGGGCGGTGGCAAACTCGTGGACGAGGTGCGGATGACTGCCGCCATGGCCGCTGCCCTGTGTAAAGCTCAGGTGCGTCTTCTTCCGGGCATCGTAAACCCCCTGGGTGGTATACCGCGCAATACTCTTGGGCAGGAGTCTGGCGTAGTCAGGGCACTGGACCCGCTTGGGAATCTTCGGCTCGGGAAGCTTTGCGGTGTGGAGGATCAGCGGTTCGTGTTCCACCAGGGGCCATTCCACCGTTTTTTTCGTGCCATAGACATCAAAGCTCTCGCGATATTGCCGCGCGACATCAAATAAAGAACGGTAGATCCGGGCGCTGAGATCCGACTTCTGGAACTTGATGTGCGTGGTTTCAACCGCAAAGGGCGAGTTGTAGTGGGCAATCAACTCCGGACGGATGGTGCCGGATCCAAAGCAACTGACGTATTCGGCATCCAACCGAAGTAGTCCGGCCACGGGGCCGACGCAATGGGTGGCATACCACATTGGAGGCAAACCGGGCCAGTAACTGGGCCAGCCGTCCATGTCCTGCTGGTGGCTCGCTTGAAGAAACTGGATCTTGCCCAGCTCGCCCTTTTCGTAGAGGTCTTTGATGAACAGAAATTCACGCGAGTAAACGACGGTCTCCATCATCATGTAATGCAAGCCTGTCTTTTTGACGAGATCGACAATTTTGCGGCAATCGGTTACGCTGGTGGCCATGGGGACCGTGCAGGCGACGTGCTTGCCGGCCTTGAGCGCTTCCAGAGACATCCAGGCATGGTCGGGGATGGGCGTGTTAATGTGTACAACCTGGATCTCCGGATCCTGGAGCAACTTCCGGAAATCCGTGTATTGTTTCGCGATCCCGAAATAATCCGCGACCGCCCTGAGCTTTTCCGGTGTGCGCTGGCAGAGGGCGACACAATTTGTCTCCGGATGTTTTTGCCAGAGGGGAATGAACTCGGCCCCAAAACCGAGGCCGACCACAGCAACGTTGATTTGGTTGGATGCGCTCATAGAGTTGGATCAGTTACATCGCCTCAAAAATGTCTCGCGATCATTTTTCGCTGGATTGAAGCCGCCATTATGCCTTTGCCGAGGAAAAGATGCCACAAGGTTTTCTTCCGGATGAAATCGGCTGAAACCACTCAAGGATCGTCCACAAATTCAGAGAGTGACCACACAGTCTGGACGGACGCCCTGATCCTCGTTACCTTGAAACGCAATGATTCCGATTCCCCAACGGCTGACGCTTGTCAGTCAGGCGGCCTGCTATTGGCCCGAGGACATCGGCGTATGGCGTTCCTGAATCCCAAATCAGAATTGGCCGGCGACAAAGAAAGCGAGGTCGGCTTTCTCGAAGCGGTGGGCGATGCCCAGGTGTCTGGCGCGGATGCTTGGGTGATCCATCACAACGGAACTCTGAAGGGGATTTGTCACCAATTGGACACGCACCTGCGCCGGACGCCGCGTTTCACGGCATTGCTGATTTCCCATCCCAAGCATGTCTTGACGGTGTTGGGACACCTCAATCGCCGAGGCGTGCGCGTGCCTCAGGATGTTGCTCTGATCGCTCGAGATAACGAGTCGTTTCTCGATCATGTCTTGCCCAGTGTGGCCCGGTATGCCGTGAGCCCGAGAGAAGTGAGCCACAGGGTTTCCAGGTTGGTTTTGGACATGGTGCGGCGGGGGATCCCGCGGAGACGACATTACCGGCTGATGCCGCAGTTTGTGACGGGCGAATCGCTGGCGGCCACCGCCCTCAAAAATATGTGAAGACGGATCCCGATGAATCCAGACGTTTTGCCTTGGAGATGATCCGGACTCGATTATATTTCAAAGCATAAACTGAAGCAGTCCAGTCACCGATTATGGTCTCTCCATTCCCATGTCAAACGGTGTTGAATCCCTTTCTTCCACTGGTGCTCCTGCTGGTTTTTCCGGCCCATGGCGTCGTAATCTCGGCCTCGTCACCCCCGGCAAGCTGCACGGCCGTCCAGACCAGCCGGGTCGTACCCGCTTTGGGTGTTCATCCGCTGATTGATGTCCAACTGACCGGCCCCGGTTTGCTAACCAACCTGACGTTCACTCTCGAGGGAACGACCGATCTTGAAGATATAGCCTCCCTCCAGGTTTACTTCACGGGAAGTGTGGCCGAGTTCCGGACGGTGACCCTCTTCGGTGCGGTCACCCGTTCATATTCGGGCGCCTTATCGGTCTCTGGCAGCCAAGAGCTGAGTGCCGGCGTGAATCACGTCTGGATTGCCGTCGAACCCCGTCCCGGGGCGAAATGGGGACACATCCTCGATGGCACGCTCTTGAGCGCCGGGTTGAACCTGGAGATCCGAACACCCGATGCCGGGGCTCCACCCGAGTATTTGACCATTGGCAAAGCCCTGTTCAGCAGCATTTTGCGCAAGTCGGGTGATGACGGCGTGCATACCTATCGCATTCCTGGGCTGGTGACCACTCCTCGAGGAACGTTGATTGCTGTGTTCGATCTGCGATGGGACAGCGCCAATGATCTGCCCGCCAACATTGATGTCGGATGCATGAGAAGCACCAACCTTGGAAGCACCTGGCAATGGGCCACGGAAACAAAGACTATCCTGGACTATGACAAGAATGTTTCTGGTTCGAGCGGCAACGGAGTGGGCGATCCTGCCGTGCTGGTCGACCGTCAGACCGGAACAATTTGGGTGGCGGCGTTATGGTCGTATGGAAACCACGGCTATGGGGGATCCGGGGCCGGCCTCAGCACCAACCAGACCGGCCAATACGTTCTGACCCGCAGTCAGGATGACGGGCGCTCCTGGTCGCCTCCCATCAACATTACCGCGCAGGCCAAAGCCAACACGAACTGGGGTGTCTGTTTCCAGGGCCCGGGTCATGGGATTCAGCTCCGGGATGGCACCTTGCTCTTTCCTTCGCAACACACCGATCCCGGCGGAGTGAACGCCCGGGCCTTCTTCATTTTCAGCACGAATCACGGCGCCACCTGGCTGGCCAGCCCTGATGTCAACCCCCAAATCCCTCCGCAGCTGAATGAGAATCAGATGGTCGAACTAAACTCCGGTCAGATCATGGTCTCCTCGCGCGCGCCCAGCGGAGGGAACGGCAAACGCGTCTGGTCGACCTACACCCGTGGCAGCACTCTCAGCGATGGCATCTGGTCCCCGCTTGTGCATGCGGTTCCCGATCCCGTTTGCCAAGCCAGTTTCATCCGTTACAGCTCCATCCTCGATGGAGCCGCTCGCAACCGGCTTCTCTTTGCCAATCCCGGTTCCAGTTCTTCCCGCGCCGACATGACGGTCCGCATGTCCGAAGACGAAGGCCAGACTTGGACGATATCACGGCGGATTGACACCCGGCCTGCCGCGTATTCCGACTTGACCCTTCTCGCTGATGGCACCGTCGGTCTCCTCTATGAGACCGGCGACTCCGGTCCCTACGAGACCCTGACCTTTGTCCGGTTCCACTTGGATTGGCTTACCCAGACGCGACGGTGATCAGCCATCATTGAATTCATTGCACGATGCATAAATCGGCTTTCGGAAATTTTTGTCATGTGGGGTGCCTCGGAACTCTGTTCTGGCTTTCCATTATCCTGAATCCGATGGAGGGATTTGCTGGCATCGCCCGCGTTAGAAACGGATGGATCGAAGTCGGCGTGGATGAGGTCAACGGCCGGATGGTGGCGCTGGTGGATTCGGCTTCCCGGCAGAACTTCCTGGAAGCCGCGGCGGAGGGCGGTCTTTGGGAAATCGAGTTTTCCGGGGTGCCGCCTATTGTGCTTGATCCGGCGAAGGCGCGGGATTTCCGGGTGGAAAAGCTCGGGGGTTCTGAACCGGGATTCCGATTAACTTGGGATCGGTTCCAATGGCCCGACGCGCCTCATCTGAGCGTGGAAGTCATCGTGCGATTGGATCCGAGCCAAGCCCTGAGCCGTTGGCGCCTGATGGTCAACGCACCGCCAGAGCGCGCTATCCAGCGCATCCGTTTCCCGCGGATTTTCCATTTGAACAGGTTGGATCATGAGCGTCTCGCAATGCCATTTTGGGCGGGTTTGCTCGCCAAAAACCCCCGCCAAATTTTCGCGGCGGATTCTTCCAAGGGCGTGCGCCGCGAATACGATTACCCCGGTCATTGTTCCATGCAATACCTGGCCTTTTACTCGGAGGCCGGCCCTGGACTGTATGTTGCCTGTGAAGACACGGCTGGCTACCGCAAATTGTTTTCGGCCTTCAGCCAGGGTTCAAGAACCTCGAAGATCGAGTTACCCACAGCGCCGCCAGCCGGAGGATTGCCCGGAGCAGACAAAAAATCCGATCTCAACCTGGAAATCGTCCATCTGCCCGATCGCCAAACCACGGCGGCGCCGCGCTATACGTTGCCGTATGCCACGGTTTTGGGAACATTTCAGGGAGACTGGTTTGACGCGGCCGTTCGCTATCGTTCATGGGCGACCAACCAGGTTTGGGCCCTGGCGAGCCGCTGGAAACAGAAGCGGGTGCCGCCCTGGATTGCCGAAACCGGTCTATGGATCTGGAATCGCGGGCGCTCGTCGGACGTGATCGATCCTGCCATTGCCATGCAACAAGAAACCGGCCTGCCGGTCAGCGTGTTCTGGCACTGGTGGCACGGATGCGCTTACGACACCGGCTTTCCCGAATACCTGCCGCCCAGGGAAGGGGATGCCTCGTTTATGGCCGCGCTCAACCGGGCCCATGAACATAAAGTGCAGGCTTTGGTCTACATGAACCAGCGACTCTGGGGGATGACCACGGCAAGCTGGACCAACGAACACGCCGCCGATTTTGCCGTCAAGTCCGAGGACGGACAGATCAAACCCGAGGTGTATAACACTTTCACCAGGCTTCCCTGCGCCACCATGTGCATCGGGACCCGCTTCTGGCGCCAGAAATACGCCGGCCTGGCAGCGGAGGCGTTCAACAGGCTGGGAGTCGACGGCATTTACATGGACCAGGCGTGCAGCAGCCTGGCCTGTTTCGATCCGCAACATGGCCACCCCCCTGGCGGAGGCACCTATTGGATGCAGGGATTCAAAAGCCTGGCAGACGACCTGCGGCAACAGTGCGCCGCTCGTGGTCATGTTGCATTGGCGGGTGAAGGTTGCGCCGAGAACTGGCTCCCTTACCTCGATCTCATGCTGGCTCTCGATGTCAGCCGAGAACGTTACGCTGCACCCGACGGCTGGGAGCCCATGCCCTTCTTCCAGGCAGTCTACCATGGTTATGGATTTTTTTACGGTAACTATTCCTCGCTGACCATGCCGCCCTATGACGATCTATGGCCCGCCGAATTCGCCCCCCAGGAACCGATGAAACTGCTCGATCGCCGTTTTTCACGCCAGTTTTACCTCGAACAGGCAAGGTCGTTTGTCTGGGGACAGCAACCCACGTTGGCCAATTTCCGAACCTCACAACTCCGGGATCGTCCCGAGGAAATCGGATACGTTATTCGCCTCGCCGGGCTTCGGAAACACGCCCTGAGGTATTTGCAGGACGGCCTCATGCTCCCTCCTCCGGCCATCAAATCTTCCCACGCGGAAATCCCGATGTCTCGTCTCTCGATCTATGCCGGTCAGCGCGATTCTTTGAAGGAATTCACCATGACCGTACCCTGGGTGCTTGCGTCAGGCTGGCGCGCTGGCGATGGCAAGGTGGCCATTGCGATCGCCAGCATCGCTGACGTGCCTCTGAGCCCGGCCATTCTCATCGACGCCTCAAAATGGGGTCTTTCTCAAAATGCCCGGTTTCGTTCCATCGACGGAAAGGAGATCGTGTCCATGGCATTTTCCGATGGAAAGATTCTTGAGCTGAGACCCGAGCTGGCTCCGCTCGAGGCTCGTGTCTACGAGACGGAATCTCGATGAAAAATCAAACAGGCGGATCGGCTCGAAGCCGATCCGCCTGTTGCGCTAGGTCTGAGGAGGATCCTCGCGACGATTATTTCACACTCCGGAAGAATTGGGCTCCGGCAGGATTCGGCACAACGTAGGGACTTTGGGCGCCCGCGACGTTCTGGAACGGTCCTTCAACCGTCGTCGAAGATTGCAGCGTGCCGGTGTAGGTGAGGGTGATTCCGGCGGCTGATCTCTCGATCGAGATCTCCGGCGCTTCGACGATGCCAGTCACGAGTTTCGCCTCCTGGCTCGCCACGCTCTTTCCGGGAACCGTGGCCACCACGCGGAAGCTCGCCTGGAAGTCCGCCGGCGTGGGGTAGAATCGGAACGAGTTGGCTGTGGCGCCCGCGATGTCCACAAAGCCCGACCCGTCGTTTCTCTGCCACTGGTAATAGACCTGTGTGGGCGCGCCCTGTTGCGTCGCGGTGGCCGTGGCCTCGAAGGTCGAGGCCTTCGCCGCCTTGCCGAAGGTCAACTGCAGGTTCTTGATCACCCAGCTCGGCTGTGAGGCCCCGCTGCAATCATCCCAGCCCCCGACGAATTGGACCACGATTCTGTCGTTCTGGTTGAAGGTGCCGAGAACGGCCGAGCTCGTGATGAAGTTCGTGTCGGCGTAACCCGGAGAATCGCCGTTGAAGGCGGGTTGACCATTGAGAATGCCGCTGCCTTGGATGATTCCGGCCGCATAACCGTTGGCGCTGAAGTTCTCGGGTGGGACAACGGCGAACGCTCCGCCGTTGACGCTAATCCGGACTTGGCCGCCATCCCACAGATCGCCTTCAAACGAATAACGATGACTGAAACTCAGCGTGACTTCATCGGCTTGAGGCACGACATAGGCGGGGCTGTTCAATCTGGAGTTGAAGGGGCCGCCGCATTGGCTGTCGGCGCCGTTGGCCGCCCACTGGCCTTTCGTGGCATCGTAGACCCAGGGTCCCCAGGCGCCAGGCGGCGTTCCGCTGTTTTCCACAGTGAAGTCACCGTTGGATTTGCTGAAGTCCTGGATGGTCATCGGCAACAGATCCAGCTTGAAGCTGTCAATCACCCAGCCTGGGTGTTGGCCCGTGCTGCAATCGTCCCACCCCCCCACAAACTGCACCACCAGGGTGTCATTCTTTGTGAAGGTTCCCAGCAATGCTTTGCTCGTGATGAATTCACCCGCGCCGTAGCCGGCCGAATCGGCATTGAACGCTCGTTGTCCGTTCAGGATTCCACTTCCCTGGATGGTGCCGGGAGCGTAGCCGTTTTCGCTGAAGTTCTCGGCGGGAACCGTGGCAAACTCGCTGCCATTGACGCTGATCCGAACCTGGCCGCCATCCCAGCGGTCAGCCTCAAACGAGTACCGATGGCTGAAACTCAGTGTAATCGTGCCGTCCTGGGTCAGCTTGTAGGGCGCACTGTTCAATCGCGAGTTGTACGGCCCCGTGCAGGCATCCTCACCCCCGTCCGCCACCCACGCGCCGGCGACACTGTCATAAACCCACGGGCCCGGCGGAGCGGGATCCGTGTTCTCGACCGTAAATCCGCCATCGGTCGCGTTGAAATCCTGAGACAGGATCTGGATCCCGGTCGACGCGACAACCCCAACCTGGTCGGTCGGTTGTTGGACAAACACGATCTCGACGTTCGGATCTGCGTAGGTCCCTAAATACTTGGCAGGAATGACCTGCAGCGACGCGGCAGGGGTCGTGTCGGTCTCCTTGCGCCAGGCCACCTGGCAGTAATCCCCGCCGCCGCCCTCTTTCCAGAGGGCCTCGATATAATACCGCTGCCCGGCCACAAGACGGATCGGTTCGCTCGTCGGATAGGTCTCCCCGTCATCATTCGCAATTCCGGGTTCCTGGAACACATCGCAACAATCAGTTTCCTGGGCAATCAAGGTCGCGGCTTTCGGATCCTCACTCTTGCTCAGGAACAGTTGCGAGGAGTCATCGCTATACAGGAAAAACCGGTAGTCCGCAGTCTCCGTCGGGATGATGAATCCGGACATTTTGCCGCCATACCCTTCATGGCTGTCATCGGGATACAACTGACGGCTCGTGAAGGCCGAAACAAAACCCGTAAAGGTGGGGGAATTCGGGAATCGAGGATCGACCGTCAGGGTGTTGGTCAGGTTATTGTCAGTGGTCGATAGACCGCTCCACGTTTCGAATCGCAGGAATCCGGCAGCGACAGCCCAACTCCCGAACTGCACGGTGCTACCGGCGGCGATAGGATTGCCGGGCGACGTCTGATCCTTCACTCCACTCACGGTCAGCGTATAGGTCTGGCCGGGAGTCTGGGCCGAGGTCGTCAGGTCCACGATGTTATCACCGGCGCTGCCCGCCGGCGCCGATAGTTTCGCCGAGGTGATCGTCAGTCCACCGGAGAGCTGGTAATTGGAAACAGTCTCGGCGCTGGCTGGATCGAGCGACTCCGAGAACCAGACCCGGACACTGTTGAATGTTTTGGATGCCGTGGCATACAGGAGCGTCGGCGGCGTGGTATCGGCCGCCTGAATCGTCAAGGTCACGGCCGCACTGGTCACGGCACCGTAATCGTTGCGAACCACAACATCATAAACGCCGGCATCGGCCACTTTAATGTTGTTCAACGTGAGGGTGGGCAGAGTCATCCCGGCAAGGTCCCCGCTATCTTTTCGCCACTGATACCGGATCGTGGGCGAACCGGTTGCGGCGACAGTCAGGGTCACCGAGTTGCCTTCGCTCAGGATGCGATCGGGGGCCTGGGGTTGTTCCGTGATCGAAGGCGGCACGTTGGCCGAGTAGTAGATTTCTTGGATCTGCTGGGCGGTCAGCGCCGTGTCGAATAAGGCCACCTCGTCCACACCGCCAAGGAAATAATCGCCGGTGGCGTTGAAGACGCCTCCTCCGCCAATATTAAATAGAAAATCGCTGCTGCCATAGCTGTCAACTGCTCCGGCGCGCGTGGCCGCAACAACGCCGTTCGTATAAACCACGGCCTGGGTGCCGTCCCCAACCAGGGCGATGAATCCCCATTGGTCGTCCGGGAAGGGATACGGGATCACAATGTTGGCGCCATACGCGTTAATCCAGGCCTCGATGCTCGTTCCGCTGTTGGCATCTCCAAATTCCAGGAGATCATTCTGTCCGAAGTAACCGCCGCGAAGCGAATGAGTCGCCCCGCGTTTGAGCCAGCCCATAACGGTAAATTTGGACAGTTCATTCATCGATGCCTGGGTGCCAACGTAACCCGCCATGCCGTTAAAACCGCCAGACTTGTTGTCCGTTCCAAAACCGCTCCAATCCGCCCCGGCCGCACCGGCCTCCATCCCCGGATAATAGGAGCCGTCGCCGACCGCACCCAAACTGCCCAGATTCTTCGCCACAGGCAGTGTGGCGGGTGGCGTGTAAGCCGGTTCGTTCAGTCGATAATAGGCCAGGGGAGCACTGGCTTGAATCAGGGTGGCATAAGGAGTCGAGGGAGAGGCGCTGACCCCGTTCTGGTAATGCGCAAGAATCTCGGAAGCCGAAAGTGCCTTGTCGTAGAACGCGACTTCGTCCGCCTGGCCGCTCCACCAGTAGGCCGCGTCGCTCCGCCCGCCAATGTAAAAAGGACCGTCTGTTCCCGGAACATAGGCCGGGACGGATGCCGTGGCGGCTTGCTGGCCGTTCACATAGACGTAGGCATTCGCCCCGTCATAAACTCCCACCACGTGATACCAGGTTCCCGCCACCGGAGCGGGTCCCCCGGTAATGTTCACCGATGTCGCCGTCCCGGATTGGGCGTACATGCGCAGGTTCCATCCGGTTTCGCTCTGGTAAATCAACCAGCCCGACCGCGGATCGGCCAAATGCCCGCAGGAAACCGCCGTGTTCAAGGTTCCGCTGCCCACCTCGTAGGCAACACTAGGATTGAGCCAGGCCTCGATCGTGAAGGCCGAGCTCGGATTCATCGCTTTCAAATAAGGAACGACCGTCGCGGTGCCCGCCACGCCGTCGTAAATCGCGGCTGTGTCACTCCCGGCCGCCAGGGCGCCCGTCATCGGATGAATGACGGTTCCCTGATAATAGCCGCGAGCCGCCGCTCCCAGGCTCCCATTATTGTTGGCGATATCGGCTGCCGGAGGCTGGACGGTTTCATTCAGCCGCCAATAACCCACCGGCCTGTTGGCCAGCACGGTGGACGAATAATCGGCTCGGGCCTCGATGGCAGTGCCACCCAGCGCCACGGCCGCGAATAGCAGAGCTATCCTCTGACGAAGGATCTTTTGGTTCTTCATGATCATGATGTCAGGCGTTAAGATTTTATGGCGCCCATGTTGCCTTGTTTCTCTCGGGAACCGCAACCAGGAATAACTTGTATTTTTTTAGTACAAGTTTGAACTCAAAATCGGCCTGCCCTCGATCGAAACGCGGTTCGGCGCCTGCTCCGACCAGCTGTGAATAGTGAGAACTGAAGCTTCGGGCTCAGACCGCGGGGCAGGTGCAGACCGGATTACGGTCGCCGTGCACGTTGTCAATCCGCCCGACCGGCGGCCAGAATTTCTGTCCCTCGATGCCGGGCATCGGAAAGGCCGCTTTCTGACGGGAATAAGGCCGCGTCCACGGTTCGGCCAGCAACTGCGCGGCGGGGTGGGGGGCGTTTTTCAGGAGGTTGTTCTTTGGATCGGCCTGGCCGGATTCAATCTCGGCAATTTCGGCGTGGATGGCGATCATGGCATCGCAAAACCGGTCCAGTTCCTCCTTGGACTCGCTCTCTGTAGGTTCCACCATCATGGTGTTGGGCACCGGCCAGGAGATGGTGGGGGCGTGAAATCCATAGTCCATGAGCCGTTTGGCGACATCTTCCACCGTAACGATATGCAGGCCCCGCAAATCGAGGATGCACTCATGGGCCACCAGCCCTTTGTTGCCGCGATAGAGCACGGGGAAATACGATTCCAGCCGGTGAGCGATGTAATTCGCATTCAGGATTGCGATCTGCGTGGCCTGCCGCAGGCCGGCGGTTCCCATCAGCCGGATATAGACCCAGGGGATCATGAGGATTCCAGCGCTGCCCCAGGGGGCGGCAGTCACAGGCCCGAGTGCGGCGGCCCCCGAATCGGGGGAGAGGGGATGGCCAGGCAGGAACGGGGCCAGAAACCCGCGGACCGCGATCGGGGCCATGCCGGGTCCTCCGCCGCCGTGGGGGATGCTGAAGGTCTTGTGAAGGTTCAGATGGCAGACGTCTGCGCCGATCTCTCCCGGACGGCAGAGCCCCACCTGGGCGTTCATGTTCGCGCCATCCAGGTAAACGAGCCCTCCATGCCGATGGATGATGTCGCATATCTCCACGACCTTTTCCTCAAACACGCCATGCGTCGAGGGATAAGTCAGCATGATCGCCCCGAGATTGGCCTGGTGGGTCTCCGCCTTTTGTTGAAGATCGGCCGTATCCACGTTGCCGTGGACATCGCAGGCCACGGGGATGACCGTGAACCCAGCCATCACCGCGCTGGCGGGGTTTGTGCCATGGGCCGATTGGGGGATCAGGCAGATGCGGCGATGGCCTTGAGCCCGGCTTTCGTGATAGGCGTGGATGACCAGAAGACCGGAGTATTCGCCTTGAGATCCCGCATTAGGTTGCAGAGAGACTGCCTCCAGACCGGTAATCTCGGCGAGCCATTCGGTGAGTTGATGGAACAGTTGCTGGTAACCTCTGGTTTGATCCGAGGGAGCGTACGGATGGAGGCGGGAGAAGCGCGGCCAGGTCACCGGCAGCATGGCTGCGGCCGGATTGAGTTTCATCGTGCAGGAACCCAGCGGAATCATCGATCGCGTCAAGGAAAGATCGTAGGATTCCAACCGCTTCAGGTATCGCATCATCTCGGTTTCCGAATGGTACCGGTTGAAAACCTTGTGCGTGAGAAATGGGCTCTGTCGCCGATGGACCGCCGGCAACTCAGGCACGGATCCTGCCGCCAGGTCTTCGAGAGAATCCACCGCCGAAAACGCTGGCTGAAAGATCCGGAGCAAGGCGATCACATCTTCGCGCCGAGCGGTTTCCCCCAGAGAAATCCCCACGGTGTTTTCATCCACCATCCTCAGGTTGAATCCACAGGCGGCCGCGCGGGTTTGGACGCTGGCGGACGTCTCGGTTTTCAGTTCCACTTGGATGGTGTCAAAAAAGGACTGTGCCCCGATGCCGTATCCGAGGTGTTTAAGGCCGGCTGCCAAAAGACGGCTCAGATGGTGGATTTGGCCGGCGATGCGACGCAGGCCCTCCGGACCATGGTATACGGCATACATCGATGCCATAATGGCCAGCAGGACTTGGGCGGTGCAGATGTTGCTGGTGGCTTTCTCGCGCCGGATATGTTGCTCCCGAGTCTGCAGCGCCAAGCGCAGGGCGGGTTTTCCCTGGCTGTCATGCGATACCCCCACCAGGCGGCCAGGCATCTGGCGCTTGAAAACGTCGCGCGTGGCGAAAAACGCCGCATGAGGCCCCCCAAAACCTGGTGAGACACCGAAACGTTGCGAGTTACCCACCACAACGTCCGCCCCAAACTCCCCCGGCGGCCGCAGTAGCGCCAAACTCAATAAATCGGCTGCCACAATCACCAGCGCGTTCGCCTCGTGCGCCCGATTGACCAGGGGCAGGTAATCATGAATAGCGCCATCGGCCGACGGGTATTGCAGCAGGATGGCAAAAACATCCGGCGATAAATTGAAATTTTGATGATGAACGACTTCAACTTTCAAACCGAGCGGTTTGGCCCGCGTTTTTATTACCGCAATCGTCTGAGGATAACAGTCGGATGCCACCAGGAGGGTCTGGCGGCCGGGTCCGCCTTTCAGGTGGTAACACATGCTCATGGCTTCCGCGGCGGCGGTGGCCTCGTCCAGGAGTGAGGCATTGGCAATCGACATTCCCGTCAGATCGCTGATCATGGTCTGAAAGTTCAGCAATGCCTCCAGGCGTCCTTGCGAAATTTCAGCCTGATAAGGAGTGTACTGGGTATACCATCCGGGATTCTCGAGGATATTCCGCTGAATGACCGGCGGCGTAATGCATTCGTGATAGCCCAGCCCAATGAAAGATCGCCTCACCTCATTTTCAGCGGCCAAGGCTTCCAGTTCCTCGAGCACCCGGTCTTCAGATTCAGGAGGAGGAAGCCTCAGGGGCTGCCGCAAGCGAATTCCGGACGGAATCACCGCCTCGGTCAGTTCTTCCAGCGATGAAAAACCCAGCGGATGCAGCATTTTGAAAATATCCTGCCGACGGGGACCCACGTGGCGCGTGGCGAAAATTTTCTGCGGTTCGAGCTGAGATTGAGTGTTGACGTCGCGATGGAGTCCCGCCAGGGTGTCTGTGGCGGGCCTTCCTGAATATTCGGGACCGGTTGTGTTTGAGCGATCATCCATAAGCCGCGAAATTACGGCGAGGCAGGATCAAAGCAAGGCTGATTTTCGGAGCCATGATTTTTCTGTTGCCTGGTTCCGCCGATGACCTAATTTAGAAACAGTCTGGCCCGGGGGTGCGTGTTCCGGGTGTCATGGATAAGGAATTAGATTTGTGAATGCTGATTATTCGAGAAAAGCGTTGGAAAAGGTCGGGAATCCGAATGTGCTGATCAACCTCATTTCCAAGCGGGTTCGTCAGTTGAGCAGCGGCGGCGGCGGCACCGCGCATCCTCTGATTATGGAGACCGCCGGCGTGGGTTCCGGGGATATAGCCTTGCTGGAGATCATCGATGGCAAGATGGCCTGGGAATTGCCGGAGGATAGTCTGGCCCTGGAGCCGGCAAGTCGGAGGCGACGAAGGATTTGAGCGGAGCCGCGCCGGCGCGAGCCCTCCCAGGAGTATTGATCTGGCAACCTTCTGCTGAACTCAACCGAGAGCCGGTGGCCTGGGGGGAGAAATCCCGGAGATATGGACAAGCGGAATCGGGGGGGGGACTCGGTCATGTCCATCATACTCAACAACTCGAAGGCTCGGCGGGATTACCTGATCGGTGAGACGATCGAGGCGGGACTGGTCCTGCGCGGCACCGAGGTCAAATCATTGCGGGCGGGTCGGGGCCAGATTCGGGATGCCTTTGCGCGGATTGAGAATGGGGAGGCGGTGCTTTGTAATGCTCACATCGAAGAATATGAGTATGGAAACCGTCAGAACCACATTCCCACAGGCACACGCAAACTTTTGCTCCACAAGTCGGAGATTCGCCGGCTTGAGGGATTGCTAACCTCCAAAGGGACCGCTCTGATCCCGTTGTCGTTTCATTGGAAAAACCGCAAAGTCAAGGTCTTGCTCGGGGTTGGCAAGGGCAAGGCCGAATTCGACAAGCGCGAGGATATCAAGGAGAGGGACAGTGATCGTGAGCTGCGACGAGCCACGATGCACCGCATGAAACGGGGTTGATCTCGATGGTAAAAAAAACGAAACCGCCCGAGGCGGTTTTGCTGCAAAAACTTAATCAGCGGATTTAGGATTTGGTTTGGGCAGCCTCTTTTTTCCACGTCCGCTTGGCGGGCTTGGTAACGAGGCCGCGTTTGATGGCTTTGGCGCTCACTTTTACGTAACGAACCTCGCCGTTGACCACCGCCTTGACTTCGTGCAAGTTGGGCAGGAATCGCCGCTTGGTGATGGCGGTTACGTGGGTGCCGATACCACCCTTCTTCTTGGCTTTACCACTGCGCCAAATAATGCTGCCCTTCATCGGCCGCTTCCCAGTCAGTTCACAAATTCGAGCCATAAAATGCAAAATTTAACTTTAAAGGAGGGGATGATTATCCGGCGCCGGTTCCGATTCAAGTCCTTTCTTAAGAATTCTGCGGATGTGTTTCATGAAGTTGGACAACTCACCCACAACCAACCTGTTCGCGGATCTCCCGCGACACCATGCATCCGCAGAAATTAACGGCGCCCACTACGTGCAATCCAAGGACAGTCTCACCCATTGCCGTCCAAAATGCAAATAGCAGACTCTTTTTTTTTCATTTTTCCAAAAAATCCGCCCCGCGTGCCGCCCGCTGGCTGCGTGTCTCAAGCGGCGATACTCCTAAGAGCCGGTTTAAAAATTACAAGCGCCCCTTGGAATTTTCAAACAGGCTCTAAGGTCGTGCGAAGTCGCATCCTGCGTTCTTGCGCTGGAGTGTCGAGGATCCAGCTTCGGATCTTCGCCGTATTCCCGGCACTTCGAACTTTACATTAGCGGATCATCTGCTCTAATCCATCTCAGACTGCCTGTCAGATAAGAGTGACAGGACAGCCTATTCTCCCATAACGCATGGTCTTCCATGCCTTATAACGGTGTCTGGGACTGTGGCATGCAGTCGCTCTCCGACTGGCCGGATGCCTCATGCGTGAGGATGACAGGAGTGATTTACCAGCGCCTCACTTCCAGTCCTCCATTCAAAACACAACAACACTACTCAATAATTATGAACCATTCTAAGGCACTGCATAATCCTGTTCTGGAAGGAGGGGGCAACGCGAACCCTCGGCATGGTCTGCGATCGATTGGCTGGGCTGCCGCCTTGGCAGCCTTACTGATCTCTCCCCAGACCATCACCGCCGGGAGTTTTTCGACCGACTTCAGTTCGCAACCGGCTGGAGTCCAAATTTATGGAGATCCGGGGGATGGCACCGCAGGGGTCATTGCTGACGGAGCTCTGAAGCTAACCACATTGGTGGGGAGCATTACGGCGGGAATGGTCATCGACGATCTCGATGCGGGAGAAGCCGTCAGCGCATTCACCGTCACGTTTAACTTGCTGATTGGCGGCGGATCGGGCGCCGATGGCTTTAGTTTCAGCTTTGGCAGTGATGTGGCGGATGGCGGTATCAGCGAAGAAGGATCCGGCACCGGACTCATTGTCGCTTTTGATTCCTATGATAACGGGAATGGGGAAGCCCCAGCCATCGATCTGAAGATCGGGGGCGCGGAAGTCGCGACGAGCAAGATCGCCCCGAGATCCGTGCTGGCCGCAAACAAGTTTCTCCCGGTTCGGATTAACCTGGATAACGATGGCACGGTGGACGTTTCCTATGGCGACATGGTGATCTACACGAACTTCTACACGGCGTTCATGGCGACCCCAGGCCGGTTCGCCTTTGGCGCGCGCACCGGCGGGAGCTACGACAACCATTGGGTGGACGACCTGCAAATCACCACTTCGACAGGCCCCCAAGTCACCCCGCCGCATCCGCTGGTGGTGACCAACCTGCCGGGTGCCTCCGGCAATTCGCCCGAAACCACGATTAACGTGACCATCATGGACTTCGCCACAAAGGTGACGACCAGCACGGTCAAGCTCAAGGTCAACGGCGTCGAGGTCACTCCGACGGTGGCCAAAGCGGGCGATCTTACCACAGTGCAGTATGATCCTCCGGGTTTGTTCGAACCGGAATCGGTCAACACCTACGAAGTGGTGTATGCCGATGATGGAACCCCGCCGTTCTACACGACCAACCTTTTCACATTCAAGGTTGTCCCCTATAACAGCATTGTCCTGCCAGCCCCGATCATCCTCGAAACATTCAACTCGACCGAGGAAGGAGCCTTGCCGGCGGGCTGGGTGGAAACCAACGCCACGACTTCCCTTAACCCTGGCATCGATTTCGATGATCCCAGCTCCGATGCTTATCTGAGCTGGACGGTTCTCGAACGGTCTCGGATGGATGGCGCGCCCTTTGACGCCCGTCGTCTCAACGTTGCGCCGGGTTACCTCAATGGAGCGCCCATCACCAGTCTCATCGACGGACGGTTTGTCTACGCCGAATCCGATAACCGCGGCGGCAACCAGATCCAGATGTTGTTCTCGCCGGACTTCGACCTGACCGGCAAGTCCGATATCTACGTCTCCTATAACAGCGTCTATGAGCAGAATCAGGACAGCCTGGGGGCCCTCGAGTATTCAATCGACCAGGGCGCGACCTGGAAACCGGTCGTCATCATGCTCGATCAGGTCGACATCGTCCTGAATGCCGATGGGACGGTGGATCCTGTTGCGACCCTGACTAATGTTCAAACCGATACACCGGAGGTTGATGATGGCGCCGGCGGCACTCGACGCACCGCCTATGGCGAGTTTCTCGCCAATAAAGATTTTGCCGCCATGGGGCCCTATATCAGTGGTCGTGTTAACGACAACGCGATCGAGTCCAAACGTGTCGAGCTGTTCCGCCTGCCCGCAGCCGATAATCAAGCCAAGGTCCGCTTTCGTTTTGTTCAGGCCGGCACCGGCAGTTGGTATTGGGGTTTCGACAACTTCGGTCTCTACAGTATTCCCAGCCCCGGTTACCGGATCGGCTTGAACTTTGGCGCGGACGAACCTGACGGCGGCAAGAAGGGCGGTCTGGCGGCTGGCGACAAGGCGGGGGTATCGAAGGTGGCCCAGGCCAACTGGAACAACCTCTCCGGCATCGCGGGCACCAATACCGCGATCGTTGGAGACGCGCAGGGCGCGTCCCAGCCCACGTCGGTGACCGTGACCTGGACTTGTCCCAACACCT
>Ga0116154_10000705_pt1 | contig 34712 bp, 26 predicted proteins | sample AD_UKC030_MetaG_FD_89898 | JGI IMG/M metagenome (GOLD analysis project Ga0116154, IMG submission 89898) | Active sludge microbial communities of municipal wastewater-treating anaerobic digesters from USA - AD_UKC030_MetaG | ecosystem: Engineered > Bioreactor > Anaerobic > Digestate | place: USA... | reverse complement strand
CCTGTTGCTCCATTCGCACTGGCCGTCTGCGTTCTTGCTTCTCTGCCTGGTCAGGGTTGCACCCGATGCCGAGGGTGTGAATATATCATACCAGTTGACCATGCCAAACTGGCTAAGCTGATCAGCAACCACCTTATTATCAGTGGGCCAGGCATTTGTGGTGATTAAAATTCCGTCCATACTCAGCGGGTCCACCGAGCCGGACCCGGTTTCTTCATAGACAAGGCCGGGACAGTCACAGTCGCCCTCACAATACTTTCTTTCTTCATGCTTCCAGGTTCCTTTGGCATTGCCCTTTCCAAATATTCTTATTGGCTGGCCCTCCATATCCTGCATCTGCGGGATCGGCTTGAAACTACCCGAGTAGGTCACAGTCTGTGAACCGGCATATCTTATCGTGCTTTTGCCATACTCTTCTGTATAGTCCCATTTCTTTGAAACAGTGATGGTTCCCTTGTAGAATCCGCAGACAATGGGGAAATGCTGATCGACAATAAGTTCGTCCGGTACTGTGACGGACAGAGGATGTTTTTCCTTTGGCAGGATATCACAAGAATTATAGACTCTCAGCCATTCATAACCGTCATCCTTGTCTTCAGGAGGCTGATATTCAACCCTGACTTCACCTTCTCCTACATTAAACACCTTGTAATCAGGGCCGTAATCGCTATCCGCACCATTGAGGATTTTCCCCCTGTAGATGCTGACGACAATCCTGTTGAACTCTCTTGAGGCATTGCCTCCTGCATCTTTGAATCCGGAAAGCACAATTATTCCTTTTCCTTTTTCACATAGTTCTTCCTGGGTCGGGACTTCAACGTCAATCGATACGGGTCTTTTTTCAAATTCCTCGAAGATCGGGTTGAGCGACTTCGGGGTCTTAAGCTTGTTGAAGAGTGCACGGGGATAATTGTTTGAGTTCTCAGATGACCATTCCTGGATCAGTTCAGGGGAATTGCCATTATAGTAAAGGCGAAGCTCCATTTTTGCAGTCACAGGTTTTTTGCTGCCGTCTGAATACTCAATTAATCCTCCCCCTTCAATGTTTGCCTCATAACTGCCCTTGAAGATGTACTCAGGGGGCTTATCCGTTCCGGGAGCATAAAAAATCGGGGACAGAAAATGGAAACACGGATTGGTGAACCGTTCTCCCATGTATGCTGACATTATTGAGGGATAGCAGTACCATTTATCAGGCGGATCAAGTGCCTTGCACTTTTCGATTGCATCATTCAGTTCCGGGTTCAGCGAATCTTCTTCCTTGAATTCACGATTACCAAGCTGCTGTCTCATGCATTCATTCCATTCCTTCAGCCTCTGTTCGTAGTCAGGGTTGTGGGGATTCAGGAATTCGATAAGCATTCCATGTCTTGCACATCCTTCACATCTGCGCTGAGCGCTTAATTGACTGCCGACCTGCAGAAGCAGAAGCGACATGACCATCATCCTTTTCAAACAAACCGTGATTTTCATGTATGAATTACTATTTGCCCATGTTTTCGTTAATCAGTGTCAGGTTGCGGTGTTGGTTCCTGGGGTATAGCCTGGATCGGAATCAGGGTTGTACTGACTGACCTCTCGACCCCTCCTTCCAATATTCCCAGGCTCACAAAAGCGCCGGTCTCCCCTTTTAGATGCAAGCCGGTTTTATCGACTTCAAGGTAACCTTGCAGGTCAAATCCGGCTACCCTCAAGTCCAGGCCGAGATCTACACCTGCCTGGAATCCGTACCCCGACTCGGGGCTCCAGGTGGCTCCGAGTATTATCCCTGTTCCCGGCGCCACCCTGAGCTCCCATGCTTCTGTATCATAGTTATACTCGAAACTGACAATCCACAGGTTCAGACTGAGGGTGTTATTAAACAATGATTCACTATACTCTGGCAGATCAGGCTCTCCATCACAATAACCGTCAATTGTCAAACACAGACCAGGTATCGTGAGAGGAAAGTATATCCAGGGAATTACCTCAACCTGTGGGGTAGGCAGCGGATAGGGAGTGGTTACCTCTCTCAGAAGTGCCGCGGCTGTCAGCATCGGGTCCTTATAGCATTCGCTTAAGGCTTCTTCCAGGGCAATCTGGTAGTTCTCTGCTCTTTCCTGTAGAATGTTACCCGCTGTTCTGGGAATGTCTTTTAATTTTTCCTCCTCATTATCTGAACGTGTCTGACCATCAAGTTTTGCCTGTTCGAGAGCAGATTCCCTGAAGAAGCTGCTGTAGCTCATTATCTCGCGTCCCCGTTGCCTTGTCATTGAAGACAATCTGTCGCCCAGGGCGATTTCAGCATTATGCACCAGGGGTGTATAGGTAACCTGAAACCACTTTACAGTCGCCCACCAGTTATTCAGGTCTTCGGCAGCGCTTTTCAGTTTGGGAGTATGTCCCTCAACAACGGATTTTGCCAGGGCACCCAGTTCATCAGCATAAGACTGGGCTATCCGGCTAAATATCCTGCCATCGCGTTCCGCCAGCAGCTCGGGGATTTTCCTGGCTTTTTCGCAAGGGGTGCATTGATCCCAGGGTGTCGGTAATTCATCTTCTGCAGAGCCCAGATCCCTGAGATATTGTATCTGCATTCTGTCCTCATCTTTAAGCTTCTGCAGGTCAATCGGTGTTATCTGAGGAGGTGTTTTGCCGGGAATAACATATCCGAACAAAGTGGCGTGAAAATCACCGGGATCCAGTTCTGATGCAATTTTAAATTCATCACAGGCTTTTTCAGTGCTTTCCACCCTCATATAAGCTATGCCCAGGTTCATATGGTACCGTGCGATCTTTGGAGCAAACTCAACTGCTTCCTTGTAATAATGCAGTGCTTCGCTGTTCTGGCCATGGCGGGCAAATATCCATCCTATCGTAGTGGAGGTAGCCCCTGATTCATAAAAGAGTTCCCTGGCCCGGGCAAGAAGAGTCAATGCTTCTTCGTGCCTTTTATCGACAGCGATTGTAAATGCAAGGCTCCCGAGGGCGGTTGCAGACCGGTTGTCTGTCTGAAAGGCCCTTCCGAAAGCCCACTGAGCGCCTTCGAGATTAAGCTGGAGAAGAGCAGACATACCTGTCTCCTGGTACACGGCTGACTTTTCAATGAAGGTCATTGACGCTGATTCAGGCAACGACATGAAAACCTGATCCTCAATATCAGGCGGAAGCTTCCTAAGGGCTTCCGACACTATACGGCTGACGAGCGGCCATACGGCAGCTGCATCCGGTTCGGGCATATTCACCGGTTCAACCGGTGTGAAGTCATCATCGTCAACAGCCTCATCACAGTTGCGGTCGAGCACAGACAGCCTGACGTAAAGAGCAAATGCGTCTGTCAGGTCTTTGTTCCCATCCAGGTTCAGGTCGTTTATAAAGCCAACGCCTCCGTTCCCGATAAACTCACTTATATCAGCCGCGTCGAACTGCCCGTCCTGGTTTATATCATACTGCCGCCATTCATTCTTTCCCGTGACAGAAGTCCCTTCGGAGTCAAAGGCAAGTGATTCAAATGGCGCACAGATAGCCTGGATTAGCAGCATTGCCGCAATATGTCTGCAGTCACTATGCATCTGTCAGATCTTTACGAATTCAACTCTGCGGTTTGCCGCTTTGCCTTCAGATGTGTTGTTGGGCCCGGCGGGATTGCTTTCACCCCAGCCTTTGCTTCTGAGGCGCGAGGAGTCGATGCCCATTTGTGCAAGCTGTTCAGCCACGGCCTTAGCCCTTCGTTCGGAAAGATCCTGGTTGAGAAGCTCGTCACCATCACTGTCAGTGTGTCCCTCGACTGAAAGACTGATTTCCGGATGATCCTTCATCAGTTTTGCTATCTCATTTATAACACCCATTGACTCAGGCTTTATTGTAGCCTTGTTGACATCGAAGCGGATACCGTTTGCAATGATCCTGCCGTCCTGCATCAGCTTGTCGTAGAGTCTGACCGCTCCCTCAGCTATCCTGATGTTTTTGATAAACCGGTTATTACCCTGTGATCCCACGGTGTTCATCGGGTCACAGCATATTGTGAGCCCCTCGGGGTTGATGCCCAGATTGGGAATATTGACCACTCTCGCATCATCAAGGTACACCTTCAGTGCCCTTGTATTGAAGCTGATGGCCACATGGCGCCAGTATCCGCTGGTGATCTCACCCTTTTCCTCATACCCGGGATAGTAACCTTCACCCACATCATTGATTCCGGCGTGATTTGCGTTGATTATCAGCGGATCAATTGATATCGTGCTTTCACTCTGGTTCTTATGATCCCAGAAGTCAACATAGTACTGACAGTATTCATCGGGTTCAAACCAGCAGTCGAACTCAACAGTGAATAGATCAGGCAGGTTATCCTTAGCAGGTTCCCTGAAAAAAGGTATGATGCAAGAGCCGGCTTCCCTGAAATGGATCACATTCTGATCGCCGTATGATGCGTTTTCAACATTGCCTCCTCCTGCAAGATCCCACCTGGATGGGAATTCACCGTTTTCCTCTCCCTCCTGGTTATCCTCGAAGATTATCTTTTCACCCGGGAGAAAGTCATACCTGTTCCATTTAAGGACGAGCTGTGGCTGACCTGATTCCTTTGCTTCAGTATTGTTTTTCCCGGAACCATTCCCTGCAACTCCGGATTCTTCTCTGCCTGCTTCCCGTTCAGCTGAGTCATCCTTTGGTTTCTTATCCTTCTTTTTGAAGATGTTTCCGATCCCCTCCTCTATCTTGTCAAATCCGGCATCGATGACCTCGTCGGTCTTTTGGTTTGCGCGGTTGTCGGTCTCCTCAACAACCTTCTCCTTGACATTGACCTTGACCTTCTGCGGGCTGGCTTCCTGCGGCAGCAGAAAAAGCAACGCAGCCACAAGGGAGAATAACATTGAGTGTTTCATGGCCTTTTTGGTTTTTATGAAAGTTAGGCAGGCGATCAGGCCGGGTCAACAGGGAATGAGCAAAGAGGGGGTATGAATTAGTATCCGGGGGATTTGGATAGGGTCTGAAGGCCCCGACACTCCGTATGCGGGGTTTCGCTCCGCTTGAGACGGAGCTCAATCTGAGGGTCTGAGAGTCTGAGGGTCTGAGGGTCTGAAAGTCTGAGAGTCTGAGAGTCTGAAAGTCTGAAGGTCTGAGAGTCTGAGAGTCTCAAGGTCAGGGCACTTCGGGTTGGGAATTTGCGAGGTGCAAATTCCGGTTGCCCATACTTGCTGCCTCCGCAAGGTGAGGAGGTATACGGAATTACCGGGCGGGATTATTCGAAGAGGTGATCACTGATAGCCTGCAGAACTTTTTGCTTCAGAACCGGGGAAACGGGGATTGTTGTGCCGTCTTTAAGCTGAAGATAACCACCATCGTGTTTGTAAAACTTGTCGATGCAGTTCAGATTCACAAGGTGCGACTGGTGGACCCGGATAAGGCCTGTACCGCTGAGCATTGCCTCGTATTCCTTTATGGTTCTTGAGACCATTACATGTTTCCCGCCTGCAAGGTGGAAGTGGGTATAGTTGCTTTCAGCCTCAGCCCTTATGATATCATTAACGGCTATAAGTTGCAGGGCTTCAGCAGTCCTGAGGATTATCCGTTTCAGCACTTTTTTGCCCTGCATGTTTTCACTGAGGGCCAGTAGTTTGAGTTGTTCCTCCTCATGGTTTATAATCTCGCGTGCTTTGATAATGGCAGCCCTGAGTTCGTCTTCATCCACCGGTTTAAGTATGTAATCGAGGGCGCTTACCTTGATTGCATCAAGGGCGTACTCCTGGTGACCAGTGATGAAAATTGTGCGGAACCTCACCTGGCCGACTTGTTTGAGCAGGTCAAACCCGAGGCCGTCCGGCAGCTCTATGTCCAGGAACAGTATATCAGGCTTATGTTCCGTGACAGCTGCAATTCCTTCTGCCACTGAACATGCGGAAGCGCTTACTGTGATGTCGGGAAACCTCTCTTTCAGAAGTGCTGAGATAGTATTTCTTACCGGGGCTTCATCATCTACAATTACTGCTTTCATAGCATTGAAATTTCATGCGTAAATCTTCTTCCATGGCAGCATCATAACCACCCTGGTGCCTGCAGCATTTCCATCCTCGTACAGGTCAGTTATCTCGTAACTGATCTGTTTTTCCTTCAGGATCTTCCTGAAGTGTTCCAGCCGCTTTTCAGTCAGCCTTGTGGAGAGAGACTCCTTTTTCATCAGAGGCTTATTCCCTGCGGCCTTATTTCTTCCAACACCATTGTCGGTCACCTCCAGCATAATCAGTCCATCTTTGAGAGAATACATTACGCTTATCCGGCCGTCTTTCTTCCCTGGCAGCAGTCCGTGCTCAATTGAGTTCTCAACACATGGCTGGGCAAACATCGGAGGCACAGAAACATTCTCAGGGTCAATGTTTGCGTCAATATCAATGCCATAGCTGAACCCGTTCTCGAATCTCATTTGCTGCACGTCCATGTAAAGTTTAAGAGTCTCTATCTCCTTATTGAGCGATATAAACTCCTCACTTGTATTTTCGAGGATATTCCGCATCAACCGTGCTATCTTCGTAAGAAAGGCATTTGCTTTCTGCGGTTTGTTCTTCAATATAAGATCCTGGATTGCGCAGAGCGAATTAAAGATGAAATGTGGGTTCATCTGGGCACGAAGCAGCCTTTGTTCCAGGTCTACCTGGGTATACCTGGCCTTCAGGCGGGCGTGCCTGATGTAGAGCAATGCAAGCAGTGCGATTATTGCGAGTAACAGGACAAGGCCGGCAAGAAGAATCCTCTGCTGTTTTATTTTCGTTTCACTGAGCAGCCTTTCCTGCATACGTTCATATTCGGCAGTTTTCTGCTTCTTGTCATAATCATACTGTATCTCCATTCTTGTCACCTGCTTCAGGAAATCGTCGTTACTGATCGAGTCGCTGAGCTGCATATGTTCCTTCAGGTAACCATAGGCTATATCTTTTCTGCCTGTCTTTCCGTATAGATCACTGAGGAGGAGAGAGGCATCAGAGACAATTATCGGAAGTTGTTTCTGTTTTCCGAGGGAATAGGCCTTCATACCTGTTGCCAGTGCCTTGCTGTAGTTGCCGAGAGCCTGCTCTATATTTGCCAAAGTGACATAATATTCAGGGGGGACTGAGGACTGTGTATCAGATATTATATTCAGCGCCATTTGCATATATAGCTGGGCTGAGTCAGGCTGTGACAGGATAAGCAGGGTAGATGCAATGTTGTAAAGGCTTGAGGATTCGCCGGGAGGATAATTCATCTGTCTGTTGATTGCAAGGCTTCTGCGGAGGTAGGTCAGGGCGCTGTCAGGAGTGCCGGTGGCATTATGGGTTTGGGCAATTGTATTGCAGATCTTGCTCACTTCCCACAGATCTTTTCTTTTTTCCGAGAGCCGGAGGTGCTTCCTGCTGAACTCAAGGGCCCGGTCATAGTCTTTCTGGTAAAAGTATGCCAGTCCGATACTTCCGTAGGCAACTGACATACCTGCGCTGTCACCCTTGGTTTCCCAGAGCCTCAGGGCTTCAAAGTATGAATCGATGGCCTGGCTGAACAGAGCCATCTCCTTGTAAATATTTCCAAGGCTGTTGGTGGCGTCAGCAAGCGGAAGTGTATCCTTTACTTCTCTTGCAGTAGAAATTGCTCTTTCAAGGAATCCCCTGGCGGCGTCAAGGTCCTGTTTTTGCCTGGCATGATAGGAAAGCACGTTAAGGGTGTTTATCAGGCCACGATGATCCCCTGCCTCTTCAAAATACTGCAGGGCAAGCCTGGCGTATTTCTCAGATGAGGGTGTGTCTCCTCTGAAGCTTTGGACGTATGAAAGTCCGTAGCATGCGCGTCCCATGCCTGCCTTGTCACCCTCCGCCTCGTAGAGTTTCAATGCCAGATTATTGTAATATCCGGCGCTGTCGGCCGGGTTGTATTTTGCCAGGTAGGCCATCCCCAGTGCCAGTGAAGCGTCAGCCATACCTTTCGTGTAACTGATCTTCGCGGATTCGGACAAGGCCTTGTGAGCCAGAAGAATTGCCATTTCAGGATTTCTCCGGGCAAGAGTATAGGCTTCAGTGGCAGTTTTTCTTATGGCTGAAGTGTCAGCCTGTTCCCGGGAAAATGAATGACCCGCCGGAATCAGCAACAGCAAAACCAGCAGTCTTGCGAAGTTTTTATAAACAGTTCCCGGCGACATTATAGTACTTCCCTGTTTGCACCAGAGAACTAATTTCGGAAAAAAAGCCTTTCAGGTCAACTGATTTACAGAGAAATAATATCAATTCTCTGGTTGAGCATGTCAGCCTGGAGCAGGCGGCCGGAAAGCACTTCACCAGCACCCGTGATAACCTTGATAACCTCGCAGGCCTGAACAGCCCCGATGATACCGGGAAGGGGGCCCATTACCCCCGGAGGGCCTGATTTATCGGCGGTGGTAAGATGCATCTCCTCCGGGTAAAGGTCACGGTATGTGGGGCCGCCCATGTAGTTGAATACCGAAGCCTGTCCCATGAACTCCCTTACAGCACCGTAAACCATCGGTATGCCTGCCCTCAGTGTTGCATCACACAGTATATACCTTGTGGAGTAGTTGTCACAGCAATCAACTGCGATATCATATCCTGCCAGTATTTCGCCGGCATTTTCCTCAGTGAATCGCACAGAGTATGCTATCACCTCTATGTGAGGGTTGATCCTTCTGAGCTTCTGAGCGGCGGTTTCGGCCTTGAATCTTGTAACATCTCCGGTCTCATATAGTATCTGCCTCTGAAGGTTACTTGTGTTTACCTCGTCAGAGTCGACTATACCGATCCTGCCCACGCCGGCTGCTGCAAGATACATCAGCACCGGTGATCCAAGGCCGCCGGCACCTATTACCAGGACGGATGCCTTACTGAGCGACTCCTGTCCCTTTTCGCCGATACCGGCTACCATCAGTTGCCTCTTGTAACGAATAAGCTCGTCATTGGTTAGTGCAGTCATTTCTGCCCGGTTTTGATTTTATACTCAGTCTGCATATGTATCAGGGCTTTCCAGCTGTTTGCGGATCATCTCCAGAAATGAAGGAGTATTGCGTTCAACGGAGAGCTCAGGGAGATTGTCAAAATCAAAAAATCCGGCTTCTGAGGTCTCAATGCTATCTCTCAGTACGCCGTCAACCAGGTCGCAGAGGATTACAATCTTATAAAAGTGGTAAGGCAGTGGAGGAAATCCGTGCCTGTCAGTATCGGCTATTGCAAGCACCCTGTTGAAGCAGACATTCAGTCCGGTCTCCTCACGTACCTCCTTCACTGCCACCTCTGACGGGGAGTAGTTGATGTCAGCAAAACCGCCCGGCATTGAATATCTGCCGTCAAGTTTCTCTCTCACCATCAGAATTTTACCTTCTTTTAATACCACTGACCTTATATCCACTTTCGGAGTCTGGAATCCGGTTTCATTTGTGAACAGATTTTGAAGCCTTTCAGGCTCAGTATCACAGATTGTTGAGACAAGCCTTACGCTCAGTGAACGGAGCTCTTCGTACCTCTCCCTGTCAAAATCATTTATGGCAAAATGGAGGCCCGACTGGGATATGGCCTGAATTCTGCGTGCTATTTTGAGTATCTCGTTTTCTGTCATCATGCGGCATCAATGCAGGTGCTAACTTATTAAAAAAACTGCATGGTGCCAGAGCCTTACTGATAGACTTTATCCATTTTATCATGAGGGAACAATCCCCTGAACAGACACTGATAAGAATCAGACAGGGATTTCTGTTGCAGATCAGTCATCCCAGATGCATCTGACTGTCAGACCATTGACCTTGGGAACCGGGAAATTTCTGATAAGTTCATTATTGGTATATGCAACAATCCAGTATGGGAGCTTATTATTCTCCGATGATGAGCTCCACCATAAAGCGACTTCTGAGATTTGATAGAAAGGGCCTGTCGGTCCTCTGAAGCCGGCCGGCAATGCGGTAAATCCGCTTGAGTTTGTGACACCCTCATTGGGATCTTTCCACAATGTAGTCCCGGTTTGTTTTATCTTGCCTCCGGCAACACTTCGGCCACCCAGGAAATCCATCAGCTCAGTCCAGTCTTCATCTGTCGGTACCCGCCAGCCAACCGGGCATAATTCACCTGTCTCCACGGCAAAACCATTATAGAATTTGCCGTAGGTAGTACCGATCGAGGCCGAGTTATTGTACTCAGCCCATGCACCTGTGGTCAGGGAAGCCCACTCAGTGGTGCCGGTAATGTTGGGGATCTCAGCTCCATCACGGTAATGGGTGACCTTAAGGTTTTCCTTCATCCAGCCCTGGTCGCCAATAATTACCACATTGTACACATTCCCGTCAACGTCAGTTACAGTGGAAGGGATTTCCGGATCACCTGTCTTCTTGCACCCGGAAACGAGAAGAGCAAAGCATAGCAGCATCAAAACCACCTTGAAGTGGGTTCTTTTACAATTATTCATAGTGTCAGAATGAGTTTAAGAATTAAGGGTTATTATCATCAAATTACAGGAATACGACGGAAAAGGCATCTGTCATGGTGGTTCCTCCCGGAGGGGGGCAGGAAAGAGGACTCTCATTGGCAACTAAACTGTGGCATTGGCCAGATTTCTAAATTAGTAAAAATTTTAATTTCCGGTATAAAATTTGAGACAGATTGGTGTTAACTTAACAGGGATAATTATGAAAAGCAACTTCTTAAGCCTGGCACTGGTTATGGTGGCAGGCACAACAGGACAGATGACATCATGTGAAGATCAACCGGCAAAAACCCTCCCAACAGACCCCGTGGAGATAGAACTGACCCTGAAACAGAGTGAGGTTGTGGCATCAGCAAATCAGTTTGCATTCGACCTGTTCAGACCGGTGGCAGTCGGGGAGGAACGAGGCACAAACATAATGATCTCACCATTCAGCATAACCAGCGCACTTTCGATGACCCTGAACGGTGCTGCAGGCGAGACATTCAACGCGGTCAGATCAACTCTCCGCTATGACGTCCAGAGCCTGGAGGAGATCAATGACACATATCGCAGGCTTGCAACTGAGATGGTACCCGTGGATGAAAGGGTTATAATTGAAATTGCCAACTCCGTCTGGGCTGAAAATAACTTCCAGGTGAAAAAGGAATTCATGGATGCACTGAAGGACTGGTACCTTGCTGAAGCCCGGAATTTCGATGTGACCGATCCGCGTTCAGTGGATTTAATCAATGGATGGATTGAGGAGAAGACCCACGACAGGATACAGAATATGCTTTTATCACTTGACCGTGACCTGGTAATGCTGCTTATCAATGCGGTTTACTTTAACGGGAAGTGGAAGCACCAGTTTGACAGCAAGAATACGACTGAGCGTCCGTTCTACATCACTCCCGGCAATCCGGTACAGGTGCCGGTGATGTACCAGAAGCAGAAGTTTGCCATGTCACGTACAGAGAAGATGACACTGGTTGAATTGCCATACGGACAGGGTAACTACTCTATGGTAGTGGCTCTTCCTGATGAGGGGATAGCTCCGGCAGAGATTGTCACCGGACTTGACGCCGGGAAATGGGAGGATTGGATGGAAAGCCTGTCATATGGACCGACAGAGGTCGAGATCTACATGCCTAAATTCAAGTACGAATACAAGCGCAGGCTTAATGACGACCTCATAAGCCTGGGTATGGGTCCTGCTTTTGCTCCCGGCATTGCTGACTTCAGCCGGATAAGCGACGAGGAGATATTTATCTCGTTCGTTCTTCACCAGACCTTTATCGAGAACAAGGAAGAGGGTACGGAGGCTGCAGCAGCCACGGTGATAGGGTTTACCCGTACGTCACTTCCCCCCGAGCCGGAGGTGATAGACATCAACAGGCCGTTCCTTTATTTCATCCGCGAGACAACCACCGGCACAATAGTATTCATGGGGCTGGTTGCTGACCCTGCGGGGGTCTGAAGGTCTGAAGGTCTGAAAGTCTGAGGGTCAGAAAGTCTGAAGGTCTGAAAGTCTGAAGGTCTGAAGGTCTGAGGGTCTGAGGGTCAGAAAGTCTGAGGGTCAGAAAGTCTGAAGGTCTGAAAGTCTGAAGGTCTGAAAGTCTGAGGGTCTGTCGCTGTGCGACACCAGCCCTGCAAGCTGGCTCCTACGCTAAAATGATCCGCCAGCCGGCGGATCATTTTTTAACGCTTGGCCCTGGTCTTGCAGTCCGGCGGTCTCGCGGTCCTGTCTTGCAGAAAGATCACTGCCTACTGCTGACTGCCGACTGGTAATGCCGGCTGGTACTGCCGTCCCGACACTACGTGTGCGGGATTGATCCTCCTCCGTTGTCGGAGTCTCAAACTGCCGACTGCACTATTGCCTGGCTGAAAAATAACTGGCCAGCTCAGCCATGGCGCTTCCGTTGTTCTGAATGTCACGGATTATGATGCCCTTTTCGATAATGGCTATCCGGGTGCAAACCTCGGTTATATGGTTCAGATCATGGCTTGAGATTACAATCAGGGTTCCGTTGTCCCTGTTGCAGTCTGACAGGATTCGCTTCAGCACTATCTGAGATGAGGGATCCAGCCCGTTGAACGGTTCATCGAGGATCAGCACCTTCGGCTCCGTGATCAGGGCTGATGCAATGCCGATCTTCTGGCGGTTTCCCCTTGAGAAGTCCCTGATGAATTTCTTCTTCTGCCCTAGGACCTCACCGTGGAAAAATTCGCTGAAACCTGCAAGCCTGCCGTTGGTCTGCTCCGGAGACAGCCTGTATTCTTCCGCAATGAAGCCGAAAAACTCTTCGGGAGTCAGATAATTTATGAGGAATGATTCGTCGAGATAAGAGGCTGTAAAATCCTTCCACTTTTCAGAACCTGCAACAACATGAATATCTGAAGTCACACTGCCTTTGTCTGCACTTATCAGATCGAGCATCAGCCTCAAAAGCGTCGTTTTCCCTGCACCGTTATTACCTACCAGCCCGAATATTTCTCCGTCATGGATTGTAAGCTCATTTATATTGAGGACGGTTCTGTGTTTGTAGCTTTTAACCAGGTTGGTTACCTTGATCATATTCAGAAGTATTAAGCTGAAAGTTTTCTGTATCCCTCCAGGGTCTTGTACTTACGCTTCATGAAGGCGGCAACTACTATATTTTTCAGCCACCAGTTGTGAAAGAAAACGAACAGAATGCCCATGGCAGCCAATACTATTATTCCTCCGGTTTCGCCGGCAACCAGGGCTGTCAGCCCGTAGATTGCAATGGGTATTATTACAAAAAGGAAAGTCATTATGAACTGGCTGCCTTTTATCCCCTGGTAGTTCATAAAACTACTGGCATCCAGGTCAATCTTCCCATCGTTAAGTGTGGCCAGCAACATTGTTAGCAGGCTGTTGGGACCGAGGAGGTAAAGCATTAGTGCAGTCGTGAGGAGGAAGCTTATTCTCCCCGAAAAGAATGCCAGGCCAGCTACCGGGATGTATGTGAGCAGAGTCAGTATTACCTGCAGGTAGTATTTTGCCCTGACATAATTCAGGAAGTTGTTTTTCCTTGCCATTAGACCATCGAAATACGTGCTTTCCCAGCTGAAAAGCAACTGCCCGTATGACATTGCCCCAAGCCCGAGAAACATTGTGGTAAACAACATATTAATGTATTTCCCCTGCTCATCGTAGAAAAGATAGAATATGACGGCATAGACAATGAAGAAGATAACGAAGAACATGGCATTCCTCGGGCGTTTGTTACGTACTATCATTGCCAGCTCAAGCGACATATACCTGCCGGTATCTCCAAAACGTGCAAGGCGCCCGGAAAATGCATTTCGACTGGTTCTGTATGAAAGCTCTGATGACCCGATGTCAACACGGAGGTATTGATGCAATAACCGGTTGATAGCGCTTACTGATGCGGTGATAAGGCCCAGGGGAATAATGAATGCAAGCAGCCTGCCTTCAGTTAATGCCATGCCGAGTGAACGGGAAAGGTCACCGACCGGGACTGCAACCCTGTCAAACAGGAATAGCGCAGCTGCAATGCCGGTGGGTATGAGCCAGTTAAGCGGATTTATCCTTGTCAGCATTCCGGTTACAAGGGCCAGGGTGTTGTTCAGGATTATCAGCAGGAAGCATCCGCAAAGAAAGAGTATGGCTGCCGGGATGCCCTCAAACGGCCCAGTCACACTCAGTGCAAACGGGACCACCAGAAATAACGGAAGGAAATTGAAAAGATTCAGGAAGCTCCTGGCAATGATATTATTTGCCAGCTTTCTCCTCCTGATCCGGAATCTCAGGTAGGGTACAACATCCAGCGAAGGTACGGGCTGAATAATACACCTCACGATATAGTCCGCCAGAAGATACCATATTATCCATGTGTGGAATTTACCTGCTGCCTCTCTGCCCTCCTCGGCGATAGTCGAGCTGAAATCCAATCCCAGCGTCAGGAAAATGAATATAAAATTGAATCCGACGAAAGCATACAGGATTTTCGTCATGAGGTTTCGTCGCCACCGCTCATTCCTAATAAATGATTTCCAGATGTGAGAGTAAAGATACATTCAGACCTCTTTCACTCATCTTCCTTTCAGTAGACTAAGTTACTAAACTTTTTCCTTTGATTGTGCGTTGTTGATGCCGGCAACAGTTTTACCACTGAATAAATAATTGTCAGTGTGGCTAAAATGCTTTTTCTTTACGTTAATGAACCTGAGCTACATCGATTTTCTTGTAAGTGCCGTACTGGCCACCATCATGTTCGGTGTCGGGCTGTCAATCAGTTTTTCCGATCTGCAGAAGATTTACCACTCGCCGAAGGCATTCATCCTGGGGCTTATATCACAGATGATCCTTTTGCCTCTGATAGTATTCCTGATAATAGGATTTACTGACCTCCCGCCAACCCTGAAGGTCGGTTTCATCATACTTGCGGCCTGCCCCGGCGGAACAACTTCGGGTTTTGTTACGGTGCTGTTCAGGGGCAATGTGGCTTTATCTGTCTCACTGATTGCGGTCAATAGCCTTCTGACCCTGGCGACTATTCCCCTGCTGGTCAACCTGGCGCTAACAGTTTTCATGGGAAGACACTCACCTTTTGAACTTCCAATTGTGGCATCATTCCTGCAGATCTTTTTCATTACCCTTCTGCCGGCAATCACCGGGGTACTGCTGAGATACCTCCGTCCGAAGATAGCCGACAGGATTCAGAAGCCGGTGCGGACGGTGATGATCATCCTGTTCGCAGGAGTATATGCAATCATAGCTTTTGCAAAGGAATCGAGCGGTGGTTCAGGGATAACAACGGATGACCTCTGGCAGATCTTTCCCTATGCAGTGCTGATCAATTTTGCCGGATTTGCTGCCGGGATGGCAATGGGACTGTCCGGCAAAGCAGGGCTAAGGACATCCTGGACAATAGGTGTTGAGGTTGCCCTTCAGAACACCACCCTTGCGTTGCTGGTGGCCGGAACGCTGATACAGAGCAATGAGATGGTCAAGCCAGCCCTGGTCTACGCTCTGTTCTCATTCTGGACCGCCCTGCTTTACGGTGTGGTTGTCAAGAAATACAACGGAGCGAGATTGTTCGGGGAATTCCGTGAGTAGTACGATATGATATTTGCGAATTGCGAATTGCGAATAGAGCACTGTAGAACAAAGAGAATGTTAGTTCCTCGTCGAGAATTCAGAATGGTAACCCCCGCCGTTTATTCCACAATTATCTCATCACAGAACAACCACGCTTTGCTCCCCGCACCGGCATGCCACGGGGGGCACGTGATCTGACCCCGGGCAACAACACGCACGAATCTTGCCTTCACGGCCGGAAAGGAGGAAAAATACGTCTCAGTCATGTTACCCTGATCGGCCGGGTCAACTTCGGTATTCACTGTGCCCAGAGGAGTATAGGTGCTGCCGTCATCCGAGCAGGAGTATTCAACGCTGCGGGGCAGGAAGATCCAGCTGCCGGTAGCTGCCATGTATGAAGAAGAAACCGAGGTGACAGAAATCGTTTTTCCAAGGTCAATAACCACATCCATATCAGTTCCCTCGAATCCCTGCCAGTGACCGTCATGGAAGTCGCCACTGCCATTGATGCCATTGACCAGGGTTCGGTCACCGTGACCCTTGTAATTGTCAGAGAATGGGATATTATACTTTATCTTCATCCCGGTCGCCTTGTTGATGCTGATTTTTTTCTGACTGATGCCACCCGTCATTTTGCCATCCTCGAAGATGGCTGCTTTGACTGTGGCTGATTCATTCATTGTCAATGGCTCTGTATATACCGGAGAACCAGCGTCAGGCTCAGAACCGTCGGTTGAATACATGATCTCGGGAGAAGGCTGTTCTGAGGTCATCTCCAGGATTATGCTTCCGGATGCCTCGTCATATGATGCTGACATATCAACAGTGTATGAGCCGCGCGAGTAGCTTATGCCTGCAGCGTCATACCTTTCCATCATCTCCGGGAGGCGATTGTTGAACTCTTCCCAGCTTCTGCTTTCTGAGGGTGACCAGACAACCTCAGAGAGTGCTGACAGTCTTGGCAGAATCATGTATTCTGCTGTTTTGCCGTCAGTGATGTACTCAGTCCACAGGCAACCCTGTGCACCGATTATCATCCTGCTTTCCTCCAGTGTTAGTCCGGCCGGCACAGGTTCAAATGAATAGACTTTTTTCAGTGTCAGGCGTCCGCGGAATGATTCAGGTTCGGTTGCCGGGTCACCCTGGTAAACACTTAGATAGCAATGTGACACCGGGGCCATCACGGCCTTGTGTCCTGACCGTGCGGCGGCTATTCCTCCCTCGAAGCCCTGCCATGACATCACTGTGGCTTCTGGCGGCAGCCCGCCCTGGAGTATTTCATCCCAGCCTATCAGCTTGCGGCCATTTGAAGCCAGGAACCGTTCGATTCGTTTTATGAAGTAGCTCTGCAGCTCATGCTCATCCTTTAATCCTTCCTTACGGATCCTCGCCTGGCATTCGGGGCAGCGCTTCCACTCCGTTTTATCAGCTTCGTCGCCTCCTATATGGATATATTCAGAGGGAAAGAGCTCCATAACTTCAGTCAGCATATCTTCAAGAAAAGCAAATGTTTCATCCTTGCCTGCGCAGTAGATGTCAGTTATGGGCCATACTCCTCCGGGAGGGACGGTGAAGGGACCTCCTGTGCATGAATATTCCGGGTATGCAGCCATGGCTGAACCAACATGAGCCGGCATTTCTATCTCCGGCACCACCGTGATGAACCTCTCAGCGGCATATGCCACAACTTCCCTGATCTCTTCCCGGGTATAAAATCCTCCGTAGGTTGCTTTCTCGCCGGGCTTCTGCGGCTCTCTCGAATCCCATTGTTTGTCCTCGCGGTCAACGCGCCATGCACCAACGGCCGTAAGTTTCGGGTATTTCTTTATTTCGATGCGCCAGCCCTGATCATCGACGAGGTGCCAGTGGAAAACATTCATTTTATGTAGCGCCAGGATATCTATGTACCTCTTTACGAACTCTTTATCAAAGAAATGCCTGCTCACGTCGAGGTGCATTCCACGCCATTCGAAGCGCGGGTAATCTGTTATGGTGACGCATGGGGCGGTCCATTTAATTCCTTCTGCAGGTGCAGTGCCGAATATCTGCGGGGGAAACAGCTGCCTGAGAGTCTGTACTCCACGGAACAGCCCTTCAGCAGTTCCGGCAGTGAGTGTCACCTTTTTCTTCTCCACCTTCAGCTGGTACTCTTCCTGTTTCCATTCCAGCGAGGTGTCAATTCTCAATGAAATATCACCCTCATCGCCTTCGGCGAAAGCCAGCTCATAACCTGTTGCAGGCCGAAGCGCCAGTGCAAGCTGTCCGGCTGCGAGGGCTGCCTCAGGATTGCCGGACCAGGAAATGGCAACGTCCGGTGCCAGCCTGAAGTGACCGGCAGAGGTTGTCATCTCAACCGGTTGGGGAATCAGGGCAGGAGGGGTCGCCTTTTCAGAAGTGCACGATGCCAGCAGCAGTGTCACTGCCACAGCAGAGAAGAGGATTAGCTGTTTCATGGGCGTTAGTTATTTAATCACCTCAATGTCAAATATCTCATGCCGGTCGAACTGCAGCCAGTACTTGATTGAGTTCTTCCTGACGAGTTCCCAATAGATGTCGCTGTCAAGTCCGTATATAAAGTTGATCTCCTTCAATTCTGCGGAGACCCTGTCAGCCAGCTCTTTTTTAAGGATTATCCGGATGGTTTTGTCCTTGTGTGTAAATTCTGCGGCAGGGACAAATGGTGATGCGGTGCTTACAGTCAGTAATCCGTGACCGGGTGTGGCCCCGGTGCTTACCTGGATGCCGTCGTTCATGCAACTCAGCGGAGGAATGGACCCGGCGAGTGCTGTCACCTCCATCTCATCAACACCTGTGCAGAAATATTCGCGTGCCCTGATGCCCATCTTGACACCTATTATTGCAAATACACCCAGGTGGCGGTGCAGCTCATTGGCTATCACTCCAGAGGTCCACTCGTCCTCACCATATTTGTTTCTTATTTCGGTGACAAAAGGCTGGATGTCAGGCATGTAAAACGAAGTGTCAACGGGCAGCCTCTTTATTGTCTGCATTCTTTCCACGGTCTCGCCGCGAAGCATTTTAACCGCTGCGGTCCGGAGGCCGGCAATGTCCGCCGGGGAGCGGTATGATATCTTCTCATCCCTGCCTTCCTGGCTGAAAAGCTCAGGGAAGTGCAGCAGCAGCGGCACCATCTCATCGAAAGCGGTACAGACGAATCTGTGAGATGGCATAGAGTTAATAAGTTCCTTTACCTTGTCTGCATATGGAGAATGGATCAGGCCTATCTTGTTCATAAGCTCACCGTCAAAAAACTCCTCTCCTCCACTGCCTGTCACGGCTACCGGGATCTTTCCGGCCAGAACCTTATCCGCAGCAGCGGGATCGGATTTGTAATTGCTACCCTCTTTTCCCGGCAGGCCGCTGTTGCTCCAGTATATCTGCTTCACCTTACCGGCGAAGGAGGGAGCTTTCTCCATCGCCTCAGCCACGGTTGCCAGGCTTCCAAGAGCCAGGAATTTCACCGGCGTTGTCTCCGATGCCAGCATCATTTCAATGAGACCGACTGCCTCTCCCGTCCTGGCCACCGGCAGGCCTTCATGATGAAGTTCGTCTGCCATGTTCCTTATCTTTTCATAGGCCACCGGTGCCTTGTGAAATCCGTCTGATGCCGTAATTGCCAGAATCCTTACATCCGGTGATGCCATAAGCAGGCAGATGGCTTTCAGGTCATCAATGCCGCCGTCGCTGTCAATTATGACATAATGCCTTGGTTTCCAGGGATGTGCTCCGGCAGAAATTATAAGAAAGGAAAGAAGTATTGTAAGTATTGATCGTCTCATTTGGTTGCTTTTCTGCCAAAAATAGCAAATTAGGGCCGATCTTTACTCCAATCCGTGCAATCTGTGCCTGCCATAGTTGGTCAGGGCCTGCGATGCTTGTCTTTTCCTGCCGTCCGGTCCACCGCTATTATGACATGTCAGTTGAAAAAATTCACTTTTTTATTATCTTGACAGCCCTAAATTCCGTCATGTGAAGAGGAAGACCTGGTTACTGTTTTTCATCGGCCTTGTGGCCGGAATGGTTATTCTTGCCGGGTTAGGCAAGGGTGTTGAAGTTACCTCCACAAATGATTTCTGTGCGGTGTGCCATGTCCACCCGCAGGCAACGGCAAGCTGGAAGCAGGGCGTTCATTACGCAACGCAGTCGGGTTACCACGTAGGCTGTGCCGAATGTCATCTTCCCCCGAAAGGTGAGGGATACCTGGTTGAAAAGGCAAAGACGGGCATGCGTGATCTGTGGAGTCACTGGACAAAGGATTCTACAGATTTTGACTGGGAGGCAGCATCAACACTTGAGAGAGCCTCGAAGCATGTCTATAACTCAAGTTGCATACACTGCCACGAAAATCTCTTTCCGGCTAAACTGACGCGCGAGGGATCAGATGCACATCTTTACTATAAGCAGATGACAGAAAAGGGAGAGGATCTGCAGTGCATAAGCTGTCACCTTAATTCCGGTCATTATATCGAGGGGTACCTGCATGGCAGCAATACCGGGTTTGCAGCAGTCACAGACGGCACCGACACGATATACGAACAACCGGCTGCAATAACATCCTTCGGGGATTTTACGGAACAGATTCCCGGATCAGGTATTTCGTTCCGTATGATAGCCTTGCCTGGCGGTGAGTTCAACATGGGAAGTCCTGATGATGAGCCTTTTCGCGGCAGCGATGAGCTGCTCCGGAAGGTTAAGGTTGACTCCTTCTTCATTGCGGAGGTCGAGGTTACCTGGAATGAGTACATGGAGTTTTACAGGCAGACTGCCTCGGAGGGCAGGAGTACCGATACTGAAGGTGCAAGGGCCAAGGCTGCAGGCGTTGACGCGATAAGCGGAGCCACACCACCTTACGGAAAACCTGACCAGAACTGGGGGATGGGGCAGCGGCCGGCAATTTCGATGAGCTGGCATGCGGCGGAGACGTATTGCAGGTGGCTCTCACAGGTCACCGGGAAAGCTTACAGGCTGCCGACCGAAGCAGAGTGGGAGTATGCATGCCGCGCCGGAACGGCAACACCATACTTCTTTGCGGGAGACCCGGGAAAATTTGAAAAGAAGGGTCTGTTCGGCAGTAAACCTGATACTGCTGTGATAAACACCTACGTGATCTACCACGGCAACAGCCCGTCAAAGACGCAGGAACCATCGGCTGTGAAGCCCAATCCCTGGGGTTTGAGGAACATGAGCGGCAACGTGGCTGAATTTTGTTCCGATATCTATGAAGGAACCAGTGAGCATGTCATCAGGGGCGGATCATTCCGTGACGGGGCTGCGGGTGTCCGCAGCGCTGCGCGCGACCATACCCGCACCGATGAGTGGCTAAAGACAGATCCACAGATGCCGAAGAGCATATGGTGGTACTCTGATTGTTTCCATGTGGGATTCCGTGTTGTAATGGAGTATAAATCAGGCAATGGGCAATAGGCAATAGGCACTAGTGCAAGACCGCAAGACTGCAAGACTGCAAGACCGCAAGACCGCAAGACTGCAAGACCGCAAGACATCTCAGACCTTCAGACTTCAGACCTTCAGACCTCAGACCTTCAGACTTCAGACTTCAGACAAAATCATTATATTTGAAAATCCAACCAATTCATACCATGAAAAAATCATCCATTTCCAGAAGAAGCTTTCTTGGCACCGCTGCCGCAGCAGGGGCTGCAGGTATTGTTGTCCCGGCACTGATAACCTCATGTTCAACAGAAAAGCGGGCAAAAGTTGTCCTGCCCGTTATGCTCGATGCGGCACCTGACGGTCCTCTGCTTAAGGCAGGCCTCATCGGTTGTGGCGGCAGGGGCACCGGAGCTGCCCTGAACTTCCTCCACGCAGGGCCAAACCTGACTATTGCAGCACTGGGTGATGTCTTTGAGGACAGGATAACCGCATGCCGCGAAAGGCTCGCGAAAGACGGTGTGGAGATAGCCGATGAAAAATGCTTTACAGGTTTCGATGCATATCAGAAGGTTATTGACGCGGGTGTTGATGTTATTATCCTTGCCACTCCGCCATATTTCCGCCCGATGCATTTCGAGGCGGCTGTCACTGCCGGCAAGCATGTCTTCATGGAAAAGCCCGTAGCAGTCGATCCGGCAGGAGCAAGACAGATAATGGCTACAGGAGAAAAGGCAAAGGGGATGGAACTGTGCGTTGTAACCGGCACGCAGCGTCATCACCAGCACGACTATGTTGCAACCTGGGGCAAGGTGCAGGAGGGAATGATAGGAGACATCGTGGCCGCCAACTGCTACTGGAATCAGAATCAGCTCTGGTACCGTGATCCCAATCCGTCCTGGTCGGAGATGGAATACATGATCCGTGACTGGGTCAACTGGTGCTGGTTGTCAGGTGACCATATCGTGGAGCAACATGTTCATAATATTGATGTTATAAACTGGTTCACAGGTAAAAAGCCTGTTTCAGCCGTCTCCTTCGGTGCACGTCACCGTCGTGTCACAGGCGACCAGTATGACTTCTTCAGCACTGACTTCATCTATGACGGAGGCTTTCATGTTCACAGCATGTGCCGCCAGATAAACGGCACCGAGGGTAACGTCTCGGAATGGATACAGGGTACCAAAGGCACCTCCAACTGCCAGAACACCGTATGGGATCCGGCAGGAACCGAACTCTGGAAGTATGACGGATATAAGCTTGATGAACAGGGGAAGATGACTGACCAGCTTATCCGCAGTCCATATGACCAGGAGCACATCGACTTTGTCACAGCCATTCGTACCGGGAAACCGTTGAATGAAGCAGAGTTTGTTGCAGTCTCGACGTTGGCAGGCATTATGGGCAGGATATCAGCTTACACCGGAAAGAAGGTAACCTGGGATGAGGTAATGAACTCAGATCTCAGGCTCGGACCGAAGGTGTTCGACATGGGTCCTGTGGATGTGTCAAAAAGTGTTCCCGTCCCGGGCGAGTGAAAGAATTACTCCGGCCGTTGAACCATAGCAGACGCCGGTGACGGAAAAGCAAATTAAACATGCCCCGGCAGACCAGCCTGGAAAGGTTGGTAATGGCGGGCTAACAGAACACAGGTAATTATGGAATCAAGATCAAGACGCAGTTTTCTGAGGGGGACAGCAGCTGCAGGTGCGGCGCTCATGGCAGCCCCCGTGATTCTTTCAGGGAAGAGCCTTTCCGCGGCCGTTCCTGACGCCGACAAACCCTTCAGGCTGGCATATGCCCCGTCAATAGGAATGTTCCGGGAGCTTTGCGGCAGTGATGACCCGCTCGACAATATTCAGTTCTTAGCTGACAAAGGTTTTAGAGCTCTTTTTGACAACGGTTTTCCGGGCCGCCCGGCAGAAGAGCAGGAGCAGATTGCCACAAAGATTCAGAAGATGGGGCTGATGATGGGCCCGTGGGTGCTGCATGCCGATTTCGGGAACACGTCGTTTGTACTGCCTCACCGCGAGGTGCGCGACTTCCTTACAACCAAGATGGAAGAGGGCATAGAAGTGGCAAGGCGTTCAGGATTCAAGATGGCCCTGGTTGTCCCCGGCAGGTATGACTACAGGCTACATCCTGACATCCAGCTGGCAAACGTCATTGATAACCTTAAGTACTGTGCCGACCTGGTCGGACCTGAGGGTATGACACTCGTGCTCGAGCCGCTGAACACACTTCGTGATCACCCCGGGCTGTGGCTCACGGAGATGCCACAGGCATACCAGGTATGCAAGGCGGTAAACAGCCCGGCGGTCAAGATAGTTGAAGACATCTATCATCAGCAGATAAGTGAGGGGAATCTTATTCCCAACATTGAGACTTGCTGGGATGAGATAGCAGCCTTCCATGTGGGAGACAATCCGGGCCGTAATGAGCCTACCACCGGTGAGATCAATTACAAAAACATATTCAGTTATCTGCTCTCGCGTGATTACCAGGGAGTGATCTGCATGGAGCACGGCCGCAGTGTAAGGGGTCCTGAAGGTGCCCGCCGGGTGATAGAAGCCTACCGTGAGTGCGACCCTTTCTGATTGATAAAGGTATTCTGCAGAACATCATTTGACCAGGGACAGGACAGCAATAAGCGACAAGTGGATCAGGGCATCCATTATCGGCACCATCTGGGCTGCTGCCGAGATCGTTCTCGGCAGTTTCCTGCATAACCTCCGTGTGCCTTTCAGCGGCAACATGCTTACCGCAATTGCCCTGGTCATACTCATCGCCGTGAGTTACCGATGGCGCCAGCACGGACTCTACTGGCGTGCCGGACTGATATGTGCTCTCATGAAGGCAATGTCACCAAGCGCAATTATTTTCGGCCCGATGATTGCAATCATTATGGAGTCAGTTCTGCTGGAAATCTCAGTAAGACTGCTGGGCAGGACCTACCTGGGTTTTATCATCGGTTCAATGCTTGCCATGTCATGGAACCTGTTCCAGAAGGTATTCAATATGATCATTTTCTACGGAGGCAACCTGGTTGAGATCTATTCGGGCATAACCGCCTGGGCGGAGAAACAACTGAGCCTGAAGTTTGATGCATTCTGGGCTCCTCTGGTACTTCTGCTTTCAATCTATGCACTGTTCGGCGCCGTTACCGCTGTCGCGGGAATTATTACCGGGCGGAGGATTGCTTCCCTTCCTCCGGAGGAATCCCTGCCCGAACCGGCAGTGATCCGGACCCACGAGAAGAAGTATGATTCGTTTGGCTATTCACTACCATGGCTGGCGGCAGACATACTGATTGTGGCCTGTATGCTGGTTGTGGTTAGTACACTTTCATGGATATGGTGGGTCGTTGTCGTGATTCCGGGCGTTGTCGTCATCGCCATGAGGTATAAGAGGGCGATGCGACAATTATCGAAGCCCGGTTTCTGGATCACATTCGTGATTATAACAATGCTCTCAGCCCTGGTTTTCACTGCATTCAGCCATGAAAAGAACAGCCTCAGGGAGGCAGTGCTGATAGGTATCCAGATGAACTTCAGGGCTGTGATAATCATTGTGGGTTTTTCGGCGCTGGGCACTGAGCTTTACAATCCTAAGATCCGCGCCCTCTTCGGCCGCACCCGTTTCAGGCAGCTCCCGCTGGCGCTTGAATTGTCAGCAGCCAGCCTGCCCACAATGATAGCAGACATGCCTGACCTGAAAACTGCCGTAAGGAAACCCGTATCCATTCTGAACCGCATGATCACACGCGTTGAGAGCAGGCTGAATGAAGTAAGAAAAGAGCAGGAGGAGGAAAAAAAGATATTTATCGTTACGGGCGCCGTAGGCGAAGGAAAAACTGCCTGGCTGGTCAGGCTTACGGGATTGCTGAAGGAAAGAGGCATAAGGACGGGAGGCATCCTTGCACTGCGAATCATGGAGGAGGGGAAGACGACGGGTTACGATATAACCGATATCCTCACAGGTGAAAGGACTCCGTTCCTGAGGCAGACCGGCGATGCGACAATTGGAGTTGAGCGGTTCACTATGGATGAGGCCGGGTTCAGGGCCGGGTTGAGGGCTCTCGACCCGTCAGAGAACCGGGCCATGGATGTGTTTATAGTAGATGAGGTCGGACCTCTTGAACTGAGAGGGCAGGGATGGAGCGACAGAATCAGGGATCTTATTAATGAAACAAGGGCAATAGTCATCCTTGCGGTCAGAAAGAATCTAACCCGGGATGTAGCTGACTATTTCAGTATAACCCCAGCCGGGATAACGGATGTGTCAAATGGCGATGTTGTACGCTTTGCGGATGAGATAACGGCTTTAATGATAAGACATTAAAAATGGAAGACATTCTGGGAAAAGTCAGACGGGAACTGAAAGATGCTTCAGATGAAAAGACCCGTCAGACCGGGTTACGGTTTTTTAAAGAAGAAGTGAACTTATACGGGATCAGATCCAAGTCTGTCTCCGAGATCGCAAGGACAAATTATGCCCTGATCAGGAAGGCAGGCAAGGATCAAATTCTCTTACTGTGCGATTCACTGTGGAAGTCAGGCATGATGGAGGAATCTTTCGTTGCCTGTTCCTGGTCAGAGAAAATGACATCATCATTCGATCCTGCCGATTTTGCAATCCTTGAAAAGTGGGTTCACAATTATGTAAGCAACTGGGCATCATGCGACACCCTTTGCAATCATACCGTTGGGGATTTCATTCAGAAATATCCGGAATACCTTGCAGATCTTAAGAGGTGGGCGAGGTCGGAAAACCGATGGGTAAAGAGAGCTTCCGCCGTTTCACTTATAATCCCTGCCCGGAAGGGGAAATTTCTCGGTGACATTTTTGAGATCGCAGACATTCTTCTTATGGACAGGGATGACATGGTGCAAAAGGGATACGGCTGGATGCTGAAGGCTGCAAGCCAGGCGCATCAGGAAGAGGTATTCAGCTATGTGATGCAGCATAAGGCGGTCATGCCACGTACGGCCCTGAGGTATGCAATAGAGAAGATGCCTCCCTTGCTCCGGGCACAGGCAATGAGAAAATAAAACTCCGCATTGAAGCTGATTTGCTCTGCCATGGTAGCGGTACCAGGGCTGAAGGCCACTCCGGGAGCAAGATGACCACCGTGGCAGTAAGAGATTTCACCTTATCCCGGCCGTACGCTCCCTCCAGAAATCATTGAAGCTGGTTACGGGCTCCTCGCACAGGTAGACTGCCGCGCCGTACTCACGGGCATCGGGGTCGGTTATCTTGCCTATCAACCTGATATTAGCGAACAACTCTTCCACATCCTCCCCGAGTGTATGGTTGATGTAAACCAGCGATTTGATTTCGACCGGGAATTCACGAGGAAACCAGTACCTGAAACTCTCGTGGAAACTTACAGCCTCAGGCAGTCCGTATTTTTTACCTATAATCGTAACTGCTCCTGCCTGGCCATAGTTCTCGGCGTAGATTAATGCAGCCGATTTATCTTCAATCAGACTGTAAGCACTGTCGGTCAGCATGGCAAACACCTCCCAGCCAATCATATCGGCATAATCCTGGGGCAGGGAGTGTATAGTGCCATCCTCGAACCGCCTTCCAAAATCTGCCCCGTATTTTTCCTCGAGGTCGCTGTAATAAGTTACCAGTCCATCCTTGTCCCATACCGGCAAACCTGCAGGAATTCCCGGGATAGCAACAAGCATGACCACCAGGGGGAAGGCTATCCTCAGGATTCTGTTCCGGAACCATCTGTCATACGCCGCGCCGCCTGATGCGATAAACAATGGCATGATCCCGAGGGTATAGTAACTTTTTCCTTTCAGCACAAAAAGTGAAAGAATCACAAAAATGGAAAGTAATCCCAGGAACCTGAACCTGCTGACCTCCCGGGATGCGAGCAGGAATACCAGCCCGGCAATTGTGAATATCGACCCGGTGAATGGCAAGAAGAGCTGGTCTGTGAAGAAAACTCCGGCATTCATATGAACCAGCTGGGTATCATACAATTCGGAAATATGGCTGAAAACAGGGAAACCATGCACGCCCTGCCATATAAGGTTGGGGAGAAAGACAAGTCCGCCTGCAATCAGTCCGAACCAGAAGTGCTTGTTGGCGAATATGTTCCGGTGCCTGGTAAACGGAACAATCACCAGCAGCCCGAGGAACAGCAGCCCGGCCAGGTATTTGTTCAGGAGAGCAAATCCGGCAGCCAGCCCGAGATATATGAGAAAACTGTTCCTGCCGGTATTGATGAATTTTATCACCATCAGCAGGCAGAGTGTCCAGAGGAATATCTCGAGATGCACCGGGTGGAAGAGGAAGAATGTCCTCATGAAAAACCCTGAAACTGTAAGGCCGGTTGCAGCAAGAATGGCCGCATATCGTGAACCTCCCAGTTCCCTGGCAATGGAGGCTGCAAGGAATATCAGTACTCCGCCCAGCAAGGATGCAGACAACCGGATTGCAAAGAGGCTGTTTGCAAAGACATGTTGCAGCAGCCAGCTGACCCAGCCTATCAGTGGCGGAACTGTGGCATAGCCGAAATCAGGGTGCTGTCCCAGCGTGAGATAGAGTAGTTCATCGCGATGATATTCCAGATTGTCATACACGAGCAGCCTGATTGCAATATTTAAGAGAGCGATGGCCAGGATAACCGGATCAACTCTCTTCCATCCCCCTTTAAACATTTTGGCGCAAATTTATTATTCGATCCATTCAGCCACGGAAATAACGGTTCCGTAGCTTTTCAGCGTTGCAAGTGTTGATGCATGGACATCAGCTGCCGCGACTTCCCGGTCACCGAATTTCAGGTTACGGGTTGCGCAGGCATCATGAAGAAGTATCACGCTGTATCCGTAGTCATGTGCTGCCCTGACTGCCGCCTCCACGCACATCTGGGTCTGCATCCCGCAGATCACGAGGGTATCAACCTGAAGGCTGTCGAGATACTCCTTCAGCCCGGTTCCCATGAAGCTGTTTACCTCCTCCTTTACAAATATCTGCTCTCCCGGCCGTGGGGTAATCAGTTTGTTGATCTCCATTCCTGAGGCTGATTTGTGCTGTATAAAGATCACGGGATTGCCTGCTTCACGTGCTTCCCTGATTGCCACCGCAGCCTTCTCTGCTGCTTTTTCAGGCTCAACCAGTTCCGACCTTCCGCCAGGGAAGTAGAAGTCCTGCACGTCGATTACAAGCAATGCATACTCCTTCTGTGCTGCGGCATATTGAAATGCTGCAAGGAAGACAATTGAAAGAATGAAACTCTTCATGGTGGCCGGATAGTTGATTCCTCAAATTTAGTAGCTTTAGCGAGACTATTTTATCCGTTATTATGAAACTCCCCAAAATCCCCCTGCTAGGTAAGGTTGTAATCGCCATTATCCTTGGAATTATTGTCGGACTGTTTGCCCCTGTATGGTTTGCCCGGATCTTTGCAACATTCAACTCGCTGTTTGGCAATTTCCTGTCGTTTATAATCCCGCTCATAATAATCGGGCTCATCACACCGGCCATCGGCGAACTGGGCCGCGGCGCCGGGAGACTACTCGCGTTGACTGCGCTTATAGCTTATCTCTCAACCCTCTTCTCCGGTTTTTTCACCTTCCTGTCATGCCAGGCTGTATTCCCCAAATTACTGTCAGCGGGCATTGATACACAGATACTGAATGGAGCGGAAGAGGTTGTGATAAAGCCGTTCTTTACAATTGAGATGCCCCCGGTGATGGATGTAATGCCGGCACTTATCCTCTCCTTCTGCATAGGGCTTGGCATCACATTCCTGAAAGGCGATACCCTGCAGAAAGCGTTCCAGGAATTCAGGGAGATCATTACAATGATTATTAAAACAATTATTATCCCCTTCCTTCCTCTCTATATTTTCGGCATGTTCCTTTCAATGTCAATTTCGGGCCAGGTATATTCGGTGATAGTTCTATTCCTGAAGGTTATACTTGTGATCTTCATTCTTCACATACTTTTACTGCTTATACAATTTCTGGTTGCAGGCGCCATTGCAGGGCGCAACCCGTTAAAAGCCCTGAAAGGAATGCTGCCGGCATATGCCACCGCATTGGGTACCTCTTCATCTGCAGCTACAATCCCTGTTACTCTTCAGTGTGCTATAAACAACAAGGTGAATCCTGCAATTGCATCTTTCACCGTTCCACTTTGTGCCACAATCCACCTTGCGGGGAGCACGATGAAAATTACAGGATTTGCACTGGCAATCCAGTACTTTTTCGGGATACCGGTTGACCTGCCGGCATTCATCGGTTTTATTTTCATGCTTGGTATAATCATGATTGCTGCTCCTGGTGTTCCCGGGGGAGCCATCATGGCAGCAGTTGGTATCCTGCAGAGCATTCTCGGGTTCAACGAGCAGATGATCGGACTGATGATAACGCTTTATATAGCTATTGACAGCTTCGGAACAGCGTGTAATGTGACAGGCGACGGTGCTATAGCCCTTATAATGGATAAGATTGCGCGAAAGAGCCACTCTGCTGCCTGACGGCAAAAGCTGTGGCTGCAGAGGTGGAGATTCCGCTTCAACTTAGCCCGTGAATAATTGTTTATTCTTCTGAGACAAAAACAGAATCAGAACTGATGAATATCTTCAGATACATTACACTGTCGGTTTTTACCGCAATTTTACTCTCATCATGCAGTAATCTCAGGACTGAGAGAGACAAACCATATGTTATACTGGTCTCCCTGGATGCCTTCAGGTGGGATTATGACTCAATACACGGTACCCCGGTACTTGATGATATTGCCCGAAAGGGGGTTTCCGCCGGACGGTTGATACCCTCGTTCCCGACAAAAACCTTCCCGAACCATTATACAATTGCAACCGGACTGTACCCTGATCATCACGGGCTTGTGAACAACAGCTTCTATGCACCTGATCTTGATCTTGTCTACAGGATCGGTGACCGCGCCATGGTCTCCAACGGAGCGTTTTACGGCGGCGAGCCCGTGTGGGTCACCGCCACGAAGCAGGGGATGAAGACAGCCTCTTTCTACTGGGTGGGATCTGAGGCTCCGGTTCAGGGAATTCAACCCGACTACTGGAAGGCATATGATGAGGAGGTACCATTTGGCGACCGTGTTGACACTGTCCTGAAGTGGCTCTCGCTGCCTGTTAACAGGAGGCCACACCTGGTGACCCTCTATTTCGAGGAGCCAGATGCAGTAAGTCACAGCTACGGCCCGCTCTCGCCTGAAACAGGGGCTATGGTCAGGAGCCTCGACAGCCTCATGGGGGTTCTGCGGACCGGGATTTCCAAACTGCCTCATTCAGGTAAAATCAACCTCATTGTCCTTTCAGACCATGGAATGACTGAAGTTGACGAATTGCGCTACAACTACATCTTTGATACGCTTCCCCAGGCAATGGTTAAAAGGATATATGGCGGCAATCCTGTCTGGGCCATAGAACCGGCCGAAGGGAAACGAGACAGTGTACTCATGCTGCTTAATGTTCAGCGCGGAATGAAAGCGTACAAAAAAGAGGATCTGCCGGCCCAGATGCATTACGGGACTCACCTTCGTATCCCGGAGATTGTGCTTGTTGCCGATCCGGGGTGGACGGCTGGAATCAGACCACAGCCGCGAGGTGATACCAGGGGTGATCACGGCTATGACTGGAGGTGCCCCGACATGCACTCGATCTTCTATGCCGAGGGACCTGCCTTCAAGAAAAACTTCAGCGTTGACACGCTGTATAATGTTGATATTTATAATATTGTAACCAGAGTACTGGATCTTGTGCCGGCCCCGAACGATGGCAATCCGGAGCGGATATCACCTCTCTTAAGATAATCCGGGAAATTGAGCTGACCTCACTTCTGTTGATCCTGATTATATGTCACCCATCGTATGGTCACCGGTGATCAACGAAATCGATGTTCCTTCGGATCTTTTCAAGCCCTGTCCGCTTTACGGGAGATGACCTGAAGATTCTTTTAAACTCGTCCGGTGTAAGGCTGTGCCACTCTTTTCTTGTGAGTGAGGTGACAGGGAAATCAGGGATCAGCTCCTTATCTGTATATGGTACTGCCTTTTTGTTCCAGGGGCACACCTCCTGGCACCGGTCGCAACCGAATATTATCTTTTCAGTTTTACCCCTGAATTCTTCAGGAATGTTGCCGTCATGTTCGATAGTGAGGTAGGCGATGCAACGGCGGGCATCAATTGTTCTGTCACTGCATATTGCGCCGGTCGGGCAAGCCTCCAGGCATAGAGTACACTCACCGCAGCGGTCGCGTGATGTTGCGTTGTCATAAATGAATTCTGCGGTGGTCACTATCTCGCCCAGGAAGAAGAATGAGCCGATATCCTTGTTGATAACGAGGCTGTGTTTGCCGCGCCATCCCAGTCCGGCGCGGATGGCCCATGTCTTTTCGGTAACCGGACCAGCATCACAAAATCCCCGGGTAACAGCATCAGGAACCTCTTTCCTGATTATCTTCTGTACGCGGGTCAGCTTTTCCTCGATTACCTGGTGGTAATCCTTAACCCTTGCATAGCGGCTGACGAAGTAGTTATCCTCACCGGCAGGTGAGTCATTGCTGTAATAGCGTATTCCGGCCACAATAACTGATTTGGCGCCATCGACAAGGGCGGTGATATCGCCCCTTTTGTCGAGGTTTCTCTCAATGAATCCCATTGTGCCGTTTTTTCCGGAAGCTACCCACTCAGCTATGTGGCTGCTGTCTTCATGGTGGGCAGCTGCCTGGGCAATTCCGAAAATATCAAAGCCTTCCATCCGCAGGCTCTCGCGGATTTTCCAGGTCAGTGCTATTTTGCGTGCATCGGTCACGGTACGGATATATGAGTGGTATCAATTACACGTACCGATAAAGGTACGAATTATTAAAGTAATCCCAGCTCCAGCTTAGCCTCGTCGCTAAGCATGCTGCGGTCCCAGGGCGGGGTGAATGTGAGCTTGAGGTCACAGTCTTTAACCCCTTTGATACCGGCAACCTTGTAACTGACCTCTTCAACGAGATCCTCAGCCATAGGGCAGTTGGGTGCAGTCAACGTCATGGTTATATGCGCAATCTGCTCCTCGTCAACCCTGACCTCGTAGATGAGGCCGAGGTCATATATGTTGACCGGTATCTCGGGGTCAAAGATGCTCTTGAGTACGCCTACAATGCGTGCTTCAGTCTCCTGTATCTCCTGTGTGTTCATGCGTGTTCCTCTTTAGATTTGTATGCCAGGGCGTACAGACGCATCTGTTTCATCATGGCCAGAAGTCCGTTAGAACGGGTGGGAGATAGGTTCTCGCGCAGTCCGATCTTCTCGATGAAATAGATGTTGGCTTCGACGATCTCGGCCGGGGTACGCCCTGAAAAGACCCGTACAAGCAGCGCGACTATACCCCTGGTGATAAGTGCATCGCTCTCGGCGGAGAAAGTGATTATACCGTTTTCAAAAGACGGGTAGAGCCACACCTTGCTCTGGCAACCCTCTATCAGGTACTCCGGAGTCTTGTGCCTCTCATCAAACGGACCGAGTGACCTGCCCAGGTCGATGAGATACTCATACCTCTCCATCCAGTCGCCGAACTGGGCGAACTCATCAATTATCTGATCCTGTATTTCGTTAATAGTCATTTTATTATATCAAGCGAACATTTCAGTCACTTTCCTTACGCCCTTCACCAGTGCCTCAATCTCCTCCTCGGTGTTGTAGAAGGCTATCGATGCCCTGATATTCCCGCTTATTCCATATCTTTCCATAAGTGGCTGGGCGCAGTGTGTTCCGGTTCTGACCGCAATACCCATCTTGTCAAGAATCATGCCGGCGTCATACTGATGAATCGTCCCGGGGAGGAACGAGATTACCGAGACCTTGTGAGGTGCGGTTCCGTAGATCCGGACACCATCAATTGCTGATAATCCTGCAGTTGCCCGGGTCAGAAGAGCCTGTTCCCTTTCTGCGACTGCCTCGAGGCCCAGTACAGAGAGATAGTCAAGCGCTGCAGCCAGTCCGATAGCACCGGTGAAGTTTGTTGTGCCGGCCTCGAATTTGAACGGAAGCACATTGTACGTTGTCTTTTCAAATGTGACGTTAGCCACCATGTCGCCTCCTCCCTGGTAGGGGGGCAGATCATTGAGCAGGTCTGCCTTGCCGTAAAGCACACCGATGCCGTTGGGGCCGTATACCTTGTGCCCGGAAAAAACATAAAAATCACAGTCCAGATCCTGCACATCAACCAGGCCGTGCTGTATCCCCTGTGCACCGTCAACCAGCACGCGTATATTATGAAGGTGAGCCTCAGCAACAATCTCCTTTACCGGGTTGACGGTTCCGAGAACATTTGAAACATGCGTCACGGCCACAATCCTGGTGCGTTCCGTAAGTAATGACCTGTAAGCTTCGAGGTCAAGAACCCCTTCATCCGAGAAGGGTATTATCTTCAGTTTTGCCTTCTTACGTTCGCAGAGCATCTGCCAGGGAACGATGTTGGCATGGTGTTCCATGCCGCTGATGACAATTTCATCGCCTTCGCGGACAAATCTCTCCCCGAAAGAAAAGGCAACAGCATTAATTGATGCAGTGGTTCCTGCGGTAAAGATTATCTCTTCCCTGGAACGGGCATTAATGAACGCCCTGACCGTCTCGCGGGCTGCCTCGTACCGTTCGGAGACCCTGTCTGACAGGTAGTGAACGCCGCGATGCACGTTTGCATTTGTTGTGCGATAGAGCTCTTCCATCATGTTGATCACCTGCAGCGGCTTCTGGGTTGTTGCGCCGTTGTCAAGATATATAAGAGGTTTCCCGTGTGCCTTTGTCGAGAGGATCGGGAAGTCAGACCTTATCTCTTCTATGCTCTTCGCAAGTTTCATCACTCCGTTCAGTTGCATTGAATTGCACATGAGGCGCAGCGTGACAGTTCGCCGCGGAGACGCTGGAGCACGAGGTTGTCGATACGTTCGCGCAGCGCTTCGATGGGGATATTTTTGATTACGTCATGTGCAAATCCGAACATCAGCATCAGTTTTGCCTCGCGTGCATCTATCCCGCGTGAGCGGAGATAAAAGAGGGCATTCTCATCCAGCTGGCCGACGGTTGCACCGTGGCTGCACTTCACGTCGTCAGCGTAGATCTCGAGCTGCGGCTTTGTATCCATACGGGCAGTGTCAGAGAGGATTATACTGTTGCTGCTCTGGAAGGCGTTTGTCTTCTGTGCATCCTTGTGCACCATGATACGGCCGTTGAAGGCGCCGGAGGCGTTATCATCAAGGACACCTTTGAAAAGCTGGGTGCTGTTGCAGTTGGGAAAAACATGGTCAACCTTCACGAAGTTGGCCACATGCTGGTGCTTGTCAGCCAGGAAGAGTCCGTAACTGTGCGTCTCTGCGTTCTCACCGTTGAGGCTGTGCCATGTGGCGTTGCGAACAAGTCCGCCGTGCAGGGTGACGTTGTTGGATGATGCATAGCTGTCCCGCTCCTGGTGGATGAATGTGTGGGTCACCTTCCCGGAGTCGTTGTGCTGGTTCTGTACCCTTATAATCTCAAACCTTGAGTTACGGCCCACATAGACTTCCGTGACCGTGTTTGTCAGGTAGTGTTGCGGCGAGATTGCATGGTCACATACAAGCAACGACATCTGCGCTCCGTCTTCCACAACTACAAGGTTACGATCCTGCGCAAATATGTCCTGCGTGCTCTGCAGCAGGTTGACTATCTGAATCGGTTTTGTATTGACCGTGCCTTTCGGGGCATAGAGGAAGAGGCCGTCAGTTGCCAGCGCGGTGTTCAGCGGTACCAGGCCGTCATTTTCATTCCTGGCGTATTTGTTGTAATG